>FUFK010066161.1_pt1 | contig 22748 bp, 18 predicted proteins | sample 1021851 | NCBI WGS metagenome assembly FUFK01 (sample SAMEA51879418, study PRJEB19060) | metagenome
GAGTCGTTCTCGCCGCGTGCACCCGAGGTCCACTTCATGCCAGGGGTATCGGCTCAATGGGCGGAAAACTTCCCCATTTATGCGGGTAGACCGGACATTCGAGGGCTGACGCTCGCCCGTAGGATGTGCCGGCTAGCGCGGGGCGTAGCGTAGTGGCTAGCGCGCCTGCTTTGGGAGCAGGAGATCGGGAGTTCGAGTCTCCCCGCCCCGACCATGAGTGCCGCCCGGCGCCGTGATCACCAACACTGGAGATGTACGTGAAGACCGACCTCGAGTCACTTAGCCCGACCCGCGTCAAGTTGACCGTCGAGCTGCCTTTTGATGAGTTGCAGCCGAGTTTCGATAAGGCGTACGCGTCCATTGCTAAGCAGGTGTCCGTGCCGGGCTTTCGCAAGGGCAAGGTTCCGGCGCGGGTGATCGAGCAGCGTTTCGGACGTGGGGCGGTTCTCGAGGAAGCGATCAACGACGCCGTGCCGAAGGCGTACGAGGACGCCCTGCGGGAGAAGGAGATCGTCCCGGTCGGTCGGCCGGAGGTCGACGTCACCGAGATCGAGGACGGCGAGAAGGTCACCTTCACCGCCGAGGTGGATATCCGACCGGAATTCGAACTCCCCGACTACAAGGCGATTACCGTGGAGGTGGATGCCGCGGAAGCGAGCGACGCGGACATCGATGAGCACATCGACAACCTGCGCACCCGCTTCGCGTCACTCAAGGACGTCGACCGGNNNTGCGCCGACGGGGATGTCCTGCTGGTGGATATTGCGGGNTCGACGGACTCCGGCGACGACGTCGACGACCTCTCCGGCAGNGCCATGTCCTACGAGATGGGCACCGACGGCNTGCTTCCCGGCTTCGACGACGCGGTNNGCGGCGCGAGCGCCGGCGAAACGCGNACCTTCCCGTTCACTCCAAGCAACGGAGACTGGGCCGGGGTGCCGCTGACCGTCACCGCGACCGTCACCGCGGTCCGCGAGCGTGAACTGCCGGCCCTCGACGAGGAGTTCGTGACCATGGCCTCAGAGTTCGACACGGTCGACGAACTCCGCGAGGACGCTCGTACCCGCGTGGGCCGACTCAAGCGGATGGAGCAGGGACAGCAGGCCCGCGAGAAGGTCAACGAGGCGTTGATGGCCTCGGTCGATATTCCCGTGCCCGAAGGTGTGATCGCAGCTGAGGTCGACGCTCACTTCGAGGATGGCCGCGAGGCCTCCGATGAGGACCGCGCGGAGATCGAGCAGCAATCCCGCGAGGCACTCAAGAGCCAGTTCATCCTCGATCGCATNGCCGAGGTCGAGGAGGTCTCGGTGGGNGAATCGGAGTTGTCCAACTGGCTGATGCAGCAGGCGCCTCGGTACGGCATGGCTCCGGACGCCCTGGCGCAGGCGCTCGTGGAGTCCGGTCAAGTGTCCATGGCCCTGTCGGACATTCGCCGCTCGAAAGCTCTGGCCTTGGTGCTGGAGAACGCGACCGTCACCGACAGCAATGGAGACGCCGTCGACCTGCAGGCTCTGGAATCCGAACTCAACGAAGCNATGCAAGCGGCNCANATGGCGCAACTCCAGGCGCAGATGGCCGCCGCAGAGTCCGGTCAGTAGTTCGGCTGACGGCGAACCACAGGCCCGCGAGCGGGTGCTGTTCGGCAATCGCCGTTAGGCTTACATTTCCGTATACACAGGGAGTTGATGAGCAGCGTGAGCACCCCCGATTTCCGTGCACCCAGCGGCAGCATGAGCGGCTTCGGCGACATGCTCGACGAGCGGCTGCTGCGTGAACGCATCATCTGGCTTGAGGGTGAGGTGCGCGACGAGAACTCCGACCGCATCGCCAAGCAGCTGCAGGTGCTCGCGGCCGAGGATCATGAGCGGGATATCTCGCTGTACATCAACTCACCGGGCGGCTCCATCACCGCGGGCATGGTCATTTACGACACCATGCAGTTGATCCCCAACGATGTTGCGACGGTGGCGATGGGCCTGGCGGCGTCGATGGGTCAGTTCCTGCTGTGCGCGGGGGCTTCGGGCAAGCGCTATGCCACGCCCAACACGCGGATCATGATGCACCAGCCGCTCGGTGGTATTGGCGGCACCGCATCGGATATCAAGATTCAGGCCGAGCAGATGCTGTTCATCAAAAAGCGGATGGCGAGCCTGATCGCCGATCACAGCGGCCAGACGGTCGAGCAGATCGAGAAAGATTCCGACCGGGACCGCTGGTTTACGGCCGAGGAAGCGCGTGAGTACGGGCTCATCGATTTCGTTTACAGCACGGATGCGGATGCACCCGGCAAGAAGGGAAGTGCCAAATGAGTGACGTTCCCTTCCNGCCGCAGGCGCCGTCCAGCCGGTACATCGTTCCNGAGTTCCGCGAGCGCACCGCCAANGGCGAGCGNGTCCACAACCCNTACACGAAGNTGTTCGAAGAGCGCATCATNTTCCTNGGTGTGCAGATCGATGACGCGTCGGCCGACGACGTCATGGCGCAGCTGCTCACGTTGGAGTCAATGGACCCCGATCGAGACATCCAGATCTACATCAATTCACCCGGTGGCTCGTACACGGCGATGACCGCGATCTACGACACCATGCAGTTCGTCAAGCCGCAGGTGCAGACGGTGTGTCTGGGTCAGGCGGCATCCGCGGCCTCGGTGCTGCTGGCTGCTGGGACCCCCGGCAAGAGATTCGCCCTGCCGCACGCCCGCGTCTTGATCCATCAGCCCTACACCGAAGGTGGGGGCCAGGGTTCGGATATCGAGATCCAGGCGAACGAGATTCTGCGCATGCGCAAGGAGATGGAAGTCATCCTGGCGCGGCATACCGGTCGGACCGAGGAGCAGATCGAGCAGGACATCGAGCGGGACAAGATTCTCACCGCCGATATGGCCAAGGAGTACGGGATCATCGACCAGGTGATCTCCTCCCGGAAGGTCTGACGCCACCCTCGACCAACAGTCGAGACTTCCGTCCGGGCGCGGCGCGCGGATATCTAGGCAGGACCCACGAAATCGGGGTACGGTCTTCTGGTGCCCTGCCAACGATGGTGGGGCCGTCGGTTCGTTGGGCGATCTTCGCCAGCACGGGTCGTGAGGCAGGAAGGGGCGCGCCGTGGCTCGCATCGGTGAGAGTGGCGACCTGTTGAAGTGTTCCTTCTGCGGCAAGAGCCAAAAGCAGGTCAAGAAGCTCATTGCCGGCCCCGGGGTCTACATCTGCGATGAATGCATCGACCTGTGCAACGAGATCATCGAAGAGGAACTCAGCGAGGCGGTCGAGTCGCCGGTCGGCGGGGAACTGCCCAAGCCCCGGGAAATCTACGACTTCCTCGACCAGTACGTCATCGGACAGGATCCGGCCAAGAAGGCCCTGTCGGTCGCCGTCTACAACCACTACAAGCGAGTCCAGGCCGAAGCCCGCGAGAAGCCTCGCGAGGATGTTGTCGAGGTGGCCAAGTCCAACATCATGCTGCTCGGTCCCACCGGATCGGGCAAGACGCTGCTCGCCCAGACGCTGGCACGAATCTTGAACGTGCCGTTCGCGATCGCCGACGCGACGGCCCTCACCGAAGCCGGGTATGTCGGCGAGGATGTTGAGAACATCCTGCTTAAGCTCATTCAGGCGGCTGACTACGACGTCAATCGGGCACAGACCGGCATCATCTACATAGACGAGATCGACAAGGTGGCTCGCAAGAGCGAGAACCCGTCGATCACCCGGGATGTCAGCGGCGAGGGCGTACAGCAGGCGCTGCTGAAGATCCTCGAGGGAACAACGGCATCGGTTCCTCCCCAGGGTGGACGCAAGCACCCGCACCAAGAGTTCATTCAGATCGACACCACCAATGTGCTGTTCATCGTCGGTGGCGCCTTCGCCGGGTTGGACACGATCGTCGAACAGCGTCTCGGGAAGAAGAACCTCGGGTTCACCTACGACCTGGTCGACGGTGAGCGCGAGGAGTCCACGGCGGTCGAGGATGTCTTTTCGCACGTTATGCCCGAGGACCTACTGAAGTACGGGATGATCCCGGAGTTCATTGGGCGCCTACCGGTGTTCACGTCGGTCACCCAACTCGACCGCGAGGCACTCGTCGAGGTTCTCACCGAACCCAAGAACGCCCTCGTGAAGCAGTACCAGCGGCTCTTCGAGATCGACGGCGTCGAGTTGGAATTCGCCGCTGACGCGCTCGAGGAGATCGCGGATCTTGCGCTGATGCGTGGCACGGGGGCGCGAGGACTGCGTGCGATCTTGGAAGAAGTTCTCCTGCACGTGATGTATGACGTGCCCAGCCGCGAGGATGTCGCCAAGGTCGTCATCACCGGTGAGGTCGTTCGCGACAACGTGAACCCCACCATCGTGCCGCGTGATGTGGATGCGGCTCCGCGCGAAAAGTCCGCGTAATTCAGTAGTTGACGCACGAGGCACCGTGGATCATGCGGGTCGACGCCAACCGCTAGCCAGGCCCCTTCCTGAACACCAGGTGGACCCGATGTGCAGGAGAGCGGCACCGGTGACTCCTCCGCAGTTGTAACTGAGTATCACCTGGCTTCGTGAGCGATGTCTCGTGAGATAAAACGCCCCTCCTTGTCTCAATTTTCGACTTTCGGTTTAGCCCCGTGCCGCGCGGGGAATAGCCCCGCTGCGAGGACTTCTTGGGGGGTCCTCGCCAGAACGTTCTGGAATCACGAGACCAAGTGTGAGGATGAAGGACCGAGGGCTAACGAGGATGACTGGTCGAGAGGCTACTCCACGGGGGCTAGTTCTGCCTCTACCTGAAGAGTTTCGGACCCATCGGTCACATTCATCCCCTCGATGCTCCCCGCAGCCGCCAGATCCTCCATCGCCTGCCGGATGCGCTCGATATCGGCACCCGGGCCGGAGATCGTCGCCGACGAGACGCGGGCCCGCATCGAGACCTTCTGCTCCGACTTCACCTTCCGCACACCGCTGAGAGCCTGGCCGGTTGCTTCGAGCACTCCGGCGTCCCCTTCCGGTAGCGCGGAGAACTCCTCGACCTGTGGCCACGAGGCCCGGTGGATCGACGAGTCATTGACCCACGACCACACCTCTTCGGTAGTGAACGGCAGGAACGGGGCGAACAGGCGCAGCTGGACCGACAACGCGAGAGACAAAGCGGCCTTCGCGCTCGCCGCCGCCTGCTCTCCCTGGCCACCGTAGGCGCGCTCCTTGACGAGTTCGACGTAGTCGTCGGTGAACGTCCAAAAGAACGACTCTGCGAGTTCGAGCGCGCGGGCGTAGTTGTAGTTCTCGAACGCTTGTGTTGCTCGATCCACAACGTCACGCAGCATCGCCAGCATGGACAAATCCAGCGGTCGGGTGATCGCCGAGACATCGTCCACGACGCCCATAGACAAGACGAACTTGCTCGCGTTGAGCACCTTGATCGCGAGCCGCCGGCCGATCTTCATCTGGCCGATGTCGAAGGCGGTATCGGTGCCCGGACGCCCCGATGCCGCCCAGTAGCGAACGGCGTCGGAGGAGTACTCATCCAGCAGGTCCATCGGCGTGACGACGTTGCCCTTCGACTTACTCATCTTCTTGCGATCGGGATCCAGGATCCATCCGGAGATNGCCGCGTTCGACCANGGCAAGCAGTCATCCTCGAGGTGCGCGCGAACAACGGACGAGAACAGCCAGGTGCGGATGATCTCGTGTGCTTGCGGACGAACATCCATCGGATAGACGCGACTCCACAGGTCCGGGTCGCGTTCCCATCCGCCGGCGATTTGCGGGCTGAGTGAGCTCGTGGCCCATGTGTCCATCACGTCCGGGTCGCCGATGAAGCCACCGGGTTGTCCGCGTTGATTCTCGGTGAAGCCGTCGGGAACGTCGCTCGACGGGTCGATCGGCAATCGGTCGTCTGACGGGATCAAGGGGCCGTCGTATACCGGGTTCGCGTCTGCGTCTAGCCGGTACCACAGTGGCAGCGGGACGCCGAAGAAGCGCTGACGGGAAATCAACCAGTCGCCGTTCAACCCTTCGACCCAGTTCTCGTAGCGAACCTTCATGTGGTCGGGATGCCAGATGAGTTCGCGTCCGCGCGCCAGCAACTTCTNGCGCAGCTCGGCGTCACGGCCACCGTTGGTGATGTACCACTGACGGGTGGTGACGATCTCGAGCGGCTTGTCTCCCTTTTCGAAGAACTTCACCGGATGCGTGATCGGCCGTGGGTCGCCGTCGATGTGCCCGGTCTCGCCGAGGATGTCCACCATCCGCTCCTTGGCGGTGTGGGCGGTGGCCCCGGCAATCCGCTCGTAGAAAGCGGTGGCGTCGGGCGTCGCGATCCACGCGGGCGTTTCTCGGATCACGCGACCGTCCCAGCCGATGATCGGCCGGGTGGGAAGCTGCAGCTCCCGCCACCAGGTGACGTCGGTGAGATCACCGAACGTACAGATCATCGCGATTCCCGAGCCTTTCTCGGGATCGGCGAGCGCATGCGCGACGACCGGCACCTCCACATCGAACGCTGGTGTTCGCACCGTGCTGCCGAACAGTGGTTGGTAGCGCTCGTCGTCGGGGTGCGCCACGAGGGCGACGCATGCGGCGAGTAATTCCGGGCGGGTGGTCTCGATGAAGATCCGCTCAGGGTCGTCCTGACTCGAGATGGGAAAACCGATGCGGTGGTACGCACTGTCGCGTTCGCGGTCCTCGAGTTCGGCCTGAGCGACGGCGGTGCGGAACGTCACGTCCCACAGGGTCGGTGCCTCGGCCTGGTACGCCTCACCGCGAGCAAGATTGCGCAGGAATGCCAGCTGGCTTGTGCGCTGGGCGTTGCGGTCGATGGTCTGGTAGGTCTGTGTCCAGTCGACGCTTAGGCCCATCCGACGCCACAGTTCCTCGAACGCCTTCTCGTCCTCAACTGTCAGGCGCTCGCACAGCGCAACGAAGTTGCGGCGACTGATCGGTAACTGGTTCCTCGCGTCCGGCTTCTCGGGCGGCTCGAAATTGGGGTCGTACGGCAGCGACGGATCGCAGCGAACGCCGTAGTAGTTCTGCACGCGGCGCTCGGTTGGCAGGCCGTTGTCGTCCCAGCCCATCGGGTAGAAGACCTCGAAGCCGCGCATCCGCTTGTAGCGCGCCATGCAGTCGGTGTGGGTGTAGGAGAAAACGTGCCCGACGTGCAACGACCCGCTCACNGTCGGNGGGGGAGTGTCGATCGAGTACACCTGGTCGCGGGTCTTGCTGCGATCGAACCCGAACGTGCCCTGCTCTTCCCAGGCCGCCGACCATTTCGCTTCGATCCCATCGAGCGTTGGCTTGTCCGGCACCATCGACGAGGCCGAGGCAGCAAAGGATGACGTCGAATCGGACATGATGCTTCATCCTAAGAGAACCTGCGTCTGGCTACGCTCGCGTGGTGGACCTTCCTCAACTGTGGGCCGAACTCGAATCGCGGTGGCCGGAATCGATCATCGACCCGTCGTTGACGCGAATCGTGTCGGTGATGGAACTGCTGGGTGATCCGCAACGCGCCTACCCGGTCATCCAGGTCGCGGGCACCAACGGCAAGACGTCCACTGCACGCATGATCGAGTCGGTTCTTCGCGCCTACGGTCTTCGCACCGGTCTGTTCACCTCACCGCACCTCGTGGATGCCCGTGAGCGGATACGACTCGACGGCGAGCCGGTGACCGCCGAGCGCCTGCTGGACACCTGGAACGACATCGAGCCGTACGCACGACTAGTGGACAAGAACTCCACCGACGCAGACGGTGTTCCCCTGTCCTACTTCGAAGTGATCACGTCGCTGGCCTACGCGGCTTTCGCCGACGCCCCCGTCGATGTCGCGATCATCGAAGTCGGCATGGGCGGCACCTGGGATGCGACATCCGTGGCCGCCGCCTCGGTCGCGGTCATCACCCCGATCGGCATGGATCACACCGAGTATCTCGGCGACACGATCGAGCAGATAGCCGGCGAGAAGGCCGGCATCATCGCTCCTGGGTGCACCGCCGTCACCTCTCGCCAAACCGACGACGCGCGATCGGTCGTCGTGACCCGGGCGAGTGANCTCGATGTGCCGCTGAAGATCGAGGCAGAGGACTTCGGGTTGCTGTCTCGCGACGTTGCGGTCGGTGGACAGTTGGTGTCAATGCGGGGGCTTCGTGGCGACTACGACGAGGTCTTTGTGCCGTTCTTCGGCGAGCATCAGGCATCCAACGCATGTCTCGCCCTCGCAGCGGTCGAGGCCTTCCTCGGATCCGGCGATGAGCCTCTCGATGTCGACATNGTGCGCGAGGGATTCGCGTCGGCGGATAGTGCGGGTCGGTTGCACGCGGTGCGCCTGGACCCCACGGTGCTGGTCGACTCCGCGCACAATCCGCACGGCGCTCGCGCCCTGGCTGCTGCGATCCACGACTCCTTCACCTTCGACCGATTGATCGGCGTGGTGGGTCTGCTGTCAGACAAGGACGCCCATGGTGTGCTGGAAGCCCTCGAGCCGGTGTTGGACGTGTTGATCGTGACGACGCCGGCGTCCCCTCGGGCGCTACCGGCGGACGATCTCGCGCGAGTGGCGGAGAACTATTTCTCCGGCAAGGACGTCGTTGTCGAGGATGAATTGCTCGACGCCGTCGACCGTGCGATGGGAATCGCCGACGCTGACGGTGATCTCGGGGGATCGGGCGTTCTGGTGACCGGATCGGTGGTCCTGGTGGGGGATGTTCTGCGCTTGTTCGCCCGTGAGATGCGGTGGCCCGACATGCCCGATGCCGCTGACGACGACAGGATGGGGTGATGCGCGTCCTCGGCTCAACGGTCCTGGTCCTCGAAGCGATCGTCGTCTTTCTTGCGGCGCTGGTCGCCGCGGGCACCGGTGCGGTCGACGGCATGGGTCGCTCGCTGCTCATCGGTGGGCTGCTGGCGCTCGCGTTGATCGCCGGCGTCGGAACTCTTGGGCGCCCGTTCGGGGTTACCGTCGGGTGGGTCTTGCAAGGTTTCGTTCTTGCCTGGGGTCTGTGGGTGCCGTCCATGTGGATCGTCGGCGGCATCTTTGTGGTCTTGTGGTTCTTCGCGGTGCGCAACGGCAGTCGAATCGACGCACTGCGGGCCGAGCGCGCCGCCGAGTCCGATGGCACCGGTGCGGACAACTAGGCTCCGGGGCACACCCACCCCGTGGAAGGAAGAGTCGTGACCGAGCGCACCCTCGTTCTCATTAAGCCCGACGGCGTTCAGCGTGGACTCGTCGGTGAAGTCCTCTCGCGCATCGAGCGCAAAGGCTTCGCCGTTGTCGCCCTTCAGATGCGCACCCTCGAGCGTGCCGTCGCCGAGGAGCACTACGGTGAACATCAGGACAAGCCGTTCTTCGCCGACCTCGTCGACTTCATCACCGGTGGGCCGCTGGTGGCCGCGGTCATCGAAGGCCCCGAGGCGATCGCGTCGTGGCGATCGATGATGGGTGCAACCAACCCGGCCGCTGCGGCGCCCGGAACGATCCGCGGTGACCTCGCGACCGAAACGCAAATGAACGTCACGCACGGCTCGGACTCACCGGAGTCGGCTGCGCGAGAGATCGCGCTGTTCTTCCCCGCATTGGGTTAGTACGTCTAGGCAAGTAAGCACAGGTGAGCATCATCGGTCCCTCCTTAATGGAGTGGCCGAGTCGTGTGCGCACGTTGTTTCCCGTTGCCCTCGCCGGACTCGGTGCCGCGACTGTCCTCGCTCCACCGTTGGTGGGATGGTCGGCGCTTCGCCTCGCACGATCCGTTTCCGCCGCTGAGAGCAACCGAGCTCGGGCATCGAGGGTCGGCGTTGGCATAGGAGCGGGCGTCGCTGTGGCGGGCCTTGTTGCCGGATCCGTCGTCGCGCGCAGACGCTTCCTGACCAACACCGCGAATGCAGCCCGTGACCTCGACCCTGGTTTTCGCGAACCCCCGGTCAGCCCCCTGGTGTCGACCGGCCCTGGATCTCTCGTCGATCCGCGCGGGGTAGGCCGCGAAGGCGCGCGATACGTCGGAACCGCCACCACCGGCGACGATGTCCGCTTCGTCACCGGAGCCGATCCCATCGCCGATCCCATTCGCGTGTTCGTCGGGTTGGACGCCGGGGCCAGCGTGCAGCAGCGCGTGGATCTCGCGATGGCGGAACTGCGCCGAACGGGTGCGTTCGACCGCTCCCACCTCGTCATTCAGGCGCCCGCCGGAACGGGCTACGCGAACGCCACCCCGGTCGACGTCGTCGAACTCCTGTCCCGAGGTGACTGTGCATCGGTGGCCGTGGGTTACGGGCTGCTGCCGAGTTTCCTGTCGCTGAACCGGGTCGACCTTGCTCGCCACACACAACAGGCGTTGATTGAGGCCATCGCCGCGGAGTGCGACAGCCGATCCGAGCGGTCCGCGGGATCAGGACGATTCGGGCGACCACGATTGCTGCTGTACGGGGAGAGCCTGGGAGCGAAAGTGCAACAGGCCGATCTTGGGGCAGGCGTCGCCGATCTCGATCGTCTCGGTATCGACGCAGCGTTGTGGGTCGGCACACCCGGGGGCGTGGATTACGACGGTGTTCATCGAGCGTTCGACCCCGTCGCGGTCACGCTGGATAGACCCGAGCAGATCGATCAGGTACTTCGTGAGCGCCCGACACCGCGCGTGTGGTTCCTCGAACACGACGGAGATCCGGTCGTGCGATTCAGGCCAGACCTCGCACACACCCGACCGAGGTGGCTGTCGCCGGCCCAGGGGAGGGGGGTGCCCCCGGATATGCAGTGGCGCATTGGCGTCACCTGGGTGCAGGTCCTTGTCGACACCCTGTATGCGACCGATATGAGCCCGGGTGACTTCCGTAGCCACGGTCACGACTACCGCGCGGACCTCGGAGCTGTGGTCACGGAGGCTTTCGGGCTCGCCCCAGTGGATGTCCAGGATGACTGGGTCGAACGCCGCGAGATGAGGCTCCGGGAACTAGAGGTACGGCGGGCGGNACAGGTGAGGGGTAGCCTTAAGCCCTAGCGTCCCCGGGCGCCATTCGTTGGTGCCCCGCAGAAAGGTTGGGTTATGGCTGGCAGTACCTCGTTCGTCGGCCGCGATATGGCCGTCGACCTTGGCACGGCCAACACGCTGGTTTACGTGCGTGGCCGCGGCATCGTGCTCAACGAGCCCTCAGTTGTAGCGATCAACGGCAACTCCGGTGGCATCCTCGCCGTCGGTTCGGATGCTAAGCGGATGATTGGCCGGACTCCGGGAAGCATCGTGGCGATCCGACCGCTGAAGGACGGTGTCATCGCCGACTTCGACACGACCGAGCGGATGCTTCGCTACTTCATTCAGAAAGTTCACCGCCGTCGGTACTTGGCCAAGCCTCGGCTGATCGTGTGTGTTCCGTCAGGCATCACTGGTGTGGAGCAGCGCGCGGTCAAGGATGCCGGTTACGCCGCCGGTGCTCGCAAGGTCTTCATCATCGAAGAGCCGATGGCGGCGGCTATCGGCGCTGGTCTTCCGGTTCACGAGCCGACAGGAAACATGGTTGTCGACATTGGCGGTGGCACATCCGAAGTCGCGGTGATCTCCCTCGGCGGCATCGTCACGAGCCTGTCGGTGCGCGTCGGAGGAGACGAACTCGACAATGCCATCATTCAGTACATCAAGAAGGAGTACTCGTTGATGCTTGGCGAGCGCACCGCGGAAGAGATCAAGATAGCCGTCGGTTCAGCATTCCCAACTCCGGACGAACCGCACGCGGAGATCCGTGGACGCGACCTGGTCACTGGCTTACCGCGCACGATTGTGGTCTCGGCGGAGGAGGTTCGTCGCGCAATGGACGAGCCGGTGAACGCGATCATTGACGCGTTGAAAGCAACGCTGGATAGAACACCCCCGGAATTGTCCGGCGACATCATGGATCGAGGCATCGTGCTGACCGGTGGCGGAGCGCTACTGCGGGCGTTTCCCGAACGGCTCACACATGAAACGGGGATGCCGATCATCGTCGCCGAGAACTCGTTGGAGGCCGTCGTGCTCGGGTCAGGTAAATGCGTGGAGGAATTCGAGGCGCTGCAGCAGGTTCTTGTCTCCGAGCCCCGAAGATAGACATGCGAGGTCGCACGTTGCGGCTCGCTTGATCGAACGAGGAAAACTCGACAGATGCCCTCTCGCGGAATCAGGATCACGATTGCGACACTGCTTGTCGCGTCGTTGACCTTTGTGATCTTGGACCTGCGCGGCGGTGATGGCCCGCTGTCTAGCGCCCGTGCTGCCGCGAGCGCCGTCGTCGGTGTCCTGCAAAAGGGGGCCAACGCCCTTGTATCGCCGCTAAGCGGGGCGAGCGACTCCTTCTCGACGTGGCGTGATCAAGTAAGTCAGATCGCCGAACTCAGAGAAGAGAAGGCGAGGCTCAGCGAGGAACTCTCCGCCACGTTGTCCGATCGGGCGCGCGCCCGAGCCCTGGACGAGTTGTTGCGCGTCTCTTCGGCCGGGCGGTACCGCATCACGCCAGCGGAAGTGATCAGTGTCGGTCCGGCTCAAGACTTCGCATGGACCGTGGGTATCGACGCGGGATCGCTTGACGGCATCGAAAAAGATATGACGGTAATCAATGGCGACGGCCTCGTAGGACGCATCCTGAAGGTCAACCCGACGACGTCGACCGTCCTTCTGGTGGTCGACACATCCTCTTCCGTTGGTGGACGGGTAGCGACAACAGAGGAGATCGGCATCGTCTCGGGAACAGGACGGCAAGACTCGATGGAATTTCAACTTCTGGATCCCTTAGCCGAGTTGGTCATCGGGGACGCGCTCGTGACCTTCGGGTCGCGCGGAGGGCGTCCATACGCTCCCGGGATCCCGATCGGCGAGGTGATGGACATCACCGGTAGTGCCGGACAGTTGGCCCGGGTCGCCACTATTCGCCCATTTGTCGACGTGTCACAGTTGAGCGTCGTTGGTGTGATCGTCCGCCCCCCTCGAGACGATCCCCGCGATTCCGTTCTTCCACCGCGAGGTGGGACTGCTGCAGACGAGAGCAATGACGAGAGCAAAGTCGCGATCGACGCGAACGCTGACACCGGCGATGAGGCGACTGTGGACGACGGGGAGGATGCGTCGGATGCCGATTCGTCAGATTCGTCAGATTCGTCAGATTCGAACGATGCGGACGCGGACTCAGCGAACGGAAATGAGAACTAGCCAGTGATCATTCGCCAATTGGTAGTTATCGGCTCGCTACTTTTGGCGGCTGTGGTGCTGCAAACCACGGTCCTCAGCCGGATAGGGCTACCGGGTGCGACACCGGACCTGGTCGTGGTGACGGTCGTCGCGGTCGCCCTGGCGCTCGGGCCGGGCCCGGGCGCGCTGACTGGGTTTCTTGGCGGCGCCCTCCTTGACATTGCGACACCCTCGGACGCCATCGTCGGATTGGCATCGATTGTGCTCGTCGGGGTGGGCCTGGTCGTCGGTGTCTCGCTGGACCGCGACGAGTTCAACATCTGGGTGACGTCATTGGTTGCCGGTGCGGCCTGCGGTGCGGCGGCTCTTGCCACGGCGCTGCTGAGTGCGGTCCTGGGCAGTGAGCGCATTATCTGGGACGTCGTCCCGGGTGTGACGCTGACCACAGTGCTGTACGGGCTTATTCTCGGACGAGTGATGATCCCCCTCGTCGGGCTGCTCTCCCGGCGATTGGTTCCGGAGGCGTACCAGGACTAGGGAACACACCCGGTGGCTGGGGCGTCCGAGAATCAGGGTGTTCGAGGATCGGGGGGTGCGGCGTCCGGGCGACAGGGCGGCGGCAAGCGTACGAGCGGGCAGGAGGGGTTCATGAGTGAACGATCGAACGTTCGGTTGTTCGTGCTCGGCGCCCTCATGCTCTCTCTCGTTCTCACCCTGCTTGGTCGGTTGTTCTATCTCCAGGTCATGACGGGGGAGGACTACAAGGTTGCCGCTGTGAAGAACACTGTCCGAGAGGTCGTTGAACCCGCGGTGCGTGGCTTGATTCTTGACCAAGCCGGTCGACCCCTGGTGTCGAATCGCACGTCGCTGGTGATCACGGTGGACAAGATTGAGCTTAGCCGTGAGCCCGATGGCGGCGAGGCCGTGATCGAGCGATTGGGACGGATTCTGAACCTCCCCGCGGAGGGAATCGCTGACCGCTTGAAGTCATGCGGATCCGAGGATGCGAAGCCGCCACCGGTGTGCTGGAACGGCTCCCCTTACCAACCAGTACCGATCGCCCAGGACGTTGATCCGCAGAAGGCGCTCACCATCATTGAACAAGGGCGCTTGTATCGAGGGGTCGCGGCGCGACTCGATGCGATTCGCGAATACCCCGCCCCGTTCAACGTCAATGCCGCACACCTGCTGGGTTATCTCGGTCCGGTGACCGAAGAACAACTCGACGAGCAAGGGCCGACGACCGCATCCGACCGGCTGCGACGTACCGATGTCGTCGGTCGCTCCGGCTTGGAGGCGTACTACGACGAGGAAGTGCGGGGGAAGCCCGGCGTCACCACGCTCGCAGTTGACACCGCCGGTCGGGTGACCGGCACCCTCGAGCAATTCGATCCCGAACCGGGGCAGTACCTGATCTCGAGCCTGGACGCCCATCTGCAGTCCGTCGTCGAAGACCAACTCGTGCGGGCGGTGCAGCGTGCGCAACGGCAAGGCAACCCCGGGGACTCGGGAGCTGCCGTGGTCGTCGATGTCAAGACCGGACGCATTCTGGCGATGGCCAGCTACCCCACCTACGACCCGTCGATCTGGGTCGGAGGCGTGACGCAAAAACAATTCGAGAAGCTCATGGACTCCGGCTCCCTCGCGTCCAACGCGACGCAGGGCATCTTCGCGCCCGGTTCGACATACAAAGTGGTCAGCATCCTGGCGGCGGGTAAGGAGGGATTCGACCTGAACAGCACCTACGACTGCCCTAGTCGCGTGAAACTCGGAACTCAGGTGTTCCGTAATTATGAGTCCGCCGCGTACGGCGAAATCTCCCTGGCCCGCGCTCTGGAGGTCTCCTGCAACACCGTGTTCTACGGACTGGCTGATCGGATGTGGGAGCAGGCCGGGGGAGATGACGCGGGGCGTGACGGTGCAGACCCCGTAGCGGATGCGGCCCGTCAACTAGGTCTGGGAGCGGCCACCGGCATCGACCTTCCGGTGGAATCCGGAGGTCGCATTGCGAGTCGCAGATTCAAGATCGAGAACTGGGAACGCAAACGAGACACCTGGTGCAAGAACGCCGTTGAGGGCTACCCGGAGACCCGCAAGTCCAACCCCGAGCTCGCCGACTACTTCACTGCCCTGGATCAGGAGAACTGCGCAGACGGTTTCCGATGGCGTGAAGGTGACGCGTTGAACGCCTCGATCGGTCAGGGCGATACGGCTGTGACACCCCTGCAGATGGCGATGGTCTACGCGGCGATCGCCAACGGAGGCACCGTCTACGAGCCGCAATTGGTCAAGGCGATCGTGTCCGCCGACGGCAGAGAGATCCAAGAAATCCCACCGATCGTCTCCAACGAAATCACCGGAAGCCGCACCCGGCAATCGTTTCGCTTCCTGCAGCGCACGCTGCCCGGAGTCACGACCGACGGCTCGGGTCGCGACCCATTCTCGGGCTTCCCCCTCGATCAGATTCCCGTGGCCTCAAAAACAGGTTCTGCGCAGGTGACTGGAGACAAAGTCTCGACGTCGTGGTTCGCCTCGTATGCACCGGCCGATGACCCTCAGTACGCCGTCGTCATGATGGTGACGCAGGGCGGGTTGGGGTCCAAGACCTCCGCTCCGAGCGTGCGGAAGATATACGAAGCATTGTTCGGAGTCGACGGTCAAGACGTGAACCCTCGGCGCAGTGTGCTCGTGGATGGCAAGCCAAGCTCGGACCTCCCGGTCATCCGAAACGATGGAACGCCCGTGCTACCGCTAGGTAAGGATTCCGGCCTACCGGAGGCACGCGAAACGCTGACGGCCCGCGGCGATGAGGGCGGTGGGTAGCGGTGGCGAATCTTTTCCCGACGCAAGCCTCGGACGCTGCGGTAGCGCCTCAACGCGATCGCGGCGGCGGTTACTGGCGCGATCTCGATTGGATCTTGCTGATCGCGGCGTTCGCTTTGTCACTGATGGGCTCGCTTCTGGTCTGGTCCGCGAGTCGAGCCGATCTCGCTTCAGAGAGTGATCCACAGTCCTATCTGAAGCGACACTTGATCAACATTGGCGTCGCTCTCGTTCTCGGATTCATCGCCTCGCGCGTCAACTACCGACTGCTCCGGGCCTACACGCCCGTGGTGTACGTGGCATCGATGATTCTCTTGCTCGTTCCGTTTGTTCCCGGTCTCGGCGTGACCATTGCGGGCGCCCGAGCCTGGATTGATGTCCCGCTTGGCTTGACGATCCAGCCGTCGGAGTTCGCGAAGATCACGGTGGTCTTGATGATGGCGGCGCTGCTGTCCGAGCGGCGCGACCGGGAAGAGGAGCCGTCAGCCCAGGACGTGCTGCTGGCTCTCGTGGTCGCGGCGATTCCAACGGCAATCATTCTCGTGCAGAACGACACCGGGACGGTATTGATCCTCGCCGCCGTATCCCTGTCGATCGTGGCAGTGTCTGGCGTACCCACCCGATGGCTCGTCGGCTTGATCGGGGCCGCAATCCTCGGGGTGCTGGCGTCCATCCAACTCGGCCTGCTGCAGGAATACCAAGTGGACCGTCTGACATCGTTCATCAACCCCGATGATGATGTCAGCGCGAGCGCCTACAACGCGAACCAGGCGCGCATCGCGATCGGCGGTGGAGGGCTCGACGGCTATGGACTGTTCGAAGGTCCCCAAACACAAGGCAACTTCGTTCCGGTGAACGAGAGTGACTTCATCTTCACGGTGGCGGGAGAGGAGCTCGGGTTCCTCGGCTCTGCGCTGTTGATTGTGTTGATGGCCGTCATTTTGTGGCGAGCGGTGCTGATCGCGTGGAAAGCCGACGACCTCTACGGCCGGCTCGTCGCCACAGGTGTGGCCGCGTGGTTGGCGTTCCAGATGTTCGAGAACATCGGCATGACTTTAGGGATCATGCCCATCACGGGAATCCCGTTGCCCTTCGTCTCCGCCGGTGGCACCTCGATGATGGCGACGTGGATCGCGCTCGGCCTGCTCCAAACGGTGCGTCTACATTCGCTGGCGGTGCAGCGTTCCGAGGTCTAGGCCCCTCGGGGTCGCTACTCTGGAGCGCATGAGCGCCACAGTCTCCGAACATTTGGCTACTCGAGCATCGCTTCGCGCCGGGCGCGATGTCGGTGCGAGCCACTTCGATCGCCTCGAACCGCTGCTGGCGCGGATCAGCAAACCGATCCAATACGTCGGTGGCGAGGTGAACTCCGTCGTCAAAGACTGGGAAGACGCCACTGTGCGGTGGGCGCTGATGTACCCCGACGCTTACGAAGTCGGCGCCCCGAATCAGGGAGTGCAGATCCTGTACGAGGTCCTCAACGGACGCGCGGACGTTCTCGCCGAGCGCACCTACGCGGTGTGGCCCGATCTCGAGGAACTGATGCGAGAACACGGTGTTCCGCAATTCACCGTCGATGGTCACCGGGCGGTGGGAGATTTCGACGTCCTCGGGCTGTCCTTCGCAACCGAGCTCGGATACACGAACATGCTCAACGCACTCGATCTCGCGGGAGTTCCTGTGCACGCGGCAGATCGACATGGTGACGAGCCGCTCGTCATCGCCGGCGGCCATGCGGCCTTCAATCCGGAGCCGATCGCGGATTTCCTGGACGCCGCGGTCCTCGGGGATGGTGAGGAAGCCGTTCTGCTGATCACCGGGATCATCGCCGAGTGGAAGCGTGACGGGCGACCGGGTGGTCGGGAAGAGCTGCTGCTTCGACTGGCGCGGACGGGATCAATTTACGTTCCCCGCTTCTACGACGTGCAGTACTTACCGGATGGGCGCATCCAGCGGGTGGCGCCGAACCGCTCAGACGTCCCGTGGCGGGTCAGCAAGCACACGCTGATGGATCTCGACGAATGGTCGTACCCGAAAGCGCCGCTCGTGCCGCTCGCCGAAACGGTGCACGAGCGCATGAGTGTGGAGATCTTTCGGGGGTGCACCCGCGGGTGTCGGTTCTGCCAAGCCGGCATGATCACCCGGCCCGTGCGCGAGCGCTCCATCACCGGGGTCGCGGAGATCGTCGAAGGCGGGCTGAAAGCAACCGGCTTCGAAGAAGTGGGTCTGTTGTCGCTGTCGAGCGCGGACCACTCGGAAATCGCCGACATCGCGCGCAACCTCGCCGACCGATATGAGGACTCTCAGACCTCCCTGTCCTTGCCGAGTACGCGGGTCGACGCGTTCAACGTCGACCTCGCCAACGAGCTCTCCCGTAACGGACGTCGGAGCGGACTGACGTTTGCTCCCGAGGGCGGCAGCGAGCGGATGCGTCGGGTAATCAATAAGCAGGTGACGGAAGAAGACCTGATTCGTACGGTCACCACTGCGTACGCGGCGGGTTGGCGTCACGTGAAGTTGTACTTCATGTGCGGGTTGCCGACGGAAACCGATGACGATGTTCTGCAGATTGCCTCGATGGCGAAGGAAGTCATCAAAGCCGGTCGGGAGGCGTCCGGTCGACGCGACATCAAGTGCACGGTGAGCATCGGTGGCTTCGTACCCAAGCCGCACACACCGTTCCAGTGGGCATCGCAACTCGATCATGAGAGCACCGATGCTCGGTTGGCGAAATTGAAGGATGCGATTCGCTCTGACCGTGAATACGGCAAAGCGATTGGGCTTCGGTATCACGACGGTAAGCCAGGAATCGTGGAAGGTTTGCTCTCGCGCGGGGATCGACGCGTGGGCCGAGTGATCGAGAACGCGTGGCGGGCCGGCGCCCGTTTCGACGGATGGAGCGAGCACTTCTCTTTCGACCGCTGGATGGAGTGCGCGCAGTCCGCGCTATCGGACGAGGGAGTCGACGTCGACTGGTTCACCACGCGAGAGCGCGACCGGACCGAGGTGCTGCCATGGGAGCACCTCGATTCCGGACTGGATAGCGACTGGCTGTGGGATGACTGGCAAGACGCGCTGGAAGAGATCGCCGTCGACGACTGCCGGTGGACTCCGTGTTTCGACTGCGGAGTCTGCGATCAGATGGATACGCACATCCAGGTCGGGCCCACGGGTGTGACCGAACTACCGATGCCGGGCATAGGTGTCCCGTCCTGCGCGACGCCACTTGCCACACCACACGCCACGACCACGCAATCCTCAGCAACGCGATCCACGACAACGCAAGACGCGTCAAAGAACNACGGTGGGTAATCGGCGTCCTCCCGATCGGGATGTCGCGCCGGTCGTCCAGCGTGTTCGCATCAGATACGCGCGTCGCGGTCGGTTGCGGTTTTCCAGTCATCGGGATTTTCAGCGTGCTCTCGAGCGAGCCATTCGCCGGGCCGGCCTGCCGATCGCATTTAGTGCGGGGTTCAGCCCGCACCCGAAAATCTCGTACGCGAACTCCGCACCGACGGGGGCGGCCAGCGAGGCCGAGTATGCGGAAATCGGCTTGACCGCTGCGCGGGATCCCGAAGCCGTCCGCGCAGCCCTCGATTCCGCTCTGCCCCCCGGCCTGGACGTGGTCGATGCCGTCGAAGCCCACACATCGGACTTCGCCCAGCGCCTCGAAGCAAGTCGTTGGCGCATCGAGCTGGTGGACGTGGAACTCCCGGCTGCTCAGGCGGCCCGGGACGCGTTCTGGGCGGCCGATCACATCGAGGTGCAGCGAATGGCCAAGTCCGGGCTGCGCACCTTCGANGCNCGGGAACCTGTGGCCCACCTTCAGGTCGACCCCGACTCCCAGGCGCCATGTGTCATACTCAACGTGGTCGTCCGGCACGTCACGGTGACGGTGCGACCCGACGACGTACTAGCCGCGCTGCGGCGAGTGGCCGACCTCGAGCCGCCCGTTCCCCCTCGGGTAACNCGGCTGGCTCAGGGGCCTCTNGACGAAGCGACCTGCANCGTGGGCGACCCGTTCGCCCCGGACCGTAGGGGCTGACCACACGTCGATCGGCGGGAAGGTCCACGCAGCGCACCGCGCGCGAACCCGAACGCACCGACAAGGCTTGCCATGGAACGGCCCCCGCGTCAGTGACACGCAGGTGGGCCCCGAAGGAGAACGGCCCGATGGTCGACAAAAACGAAACATCCACGAACGAATCAGCCACGAACGAATCAGCCACGAACGGTTCNGCCCCCGCCNCGGGTNCCGGTGCTTCACCGCTGTTCCAAGCAGCCGCGGTACCGGCAGACGAAGCCAAGAAGCCGGCGCGACGACGGGCAACCCGATCGACAGCTCCACCGGAACCCCGCAGCAGTGATGACACGACACCTGCCGCGGGCGACGACACCGAACCTGCGAAGACGTCCAGCGCGAAGTCCAGCGCGAAGGCGACCAAGAAGTCGACGAAGAAGACCGCCAAGAAATCCACCAAGAAGTCGAGCGAGGCAACCGCCGACGAGTCGTCTGATAACTCGTCGGATAGCCCGTCGGATAACGCGGCGAGCGACGCAGTCGACCCGACGGAAACGACAGCGAAGAAGGCCACGAAGAAAACCGCCAAGAAGGCTGCCAAGAAATCAACCAAGAAGGCCGCCAAGAAGTCGGCAGACGAGGATGCCGGCGCCGACGGCGCATCCGATGACGCATCGACCGGTGATGCCTCCGCGGATAGTGAGGCGGAGGACGGTGACGAGTCGAGCGGCCGTAAGCGCCGTCGACGTGGTGGGCGCGGACGACGACGTAAGTCGGGCGCTGGCGATGCTGGCAATGCCGACGACGACAAGACCGATGGTGAGGACGACGACGATTCGGCCAGCGCGAACGACGACGATTCGGACGCGGACGACTCGTCCACCGGCGGATCCACATCACGGCGTCGGCGGCGGCGCCGCCGCTCGGATTCCTCACCGGATGACGAACTCTCACCCGACGATCCACCGAACACCGTCGTCAAAGTTCGTGAGCCACGCAATCGAGACTCGGAGAACACTCGCGGATCGACGCGACTGGAAGCCAAGAAGCAGCGCCGACGCGAAGGTCGGGAAGCCGGGCGCCGCCGGGCGCCGATCCTGAACGAGGCGGAGTTCCTCGCTCGACGCGAATCCGTCGAGCGCGTCATGGTCCTCCGCCAGGCCGAAGACCGGATCCAGATAGCCGTCCTCGAGGACGGTGTTCTTGTCGAGCATTACGTCACCAAAGGTGCGTCCGCCTCCATGGTTGGCAACGTGTATCTCGGGCGGGTGCAGAACGTTCTTCCGAGCATGGAAGCGGCATTCGTGGACATCGGGCGTGGCCGAAACGCGGTGCTGTATGCGGGCGAAGTGAACTGGGATGCGGTCGGCCAAGAAGGTCAGCCCAAGCGCATTGAGTTCGCCCTGAAGTCCGGCGACCCGGTGTTGGTGCAGATCACCAAGGATCCTGTTGGGCAGAAGGGAGCTCGACTGACGAGTCAGATTTCCCTCCCCGGTCGATTCCTGGTGTATGTCCCGCACGGGTCGATGACCGGTATCAGTCGCAAGCTGCCCGACAACGAGCGCAGTCGGTTGAAGTCCATTCTCAAGCGGGTGATGCCCGAGGACGCCGGCGTGATCGTCCGCACGGCCGCCGAAGGCGCGTCCGAGGATGCGCTGGAAGCCGACGTCGAACGGCTGCAAGCACTATGGACGGACATCACGGACGCGACCACGTCGGCGACACCACCCGAACTTCTCTACAGCGAACCTGACCTGGCCATCAAGGTTGTCCGCGACATGTTCAATGAGGACGTCGCAAAGTTGGTCGTCTCCGGCGATAGCGCGTGGCGGACCGTCGACGCGTACATCTCAGCCGTCGCACCGGATCTGCTGGATCGCGTGGACCACTGGGTCGAAGCCGAAGACGTCTTCGCCCACTACCGGGTCGATGAGCAATTGATGAAGGCTTTGGATCGCAAGGTCTGGCTCCCGTCGGGTGGATCGCTGGTGATCGACCGCACGGAGGCGATGACGGTCGTCGACGTGAACACCGGGAAGTTCACCGGGTCGGGAGGCAATCTCGAGCAGACGGTCACCAAGAACAACCTGGAAGCCGCTGAGGAGATCGTTCGACAACTGCGCCTACGCGACATCGGCGGCATCATCGTTGTCGACTTCATCGACATGGTGTTGGAAAGCAACCGCGATCTGGTCCTGCGACGCCTGGTCGAATGCCTCGGCAGGGATCGAACGAAGCACCAGGTGGCGGAGGTAACGACCCTGGGATTGGTCCAGATGACGCGCAAGCGCATCGGCGAAGGATTGCTGACCGAATTTTCTGAACAGTGTCCCGATTGCACCGGGCGGGGAGTGGTTGTTGATCACTCCTTACTCGACTGATGGAAATGGCAGTTGGTACTGATGTCTGCACCCGTTAGCATCCGTGAGGCTATGTACGCAGTAATTGCCACGGGCGGTAAGCAAGAAAAGGTCGCTGAAGGCCAGCAGGTCACCATCGAATTGATCGATGGCGACGAAGGCTCTGAGGTGTCATTTGTCCCGGTTCTCGTCGTCGATGGAGACCGTGTGCTCGCAGGGTCTTCTCTCGAGAAGGCGGCGGTAACGGGTCGTATTCTCGGCACGATGAAGGGGCCGAAGGTAAACGGCTTTACCTATAAGCGCCGGACGAATCAGCGCCGTCGCTATGGGCATCGCCAGAATTACAGCGTCGTCGAGATCACCTCGATCACTGCGTGAGATTGGGCGGAGGTTAGGACATGTCAAAGACAAAAGGTGGCGGCTCAACGCGAAATGG
>FUFK010042454.1_pt1 | contig 22743 bp, 49 predicted proteins | sample 1021851 | NCBI WGS metagenome assembly FUFK01 (sample SAMEA51879418, study PRJEB19060) | metagenome
GGTCAACTTGGTTCGCTTCCTGCAGACTCGGAGCAATTTATGATGATCGAGGATTTATACAAGACCACGGATAAGCTTAACGCACACATAGAAAACATGGCGTTAAACAAAGTAAACATTGAGTTTTTAAGAAAACAAATGGATAAGGTTTTAGAAGATATTGAAAAATTAAAAGATTCAAATCGAGACATGAAATACAATGGAAATGGGAGTTACGCACAATGATGGAAAAAATAACAACAATGTTGATAGGAATTTTATTAGCATTGGCTGGGTGGAGTTTATCTCGTACGTTTGAGCTGTCTACAAGTCAAGCAGTTCTTCTTGATAAAGTTGAAAGATTAGAAATGCAGTCAAGATTGTTAGAAGAAAAATTATCCGAGATGGCTGATTCTGATGAAGAAATTATGAAACAACATGAAAAATTATTTCAAAAATTAGATCAATCTAATACGGGATATAATTACAACTGATGATAGAATCTGTAGTAGCATTATTGATGTTTGTAAACGGAGAGATCAAGGAACACCTTGTGCAAAAAAACATGGCTGCGTGTCTTCGTGGAAAGCGTCACGCAGAGAGGGAGTATTCAGAATCTGTATCTTACAAATGCTACAAGGGTAAGGCAGAAATAGAATTATACCAAGGAAGAAAATATATTAAAGCTTTAATCCTTGAATAAGAAAAAGAACCCAATGGCGAAGTATTTAAAAGATAGACGTTATCGTCAGAAAGTGATAAAGAATAAAAAAGCATATGACAGGAAAAAAGTACACATGGAAGTTTACACCAGAGGTAGTTAATGGTGTATGTCCAACTTGTGAAGAAGATACATTACTAGTGTCTATCACTAGAGAATATTATAGATGTGTAACTTGTGGCACAGACTTGGAGCAGCATGTGAATGGTAGGATAATTTATATGCCAACTTTGACTGGTAAAACTTTACAATCTGAAGTAGATAAATTTTTAAAAGATGGCTAAACGTAAATTTACCAATTTTGTACCTAGACCAAAGCCTAGAAAACGTCCAAGAAGACATACAAAAAACCTAAATAAATCAAAGAAAAGATCATATAAACCATACAATCGTCAAGGCCGTCCACAATAGTATTGACATATATCATATAAAGTCCTATAAATAAAAATATACAGACGAAAGAATATTATGGACATGCAAAATATAACAAACTTTGATTATAGAAAGCCATCTTACGATGAAGATGCAAAATTAAAAAAAGTATTTGAAAGAGAAATTAGACCAAAAACTAATAGTGTTTGGTTTCATTTAGAAGAATCTGTCGTTAAATCAGAAAGACTTTTAAGTGAAAAATCTGCTATTACTAAAGCTCAAATAGAATTAGGCACTGTTGAAAAAGAAATAGTTCAAAACATAGGTGTTCCTGAAATGGAAGACATAGATTACTCTTTAATAAAAGATAAAAAATTAAACAAGTTTGGTGAATTACTTATACCATATAAAGATGGTTATTTAATAATTAGAAATGATAACCCAAAAATTTATTTTAGTCTCGATATTAACTTTTATAAGGAAAAATTTTTACCATCAGCATACACAGCTGTTTGTAATTTAAATGACTTAACTTACTATGTAGATAGAAAAACATATCAAAATTTATCCAAAGAAAATTTTACTTTGTATATAGTTTTTACAAGGGCACATAAAAACAAAGCCTATAAAATAAATCTTAAAAATTCTTATGGTATTAAAGAAACTTATAAATGTTTTGAAGAATCAACAGATGATGTTGGAACTAAAAAGGGAGAACACATTTTTAATAATTTACCAAAATCAATTACTAAAAAGTACACTGAAGTTCTAGGACTTTTTGGAAAATATGAAACCTTATATGATCAGAGTCAAGAAGGAACAATTAGTAAAACTAAAGTAGATTTCTCATTAAAAGAAGTAAGTAAAAAAGATTTACTTGAAGCTAGTTATTTTTTTACTTTAGTAAACTACATCATGGCGTTTGTAACCAAAGTTGATAGTTTTATTGATGAAAAGCAAGATAGAAATAAAAAAGATAAGTGGAGCAATAATATTTATACTTGGTTTGGTGAGTGCAAAGATGAAGGGGAGATCACTAAGGTAACCATGAAACTAATAGAAAAACCTATCGAGACTTCTACAATAGTTAAATTTCTTAACAAGCAGTATGGAGAAAGGTTTGAAAGAGAAAAAAATATGTTTGCAATTGATGAATTATTTGAAGAAATGCTTAAAATTTGTTTCTTAACTCAACATTGTGAACAAGGTTTGAAACTACCTTTAGGTTATATAAATTATTCTAAGGCAACAGAAATAGACTGTCTGTATTATTGGAATAATTTAGACTTTGTTGCAGCAATTAAAAATTATCTTGATATTAGCGACTTTCCTTTATTTTTAGAGGAAGGTGAAATATTTAATAAAAGAGAACTTTATCCACACATTGAAGAATATAAAAAATCAATAGGTAGTTTAGATAAAAAAGTTAATGAAACATATAATTTAAAAGATGAAATAAAAGAACAAACATCTTTAATTTTACAAGAAGCCATGAATCAAGAAACTGGTTTATTGATACCACACAATGCTTGTGTTGGGTTAAAAGATGACCCTACTTTCAAATATGCAAGATTTGTTGAAGATGAAAAGTATATACATATCTTTTTACATGATGAGGAAGACAGATACATGAGCGAATTATTTAAGAAAGATGAAAAAGAATTTAGATATTGGTTAGTAAATAGAAGACAAATGTTTGATAAAGAAGAAAATTTAATAGAAAATTATAATCGTATATATTTAAAATTAGCTTGTTGTATCAGAGATTGGAAAGTTTTAATTGAGAGAGATACAACGATGAACTATGTGGGATCTAGAATACCACCTGGAGTTAAGTCTGATAAGAAAAGACAGATTTGGATCCCAAGAGTTAGATATAAAAGAAGAGATGGTTTGCAGCAGAGAAAAAGGGAAAAGGTGTTCTTTTCGGAATCTAGAAAATTTAGTGGAGAACGTAGAGCTCATAGGAGAAAATTACCAAAAGGTATGCAACCCTCTAAGACTCAATTGGTTATGGCTGAGGCATCAGGAGTATATTTACCTGAAGGTCATACATTTGTAAGAAAATCTATTTGGGGTGAAAAAAATATGAACGAAAGACAAATTAAATATAGAACAAAGTCTTTGAATGGTTTGTTATATGAAACTGATGAAAATTTAGATAAACATAAAAGAATTGCTGCACTATCCCCTGCAGGTTTTGAAGAGATGTGTGAAAGATATGTTTCAAGGCTTGGTTGGGAAGTTATAAAAAGAAATAATTATGATGGTGGTATTGATATTAGGGCTGTTCGTGAGGGAGAAGATGGTAGAGTTAGAAAATTATTTGTTCAATGTAAACATTATATAGATTCAGGTAACCCTATCGGACCCGATGTTGTGCGTGAATTAAAAGGTTCTGTTGACCTTGATGAGATTGATAATAAAGATTGCGATATTGAAATGATGGTTATATCCTCAACTAGATATACATTCAAAGCTGTTGAAGCAGCAGAGAAATTAAATATTAAATTAGTTAAAACGGACGACATAAGAAAGGAGGACAATGGCAGCAAAAGAAAAGATAATTAGTATTAAACCGAAAGGCGTTACCCCTAAACAATACAGTGCGCTTTTGTTAGAGATTAATTTAATGAAACGTGCTTGGAAGCCTTATGGGGTAGACTTACAAGTCAGTGCACCTGGTTTAAGAAACATTTTAAAATGGGGAACTAATGCTTATTCAAGACCAATTGGACAGACTCGCAAATCTGTACAACAAGACTAAAGAACCACGGTACAAGGATCAGTGGTACAAGGAGGTGAGAAAGAATTATGGATCTAATAATATTAAACGATGGGTTATACCAATTAATTCCAGTAACAAAAAAAATGTTAGATGGAATAGTATTGACAGGAGAGATTGATTGCTTTGAATTGTGTGACATACTTCGTTTAAAACTAACTGGGTATGTTGACACTTTAAATTTACATATTATGAATGATGGCAGTGGTAATTGGATTGGTTGTATGTGTAGATAAGGCGACCACTGATGATCGCCTTAAGTTTGATTAAGCTGCTCTTTTTTTGTATACTTCTATCTGCTCTAAAACAAAGCTGTCGTTCTTAATACCTTGGTCTTCTGTTTTATCAAAATATTCTAAGGCATTTATTGCGAACTGTTTGTCATAAGCGTAATCATGTAGATTATCTAAATCCGATATTAGATATTCTATTGATCTAAGATTAGTTGCATACCAACTACTATTTACAGTAACTGTTTCACGATCTACTTTTTCAAGCTTTTGAATTATATCTTTAATGATACCACTTAGTCTAGAATCTCTTTGAACTTTAGTAATATCTCGAACATCATCGTGAAATTTCCACCAACCATTTTTGTTAGGCATCTTCCTCCTTTCTATGAACTTTTAAATAATTCATAAATCCACTATATAGGATTATGTGGGATAGTCAAGGAACAAATTGTCACACACTATATCTTGTGTCAAGGAAAATATAGGACACTATGACCAAAATGGGTTCAACTATAAATTGAAATACACCTACCCTTTAGAGAGGGAATAATTAAGGGTAGGTAATGATGAGAAGATACTCACGCATTATCATTTGTTGGGTTTGAAGTCAAGTCTCTTGGGTTGGGGAGCAAAAAAACTTAATAAATATTCTTTTTTCGTTAACATCTACAGCTCCAATTTTTTCTAATTGTACTATCGATTCTTTATATCCTGCATTCAAACAAGTGTATAAATCAGGATACGACCCTTCATATTCTACAGGGGGCAAGCATTGATTAGCTAAACCTGAGCAAAATATAAAAGTTAAAATAAATTTCATTGACAATCCTATATTATGAACTATAAACTATCTAACAATGAAAGGAAACAAGCATGACCGACATGAATAAATATAAAAATGTTTCGCTTCAGAAAGAAACATACTCTATTTTAGAGAAGTTGTCTAAGGTATTACTGCCCGACGGCAAATTGTCTATATCAAAAACAATCGAAGTATTAGCAAACAAAGAAGCGAGAAAATTAAATGGTAAAATTAAAACTAAATCGGATTAAAAGAATAATCTGTTCTACTTGTAAGGGGAACGGATACATAAAGGCGAAAGGATTAGATGGGGAGGATAAGATAAACCAATGTTTTTCGTGTGACTCTGAAGGAGAAGTGTATGAGACTGTGTCACCAAAGAAATTCATTGGTCATGCGAATAGCAGCAGAAGTATAAATTGATGAACGAAACGGACTTGGCTTATATTGCCGGTTTGTTTGATGGCGAGGGACACGTTCAATACAAACAATACATGCGTCAGCGAAAGCATAACATTAAACCTTATCCAACTTGGTCAATTAGAATGGAAATGGCAATGACAGATAGATCTATTTTGATTTGGGTGCGTGAGATTTTAGGTGTCGGCACTGTTGGAGAGAAAAGATATAAAACTAGATATACTAAAACTTGGAAGAAACAGTGGCGTTGGCGTTGCAGCCACCGTGATGCGTTTTACGTTTCTACTTTGTTATGGCCTTTTGCTCATGTAAAACTGGAGGACATACAAAAGATCATAGCTCATTATGCTAAAAGAAAAATAGAATGTAAAAAGTTATTAAATGGTAAAATAATTAGTTTAGAAAAATATAAGGAGGCGATGAGTTTAGAATGACATTTTATCATGGATTAGGTATGTTTATATTTAGTATGAGTGCCTTTTTTATTGGTGCGATTGCAGCTTATATAATAATAAATAAAGTTACTAAAAGGAGAAAAGAATCTAAAAGATTCGATGATTCAGAATGAAGAAAAACGAAAAATATCAATACGTTCAAGGCACACAGATCGAGGACCAAGGATCACGGATCTATGATGTAAATGGTTATAGACTTCCTAGTGTAACTACGATATTAGGCGCAACCAAAGATCAACAATTTTTAAAAGATTGGACGGCTAAGGTTGGAGAAAAAGAAGCTGAACGAATTAAGAATCTATCATCACGGAGAGGGACTAGCATGCACAAGTTCTTGGAGTCCCATATTACAAGCGTTGGATACGATGATCTTACGGAACTCGGACGGACGGCGAAGTCCATGGCCGAAAAAGTTATTGAGATTGGTCTTGCACCGGTCGAAGAGTATTACGGCTCGGAAGTCACGTTGTATTATCCTGGGCTATATGCTGGGTCTACTGACCTCGTTTGTAGTCATAATGGGATGGAAACTATTGTAGACTTTAAACAATCCAATCGCCCTAAACGTAAAGAGTGGATTGAAGACTATTATTTACAAATCGCTGCATATGCCATGGNTCATGATCATGTTCACGGATCCGAGATCCGTCAAGGTGTAATCATGATGTGTACGCCTGATTTATATTATCAAGAGTTTATAATCACGGACCACGAACTACGGAGCTATAAACACAAGTTTCTCAAAAGACTAGACATGTATCATGAACTAAAGTTTGATGAGAAAGAACAATACAACACTGAAAAAGAAAACGAGGAATACTTAAAGGAGTTAGAGAAGAAACTATGACGGATCAAACACGATGGGGTATAGACCAAGTGCAGCAAGAAAATAAGGCCAAGGCTCACGAAGCTCAGAAAGAGATGAGAAAAGATATTGAGGAATTTGTTAAAAAATGTAATGTTTTTGAATTACAGCAAATGTATCAAAGAATGAAGGACTTAAAGAAATGAACGATAATTTAAAGAAAGTATTGACTGCTAAGTATAATGCAGAGATTGAGGACGCTAAATACAAGATAAAGTGCTACAGTGAGCATGAATTAGTGATCCCGGAACACCCTGATATTACGGCAGAAGTAGACAAATTAGTGGAAAAAATGGCACAAGCTGAGGAGAAATTGGCTATAATTGAGCTACACTACGGCAGTAATAAGGCAAAAAAAGAAATACTATAGTTTTATTTTACAGATTAAAAAAAATTTTTTTATTTTCACGAAATAAAGTGTACTTTGTGTACTTTTGATAGTTTTTCAGCATAAAATATAGCGTTTTATGGGACAAATTATGGTACACTTTTTGTTTTTTGGTACATATTAATGTGTACCAATACAAAATCGCTATCGCGCGCACGAACGTTATTTTATATATTTCAATCTGTGATATAAACCTATACATGCCTAGGAAAAGAAGAAAAGCTGTCATCACTGAAACAACTCCAGATATACCTTTCCAAAAAGTCAGAGTGGAGTGGGTCGATTGCGTTAGTGACTCTGGCTGGGCTACTGAAAAAGAGTTTGATAAGATGAAACTATCTTATCCAGTTAATGAAGGTTGGTTGTATGAGAAGACAGAAAAACATATCAAGATGTTTGCATCATACGATAAGGATGAAGAAGGAATTACTTTTGGAGATCGGACGATGATCCCTCGTCATTGGGTGAAGAAGATTCAGAAGATATAACTTCGCCTTCGATTTGTTTTGCATCTAACAAAGGTGCATAGTCACTTAAAATTTGTTTCATTTTATTTTCTAATTCTTGTTCAGATAAATCTTCTAGTTTGCCTGTTTTTATTATCTTTCTATCGATATATAGACCGGCAGCTTTTCCTCTATTTGCTTCTGCATTAACCGCTGAAGAAAAAGATCCTTTCTTTAGTGCTGCCTCTCGCAATCTCGCAAGTTCAGCAACGTGGCCTTCATAAGTCACTTCATGTTTTCTTAGTCTTTCTTCTTTTAGCTCTCCAATATGTTTCACTACAAGTGGAGACAATCTTGGGTTCGTAAGCTCAGATCCCTCTTGTCTTGCTCTTTTTGGAGAATAACCTGCCCTAAGTGCCGCCTCAGTTTTAGTTAGGGGACCATTTTCATCACCGAACACTAAAAACTCGGCAAATCTTTGTTGCATTTCTGTCAATCGTTTTGGTACACCCATGAGTTGACAATTTAAGGTAACCCTCCTATAAAGTCAACTATGAAAGTGCACAGAAGTTCGAAAGAGTTACAAGACACTATTGAGGGATATAAACAACTAGTTGACCAACAAAAGAAAGAAATTTGGGAATTAAAGAAAGTTGTTTTTGAGAATGAACAGAGCAAAAATCTTTTAAGTGGTTATAAAAAAGTCATTGAAGATTTACAAACGAGGTTAAATAAAAAATAATGTACGTCAGACATTTACAAGAATATTTGGACAAATTTACTGAAGGACAAAATGGAAGAAGAGGAAACGCTGTCAGTGATGCTAAAATCTACATCATGACCTCCAAAGGTTATTTAGAAGAGATTAAAAGAATTGAAGTTCATCAAAGTAATAATCCTTTAGATACTTCACTACGAGTGGTTTTAAAGCCAAATAGAGAGGAAAAATTAATATTACCTCCAGGATATATCAAAGATTACTAAGGGCATGGCATGTAACACTACCACGCCCCTAGACCCATTTTAAAGAGGTAAATCGTCAAATATAGAGTCAGAGTTTTCTTTATTTTTATCCTTTCTCCATTTTTCAAACTCTTCTCTATCTTTTGCCTCTTTATCCCACTGAGTTCTTAAAACTTCATCAACTGCATTTTCGACCTTTCTAAGACCTTCTTTAGTGTCGACCAAAGTAATTATTTTTTTAATTAAATCTAATTTATCTTTTTCCATCTTTCTTACCTCCTTTCTCTAGTTTTTTAATTGATTGATGTATCTTTCTACCTAAAACCCTATCTTCATCATCTAAATTACCACTTAGAGATTTTACACTAAGTATATTCATAATTATATGAAGTTCATCTAGGGTCAATTCTATTTTAATTTTATCCATTTTATAAACACTCCGCACAATATTCTCTGTTTAATGTGCTTTGGTTCTTGTATAGATAATTATTGCACTTCTTAGCTTTACAGATAATTGTTCCTTTTATTAATTTTTTCTTTTCTTGTTCTTTCTCTATTTTTAATAATTCATCAAAAGTTTCACTACCTTTTAACTCTACACCACAGAAAGATTTTAATTTTTTAACTTCTTGGTAATTTATTTTTGTCGCTTTTTTCATCTTTCTTCCTTTCTAACTTTGACCTATATTTATTATAGTACACTCCACCTACACAACTCAAGATATTTTTTAAGGTCTGTTCCATGAGCCTTTTTACACTATCTTGAGTTGGTAAGTTTTTTTTCATTTATCTTCCCCCCTTAACTTTTTTATTATCTTGGGTAAGAACTTTCTTGCAGTTGGGCTTTGTTCGTCTTGATCCCTTCTCTTTTCAAGTTCAATGTGCAAGTCATCACACAACCAATCTAATAAAAAATCTTTTTCTCCTTTAGTCAATTTTATATCCATTTTTTATCCTTTCTTAACTTTGTTAATTATTGATGTTAAATATTTTTGTTTAGGTGTTTCAATACATTTAATTGTTTTTTTAGGTATGGTTCTATTAAAAGTATCAACCCAAACAAAAGGTTTAGAAACCTTTTGTAATTCATCTTTTAAAATTTCATTTAAAAGATTTGTTTCTTTTTTGTTTAACTCTATTTTCATTCTTTCTCCTTTTTGTTTTTTCTATCATTTATAATCCTATAATTAATATAATCAAGCATTATTTTTGGACCACTACCTAGAGTTGTGTCCGTGAGCTTAGACACAACATCTTGTGTTTCATCTTAAATCCTCAATAATATGGATTATTATAATCATTAGTAGGCATACAAAACCACCTACACCCAAAATCATTGGTATATACCACCACTCCATTTTATTTTCTCCTTTCTATTCGTATCTTAGTATTTCAATGTCTTGCATCATCTCATCAACATTGTATTTTTCTCCAACTGCCATTTCTTTTAAATCTTTCACTACATCATCTCCATAATGATATTCATCAAAAAATTTAATTGGATCGTCAACTTTATGTGATGAAGGGCTATCTGCATCCCCACACCAACGAACAATGAAAAATTTCATTCCTTTTAAATCTTTCACTAGTTCTTCATAAGTTGGTTGTGGTTCTTCTTTTAATGGTTCTAAATGTTTAAAATGAATTAATTCATNATCAGTTAAACCATANTATTGTTTNGGATCNACNACANNNCTCATACANTCNGNNGAATAAGGATCTGTTATAAATTGACCTTGACAGACNAAACCCTTCGTCCCACTTTGATTAGTTATTATTTTTACCATTTTCTTTTATCTCCTTTCCATTTTCAAAATAGTATTTTGCATTTTTCTTAATACTATCTTGAATTGTTTTATATTTATNAACTACNTNTTNNNNACACNNCCAACACAANGACANTTTAACTAAGTCTTTGTGTCTTAATTGTTCNTTAATGTAATCAATAAGTTTTTTTTCTGATTTAATCGCACTCTCCCACACACCACAATTAAAATGATCTTGTTCATGATTTACATAAGTTGCGATTACATCTAGTCTTAAATTATCTACAAACATTTTAATCGTTCTCCTTTCTTCCATTATACCAACCATCTCGTTTTATATCGATTGAATTAGGGGCAATCATTTTAACAAATGTTAACAAATGCCAAACTGCGAGATCATAAGGCTTTCTTGCAGTTTTACAAAAATTAAATTTTACATCATCCCCATTATAAAAAGGTTCTCTAAAATTTTTTGTTAAAACAAAAGTTTCATGATCTAGATTATTTTTTGATTTACCATTAAAAATAATTTCATCTGATTTTTCTGTTTGATCTTCTATTATTCCGTCATCATCTGAAAAATTTTCTTTGATGTAATCGTATTCCTTTTTAATAATATTCCATTGTTTATTATTAAAAGGTTTTTTTTGTGTCCAATAGTTTGTATATCCCATTTTATTTTATCCTTTCTTTTTATATAAGTTATCAAAAGCATTAAAAAGACAATCACAAAAAAATTGATAATTTTTGTCTTTCATACAAATTGATAATTTTTTGCTATGTTTGACAACTTGTCTTTTTGAAAAAAACTGTTCCCAAGTGTCCTCTTCATAGTGAAAAAGACCTTTTGTTTTTTTCACTAAAAAGCTCGCAAACCTTTTAATTTGTTTTTTGTTCATTTGTTTTTATCCTTTCTTTTTAATATCCTTTATAGTCCTATAAATAGTAAAATCAACTATAAACAATATAATTGTTTCTGATCTCATCAGTTGAGGATTAACCTCAATACACCCCCAATTGGGGGTGTTTCGATCTATGCAACCTCTTTTTTATCTTTTTGATATAAATCCCAATTCACTAAAGCAATATAATCTAAATCTGCAAGATATTTTATATCTTCATCAATCCATGCTTTTTTAATTCTATCACCATAATTATTGACTAATGATTGTGAATAAATACAAGATTTTTTGATTGTTAATAAATCTTTTACACCCCATTTATTTGGATTTAATAAACTTTCTGCAATATGTTTTACTGTAAAAAGTTTTGCACAATCATTTATAGATGCAGATCCTTTGTGGTGTTCTGCCCAATCGCCAAATCTGTGTTGCTTTTCGTCTTTTCTATTCATATTAAATAATTCATCTCTGTATGGTGTCCATGTGATATTACTTAAAATATGTAGTTTGCAGAATGCTCTGTTAACTCTTTTATTTATTTCTTTTTGTTCTTTGTTCATTTGTTTTTATCCTTTCTTTTGTTTCTGATCTCATCAGTTGAGGATTAACCTCAAGACCCCCTTGAGGGGGTTTCGATCTAATTAAATGCAAGTCTTCTCTCAATAGTAAATCCTTTTGCAAGTGATAAACCTTGACAGTGTTTAAGGGCGTAAACTTGTGCAATTGTAGACTTTGAAAGATTTTGTTTTTTCATAAAACCATCTAATTGATTTGGTTCTAAGTAAAAGCTTTTGCTTTCTCCATCTACTTGACCCCATATAAAATAATTTAATTTAAGTTTTTTTTCTTTTGCCATTTGTTTTTATCCTTTCTTTTATATTTATATATTTGGGATATTATGGGATAATAAAGAGTAATCAAGAAAATATTTAATTATTTTTTAAAATTACTAGATATAGTAGGTCCCGGTTTCCAGGCACAAGATATTGTGTTTTCAACTTGAAATTGTAGAGCTTTGAATGTAAATGTTACTTTAAAAATTAATGAAGAATGAAAGTAAATTTTATCACGAAATCAAAAAGAATATTAATCAAATTAGTTGGGTTAGAATTGAAAATAATAGCTTATTTGGTACTCCAGATTTATTGGGCTATAATGATAGTTGCACCTTTTTCACAGTAGAATTAAAAGTCGCTAGAGGTAACAAGATCACCTTCTCACCCCATCAAATTGCATTCCATTACAGACACCCAAAGAACACCTTCATCTGTGTTAAGGGGCAAGGTTCGAGGTCTCCGAAACTTTTTGAGGGTTCCAAGATCCATGAACTTTTAAACGTGGGTTTTAAATCAAGGGCATTGGCTCAAGGTTACGAGGATATTAAGAAAGTTTTTAATTCTTTATAATTTCCGATAACTTTAATTTATCGGACATTACTATTGATAGTCATAAATTATCGTTAGTAATAATTTAATGACAATAGCCAAAGATCCGTGGTCAATGGATCCTAAACCAAAGCCAAAAACCAAAAAACAAACAACACCGACCCCCCTTTTTTTACAAAAGGGATCCTAATACTGAGCACATGTGCTAAGAGTTAGACTGTTAATGTTGGTAAAAACGTTTTCATTATGTATAGTGACCCTAAAAAAAATTTTGCAAAATTTTAAATGAATTTGGATACAGTAGACATAAGCAAGTTACCTTCTGATATAAGAAAACAGTTCTTGCAGCTAAAGGTAATGCATGCAGAAAAAAAGATACAGAATAAGGCTAAACAAGATTTTCTATCTTTTGTTAAATGTGTATGGCCTGATTTTGTAGAGGGTCCTCATCACAGACATATTGCAGATAAATTTAATAAATTAGCAACCGGTGAGATAAACCGTTTGATAATCAACATGCCCCCNAGACATACCAAGTCGGAGTTTGCCTCATACTTACTTCCTGCTTGGATGGTGGGCCGTGAGCCGAAGCTCAAGATNATTCAAGCAACNCACACNGGNGAACTNGCAATNNGATTTGGTCGNAANGCNAAGAACCTAATNGANAGNGAAGACTANGCAAAAATNTTNAAGACGACACTTCAAGAAGATTCNAAAGCAGCNGGACGTTGGGANACNGCACAAGGTGGTGAATANTTTGCAGCNGGTGTTGGTGGTGCNATCACTGGACGTGGTGCAGATNTATTAATNATTGATGACCCACACTCTGAGCAAGATGCAATGTCCAAGGTTGCATTAGAGTCAGCCTATGAATGGTATACCTCTGGTCCTCGTCAACGTTTGCAGCCTGGTGGTAAGATAGTTTTAGTTATGACACGTTGGTCTACGAAAGANNTAACGGGTATGNTNGTTAAAAATCAAACAGAAGCGAAAGCTGATCANTGGCACGTGGTCGAGTTTCCAGCAATCATGGATCATGGAACAGATAAAGCNNNACCTGTTTGGCCACAGTATTGGAAACTAGATGAACTTGAAAAGGTTCAAGCAACACTGCCCGTTGCTAAATGGAATGCACAGTGGATGCAGCAACCAACTAGTGAAGAAGGTGCGATATTGAAACGTGAGTGGTGGAGAACTTATAAATCAGAAAACATTCCACAATTACAGCACGTCATACAATCTTATGATACTGCGTTCCTTAAAAAAGAAACAGCAGATTATTCAGCTATCACCACTTGGGGTATATTTTATCCTAGTGAGGATGAAGGGGCTAACCTTATTCTTCTCGACGCTATCAAAGGCAGATACGAGTTCCCTGAGTTACGTAGGTTAGCCCTTGAACAATATGACTATTGGAAACCTGAAACGGTAATTGTTGAGGCAAAGGCAAGTGGATTGCCGTTGACTTACGAGTTGAGGAAGATGGATATACCAGTTGTGAACTTTTCACCATCTAAAGGAAATGACAAGCACGCACGTGTAAATGCAGTTGCACCTTTGTTTGAAAGTGGTATGATATGGGCTCCTGAGCAAAAATTTGCCGAGGAGGTCATAGAGGAATGTGCAGCATTCCCATATGGCGATCATGATGACTTGGTAGATAGTACAACACAAGCGATCATGCGATTTAGACAAGGAGGTCTAATCGACCACCCTGAAGACTATGTCGATGAAGTAACAAATGTACGTAAAAGGATTTATTATTAATGTCTGCACTATCTGATGAATATATCAAAAATTTTTCTAAAGAGAGAAAAGCCATATTTAATAAAAGATTTAGTGATGACTATGATCCTAATATGTCTGAACGTTCTAATATTATAAGAATTCTAAATGAGATGAGAGAGCTTGGTTTAGCAGAGGGTGGCATCACTCGTATTGGTTTAAAAAATGGAATGAAGTTAAGCGATTTTTTTAACATACAAGCTTCAGGATCAAAATCTGGTAAGCAACAAATTGAAGGTGCACCAGAAGGTTTTACAATAGATAAGGAAACTTTTAACGCTATAATAAAAGCAGATATACCTCTATCTGAAAAAATAGATTTACTTGCAAGTTATGAATACGGGAAAGGTAGAGATAGAATTGAAAAAGATGACCAAGAATTATTTTTAGGTGAAGGTGGATTTAAAGATAGAAACATTGGACTAGGTTTTAATAAGGAGGGTGAGGGTTTTGGTGGAACATTAATGTATAATTTAGAAACAGGTAAACCAGAATTTAAAATTGGATTTAAAAAACAATTTAACAAAGGTGGACGTGTTGCTTATCAAGAAGGAACACCAGATAGAGAACTTTATGAAACTCCAGTTACCGATGCAATAAAATCGGTGAATGAAAAAACTATTGATGCTATACAAAAGGGTGCAGAATTAGTTGATAAATATACTGGTATAGATCAAATAACTTCCTCTAATTTTCCAGGTGCTTTCGATGAGGCGTCTGGTCAACCCTCTGATTTTAGACATCAAGCTGCATCAAATCTTTTAGCTGAGGCTTTAGGAAAAGGAAAAGCAGGCCCTTTAGGATATTTATCTGGTGCTATTGGTGCAAGTGGTTTAGGAGCAATAAAAGAAATTGGTGATCTTGCAGCAGCGTTATATGATAATCCAAAAAATTATAAAGATGCTTTTAGTGAATTTGTAAAAGACAATGTAAGCAATATTAAAGGAGCATTTGCAAAAAACAAAACAAGTCAAGAGTTATACGATGAATTGATGGCAGGTTACGTACCAATAGATCCTTTTGCAATGGATAGAACAAGCCTTTTAAGATCACAACAGATTTTTGCACAAAGAAAAAAAGCACTTGAGGATGCGAAGAAAAAACAAGAAGATATCAAAAAATTTATAGAACAAAAAGATACAATTACCCCTATTAAAAAACCAACTAGAACTGTAACAGGAACCACGAAACCTGGAACAGGTGGTGGAGGTGGAGGTTTCACCCCAACTACTACAGCTCAAAATATAGCGAGAACTACTAGTCGTGTAGAAGACGGTAGATGTNAAAGCCTATGGTCTNGCAAAAGGTGGANTNGCTAGAATGTTAGGTGAGTAATGGTTAAGAAACTAACCACAACAATACCACCATTNCGTGGACCTAATCCACAAGGGTTGAATATTCCTTTAAAACAAGTTAAAACCGTTAAACTGGAGAAATTAAATGGCAGAAATAGACAAGGGTCTTCCGAATACTCGAACGAAACTAGAGGTTCCTTCACAAGAGGAAATCGAAGAAGTTAGTGTTCAAGAACCAACAGACGATAAGGGACCGATAGAAGTTATACCTGAAGAAGATGGTGGTGTAACNTTAGANTTTGAACCAGGNTGCAATCAATGTCCCTGGAACCGAGAATCATTTTGATAATTTAGCAGACATATTACCTGATGATATTTTAGAACCAATTGGTTCTGACATGGTTAACAATTACATGGACTATAAAGCTTCAAGAAAAGATTGGGAACAATCTTATACTCAAGGTTTAGATCTGTTAGGTTTTAAGTATGAAAATAGAACTGAACCATTTCAAGGAGCGAGTGGTGCAACACACCCAGTTCTTGCAGAGGCAGTAACACAGTTTCAAGCACAAGCTTACAAAGAATTATTACCAAGTGACGGACCTGTTAGAACACAGATTATAGGAATTAAAAATCAACAAACTGAATCACAATCGCAACGTGTTAAAGATTACATGAATTATCTAATCATGGATCAAATGAAAGAGTATGAAGAAGAGTTTGATTCTATGTTATTTCATTTACCATTAGCTGGTTCTACATTTAAAAAAGTTTACTACGATGTACCATTAGGTAGAGTGGTTTCTAAATTTGTACCAGCAGATGAATTAGTTGTGCCATACACTGCAACAAGTATTGATGATGCAGAGTCTGTAATACACGTTGTTAAAATGTCAGAAAACGAATTACGAAAACAACAAGTAAATGGTTTCTACGTAGATGTAGAGTTAGCACCACCGAGTAGTGTTGAACAAAACTCTGTAGAGAAAAAAGAAAAAGAATTAGATGGTACTAAAAAATCTGGTAAACAAGAAACAATATACACTCTATTAGAGTGCCATGTGAACTTAGACCTAGAGGGTTTTGAAGATCAAGGACCTGATGGACCTACAGGAATTAAATTACCATACATTGTAACTGTTGAAGAAGGAAGTAGAACAGTTCTAGCAATTAGAAGAAATTATGCGCCCAACGATCTAAAGAAAAATAAAATCCAATATTTCGTTCATTTTAAATTTCTTCCAGGTTTAGGATTTTATGGCTTTGGATTGATCCACATGATTGGCGGATTAAGCAGAACTGCAACAGCTGCTCTCCGTCAATTATTGGATGCTGGCACACTATCAAACTTACCTGCTGGATTTAAACAAAGAGGAGTAAGAGTTAGAGATGAAGCATCTCCAATACAACCAGGTGAGTTTAAGGATGTCGACGCACCAGGTGGAAGTTTAAGAGATGCGTTCTTTCCTTTACCTTACAAAGAACCATCACAAACATTATTAAATTTATTAGGTGTTGTAGTATCAGCTGGTCAAAGATTCGCTGCTATTGCTGACATGCAAGTGGGTGATGGTAATCAAGCCGCTGCTGTTGGAACTACAGTTGCATTATTAGAACGTGGCTCACGTGTCATGTCTGCAATACACAAAAGATGTTACGCAGCCATGAAAGATGAATTTAAATTATTAGCAAAAGTCGTTGCACAATACTTACCACCAGAATATCCATACGATGTTGTTGGTGGACAGAGAAATATTAAACAAGCCGACTTTGATGATAGAATAGACGTTGTACCGGTTGCAGATCCTAATATATTTTCTATGTCACAAAGAGTGACTTTAGCACAAACACAACTACAACTTGCAACATCTAATCCACAGATACACAACTTGTATCAAGTTTATAGAAACATGTATGAAGCAATTGGTGTTAAAAATGTAGATGCAGTTCTACCACCACCAGCTCCAAATGCACCTATGGATCCAAGTATGGAACACATAAATGCTTTGAATGGAAAACCTTTTCAAGCTTTTCCTGGTCAAGACCATAGAGCTCATATCACTGCACACTTAAACTTCATGTCAACTAANATGGTTAGAAATAATCCTGCAATTATGGGTGCAATACANAAAAATATTCTAGAACACATNAGTNTAATGGCTCAAGAACAAGTACAATTAGAGTTTAGAGAACAAATGCAAGAGATGATGTTGATGCAACAACAAGCAGCAATGAATCCAATGGTACAACAACAGCTACAAATGATGACAAATCAAGTTGAAGCTAGAAAATCTGTNTTGATTGCAGAGATGACNGAAGAATTTATGAAGGAAGANAAGAAAATTACTTCACAGTTTGACAATGANCCATTGTTAAAACTAAAATCTAGAGAAGTTGACNTACGTGCTATGGAAAATGANCGTAAAAAAGANNACGANNAAGCNCAANANGACNTTGCAAGAGCAAGATTGATGCAATCAGGTGAAAATTTTGACGAAAAACTAGAGCAGAATGAAGATTTAGCTAAATTAAGAGCTGGAGTTAGCCTTGCAAAGCAAGGAATTCAAGATGCTAAGATAATGATAGACAATTAATTATGCCATTGACAGATAAAGGTAAAAAAATTATGAAATCTATGAAGAAACAATATGGTAAGAAGAAGGGAGAAACTGTTTTCTATGCATCTCGTAACAAAGGTGTTATAAAAGGTGTAGAAAAAACTAAAAAAAGGAGCAAAAATGCAAAAGCTTGACAAAATACAAGAAGTTAAAGTTGCAGAGCAGAGTATTGAAGTAGATCCTAGATCAAAAACTACTGCTGACCAAGCATTTAACTATATTGGCACTGGTGGATCTGAAGAAGAAGTACAAGGTCAAGGAGCAGTGTTAGCTGAAAAGAAAAGAAAATCTAAAGCGTACTAAATTATGTGGTTTAGTGCTATTAAATTAGCGATATCTGCTGGAAGTAAGATATACGCCAACAAGCAGAAAGCCAAGATGGCTATGTCTGACGCTCAGTTGTTACATGCAGAACGACAAGCTCGTGGTGAGGAAGCTTACCAAGGTAAATTACTTGAGGCTAGACAATCGGACTGGAAAGACGAGGCAGTTTTGATAATTCTCAGTTTGCCCGTGTTGGTGCTTGCATATGCAGTCATATCAGATGACCCAACTGCTATGGACAAGGTAAAATTATTCTTCGAGATGTTCTCACAGCTGCCGGGATGGTTCACAAATTTATGGATCCTTGTCGTGGCGAGCATTTATGGTATAAAGGGTACACAAATTTTTAGAAACGGAGGCAAAAAATAATGCGAAAAGATTACAGACAAAATTATAGAATGGGAACAAATCCGTTTGGAAGAAAATCTAATCTACAAAAGATAGCTGAAACCTTTGGACCTAAGAAAAAAGTTAAAAAAGATAAAAAACCTACTAAAAGAATGTTTGCAAATGTGGGTGGTGGTGCTGATACTGGTAAAATGGGCGAAGTTAAAAGTAAATTAGCAGTAGCTATGGATAAATTAAAATCTATGGAACCAAACAATCCAAGATTTAGCCAACGCGATATAGACCGAATGTTAAAAATGATGGAATCTAAAAAGAAAAAAGAAATGACACCATTAGCTAAAGGTGGTTCTGCTAAAAAGAAAAAGAAATTTCCTGATATGTCTGGAGACGGTAAAGTAACTATGAAAGATGTATTAATGGCTAGAGGTGTAATACCTAAAAAGAAAAAAACTAAGAAGAAGGTAATCTAATGACTAAACTATGTCCTAGAGGTAAAGCCGCAGCAAAAAGAAAATTTAAAGTTTACCCCAGTGCATATGCGAACGCATACGCTAGTAAAATCTGTGCAGGTAAAATTAAAGATCCAAGTGGTGTAAAGAGAAAAGATTTCAAAGGACGTAAACCAGCTATGGGTGGTGGCATGATGAAACGTGCATCTTACGCGGGTGGTGGTTTAACTGAAGCAACTGCTAGATTAAAAAGACAAGGTTTAAAAACTGGATCTGTAGCTAGAGGATGTGGTGCTATCATGTCTGATAGAAAGAAAAAAACTAGGATGGTCTAATGGCCGGGTTAAAAGAATGGTTCAAGCAAGATTGGGTAGACATTGGAGCCAAGAAAAAAGGNGGNGGTTTTAAAAAATGTGGAAGAAAATCTGCAAGTGGATCAAAAAGAAAATACCCCAAATGCGTGCCTGCTGCAAAAGCCGCCCGAATGACAGAATCGCAAAGGCGTTCTGCGGTTGCGAGAAAAAGAAGTAAAGCACAAGGTGTAGGTGGTAAGCCTACTAACGTTCCAACATTTGCAAAAAGAAAAAAAGCTATGGGTGGTGGATTTATGGCTAGAAGAATAGGAATGATGTAATGCGAAGAGAATATTATTCAAAAGGAACTAACCCTCCAAGAAATAAAAAAAATTTTAGACCCACTGATAAAGGGGCTGGAATGACAAGAGCTGGAGTTAAAGCTTATAGAAGACTTAACCCTGGTTCTAAATTAAAAACAGCCGTGACTGGTAAAGTGAAACCAGGATCAAAAGCTGCTAAACGTAGAAAATCATACTGCGCTAGATCACTGGGACAATTAAAAAGGTCATCAGCAAAAACTCGTAACGATCCGAACTCACGTATCCGTCAGGCAAGAAGGAGATGGAAATGTTAAAAAAACAAAAGATTAAAAAAGTAATCAAAGGTTTACAAAAAGCATCTAAAACACATGCTAAACAAGCTAAAACATTAAAAGGAGTTATNANTGGCGGATCCAAAAAAAGGAACGGGAAAAAANCCTAAAGNTTCAGGAAGAAGANTGTATACGGATGAAAATCCNAAAGATACAGTNAANATAAAATTTGCAACACCATCAGACGCAAGAGCAACTGTTGCAAAAGTCAAACGTGTTAACAAACCGTTTGCAAGAAAAATACAAATACTAACCGTTATGGAGCAAAGAGCTAAAGTGATGGGTAAAAGCCAAGTTGCTTCAATAGCAAAGAAAGGTAAAGATGCAATTAGAAAACGTCATAACAANACTAATTAAATTTATAAATACTAGATTAGAAGCACTNTCNNTNACNNTNACNTCAGGNNGTGTTGACACTATGGAAAATTATAAGTATATAATAGGACAAATCAACGGCTTAGAAGCCACTAAACAGGAACTCTCTAACCTGCTAGAAGATAAGGAGCGAAATGAAAAAGGAACAGTCATCAATATTAACACCAAACAATAAACTTGTAGGTGTAAAGCCTTCAAAAACAGAAGAACCAAAATTACCAAAACCAACAGGTTGGAGACTTTTAGTTTTACCTTTCAAGATGAAAGAAACAACTAAAGGTGGAATAGTATTAGCTGAGACAACTTTAGAGAGGCAACAAGTTGCATCTCAAGTAGGATTAGTTATGGCCATGGGTCCACAATGTTACAAGGATAAGGAGAGATATCCTGAAGGTCCATGGTGCAAGGAGAAAGATTGGGTTATGTTTGCACGATATGCAGGTAGCCGAATCAAAATAGATGGTGGGGAAATGCGTCTGCTAAACGACGATGAAGTGTTAGCAACAATTGATAGTCCAGAGGACATCTTGCATGAGTTTTAACATAGGAGGATAACTATGCCAGACGATAAAGAAAAGACAGTACCCATCGATACATCAGGTCCTGATGCTACGGTAGATATTGAAGAAGTAAAAGACGAATCGGTTGTAGAAACCGAAGCGCCGAAAGAAGAAACAAGTACCACGGAACAAGAACCAGTAAAACAAGAAGCAGAAGAAAAGAAACAAGATGAAAATTTAGAAGACTACAGTAAAGGTGTACAAGCTCGTATTGCGAAATTAACTCGTAAGATGAGAGAAGCAGAAAGAAGAGAACAAGCTGCTTTAGATTATGCCAAAGGTGTAGAAGAATCTAGAAAAAAATTAGAATCAAAATTTAAAAAAACTGATTCTGACTATATTAAAAAATTTGAGACTAGTATCCAAACAGGGTTAGAAGCTGCACAAAAAGAATTAGCTTCTGCTATTGATGCTGGAGATTCTAAAGCTCAAGTTGAAGCCAACAAAAGAATTGCAACGCTAGCCTTTGAGAATGCAAAACTTGAACAAATAAAACAAGGGCAAGAGGAGATAGTTGAAGAGGATAAACCAATAAAACCATCTCAAGTGCAAAATGCACCTAATGTTTCACAACAAACGGATAATCCTGACCCTAGAGCAGAAGCTTGGGCGTCTAAAAATCCTTGGTTTGGAACCGATAGGGCGATGACATATACTGCATTTGAGATCCATAAGGATCTTACTGAAAAAGAAGGGTACGATCCAAGCTCAGACGAGTATTATGCGGAAGTTGATAAAAGAATACGAGTTGACTTTCCACATAAATTTGGTAATACTGATAAAACCACGACAGCACCCGTTCAGACGGTTGCTTCTGCTTCTAGAAGCGTAAAACCAGGTCGCAAAACTGTGAGACTCACTTCCTCACAAGTAGCAATAGCTAAAAAATTAGGAGTGCCACTCGAAGAGTACGCAAAACAACTAAAAAACACGGAAGGAGCGTAACATGGAAAAAGAAAACAAAACTTCTCGTGCGAACGACACACGGTCTAAATCTGAAAGACCAAAAGTGTGGGTTCCACCATCTTCTCTAGATGCACCCCCTGCACCTGATGGATTTAGGTACAGATGGATAAGAGCAGAGAGCGTTGGCTTTCAAGACACTAAGAATATATCTGGACGTTTAAGAGAAGGATATGAATTAGTTAGAGCTGAAGAAGTCGAAAATGCATCTGATTATCCTGTACTTGATGAAGGTAAATACAAGGGAGTGATTGGGGTAGGTGGCCTTCTACTTGCGAAGGTACCCGAAGAGATTGCGAAGCAACGTCAAGAGTATATGACTAACCGTCATCAACAAAGAGATGAAGCAGTTAAAAACGATCTAATGAAGGAGCAAGACCAGAGGATGCCGATCAATGTTGAGAGGCAGTCTCGTGTAACCTTCGGTGGTACGAAAAAATAATTTTTATCATCGAATTAAATTAACATTGGAATAGGAGAAAAAAACTATGGCTAATAGAAACTCACAAGGTTTTGGACTTATCCCAGCTGGAAGATTAGGTGGTGGACCATCTATCCAAGGTCAAGGAAAATACAAAATCGATGCTGGCCACAGC
>FUFK010037734.1_pt1 | contig 22697 bp, 24 predicted proteins | sample 1021851 | NCBI WGS metagenome assembly FUFK01 (sample SAMEA51879418, study PRJEB19060) | metagenome
GATGGCAAAGAAGGACACCTATCTTGCACTGCTCCGCCGAGGTATTGACGATACCACGGCCAACCAGCTCGCTGACGCGGGGTTGAAGATTGGCGATTTGAAGAAAATCGACAAAGACATGCTCGTTGAGAACTACGGGCTCAAGAAAGAAATCGCCCAAGGTGTCATTGAAATCATCACCGCAGGCCCTCAGAGCCACGGTAAGGAACGGTTCCTCTCCAAGGTCCTCGCCCCAGAAAAGAAGCAGGAATCCCGTATTGAGGAGATAAAGTTCCAGCGCAAGCAAAAGGACGTCCTCGCTGAACTCGCCGAGCAAAAAGAGCGCCTGAAAATCGCCAAGGTCGAGGCTTTTCGAGCCCAGAAACTCATCATGAACCGTCTGGGTAAGACCGTGGAACTCATCGTCAAACTCGAAAACAACCTCAACGACGAGGGTAAAGACGACCAGAAGGTCAAGATCCGAGACCAACTTGAAACGCGTGGACTTGAAGCCGCTCGCGACCATGAAATGTTGGAACTCGAAGGTACCCCACAAGACATCGTGGACTTCCGACGCAAACACGTTCCCGGCCTCATCTTCCACGCTTGCCCCGAATGCGGTGACGATCTCGACCCTCGACAAGCCCGAGACCCCGACAAGCCCGACGCTTGGGCCTTCATCTGCTGGGAGTGCGAAACGAGTTTCACCCCCGACCTCGCCGTCAACGTGGAGGCCATCCTCGACGAGAATCGAATCGTCATCGACCCCGACAAGCCGCCACGCAACCCTGTGCCGCCCAAGCCCGCCAGCATGGACTTCTCTTCGGTCTCCGACCTCATTCGCAAGGACCTCGAGCAGACCGGTGCAACCGCTGATGAAATGACCCGCGTGGTCGAAGAAAGCGTTGTCGCAGGCGGCTTGATGGACATCAACGACTGGATTGACCAAACGCTCGCTGCCAAGGATTACATCCAAGCCCAAGAAGACCGAGAGGACTTCATTCTGCGAACCGGCGCCGGTGCGACCAAGTTCAACAAGTGGATGAAGAAAGCCGGTCTCTTCTTCAACAAACAAACGGGTCGNTGGACCCGAGAAAAGGCACGTTGAGGCGTTGCTATGTCCGCAAGTCCGGCTTCGTTGACCGCCGATGCAGAGCCCCCCACAACTCAGCCACCCAGCCCTGTGATTCGCTTTCTGCGAGGGCCCCACCTCTTGGGTCAATGCGCGGTGAACCCCGGTGAAACCATCGTTGAACACGCGGAAGCCTGTGGCATTCGTCTGCCGACCAACTGCACCTCCGGCACCTGTGGCACCTGCATGGTCAGCCTCATCCTCGGTGAGGTCCCGCTGCCCGAAGAACTTCCGCCCGGCCTCGATGATTGGTTGGTCGAAGAAGGGGCGCGCCTCGGCTGCATTGGCAAGCCTCGCGGCGATGTGGACATTGACATCCGCCCACCGATTTGAGGGGCTATCATGTTCGGGGAGTTGACGACCGGTACCTGGCTCATCTTGCTGGTGGACCTGCTCGCCATCGTCATCGTCGTCATGTTCCTCAAATCCCGCATTCAACTCAAACTCAAGGAAGTGGAAGCGCGTCAGGCCCACGAGCGTTTGATGCGTAAGCGAGAGCGGAAGGAAGAGGCAAATGCATCCGCCCACGATGATGCATCATGACAACGAGCGAAGCCCGATGCTTCAAGAACCCTTGACGCCACAATACGACCATGTCAGCGGGTCATGAAACGACGACGGGCCCGCTGCCCATCGGACAGTTTGCTCGACTGGTCCAACATACGGTCAAGAACGACCCCCTGTTTCAGCATCAAGCCCTGCAGGGGGAAGTCTCCTCGTGGAGCGTCCACAACGGCAACATCTACTTCACCCTGCGCGACGATGACGGACAAATGGACTGCGTCATGTGGCGCAGCGCTCGCCTACGCGTGGACCCGTCCATCAAGGTCGGCAGCGAGGTCATCATCATCGGCAGCGTTGACGTCTGGCCAAAACGAGGTCGCCTGCAAATCGTCGTCGCCCGCATCCAGCCGGTCCAAACGCTCGGGGCCATGGAGGAAGCAAAACGCAAACTCATCGAGACGCTCCGGGCTGAAGGTTCACTGGACATTCCCTCTCGCCGCCTGCCCTTGCTGCCAAAGCACGTGGCGATTGTCACCGGGGCCGATTCGGCGGCCCTGTCCGACATGCGTCAACTCATGGCCGACCGTTGGCCGGGCCTGCGGACAACCGTCATCGAGGTGCTTGTTCAGGGCGAACACGCTGCCAAAGAGATCGTACGCGGGCTGGCCGTAACCCGAGCCTTGGCCCGCCCAGAGGTGGCGAGTCGGCTCGGCCTACCACCGGTGGACGCCGTCATCGTGGGACGTGGTGGCGGCTCACCCGAGGACTTGTGGGCGTTCAATTTGGAGGCGGTCGTGCGAGCCATCCTCGCCAGCACCGTGCCCGTCATTTCAGCGGTGGGTCATGAACAGGACCACTTGGTATCGGACCTCGTGGCCGACGTGCGCGCCTCCACGCCCTCCAACGCCATTGAACGGCTCGTGCCTGAACGCCACGCCATGGTGCAACTCCTTGACGAATTTGACGTGCGCATCGAGGGAGCCATGCAACGCCGTCTTCAGGAATGGCGCCAGCACCTCGCCCTCTTGACGAGTCAACTGCGCCACGCTCCCGGCAAAGGCATCTACGCCGCCAAAGAGCGCCTAAGTGGGATGAAGCACCGAATGCAACGCAGCATGGAGACCACGGTCTCGGGGCGACGGCAACGTTTGGCCCAACTCGAAGCGACCCTGAACGCCGCCCACCCGAAGCGGGTGCTGGAGCGTGGCTATTCCATGGTCCAAGACGACCAAGGTGCGGTCATCTCGGACGTGGCGAACCTGAAAGAAGGGCAAACCATCCAACTCCAATTCGCCGACGGTCAAGCGGCCGCCGACGTGCACACCATTGAACCCCTGGAGGATGAACGATGACAGATGAAACGATGACCTACGACGAAGCCTTACGACGACTGGAAGACCTGGTGGCCCAGCTTGAGCGAGGTGGGAAAAATCTCGACGAGACCTTGGCCATGTTTGAGGAAGGAACAGCCTTGCTCAAGCGCTGCCAAGCAGAACTCGGTGAAGTTGAGGGGCGTTTGGCAGAAATGCGACTCGATGAAGCCGAAGCCTTGGTGAAGGACGACGACTGAGGCGATTGCATGGGACGGAAACACGTGGCCCTCCAACGACGGGTCGCTCGCGTGTTGTCGTCGTGGAACGACCCCCACGACACCAAGCCCTATCCCGAACTTGACATCGTTCAGCACGTTGACGTCGCTGAGGACGGTGAAGTGAACCTGACGGTCAAACCGGCACGACCGCACTGCCCATGTTGCCTGCTCGACCTCGACGCACTGCGAAAGCGCCTGACCGAAGTCAAAGGTGTGACCTATGTTCAAGTGCACGTGGTTGACATTCCAGCCGCTCCCCGTTGGACTCGGGCCGTCAATCGTTGAGCGTTGCGTGATGACGACGGAGCACCATGAACGCAGGTAGCGACCAGCCAACCACTGAACCGACCCAAGCGATGAGCGAGCCAACCATGGCCCCGTAAGCGGGAAGCGACCACATGGCGATGTTGGCGTACACGGCCACACTGGCGCCTCCGAGCATCATCGGACCCGCTGCGCCTTGCGGAACGGTCGGGCCTTGAGCGAGCCACAACGCCACCATGCTGGTCAAGAAAATGGCGGGAAAAACGCTGGCAAGCCCTGCGAGGGTCGGAAAGCCAAGCCCCGACAGACCCACGGCGATACCGATGGCGGTAGCCGCCATCGTTCCTCGGGCGAGAAGCACCAACGTCGAGACCTTGTTCGTGCCTTTGGGCGTAGGCTGGGGGCGTCGGTTGAACACCACAGCGGTGATGATGAGGAGGCAGAGACCGCCAATAGCCACGCCTTGGACGCCGTAGTCTTCCATGAGCTCCTCAACCAGCACAAGGAAGGTCATGCCGAGGAATGTCCAGAAGGCAAGAGCGCCGATGGTCGTCAACAAAAGCAGGTAAGGGGCATTTGGAATCCAGCGGGGGATGACAATCCAAGCCCCCAAAAAAAGAGCGTTGAGCAGCATGCCCAACGGCACCACAGCCATGGAAAGAATGAGCACGTCCTCTCCACCTGCCACGTACATGCCGATGCCTGCCGGGACGATGGTCGAGGGGACGGTGCCAAGCAATCCACCAACCAATCCNCCCCACTTCTCAATGGCCACGGTCACGGCCGTCGCAACGATGCCGGCAAAGAGAGCGGAGAGGAGAATTGAGGTGGTGTCCAGATTCATCCCTCCAAGGCGCTCAATCCAGATTCCAGACGTGCGAGGTCGCCGCCCGTCCACTGGTCCACTGGCTCCCCGTTGAGATACAGTACGTTGAATGGAACAAAATCGATGGCTGCGACCCAAGGATTTGCGAAACGAAACCCATCCCCTTCAGGCGCTCTCAGGTTCAGCGTCAACACCTCGAGCGGGATGGGGGATTCCCAGGCATTCAACCGCTTGTAGAATTCCTGACAATCATCACAGGTTGGCCGACCCAGAATAAGCAGCGTCGGCTTGGTCATACCGAGCACCCTTTGGGCATCGGTCAGCGCGGAGATGTCCATGCCATCACTCCGACGTGTAGGATTGGCTGTCGATGATGTCCTGAAGTTCGATAGCTTTGGCACCACGACCTTTGGCGTGCTCGGCCGCTCGTGTCAAACGAGCACGAATCCAACCGAGGGTCATCATGCCGCGCATGGCGTTGATGGATTCGATGAAGTGAACCGGATTGCTCCCCAGTTGTGCGTGGTTGCGGATGTCCTCCTCCAGGTCCTCAAGTACCTCGGCGTAGAGGTAGAGCAACTCGTCCAGTGCGTCCTTGGTGACGCCCATTTTGGCGATGCTTTTGGCCATCGAAAGCAAGCCCGTGGCCGTGATGAGACCGCCGGCTTGACCCGCTACGAATTCCTCAGCAGCACCCACTTCTGGGGCTGCTTCACCCTCTCCATCCCCCTCTTCGGGCTTCATGTTGTGGAGGGCTCGGTCAAGGTGGCGAGGCTTGATCGTGGCAACGCGGTCTCGTTCCGCAGCTTCGGCTGCGTGGCGCAGAATCTGGGCGAGGTGGTTTTCGAGGTGGTCGATGCCCGCTTGAACAGCGGCGGAACCCACCGATTCCACGTTTTTGATGCGGTCGCCCATCAATTCGCGAGTGCGGTTGTAATTGAGGCGGCTGCGTCTTGGGTCGTCCAGTGTCTTACGCTCCGGGTCTTGGGTGAGGGTCTCGTCCTCCATCCGTGGAACCAAGCGGTCGAGTTCCTCGCACAGAAGGTCAACGAGGCGTTGCTTCACGTCGCCCGACAAGCGCATGGTCGTGAAATGGGACGACACCGCCGCGATGTGGCTGCTGGAGTAAGGCTTGGCGACCATGAATTTCGTGGTGGTCGTGCGACCCTTGAATGATGTGGTGCAAATCCTTGACTCACTCGGTCAGGCCGTCGCTGCGCCCCATCACTTGACCAAATTCCCAAGCGTGGAGGCATTCATGCCCGCCCAGAAAGCCGCCGGCTTCACGGGAAGGGCCGATGAAGGAAGCGCCGCACATGGCGCAAAACACGTTCACAATGAGTTCGTTGAAGTAGGTCCCGTTGGGCGTGACACGCTTCTCAATGCGCTTGCCAACATCCTCTTCATCCCAGCCTTCGGTCTTCTCGGAGAATTCTTCTTGTTCGGGTTCCTGTGTCATGCATCCCACTCCATCACCCAAGGAAGAGCACCGTCTGCGGTGATTGGCCGCATGCCTTCCTCGTCGCGAATCCAGGTGTCTTCGCTGCCCACGCTGCCCTCAGCGTAGACTGCTTTTGGCTCAATGGCCATCGTTCCCCCAACCGGAAGCGGTCGGTCAAAGCCGGCCGCTACCACGGGCGATTCGTCGAGTTGCAAGCCAATGGAATGGCCCAGGAAACGGCTCTGGTCGGGCTTGGTGCCCATCAGATGGTCGGCGTAGCCCAATTCCGTCGCCAGCGCAAGGCCGGCTTCCCAAGCCTGACTGCAGTTGAGGCCCTGGTCGAGCACGTCGACGACTTCTTCCTTGACGGCGATCATATCGTCAAGTCGTTGTTGCCACTGAGCGCTGAGTTGACCCGAGACGAACATGCGAGTTGCATCCACCATGTAGCCCCGATGGGCGTGGACCAAATCCACCAGTACCGGCTCGCCTTTCTTCACCCGGCTGAAACCTGAACCCATGCCGCTGAGCGGGTGCGGACCGGTACCACCAACGGCTGAATCGAAGAAGGAAGGTATGCCACCTGCGCGCCCGGCCACGATGACACCACGGTCACATTGGAGCGGATAGCGTCGCATCTGCACGTTGCCACCGAAGCCTTCGCTGCGACTGACGGCCTCGGCTGCTGCCACCATGTCAAGCTCGCTCATGCCCTCGCCGCCAACGGCTTGGACAGCCTCAAACATCCGTATCTGCACCGAGGCCCCGATGTCCATCTGCTCGATTTCCCATGCTGATTTCACCTCACGCTGTCGGTGAATAACGGGCGTTGCATCCCCGCATTTCCCCAATGAGGAGAGTGCTGAATCAAAGCGAGCGGTGAACGTCCCCGGAGCCTCTCCAAACTGGAGCGCTGGTGCACCGTTCACACCCTTGCTCTGAAGATACTCGGCGAAGGTGGATAGGCGGGGAAAGGCCTCGATGAGGTGCGGGGCATCATCGCCACCGGCTTCCCAAACGGCTCGCTTGAGCGAGCGACGAACAAAGGCCACAGGACCATCACCGCCAGCCTCTACGCTACCGCCTGCGCCCTTAGCGGGCACGAAGAGCGACCCGTCTTGGCGACCGCCTGCGTAGTAGTAGAGGTCGACCGGATGCTGAATGAGGGCGCCAGGCAAGCCCGCTTCCTCAAGCATCTCGGCCAAACGGGATTGGCGAGCCTCAAGTTCCGAGACCGGCACGCGCCAGTCTTCGCCGTCCGGGCCGACGATGTCCGAGGTGGACCACGAGGTCATAATGCAGGGTGAACGCCACCCGTTCAAAATCCAATCGGAACAACTGAGGGCACGAAATTAGAAACCGAGGGTGGGGTATGGCCTGACATGGGCGAGAAGTCGTGGTACAAGCCTGTCTTCTTCACGCTCGTAGCGCTCGGCTTGCTGCTCATCGCCATCGGCGCTTCTCTCACCGAACCCGGCGCTGATGAAATCGCCTACGGCACGAACGGTGGATTTGTCATCGATGCCTCAAACGTAGATGCATCCATCATCGTGATCACGGACGAGGTTGATGGAAATTGCGAAAACTTCGCCTTCAGCGTTGACCTCCATGACGGAAACTACGACTTCATTCCGGTTGAAAAAACGGATTGCAAAAACTGGTCGTCCTCCGATAGCTATCAGTATCGACTGAACAACCTCACCGAAGGAAGTTATGGCTTCAGCGCAAGCGATTCGGTCAGCATCATGGCCGTGAAGGGCAACCTTGACGACTTCATGGAGGATTACGCCACGGGAAATGCCATCGCTGACCTCGGCTCGGGCATGTGCTGCCTCAGCATCATCCTGAATCTCTTCATTGGCAGAAGTCTGGCCAAAGCGAACAAAGCAGAACACCAGGTCACGGTCGGCTCAACGTTCACCAGTCCGACGGTGGATAGCAAACCGTACTTCGAGCAATTCGGCCACCAGCCAGAACAAGCACCTGCCCAAACGCCCTCTTCCGAAAATGCACCCACCAAACAAACGCCCACCGATGAAAGCCTCGACNAGGAGGTCGGGAGTGCCGGTTCGTTTTGGGGCGGCATCAAGGACGATTAGACGACGATGTCGTCAAGGTCCAAGGCCTGCGTTTGGCTGAGTCGCTCTTCGGCGATGGCGCAGTAATCCTCCGACAGGTCAACACCGAGGTAGCGACGACCGTGCATCTTGGCGGCCACGCAGGTGGTGCCTGAACCGTTGAAGGGGTCGAGGACGACGTCACCGGTGAAGGAGTACATCTCAATGCAGCGCTTGGGGAGTTCAACCGGGAAGGGTGCAGGGTGGTTGACACGGGAAGCACGCTCGGTGGCGAAGGACCAGATGGACTTCGTGTGCTGGATGAAATCGTCGCGAGGAATCGTGTCGAGTCGCCCGTCCGCTCGCTCTGTTTTGCTGCGGGGAAGTTTGTAGTCGCCCTTGGAGAACACGAGCAGGTACTCGTGGACGTCTCGCAAGCAGGGGTTGGAGGCCGACTGGAAGGAGCCCCAGGCGCAGGAGGAACCGGCGCTGGCGGATTTGTCCCAGATGATTTCACCGCGCATCAAGAAGCCGATTTCGGCCATGATGATGTTGATGTGGGAGGAAAGCGGAATGTACGGTTTTCGACCCAAATTCGCCACGTTGACCACCATCCGTCCCCCTGGGGTGAGCACGCGGTAGCATTCGGCAAACACGTCGTGAAGCAGCGTCAGGTATTCCTTCAGCGAGAGGTCCTCATCGTAATCCTTGGAGGCGTTGTAGGGAGGAGAGGTCACGACCAAATGCACGCAGTTATCGGGCAGCGGCAAGGTGCGTGAGTCGCCGCACAGCACGGTGTTAGCGTGTTCTTCGGGGAAGGCTTGGGCGGCGCCGACGTCTCGTGAACTGACGAGTCCTTCGTTGAGGCGACTCGTGTAGTAAACGCTAGCATCGTGGCCTTCTCGGCGAGAGACACCAAAGGACGAGGTGGCGGTGGAGGCGCGACGACGAGCACCCTCCAAGGGTGTGCTCTCCTCCGGCGCTTTATCGGCCATAGAGAGCAAGGGCGTCGCGGGACTTATCACCTTTCGCGCCTAAAGCAGGGGTGGCACGCGCGTCTTGCGACCCTTCAATACAACCCGATGAAGGCTTTGCAGGCCTCGACCATGGTCACGAGTGCTTCATGGGCCTCAATTCTGTGCGCCGTTCAGCGGCCGAAAAATGCTTCTTCTCCCGCCCCGAACGTCAACACGGCCGTTAGCGCCGGGGTGTTTCTTATGTATGTGCAAAAGGAAGATACAAGCGGTCCCCATGAGAAAAGCCGTTGCCATTCTTGTTGTTATGCTGATGAGCAGTTCCTTTGCGGGGTGCCTTGGCGAAGGTGAGTCGCCCGTGTCCTACATCTCGAGTTCGGACTGCACGGCCGTGTATCATGTCGGATTCTTCGACAACTCAAACGATGAGTTTGACGAGTGGGGTGGAGAGGTCACCTTTGTGAGCTCGGACGGCACCGAAGAGCAACTCGCTGACTTTTCGAGTGAGAAAAAGTACGTCTTCTTGGACGAATCCATGACGTGGTCCATGGAATACACGTTTTACGAGGACGATATTGGTTTCATGGCCAACGGCATCGTGTATGGAGGGTACAACCAGTACGGCGATTCCGGTACCGTTGAGTTGGTACTGACACGCCTCGGCAGCCAAGTCGAGGACAGCACCGTAGAGGAGATTGGAGGCGTTACGCTTGCCGATTGTGGTTCAGAGGAGAACCACGTGGAATTCTTTGACCTGAGCGCCTTCAGTTTCTGTTGTTGGGACGGTGATGTTGAATTCACAACAGATGCCCGTGAGGGCGTTACCCTCTCCAGTTTCTCAAGCGACAGAAAGTATGTGACCCTCGAAGAGGGGCATGTTTGGACGATGACATACACGTTCTATGAAAACGACATCGGATTCATCGCCGACGGGCAGACCTACGGTGGAAACAACCAGGAAGGCGACTCGGGTACCATCACCATCGACTTGTCCTGATGTTCGCCCTCAGCGGCGAGCGAGGGATGAAAAACCGAAAGCACTTGGGTTGGTTTGATGGCAAGGGTCCTGACCTTGGACGATGTCAACGTGGACGGGAAAACCGTCTTGCTGCGCGTGGACATCAACAGCCCGCTCGACCCCGCCACGAAGGCCTTCCTTGACGACACAAGGATCCGTGCCATCCTGCCAACCATTCAGAAACTGGTCCGTGCCAAGGTCATCATCCTCGCTCACCAATCACGCCCCGGCAAGGACGACTTCACCAGCACGCTCGGCCACGCCCGTGAACTGGGTCGCCTGCTCGGCCGCCAGGTCAAGTGGGTTGACGACATCCACGGGCCCAAAGCCATGAAGGCCATCGAGGAACTTGAAGTCGGCCAACTCTTGATGCTCAATAACGTCCGCATGGACGAGGAAGAAACGAGCGTCAAGGACGTGGCAGCCATGGCTGAAACGAGGTTCGTTCAACGCCTCGCCAGCGTGGCCGACCTCTTCGTTAACGACGCCTTTGCCTGCGCCCACCGAGCCACGCCTTCTATCATCGGATTTACTGGCATGCTGCCGTGCGTTGCGGGCGAATTGATGGGCAACGAAATCAGAAAGCTCGACCACGCCCTTGAGACGCCCGAGCGCCCGTGTATGGCGGTGTTGGGTGGCGTGAAGGTGGACGATTCCATCCAGGTCGCCGACAACATGCTACGCAACGGAATCGCCGACGCCCTCTGGCCAACCGGTGGGGTCGCCAACCTGCTGTTGGATTTGGCCGGCTACGACATCGGTGAGCCAAACCGAGCCTTCCTCAAGAAAGAACTCGGAAAGAATTGGGCGTCCACCATTAAACTGGCCAAGACCCTCATCGACGACCACGGCAACAAGATTCACCTCCCCGTGGATTTGGCCGCCAACATCGAAGGCAACCGCGTGGACATTCCGCTGGAAAACTTCCCCATCGAAGCCTCGTTTTGGGACATCGGCATCACCTCCGTCTTCCACCTCTCGGCAGCCATCAAGAAGGCTGGAACCATCATCCTCAACGGGCCTGCGGGTGTGTTTGAGAACCCCGATTTCGCCTTGGGTACCATCGAGATGCTCAACGCCTGCGCCGAGTCCGAAGGCTACGCCGTAATGGGCGGTGGCCACACCGCCACCCTCGTCGCACAGCGAGGCTTGGCGGACAAAATGGGCCATGTTTCCACCGGTGGTGGCGCCTGTTTGGATTACATCGCTGGACGTCCGCTCCCCGCGGTGGTCAGCCTTGAGCAGAGCGCCGTGGCCTTTGGTATCGACATCAGCACGGCTGAAAGCGAAGCGTGAAGGAGCCACAGGGGAGACTCGAACTCCCGACCTTCTGATTACGAATCAGACGCTCTACCAACTAAGCCACAGTGGCGGCAAACTCCCCGCTGTCCCAATCAAACATAAGGCCCACGGTGCGAACCTCAGCGTTCATGAATCATGGCGAGCAGGCCCCACCATGAGCGATGCTCCTGTCCGCTACCGCAACACGGTCCTCTACGACCGTGGCGGGCAAAAGACCGTGGGCGATGTCTTGCTTCACGCCGATGGTTCGTGGACACCATCCAACGGCGACGAGGACGTGGTTGAGGACCTCGACGGCTCAGGGCGACTCATCACCCGCAGTTTTCAGAATTGGCACACCCACCTCGCCATGCAGTTGAACGCTCGAGATTTCAGCGACGGTTTTCCCCTCCATCGATGGCTCAATGAGGCCATCTTCCCCACCGAGGCCCGCATCACCCCTGATTATGTTCGCATGGGGAGCCGATGTGCTGCAGCCGAAATGATCCGCACCGGTAGCAGTTTTGCGGCTGACATGTACTTCCATCCCAGCGTGACGGGCGAGGTGTTGACCGATGCCGGCCTGCGTGGACTCGTTGGTGGTCCGGTCAGCGATGCGGCGCTTCCAAGCCACCCCGACGCCGCCTCGGCGCTTGATGAACTCGACGGGTTGCTCGCCGCCAACAACGAAGACGACCTGGTGCAGTACGCCATCGCCACCCATTCGGTTTACCTTTGCACCGAGGAGACCTTGCTTCAGGCTTCAGACCTCGCCGAGCGCCGAAACGGTCGCCTCCACATCCACGTCAGCGAGACGCGCAAGGAAGTGGCCGACTGCCACGCCAAGACCGGTTTCTATCCTGTGGAATACCTCGACAGCATCGGTTTCTTCCAGCCCGGAACCGTTTGCGCACACGCCTCATGGGTGAAGAAGAACGAAATTCGGATGCTCAAAAAGCACGAGGCGACGGCCGTTCACTGCCCCTCGTCCAACATGAAACTCGCCTGTGGAGGAACGCTCTCCTTGCCCGCTTACAGGGACGCTGGCGTGGACGTGCGACTCGGCACCGACGGAGCCGCCTCTTCAGGCAACGGGCTCAACATGCAGGCGGAGGCACGCCTGGCCTCCTTGGTGCAACGCCATGACCACTGGGATTCAACCCTGCTTCCAGCCGTAGAAGCGATGGATTTGGCCACCGCTGGAAGTCGGGACTGGGCCGTTTGGAACCTCGACGATGTGCGCATGCGCCCTCGTGGACGCTCGGATAACCGACATTTGGCCAACCTCATCTTCAACGGGGCCGATTGCATGGACCTGTGGGTCGATGGCCAAGCCCTGCGCAGGGACGGCGTCACCCTCACCGTTGACGAAGCAGCGGTGCTCGACGAAATTGATGTCGCAGTAGCGAGCTACTACGATGGCGTGGAATGATTCATTCCATGCGCGTGTAGGCAAAACCGGCCATGCCCAATAAGGCAAAGAGGAAGTAGGCGACAAAGCCTGCTCGAAGATGAACCTCGTAGTCCATGTTGACTTCCGTGCCTTGGGGCAAGGACTCGCCAAACGTGCCAATGCCAGCAAAATAAACGCCGGACTCAACGTCCCAGTTCAAGCCCTCACTGCCGTCGGTTCCCGAAGCGATGATGTCGCCATCGTACGGGGTGCACGCTTGTGAAAGCGCTGGGTTGGACAATGCAGGAGGCGTGGCGTCGCAGGTGTTCCTTTCGTCTTCGTCAACAATGACAACGTAGATGTCATCTCGGTCCCAAGTCAAGGTCAGACTGGCCGAGATAAAGGCGCTGAGGCCGTTTTCAGGGAGTGGTTCGTCGCCGAAGAAGGTCCGCTCGGGAACGTTTGGGGTCGGCACATCGTCAACTTGCCCTTCGAGAACAAACCCCACCGAGCCAACCAGGCCGAGCAGCAACGCCACCACGACCAAACCATAGCCGATTTTCTGTTGCTTTCTCATGATGTCCCCGCCTCGTTCGTTTAACCGAGCGATGCGCATCAATCGTCATCGGACTTTCGCTTGACGGCACGACGTTTCACGGGAGCTTTGCGAGGTGCAGCGCGGCGGCCGACCTTTCGGGCGGGTCGCTTCCTGGGCTTCTCCTCCTCGTCATCATCGTCGTCATCGTCATCGTCATCGTCATCGTCGTCATCGTCATCGTCGTCATCGTCGTCCTCTTCAGGCTCTTCCTTCTTCTTTCGACGGCGCGACTTGCGTTGGACGACATTGATGGCAAAGGGATCGTCATCGTCGTCTTCTGGAGCGGCGGTCTTCGTTTCTTCCTTCTTCTCCTCTTCAGGAGTAGCGCCACTGCCCGTACCGGTAACGGCGTCCATGTCAAGGTCCTGACTCGTGCCCATGAATTCGGCCATCCAAGAGTCGTCGTCCTCTTCTTCACCACGCTTCTTCTTTTTCGGCCCGGACATGCTGGTTTGGACGATCATGAGCGAAACGACGATGGCCAGCACATTCACGATACCGATAATCCACACCAATACATAGGGTGGGTCGCTGAAGGAGGGCGTGATGGTTTCAGGCTCAACGGGTGGCTTCAGCCCTTCTTCGTAGGAACACACGGTGGTGCCGTCAAGTCGGTTGCGACAGAAATCAACGATGAAGTTGACATTTTGCGAGACCTCGTTGCCAGCAGCATCGGTGGCTCGGATACTCAAACGATGAAGGCCTGGCTCAAAATCACCAGCTGACCTTTCCATATCGGCGGTCAGGCTACGGTTGTTTTCATCAAGGTACGTGATGCCCGTCAAATCGGCCCATACGCCGTTCGAAGAAGCACCCGTCACACCACCATAGTGGGAGGTGAAGCGGAATTGGAAGGAAGTCACGACCACGTCGTCTTCAACGCCGACGAGAATGTTGATTTTGTTGCCGTAGAGGTACTTTGAACCGTCGGTGGAGGGTGTGGGCGAAAAGATGTCAATAGAGGGCAGTTGGGCGTCAATGGACAAGTGGTCCCAACTCTGGTTGACCTGATTGTTCGACTCGTCTTCCATGATTACATAGATCGTCATATCGCCGGCTTCAGAACTGGAGAGGATGCTGAAGTCGTAGGTGTAGAGAGGACCCAAGTCGGGGTTGTTTCGGTTGTCATTCAACAGGGACAACGGCTCGTCATCACCGGTCAGCACGCCGCCTTCAGAGGTGGTGATGTAGATGGACGGCGTGGTGCCAAGGTCCTCGTTGACTTGGACGCGCAGGCTGTACTGTCCGGCCACCAGGGTGGTGCCGTCGTAGAGTTCTCCGTCGTCATTGTACACGGCGAGGGTCGCGTTGGGCAGCAGGGTATCTTCAGCGACCTTGAAGGCGTTTCCACCGAAACCGGCGAAAATTTCGCCGTTGAAATTACCCCATTCATCCGTAATGGTCACGGCGTACCAGACATTTCGGTCAACATCGACAGGAATGGCAAACTCTCGTGTGAGCGTGTCGCTGACGGTGAAGGTTGCATCAATGTCCATGAGAACGGGTTCCCAGCCATCGCTCTCGATGGTGGAGACATCGTTCTCGTCCTCACCGAACGGCTCGCCATAATGACGCCAAATGGAGTAGGACTCGTTGTTCTCGTCTTCGTTGAACCACTCGAGGCTAACGAGGTTGAGCGAACCGATGGAATAGGCGTTCTTAATTCGAGGTGGGTTGGGTGCTCGGGTGTCTTCAAAGGGAACTTGGTAGTAATTCTGAACCAGGCCCGTGTAGTGATAGGTGCCGTTCACGTTGCCGTAGAGTGCCTCTGAGGTGACGAAATAAAACGAGTTCGTGCGGTACTCATCGTCGGGCACTTCGACGTCGAAGTAGCCGATGCCGTCGCCCACCGTTCCAAGATAGTTCATGGTCTCGTTCTCAACGAATTGGCCTCCACTGACGCGATACGTGGTGTGCCAAATATGGTAGATTTCGCCCTCAATGCCGAGTTGGTCGCTCCAGGTGACCCGAGTGGTTCGGTCGCCGATGAATTCAGCATGGACGTTGGTCGGCTCGGCCACCCAGCCGTAGAAGGCGTTCTCCTCGATGCCATTGGTGCACGCATCACCGGTGGTGTCGGTGTTGATGACGCCGGTGGCGTCAACGGTGACCACGCAGTAGTAGGAATAACCAAGGAAACCCTGCGCCACTTGTACTTCGTAAGAATTGATGCCTTCCAAAATTCCCTCGACGAGCAAGAACACATCGTTTCGCAAAATGGTGGCGAAGGGTTGGTCAGAGCGGTAGACACGATATGTTTCGCCAGTTTCGGCGGCGACATCACCCCACGTAATGGTGGTCGCACCCGTGCCATCAGGGTTGGAAGCGAATTCCGCAGAGAGGAGAATGGGTTGGTCGGGTGGACGGTTGTCCTCGACCACGGGGTCGGCCATGGTGTTGTCACCGACGAATCGAATGTCCTCGTAATCATCACCGTTCTCGGTGTAATTGGGCAGCAGGTAGGTGATGGAGTAGTAACTGTTGCGCTCCGTGTTGGGAGGAATGTCAACCGTGTAGGTACTGTCGGTCGCGTTGAGGACAGCAATGGGCGTCTCTTGGGCGAGGAGGTAGGAACCAAGTTCTCGTGTGATTTGGTAGTCCGTTCGCCAGACCCGAATTTGCAAGGCATCGGGCCCCGTTTCGGGAAGGATGTTGTTGATTTGGTTGTAATTCAGCCAGTTGAGGGTTGTTTGACTGCTGGCGGCGTCAAACTGAACCGAAATGAGGAAGGGCGTGTACACCGACCGTGTGATTTCTTCAACGGGTTCGTAGATTTGAGAGCCGTTGAACAGCAATTCGGCTGCTTCGGTGCCGTTGGAAAGCATGGTGGTGATGGCGTAGTAAAACGTCCCGTTGGTTCCGGGCGCTACGGGGAAGGTCACGCTGTGTCCCGGGTGGGTGCCGCCTTGGCAGTTGAACGGGTTTCCGCCCACTTCCCCAGCATCGCAGGCGTCCACTTCAGCAAAGTGCTCAATCGAATCCAAGTTGGAGGCATCGATCGGTGCAGTATGCCGATAGAGCATGTAGGTCGCACTGAACAGGCCGTTGAGTTCGGAGCCGCCCGTAGCGATGTTATCCCATGTGATGAGGGTCGTTTCTGACGTGTTATCGAACACCGCCTGAATGTTTTGAGCCTGCAAATTGGTGGGTTCACCTTCGCTATCGTTGGCGTGGACTGGGCTCAATGGAGCCAGTGCAAGAAGCATGACTGCGGTCAAGATGACGGCGCGCAGACCACCGTTTCGTTCAGCCTTTGGGCTACCCATCATCTAGTATGTCGCCTTCGTCCGTTATGACTATGTCGCTTCAAAAGGCGAAAAACAGCCCATCAACGGACCGTTTTGAGTGGGCCAATGCATCACGAATCCNACTCGTTTTCAATACCCGGTTGAGGCAAGGGGTCTGCATCATCAAGCGCCTGAATTTCTCCTTTGGCTTGGAGGAAGCGAACGACGAAGGTCCACAGGCCACCAAGGCCGGAGATGAAGACGATCAAACTCAGCGGATTCACATCGATGTGGTCAAACCATCCCGGATAGGTGGCATCGATGCTCCAACCGGCCAACACCATCACGCCCATCACGACCAGTGAGAGAAGCGTCAAGACCGTCCTGTCCGCTCTCGAAAATCCACGGTAGTTCCTTGAGCCGGCGACGGCTTGGGCTTGGGTACCCATGTAGGAGCCCAGCAAAGTCAGGAATGCAGCGGCAAACCCGAGGGTCATGTCGCCAACGAACACCGAAGCGCTGATGCACACGACCCAAACGCCGTCGAGCACGCGGTCAATGGTGTGATCAAGATAGTCGCCCCAGCGCGTGACTTCACCCTTGGCCCGAGCCAGGGAGCCATCAAGGCCGTCGATGATCATGGCAAGCCCAATCATGAGTGCAGCACTGAGCAACCATCCTCCGCCGGTAGCGTCGTCGGGAGCGTACATCGCCAACAAACCTCCGACGACACCGAACGGTAGGGCCAGCCATGTCACGGTGTTGGGCGACATTTTGTAGAAGGTCGTCAACAAAGGTTGGAGCCATGCTTCCCAGCGACGACGCATTTTCTCAAGGGCCATGAAAAGACGAATTCCGTGGAGGTGTTATGGTTTGTGGAGAGAGAACGGGTCAATCCAGCGATTCACCGAGCCAATCGATGGCGTCAACAGCCTGGTCCTCAACCCTCTGAGCGGGCAAGCCTTTGGCGCACCACGCCTCAACTTCTCCGGCCAGTTTTTCGGAGGAAAGTTGGCCGGCATCCAATTCGAGCACGGGGAGTTCAACCTCAAATTCAAGCAGTTCCGCCCAATGGCCCGCAGTCATTTCCCATTCGACATTCGCCCGGACTTTTCCTGCTGAATAACCTCGTGCTTCAAGCCGTTGCGTCAAGGTTGAAGGCGAACACCGAAGGAGGACAAGCCCGTTGACATCGAGCAGATGCGACAGGTGCCCGTCAACGACCCAGCGGCCCGAAGACGATGCCTCCCATGCTTCGGCGAGCCGATGAATGTCGATGGGGGCAGCGCCGTCTTCGGTATCAACCTCGTCCAAACACTCGTGCTCGTCCGCCAATGTGGCCAAGGAAAGCACGTTCCAACCGCGGCGCTCAAGCACCGCGCAGAGGCTGGATTTGCCAACACCCGGCGTGCCCGATATCGCCAACACGCAGTCCTCGTCCATGAGCGAGCCTCGCCGGCGGTGGTCAATAAACGCAGAAGGCCGAGAACGGGCCGAGGATGCAAAGGCATCATAGCCTCGGGGGTGTTCAGGTGAATCGGTACCATGTTCGGGATGCAGGACCCTTCGCAAACCTTGCATCAAATTGAACGCTACATGCAGGAAGGTCGACTGGAACTCTCCGAGGTCATGGCGACCCAATTTTGCGACATGATGTTGGGGCGGAAAAAGCGTGAGCCGCAGGACCAAATTTTCCTGCTCAAGGGCCTGCGATTGATGTGCGACATCTACCTGATGCGAGGAAAGGCGGACCAGAGCATGGCCACCATCAAGCGAATGCACGGTGAGCGGAAGGCGCTGGTCAAGGTGTTGCAGAAGCATGCGCCACAGATGCTGGCTTCCATGCAACCCGAACACGAAGACCATCTGCGCGCAGGGCTCCTCTGGGCCGCTGCGGGTAAAGGTCGAAAGGCGACCAAAGCCTTCGCCTTGTGCGAGAAGTTGGTGCCAGGCCATTTGGCAGCGGCGAGGGCAGCGGTCGAAGCTGTGCCCAGCAAAGGGCATGCTGAGCGGTTGCTCAAGGCCATTGCTGCGGCAGGCGATGTGATTCAAGCCAACGGCGCGTTCCAACTTGACCCGCACGGCTCGCCGCCTGTATCACTGCACGACGTGTTGACTGCTCTGCATAACGGTGCGACAACGATTCCTTCCTACGCCGAGAAATTTCAGGCTGAGCGTGCGCGTCTCGAGGCGCAACAAGCGGCCATTATCGCAGGCGAACAAGCTGCAAATGCACGACTCCAGACGGCGCTTGACAGTCTGCAGCCAAAGCACGATTACTACCAGTACGGATGATGGTAGCGAGGGATGGATTTGAACCATCGATCTCCGGGTTATGAGCCCGACGGGATATCCAGACTACCCCACCTCGCTACTTTGCCCGCCACGGTTCACCGTTTTCAAACCACCGTCTCCAGCCCATCATGAAAATGGGTGGTTTCATGAGGTGGTGCGACCTACCATGCTCATGCGAGCCGAGTCCACCAAGACGATGGCCGTGCTCGCCGTCCTTCTCGCGGCCTCGCTGGCAGGTTGCCTGGGAGGCGAGGGAAACGAGGACGACGACAACCCCATCTCCATGAATGTCCACTACGATGCGACAGCCGGCACCATCACCGAGCGCGTCGAAAGCGGCGATGTGTTGTTCACCACGGGCGTGGAATTGTCCTTTGATTTCGCTCGGGTCACCTCAAAGGCAGGTGGGATGAAGACGTTCACCTTTGACCCCGGCGATGACGAAGAGGGTGTCAACGCCGTAACCGTCAACGCCAACGAACAGGCTGAAATCGCCTACACCTACCAAACCCATGGCATGTTCACGGCTGTCTTATCGGCCACGGACGAAAGCGATAACGAGGCTTCGATGGAACTCATCTTGCGTATTGACAAGGAGATTAACTGGACCCAATCCAACACCGACGACCCCGATGCCATGGTGTTGGCCACCTCACCCGATTGCAAGTGCCCGACGCCCGAGCATTTGGCAGTACAGTCCACCATCACAAACCGAAACGATATCATCACAGGACCACAAATTACGGTCACGTGGCACCTCAACGACCCTGAAGGTGAGGAGCAAGCCTTCCACACCGAACAGATTGGCGATGGTCAAGAGGCATCCTGGACGCACAGCCAATACAATGTGGAGGGGGGCGATTGGAACCTCAATGTCACCATTGACGCCGGAAACGGTTCCATCGATATCCACCACATTGTAACCATCGCCTACGAGGCTATTGAATCCCCACCCAACCCCCTGGCGACAGAAGCGACCGAACAGGAATCTGATTCACTTTCAGTTTGACGAAATCAAAACGAAAAGTGAACGATTCGTTGTACTGCTCAGCCATCTGCAATCTGATCATAAGGGTAGAGAGCGTGTCGTACCGCCGCGCCCTCCTTCGTTTCTTCATATAGGGAAGCACACCACCATCGGGGTGAAGGGATGGAACATGCCAACAAAATCGAAGAAAAAAGTCAGCATTGAAGTTGAAAAGAATGAAGCACCGGAAGAAGAAGAGGTCATGCCAATGACCGAAGAAGAAGAGGTCAAGGTGACCATTGAAGACCTCCCAGGCGTTGGTCCTGCGACGGCAGAAAAATTGCGTGAAGCCGGCTTTGAGGAACTTTTGGGCCTCGCCGTCATGTCGCCTGCCGACCTTGCTGAAGAAGCCGAACTCGGTGAAGCGGTCTCCGCCAAAATCATCGCAGCAGCCAAGAAGATGGCCAACATCGGTGGCTTCGTTTCCGGTGATGCGCTCCTTGAGCGACGTCGTGAAGTTCAGAAACTCTGCTCAAAGGTCCAATCCATTGACGACCTCCTCGGCGGTGGATTTGAAACGCAAGCTCTGGTCGAAGTCTACGGCGAATTCGGTAGTGGAAAGACCCAGATTGGACATCAACTTGCCGTGAACTGCACCCTCCCGGTCGACCAAGGTGGCCTCGATGGCGATGTCTTCTACATCGACACGGAAGACACCTTCCGCCCCGAGCGCATCACCCAGATGGCCCGCGGACATGGATTGGACCCTGAATATGTCCTCTCCCGCATTCACGTTGCCCGCGCATACAACTCCGCTCACCAGATGCTCTTGGCCGATGAAATCAAGCGAATGAGCAAGGGATTGAATGTCAAGATGATCATCGTCGACTCATTGACCAGCCACTTCCGTGCTGAGTTCATTGGACGAGGAATGCTCGCACGACGTCAACAAAAGCTCAACAGCCACCTAAAGGACCTGAAGAAGCTCGCCGACGTCAACAATGCGCTCGTGCTGGTGACCAACCAGGTGCACTCCAAGCCCGACGCCATGTGGGGCGACCCGACCAAGCCCATCGGCGGCCACATCCTCGCCCACGCCAGCACCTTCCGTCTCTACCTGCGCAAAGCCAAGGGCGGACGACGAATCGCTCGTCTGGTTGACTCACCAAACCTCCCAGACGGCGAGTGCGTGTACCAAGTGTGCGAAGAAGGGCTACGCGACTGATTCGGCTTCGATTCGCGACCTCCGAAACCCGGCTCCTGTGCCCCTGTGAGGGCGGCACATTGAAAATGTCCACAACCGAAATTGTGGCCATGCGCCATTTGATTGAACGGGTACTGGAACTCTCCGATGAGGAGCAACGCGTGGTCCAACACGACGAGGCCCCAGGCCAAGGTTCCGAAGAGGAACTGAAGGCACTCCTCGAATCACTTCAACCACGAATCCGGGTCTACGGCGTGGGCGGCGCAGGCTGCAACGCCATCAACCGCTTATTCGATGAGAAACTCTTCGAATCCTCCTACGTGACCGGATACGCCATCAATACGGATGCACAAGCTCTGCTTCAATCACCCATTCAAGAAAAGGTCCTGATCGGCCGCACTGCACGAGGACGAGGTGCAGGTGGCGACCCAACCAAAGGTGAAGCCGCTGCTTTGGAATCCGAACGCGTGTTGCGACGCATCACCAACGACACCCAACTCGCCATCATTACGGCCGGTATGGGTGGAGGCTCGGGAACGGGCGCCGCAGGACACATTGCCCGACTCGCAAAGGCACAAGGCGCCATGACCATCGCCGTGGTCACCTACCCGTTCAAATCCGAAGGCTCTCTTCGTAAGCAAAACGCAGAGTGGGGTCTGGAACGTCTTCGTGAACACTGCGACACCATCTTGGTCATCCCCAACGAACGCCTGCTTGAAATTGAGGGTGTCAAGGACCTCCCCATCGCCAGTGCGTTCCGAGTGGGTGATGAATTATTGGTGCGGTCCATCACCGGCGTCACCGAATTGCTGACAACCGACGGCATGGTCAACCTCGACTTTGAGGACTTGAAGTCCATCGTCAATTCAGGCGCTGGTGTGGCCATGATTGGACTTGGCAGTGCGAAAGGGCCAGGCCGTGCTGACGCTGCTACGATGGAAGCCTTGCACTCGCCGCTCCTTGATTTGGACATGAGCGATGCCCGTGGTGCTCTCATCAACGTGGTGGGTGGGAGCAGTTTGACCTTGGGTGAAGCCGAGCGCTGTTCGCAACTTATCAAAGAACAAATCTCACCAAATGCCAAAATCATCTGGGGTGCTGCTGTGCGAGAAGAACTCGGCGATGAACTCCGTGTCATGTTGGTGCTGACCGGCGTGAAGAGCGACCAAATTCACGGCTCCACCGAGAACCGGCAACTCAGGGCGCTTCGAAACCGACAAATCGAGTTCGTCAACTGATCAAGGTCGAGCTACCGACCAGAGCAGCCCGAGGATGAGCAAGAGGCCTGCAGCGAGGACGATACGGTCCGTTTGACTCACGCCATCAATCCCCTCCTCGGGCGAAAGGTCGCCCTCGTAAAGTACACCGGGGACAACCGTTTCCAGCGTCGACCATGCATCGCCTGTCTGCGCGTTGTTGCCGTTGACGGCGTTTCCGTGGACGGTGAACGTGGTCGTGCTATCGTTGTCGGCCGGCGAAGTCCATGTGAATGTCCATGTTCGCTGGTATGAGCCGTTGTAAGTGTGCGTCCACCCGTTGTCAAGGCTTTGGATTGACTCGTTATCGTACATGATGGTGCCCTCAGAAACCAGCATTCTGAAGCCCCCTTGAGACCGGTCGTCCACTGCTTCGATCGCGCTGATGACCTCAAGCGTCAATGTGTAGGAGACGTTGGCTTCGTAGGCTTCAGGCAATCCCGAAAGTTGGACCTGCATTGCGGCTTCAGGCGTGTGGCAAAGGCAACCCTCGTTGGCTTCTGCCCCCAGGCCGTTAGGGGAAGCGACAACTGCATGATTCGACAACAATCCGAGAAACAGGACCGCCACAATCAGTGTGCGTCGGCCGAACATGATGCTTCCAGTATGCGGGTCGGTATGAGGCTTGCTTTTTGTTTGAAATCATGATGCATGAAGGTTCAGCAGAAACCATGCATTAAGTATGAAGAG
>FUFK010046208.1_pt1 | contig 22691 bp, 18 predicted proteins | sample 1021851 | NCBI WGS metagenome assembly FUFK01 (sample SAMEA51879418, study PRJEB19060) | metagenome
GTAGTAGAGTAGTATCAATACGTACCAATACGAGTGCCTAATTTTAAAGGTTANATTTTTTGGAGCTTGATAGCTGTTCTGAAATACTTCCCGTTTCTTCATAGATCGCTCCTTAGTTCATCTGTTATCTGGAGACATCTCCTATGGATCATCCAACACCAAGATTTTTTGAACATAAAAATAAAGTGCTGGCCCATCTAGAATGGGAGGCAATTAGATACATTCACTTCAAGGGTAACCATCTCGACATCAGTAACGCTTATCCGAAATATGAGAAACGTCAGTCCTATTGGCTCGAACCATTCAATACGTCGGCAAGCGAGGAACAACGTCATATCCGCCAGCAAGTTATGCAGCGCGACATTTCAACCTTGGAAGATTTTTATGCTCTTTTGAGGCCGTTTCTCAAACCTCGCGCTAGAGGCAAAGCACTTAAAGACAAAAAAGTGAGAACTGCTCAGGCCGCTTTTCAGAAAGCACAACTAGGAGATGCATTTATAGACAATAGACCATTGATGATAGCGGCGAGGAAGAGTGCGCTCGAGTTAGCAGAAAGGAACGCTTGTGGTACTCAAGTTGAGCTTAAAGTTAACAAACTAATTGAAGAGCACTGTCAAAATAATTCGCTTAGTGCGGCGCAAAGTCAGACGTTGTTTCACTTCATTCAACGACAAGTTCAAAAACACTTAAACTTGGGTACAGTTGAGAGACGAATAATCGATGCCGACGACAAGACCCTCTATTTCATGTGGGGGAAAATTAAATGTAACTGCCCAGTTGGCGATACCATTGCTTGGCCAACAGCGCGAGCAGCAAAAGAGGCTCATTGTTCACGTGCACTTGTCGCCCCAATTATGAAAAAGCTGATATCACTTGGAGCCATAACTCTTATTCAAGCGGGGAAGGCTGGTCGCAACTCCGGAAGAGCGGCGATTTACAGACGAGAGGTTTAATAAGCGGCTGATCTAACNCGTCTAAAATCTAGACTNTGTCCTCAATTTAAAAGCTTCACATTTACTAGCTCTATAGCCTCTATAAAAAACAGATATTTGGAAGGGAGCGGTCATAACTTTACTCTGTTTGGGTTTAAATGGAGATTGTGATGCATTTCGCTTTTGACGAATTTGGAGATATCCGGGACGGGGTCCGCGCTGTCTGCGCTGATTTTCCCGATGAATATCATCGCAAGGTGGATCATGACCGCGCCTATCCCGAGGCATTTGTCGATGCGCTAACGAAAGCTGGTTGGATGGCGGCGCTGATCCCTGAGGAATATGGCGGATCGGGCCTGTCCCTTACCGCTGCTAGCGTGATCATGGAAGAAATCAACCGCGCCGGTGGCAATTCAGGTGCTTGCCACGGTCAGATGTACAATATGAACACGTTGATCCGGCATGGATCCGAAGAGCAGCGCCAGACCTATCTTCCAAAGATTGCCANTGGTGAGTTGCGCCTGCAGTCAATGGGCGTGACCGAGCCAACAACTGGCACCGATACCACCAAGATCAAGACTACTGCGGTGCGCAAAGGCGATCGCTATGTCATCAACGGTCAGAAGGTCTGGATCAGCCGTGTGAAATACTCAGACCTGATGATTTTGCTTGCTCGGACTACACCATTGGACGAGGTGAAGAAAAAATCTGAGGGGCTTTCGATCTTTCTAGTCGACATTCATGAGGCTGTGAAATCGGGCATGACGGTGCGTCCAATCGACAACATGGTGAATCATCAGACGAATGAGTTGTTCTTCGACAATCTGGAAATACCGGCGGAAAATCTGATCGGTGAGGAAGGTATGGGGTTCAAATACATCATGACCGGACTCAATGCCGAGCGCGCCCTGATTGCGGCGGAGTGTATCGGTGACGGTTATTGGTTTATCGACCGGGTTTCGNCCTATGCCAGCGACAGANAGGTTTTTGGCCGTCCCATTGGNCAGAATCAAGGGGTGCAGTTCCCGATTGCTGAGGCCTTTATCGAAGTCGAAGCTGCTAATCTGATGCGCTACAAGGCCTGTGCGCTATTTGACGAGGACAAGCCCTGTGGCGCTGAAGCCAATATGGCGAAATATCTCGCTGCGAAGGCGTCATGGGAGGCTGGCAACGCCTGTATCCAGTTCCATGGCGGTTTCGGTTTTGCCTGCGAATATGACATCGAGCGCAAATTCCGTGAGACACGGCTTTATCAGGTGGCTCCGATCTCGACCAACCTGATCCTCAGCTATATCGCCGAGCATGTGCTCGGCATGCCAAGATCTTTCTGAAGCAAGGGAAAGACCTGTTCATGGACCTTGATATCGATCATCTTCGCGGCTGGATCGGCAAGGAGGAGTGCCGCAGCGAAGTGCTGTCACCGGCTCTGGTCGAGCGCTTCTACGCCACACTAGGCAGCTTGAAACCGGCAAGTGAAGGTGAGGAAGCGCCGCTGATGGTCCATTTCTGTCTGGCACAGCCTGTCGCCGGTCTTGACCGCCTGGGACCGGATGGTCACCCGATGCGCGGCGGCTTTCTGCCGCCGGTACCTCTTCCCCGCCGCATGTGGGCCGGTGGCAAAATCGATTTCAAGGCCCCGCTGCTGATCGGCAGTCAGATAACCCGCCGTTCCACTATCACAGACATCGAGGTCAAATCAGGCCGGTCGGGGATGCTGTGCTTCGTCACAGTGATGCATGAATACAGCCGCGAAGGGCAGCCTTGNGTCCGTGAACGCCAGGATATTGTTTATCGCGACCCGCCGGCAGATGAAAATGGCGTCCCAGTGACACTGGAGGAGCCAGCCCCTAAAGGCAGCCATCATCAGCATTTCACCCCAACGCCCACAATTCTGTTTCGCTTTTCGGCAATCACCTTTAACGGACACCGTATCCATTACGATGCGCCCTATGCCCGTGACGTTGAAGGCTATGGTGGTCTCGTGGTGCATGGCCCATTGCAGGCCACATTGATGGCGCATCTGGCAACTGATCTTGCCGGCAAAGCCCCTACTNGTTTCAGCTTTCGTGGGAAGTCGCCGTTGTTTGACGATGTCCCGTTTGGCATTCATGCCACTGAAACAGGACATGGTATGTCCCTTTGGACGGCGCGTGATGGCGGGCCAGTGGCGATGCAGGCCGAGGCCAGCTGGTAACAAATGGCCCCCTGAGTCGACGAAACTACTGGAACGGCCAATTTGTAGATCTACCTGTTAATGCCCTGCCTTAAGCGCTTGCCGCCAGCATTGCGCTGGCAATGTCGCGCGCGCCAAGCTGCCCAAGGCGCGGGTGAAGGTCCCATATGGCAGCGCCCGCGTCACCAATGATCGTCGATGATTTGCGTTGCAGCTTTTCAGCAAGAACCTCCGGGGCGAACGGGTCTGCCAAGTCGAACCACACTGGAATGGCGCGACCATCTGTAAGGCTGATCTCGCCGCGCGCCTGCAGGTCCGTCAGTTGATCATCTCCCGTCACGCTGATCCGTTCTGCGAAACGTCCAAGCTCGGCTTCCCCGGCAATGGTGTCCGTGAACAGCCTGTCATCGCCGGTGTTGTCGCCCCGCAGCGTCATCCCGGCCAGCCAGTTGTAGCTGAACTTCACCTCAAGTCCGGTGCGCGGTCGCTTGATATCGCAGACTGCCAGCCATCGTGGATTAGTCGACAGGGAAAAGGACTTAATGTCATCAAGTGGTACCCCAGCCGCCGCTTCAGAAGCTTGCAGCGCCTCAATCATCGGATGCAGACCGTGGCAGCAGGCATGAAGTTTGTATTTGTTATCCGGGAATTTATAGCTGTCCAGGGCCAGATCTGGTCCGGTCACCGCACCCCCACTAGGAAGATGCGCGCCAACAAACCCCTGATGTCCCATCAGCCCATCATCGGCCGACGTGAAACCAAGGCCCGCAAGTGTTGCACATTCAACGCCATTCGCCGCAGAGATGCCGGCGTTATAGGGCTTGCCCATGCTGCCGAACTGCGAGGTCAGGCCAGAGGCCCGCGTCGCACATAGGCCAAGCGCGTGATGCATTTGCAAACTATCGAGCCCAAGGAGCCTTCCAGCAGCCAGGGTCGCGCCAAATGCTCCTGCAGTGGCTGTCTGATGAAAGCCGTGATTGTAATGCGCGCGGCCGAGGGTCATCCCAACGCGGATCGCCCCTTCTGCACCAAGAAGGAAGGCCGTGATCATTTCCTCGGCCGAAGCATCCTGCATCTCGGCTATAGCCAATGCGGCTGGGTAAATACCGACCGACAGATGCCCAACATGGGCAAAATGTGTGTCATCGTAATCAAGAGCATGGCTTGTCGCGCCATTCACTAATGCCGCCATGCGAGGCGGCACCCGCATACCACCCAGAACCGTGGCCAACGGCTGCCCACCTTCGCCCGCCGCTAGCTGACGAAGCTTGACTGCTAGTGGCTCGCCAGTGCCGGCGANGCCACAGGTCATCCAGTCAAGAAGCGACAGCTTCGCGAAATCAAGTGGCAGGTCAGGCACCTGATCCGCCGGACGCATGGCGATGTCGATAATGTCGTCTGTGAGCGATGTCATTCTATCTTCCTCCACACACATCCTTCTGAGTTTCATTAGCCATAGCGTGTCTTGCCACGTCTTGGTTTTACGGCTGGTTCCTTGCTTTCCAGATCCGGCAGCAACAGCCTCACGGATGTCTGATTGGGATCATCAGCAGAGGCGTCACCACCCCTGTTTACGACGCGGCTCAGTCCGGACGAGATCCAGTCTGGGCTGCGCGTGGCCCGTGGCATACCAATACGCATCGGTTTGCCAGTCACCTCTTGGGTGCGGCCAAATCCGACACTGTAGGACACCCACCAGACCAGCACGACGCCAAAGAGCCAGAACAGCATTTGCCAAACCCAAAGTGAAGGCACACCCATAACCGACTTAAGATCGGTGAAGATTGGGTCACTGAAAAAGAAATTTCCGAGAACGGCGCCCGGTCCATAGGCCAGAAAGCCCCACAGGATCGCAAGACCCCAGAGAAGACCGCTCCGTTTGGCACTCGCAGGCGGATGGGCTTTCATCGCTCTGTGAAACCGCGACCGTTGATATATGTCAGGCCCTCTGAGCGTTGCCACCGAGGACAGGAATACGATCAGCAGATTTATTGCCAGTCCCCAACCCGCCGAATGAATGGTAAGCGGCCAACGGCCCCAGGGCAGATCGACAAACAACCCTTCGAAGATAATCAGGCCCAGCGGTTCGGTGAACACAACCAGTAGGGACCCCAGGGCAATACCGGCCAGGACCGCCCCACGGCTTATCCACCGCATGAAGGCGAACCCAACCATCGCCGGCAGCAACTGTAACGCGAGGGGCAGAGCCACGCTTGCGAAGACCGCCGAGACAAAGGGCATGAAGGCCGCCATCAGACCGAGCAGAAAGAANCCAAACCCAAGGCTTATGCGNGCGCCAAGACGCTGGCCTCGGTCGGTCAGATTCGGAAACAGGTAAGTGTGTACCAGTTCGCGGAAGACTAGCAGCGTACCACCTGTGACAAAGAAACTGATGGCAAAGAGGGCGCTCATGACGCCAAGCAAAATAACCGAAACGCCAGCCAACGGCACAACCGCCGCCAGCGCCTCGGCATGGCTGACTAGCCCGGATGGCATCCGCGCGGCAAGCACCGGCACCACCAGAANCAGGATACCAGCCGTCAACCCACCGGTCAGCCAGACACCGCCAATACCAAAGGCGCGTCCCTTATGCGCTGTTTGCCCCAGATAGAGGGTTGCCGGGCTGAGAACGATGCCNGTCAGTGAGATGGCCGTCGATGAAATGGCAACTGTGGTAAATATCCCACCNGTNGGCACATTCTTTCCAACGCCGGCATAGCCCTGCAAAACGCCCGGGATGCGGTCCCAGAAGATACCGTCCTCCACCTGCATTGGCCGGGTTGGGAAAATATCCCCCGCCAACACGATCTCTCCAAAAAGCATTATCCCGGGGATCAATATGGCCATCAGCAGGGCTTCCATCGCCAGCACCAGAACAACAGCGCGCCACCCGCCTATGATGGCCGGAATCGCCATCGACAAGGCGAAAATCCAGACAGCCATTTCACGAGGGATTGTGCCATCNGTGGCCTNTTGCACCAACAANGCGGCNTGCGACAGCAGATTGGCGGAATAGGGCAGNGCNAAAAGGATGCACAGTCCCATCATGATCACCCGCAACGCGATGCTGTCGTAATAGCGCCCAATCGCCTCGCCCGGGGTGTTAAGCCCCGCCAGCCGCGTCGCCACCCATAATCTGTTCCAGAACATGACCGCGGCGACAGCCACGGTGATCAGCCCGACGGCGACATGCGACGCCTGAAGGCCATAACGCGATACCAGCAGTAGATGTCGTTCAAAACCAAGGGCGGCCACACCTATTGCCGGCAGGATGAACATCACCGACCAGCCTGGAAGCCTCATGCCCCCATCAAGGAAATCCCTGGGATTGCTTCCGATACGCGCTGTCTGCGCTGCGAAATAGAGCGCATAGACAAACAAAAGGCCAAGCGTGATCACAAGGAGAAATGTCACCGCCGTCCCCCGCGATGCGGCAGACGTGACGCCGCGCGAAGATTGTTGTCGCGGATCACATCGAATTTCTCAAAGGCGCGGCGCGGCCCGAAGGAGATTAGCATACTGACGACGACCACAACGACGAGCGCCCCCAGACCAAGACCGATCGGCATCATCAAACGGCCCACCAACACATCTGGTGCTGTCATAATGGTGATGAGATAGGCAAGGGCCAGGGCGACGAGGATAGCGCTTCCAAGGGCGGTCTCGCCCGCGGTAAACCCGGTTTTCAGCACGACATTGACGATGATATGCGCGCAGAAGGCGATAATCAGCGACCCAAAGGCAGCGACAAACCACCAGTTCGTGGCATATATGTATCCAGCATGGAATAACAAAGCGGCGGCGAAGACTGCCGGCGCCCAGATCGCCATTACCAGACCATGCCTGCTGAGTCGGTCAAGCTGGCTGCTTGGGTTGTGCTCTGCCATTCTCCACACCCTCGCCAGNNTCAGCTTTCTGACTTGTCATCTTTTGGCTCGGGGAAGTTTCGGAATGACATGCCGCCTGCAGATCCGAGATTTTTCAGCGGTAGCCCGATCTCTTCCATCAACCCGTCAACAAAGGCGACCTGGGTACGGTATTTCATCGCCGAGCTTACCACCTGGTCAGACACGCTACCATCCGGTCTTGAGCTGGGCTCGCCTGTCCCGCCACCCTCGGTCGGGCTGTTCAGGCCAGGCAAGCCATCTACCTGCAGGATCTTGATCGAGTCGATGTTCTCTATGGGCTTGACCTGTTCGCGGATGATTTCTGGCAGGCGGTTAACCACACCCTCAAGAAGCGCGCTGCGGCGGCTTTCATCATTACGGCTGTTTTCAGCCTCGTTCAGTTTGCGGTTGCCCTCCGCATCGACACCATAGCGGAATTCAGCCGCACGGGCCTCAGCTATCTCCGCCTCGGCGCGGCGTTCGCTGGCCTCCTTATTGGCCTCCGCCATCTTCACGGTGCGGATAGACTCGCGCTCAGCGCGGGTCTCGGCATCAATAATGTCGACTGATTTTGCTCTCGTGGCCTTCTCCTCCGCACGGCGGCTCTCGATCTGCTCCTCGCTTTGGGCGAGTGTCTGTAGAGCTTCGGCCTCACGCGTGCGCACAACGGCCTCATCAATCGCCTTGTTCACAACTGCGATGAGCCGCGCCTTATCGGCCAGCTCAGTTTCCATTTGCTGCTCGATATCGAAACGCTCGATATAGCGACGTGCCGCGGTACGAAGTTCCTCGATCTCGCGGTCGGCCACCACACGGGCATCCTCGACTTCGCGATAACTCGCGGTTTCCGCCATTTTGATCTTATGCTGGCGTTCGATATCGCGGGCACGCACTTCCTCTTCCATGCGAAGACGTTCGGTCTCGACAATCAGACTACGNGTGACTTCCGCCCGTTCAAATTCGGAACGTGCCTCCTGTGCGGTGATCCTGACCATCCTTTCACTCTCAACATTCGCAAGCTCGATTGACTTCTCGGTGTTGACGCGNGCCGTTTCCACCTCGTTCTGNGTTGNAAGTCTGACGTTTTCTATCTTGCCGTCGACCTCGGTCTCGAAGGTGGCGACAGTCAGTTTTGATTGAATCTGTTCCTCGCGGACTTCCTGCTCACGGGCCACACGCTCGCTCTCGATCTGCTGGCGCGACTGCAACCGTTCCTTTTCAAGCTGGCTTCGCGCGTTCACCTCGGCGATGTCAGTCTCGGTTTCCCGCTGGATAGCGAGAGATTTCACTTCGTTATCACTTGCGATGCGCGCCTCTTCTACGGCGCGTGTCTTGTTGATTTGGAAGCGTTCGGACTCCTCTTCGGTCCGGACGCGCGCCTCGGTGATGGCAATCTGCGATGCCGACCTTTCCGTTTCAATCTCACTGGCCTGCTTGGCCTTCTTCATTTCGATGTCGCGCGCCTGATCAATACGCGAGAATTCCAGCTCGCGATCAATTTCGATGATGCGTTGCTCGGTTTCGAAATCCTTTGTGCTGATTTGCACTCTGGTTTCATTTTCAATCTGATTCCGCAATTTCCTGCGAGCTTCGGTTTCCTTCACGATCAGTGTCATACCTTCGGCGTCGAACTGGTTTCTTTCGTCAAAATAGCTCAGCGAAGCCTGGTTCAGCGAGGTTAGGGACGCCGATTCAAGCTCCATACCGTTCTGCAGCATCGCCTCATGCGCAATGTCTGACACCTGTGAAATGAAATGCTGCCGCCCTTCGTGGATTTCGTCTAGCGTCATTGACGCCGCCACCGTCGACATCGCGTCAATCAGTTTTCCCTGGATCACTTCTTTTAGGGCAGTGGGGTCCTGGGTCCGCGCCCCAAGGGTNCGTGCCGCNGTCCGGACACCCTCGTTGGATTCGATCACNCGAACGGAAAATTCNGTCACAAGGTCGATCCTTATCTTGTTCTTCGTGATGAGGGATTGTTCGCCCTGCCGCCGGATTTCGATCGGCACTGCGTTCATGTTCACAACCGTGATGTCGTGGATGATCGGAATGACCAACGCCCCACCACCCATCACGACGCGTTCGCCACCTGATCCGGTTCTCACGAAACTCTGATCCTTGGAGGAATGGCGATAGAGCCAGTGCAGCAGGTAAACACCCACCGCAATCAAGATGGTGAGAGTAATGACGATGGCAATCAAGTCGGCACTGGTCATGACTTTTTCCCTTTGTTAGCGCTGGAGGCGATCAGTATCTGTCCTGGCCGGCAACGGCCACGACAACGAGTGACGGAATGATCAGGTTGACGATATCGAAAGTACTGTAGAGCACAATGATCGCCGGCGCGTGGCCGACACCGATCACCGTGTCAACAAAATGCAGGATCGGGTAGACAGCCCATCCCAGAGTGAACAGCAACCTGATCCAGAAATAGCCAAGCTTTATCGGGCGGGCCGCCGCTCTGATGCGGTCGGGTATCGCGCCGAAATACAGCTCGCCCAGAATGTACAACCAGAAGCCAATGGACAGGATCGCCCCAAGAGATTCATCAAAGAACCCGGCGTCGCCAAGCCACCGGCCAAAGACCATCAAAATCGCGGCGCCGCCAAGACGCCAGAAAACCCCGACGGGGACCGGCCCTTGTGTGCGCGCATAGAAATAGACGGCCACAACCTGCAATGGATGGACGCTGTACCAGGCGGAGAACCGCACACCGGCACTTGCCTCGCTGGCGTTGAACCAATAGCCGGCCGCACCAGCGTAATAAACAGCAGTCACAAGACAGGCCGTACCGACAAGAGCCGCCGGCACCCGCCAGCGTTCATTGGACCAGCTGAGCCCAAGCAAGCATATGATCGCCGCCGCNAGACTCATTATGGCCAGTCCGGTGAGCGAGCTGGCTACAACATCAGCAGACGTGAACAGTGTGGTGAACATAGCCCTATCCTATACAGTGGCTCGAATGTGCGGAGATCGCCCGTAAAGCGCGACCATTGGCAGAATCAGGAGCCCGAAAATGAATTGCTGCCACTCATATTGAAGCCCGATCCCAAGNAGGAATGANGTNAGGACCTGTANGACCAGAACGCCGATCACCGTGAANCCATAGCCACCATTGCCACCNAGAAGCGAGGTGCCTCCNATAACCACCGCCGCCAGCGTCGTGAAAAGATAGGGATCGCCGACACCAATGAANGCACCGCCGGACCAACCCAGCAGNAACGNNCCCGTCAGGGCCGCNAAAANNCCGGAAATGACNTAACAGGCAACCCAGTATTTGAGCTCGCTGATGCCAAGAAGCTTTGCCGCCCCACGGTTGCCGCCAAGCGCATAGAGATTACGTCCCCATGACGTCATCCGCAGCCCGACGATCATGACAATCGCGATCACGATCCAGATTACGATTGTTGGTGGAAACTTCATGCCGAAGAAACGACCATTCATGGCGGCGAGATTGCTCAACCAGCCTGGAACGACGCCAAAGACGTTCCCGGCGAATTTTGAACCAATGGATGTCATGATTTGGGTGAAACCGGCGACCGCGAACCCGGTGCCAAGGGTGACAATCAATGCCTGCCCCTGAAGCCTGTAACTCATCAGCCCGTTCAGAAACCCGACAGCGCCGCCAAGCACGAGGATAAACCCAAATGCGACATAGGAGGGCACACCAGCTGTGATCAGCGACAGCAGGGCGATATTCGCCGCCCCGATAACAAAGGGAATGGACAAATCTAGACCACCCAAAAGCGCCACCATCGTCTGACCCACACTNGCGATTCCCAGAAAGGCCGCGAACAGCAGGATGGCCCGCACATTCGGCGCGGAGAGGAAACCCTCTATTGAGAATGCCGAGATTACGATCAGTGCGCCGAGCACGATCAAACCGATGAACGCGCTGCGCCCGCTGGCGAAATAACCTGAAACCTTGAAAGCGAAAAGCAGGATCAATTCAAGAACGAGAAATGCGATCAGGTTCTTNATTGATCGGAACTCTTCGATCGACGCGGTCAGCAGCAGATAAAGAATAAGAAGTGCCGACATCGCCAGCACCATNACGATGTTGTTCCGCCACAGTGTCCGAGACCGCAATCGTCGATGTTCCGCCTCTGCTTCGGTTTCGCCATCCGCCGCTGCCGCGCGATCCTCAAAGATGATCGCAATATAGTTCAGCAGCAGGAACAGCAGAGCCGCAGTCACAACACCAAAGAGGATTACCTGTTGAGCGGAAAGATATCCCTCGCCAAAACCGACGCCGAACCCGATAGTCCCGATGACCAGCGACAACGCGATATTCACCCAGATGACAAAGCGCGATTGCGGTATCGGCAACATGCCGAATGACGATCTTCTGCCGTCTTTGTCAGCAGCGCCGACTNCTTGGTCGATTTGCGTNTCTGGCATCTTCGGATCAACCATCGCTTACCCCAGTATGGCGCTTTCAGGCCGTATCGCTATGACGATGAACAGCGCAAGCAGAAGTGACACGATGAACAAATACTGGAACAGGCCCATGCGGCGTCTTCNTGCCTCAGAGTCCATCAGNCTNGCGGCGACCGTGAAACAGACCGCCGNGATGCACGTGAGAAGCGCGAGCAGCTGGACACGCGTCATGGCGAAACCCTCACCGANGGCGCGAGCAGGNTCCATCAGAAAATATCGGTCTGCNANCGGTTGCTGCATNACTATGCTGCCAGCTTGATTGTAATTCCCGATGGTTGACACCTGCAGCATGATGCCAATGACGACAAAGCCAAGTACCAGAAAGGCACTCCACGGCGACACNAAGCTTATATACCGGCCAATCAGGGGTACCAGCAGCGTCAGCAGAAGCGATGCAACCAGAATCAAGCCATAAATCATCTGNGTGATGAAGGCCTGAATGGCGCCAAAATTNAANGTNGCNAGGACATAGCCAATCAGCCANAGGCTNACCGCACCGAGAAGCGCGCCAGTGGCGCCGCCTCGACCACCCGACAAAGCGACACCGCCTAGAACAAGTGCCGTCACGGCGGTCAGGGTCATGTTCTGCCCCTGCGTCGGGTCACCAGAGGAAATAAGCGCGGTGTAACAGATCGCGCCAAGCCCGACGTAGATTCCGGCGATCAGATGGGCGCCAATGCGCACCACGTCGGTTTTGACCCCGGATGTCCAGGCAGCACGCTCATCATAGCCCGTCATCTTAAGATTGGAGTAAAAGGTGGTAGTCGTGAACAGATACCAGCCTGCCGTGGCAAGCACCAGGATCAGTAACACCGGTGAGAAGATTGTTGTCCCAAGTCCCCAATCCTGCATAAAAGGGGGCGCGATACCGCCCGGTCGCTNTAANATCACCAAATTTATGCCAGTCAGGGCCAGAAACCCGGAAAGTGACACGATTATTGGCTGCACCCGAACATATATAACCACCAGAGCGAAAGCGAGCTGGTAAAGCATACCAAGGCCGAGAGCAACGATGAAGGTGGCGATCGGGCTGACAAGGATTCCCGAAGTGCTTAGCTTCACCACCACCACGTTGATGAACGCCAGNAGTGGNCCAACGGCAAGGTCGATGGTGCCGCGTCCNGCAACGGCCAGGACCATTAGCGAATAGGTCGCCAGNATNAGCGGCGCNGCAACNATTATCGCCGCTCCCGCGCCAGCCTCCGACACAAGACTCGGACCGCGTATCACCGCCGTTCCAAGAAGGGCGGCCATAAGCGCGATCGGCACCAGCAGATATATATTCGGTGACTGGGCTTGTGTGGCCATTAGCTCGTTGTTTTACCTCTTTGCGGCTGACCCGTGGGATTTCCCGCTGGGCCAGTTGCCGGTTCATCTAGAGATCAATCACCCTCCGCTGCGGGGCGTCGTCGGAGGGCCGTCCTCCCCCACTACTGCTCCGATTGGAAGACCAGTTCTCGGTCGCGCTGCCTCGCCGTCCTGGATCGTTCTGCAAAATCTTCTTCAAGACAGGCGTGATAACCTCCTTGAATTTGTCAGGATCCTCCGATGTTGGAAAATGTCCACCGCCGAAGATGATACATTCGCTGTTCTTCACCTTTTCGGCCGTGCGCATCGTCATCTCCGGCGTGCAGGCAAAGTCGTACTCGCCAGTGAGAAAATAGATCGGCAGCTTTCCTGAGATCTTATGGACCTTGTCGCGATAATCAGAATCGACGGAGTAATAATATAGGTCTCCTTTGAAGATTCCCGGTCCGCCTTGCGCATAGTACCACCAGGTCTCCCAGCGATATTCGTCCGGGCTTTCTGGGGACATCAGCCCAAAGACCGAAGTTGCNACCGCTTCNCCGCCATGAATTTCCGGGTGATGCAATGGGTCTATCCACCATCCNGGGGAATGGTCACAGGCCTCCATAGCAATTAGGGCNGAAAACTCATTCTCATATCGAAGAGCCAGCTCAAGACAGATATTGCCGCCCATTGATTGTCCCATGATGACCGGTTTGTGCAGTTCAAGGGCGCGGCAGAACTCGACAATGAATTCGGCATAAAAGCTGGTGGTCAACTTGTATTCGTCTTCCTCAAGGTGCCAGCCGGCAGGGGGAAGAGATTTTCCATGGCGCGGGACATCGAACACGATTGTCCGAAAATTCGCGCTGATATCGGGATCGCATAGCTGNTGGCGATACATTCGGCCATCTGATCCAGCGGTATGCAGACATACCATTGGAATACCCTCGCCATTCTCTTCATANTAAGTTCGGTATGTCTTGCCCTGACAGGTGACATATACATATCTTCCTACAATCGGATCATGCTTGTTCATCGCAGTCTCTCCTTATACTTCACGCATCAGGGCCAGCATCCATGTCAGCGCCCGCATGTTTTGCCAGAACGGCTTCTGGTTGCCTTCGATTTGGAGCTGTTTGTGCAGCGGATGGGCCATTGCCCAGATATCGTTGAACATCGGGGGTGGCACCTTCTGGCTGAACTTCATCCAGGCTGCTGACGGCGCCCTGAGGGCGAATTCATAACCCATGTCGGATGGTACGAGTCCCTCGGAAATCCGTTCNATCTTTCCNCNCCTCACCTCGCAGAGAAAGTCGGTGTCGTCGATCCCAAGGACAAAACGAACGCTGAAGAAACGCCCAATCACCGGCAACACACGGTCCTCGTTTACACGACGCGCCCAGCTTTCAACCCAATCAAGATCAAGGACACGTCTGCCACCCAAATTGCTCATTTTGCTCTCCTGTAAATCATGCGGCTGGCAGTGCCGCGTTGGCCGGACCATAGATGGCCGTGAAACTTGCCTGCTCTATGGTGACTGGCAATATTGCCTGCGAAAAGGCGACGAGATCCGCATCCTGAGGCAGATCTATACTCTGCGACTTCAGCGCAAACAGCGTGAAGACATAACGGTGCGGGCCATTAGGCGGCCAGGGGCCGCCATAGCCGCGTCCAAAGCCGGGAATCTTGAAGGTCACAAAATCAGAGTTCAGTTCCTGGGAACCGGACGGCATTCTGGCCGTCATTGACGCGCCTTCGACAAGGCCGCCGGCATCCGCGGGTATGTTGTAAACAAGCCAATGCGCGAAACTGCGCGGGAAATTGAATTCCTCCGGCACGTCAGGATCGGTGATGGCGAGCGCCAGACTTTGCGTTCCTGGCGGAACCTGTTCCCACTCAAGCGGTGGAGACAGCTTCTGNGTTTCCGCATANCGCGAGGGGATGGTGCCGCCTTGCTTGATCTCAGGTGATAACAGCATGAAACCCGATTGGTTCATGACAAGTCTCCGCGGTAGATTGGGGCGAACTCGGACCGATTTGGCAGCAGGCCTTTCGCCATTTCTAGCTGGACGCCAGTCATCGATATTACTGACCTTATTTTCTTGATCGCCCGGCACCGGTTCATCGGCGCCCCGACCAAATGTTGCATTCAAAATGACGTGGGTGTCAAAGGGAGGGCTGAATTCGGAGCTGNCCACGCCACCGCGGAATACCAATACCCGTGAACAGAGATCCGTGAACTCCTCGATTTCCGATGACAGGAAGACGACGCCGTTGCCGCGGGCCACGAAGTCCCTGAGGTTGCGGTAGAGATCAAGCTTGGCACCGACATCAATGCCTCTTGCCGGATCATTCAGTACCATGACGCTGGGGTTTTCGGCGAAGGATCGGGCAATCAGGATCTTTTGCTGGTTGCCGCCGGAGAGCGATCCGATCAGGTTTCCAGAATCCCCCATCTTCGTTGCCAGTTGAGCTGTCTCATGCTCAAAGATCGGATCAAGCTTCGCCCGGCTGATAAAGCGCAGGAAACCGGCCACCGACTGCGCCGGATAAATCGACATGACCATGTTTTCGAAGATCGACATGTTCGGCAGGATGCCGTCCTTCTTGCGATCACCTGAGACATAGGAGATGCCGGCTTTGCGGGCCGCCTGCATGTCTGTTATCCGCTCGGCGACACCGTTTTGAACAATACTTATCCAGCCGGTTTCAGGCCGCTGAACGCCGGCGAGAACCTTGACAAAGTCGGCCTGACCTTGGCCATCCAGTCCAGTGATCCCGACGATTTCACCAGGATGAAGATTGAAATCGAAAGGTACGGTGTTGTCCCAGACCTGAAGATCATGAGCGCGTAAAACAGGCCGCTCTCCACTTTGTCTTGCATGTCCGCTACTCGCCTGCGCCCTCTGGCGCTCTGGCCCTGCGATAAGCTGCATTATATTTTCTTCAGTGATTTGCACCTTTTCCAGGGTGCCGACTGACTTGCCGTCACGCAGCACTGTCGCGCGGTCGGCGATCCTGACAAGCTCGGCTATTCTATGTGTCACGATGAATATTGTGCATCCGTCCTTTGTCAAGGAACGCATNTTGGCGAATAGCCGCTCGGTTGCCTCGTAATCAAGCGCAGCGGAGCTTTCATCAAGAATGAGGAGGCGTGGATTTGTCAGCATACCACGCGCAATGGTGATCCACTGTTTCAGCGAAAGTGGCAAATCGCCCACGATGCTGTCAGGATCAAGCTCGAAACCAAGCAGGTCGGATAGGATCTGTTTTGATCTTGCGTAACGCTCCTCACGCGGCTCGGCAGTTTCGAACAGGCCGTCCGCGCCTAGGAACAAATTGTCTAGAACAGAGCACTCATCCGCGACAAGCACTTCCTGGTATACATTGGAAATTCCAAGCGCCTTAGACTCGGCCGGGGTGGTTGCCGCCTTGCCAAAAATAGACACCTGTCCAGAGTCAGGCTGAAGGACGCCAGAGATAATCTTGGCCAGGGTTGACTTGCCGGAACCATTGCCTCCGATGATCGCATGAACCTCACCCTCGAAAGCCTCGAGGCTTACCTGATCGAGCGCCCGGGTTGGTCCAAAATTTTTGGTCACGTCGACTAAATTGGCCGCAAGTGCCGACAAATCCCCCTCCAGAATAATCTGATAAATATATTCCTGGCCGCTGCGAAACGGCCAGGATAAATTTTTACGTATTACGACTTCGGGTGTGAAGCCACATCGTATTTTTCCGGATCCGCGGGACGCAGGAAGAAATTATCAAGGAATTTCTTGCCAGCCCAAGCTTCGATACCTGGATGATACCATTTGTCGGATTGCTCCGAGCAGTCACTAGGGATTGCTGCCATCATCTCATCCTTGCCCATTGCCACCGGCGTGGTGAGGATTGATTGGACTTTTGGGCCCTGCCCCTGAAGCGTCCGCATCATGATGTTCCAGATCATCTCGAAATCGTCACCCGGAGGCCATGCGTGGATCGCGGCGGATACATAGTCTGGGTTATTGCGCCAGTAGCAAAGAGCGCCAAGCTCGGAACCGATGGTGATCGGAATCATGTCGCGGCCAGACTGCTGCAGTGCGCGTAGCGCGCCAAGCTCGGACGCCGACTGGATAATGATGCCATCGAGTTTCCCAGGATTGGTAGCAAGCCATTTCTGAACCTCAGCCTGGGCAACTTGATCAGTCCACATACCTGCGATCTGGCCCTTGACTTTTACATCGGGGAAATCTGCGAGCGCTTTCTCAATGCCGACATTTTGACTGTCGGATGCGGACGTGCCGGGGATTCCCTCGACGTTGAGAACGCGACCCTTGCCGCCTATTTCATTGGCCATCCATTCGCCCATCATCCGGCCACCAACTACGAAGTTTGCAGAGGAGTTGATGGAATACGGGCTGGTGAGATATCCAATTCCAGAGAATACTGCCACATCGTTNTTGTANGCNTATTCAACNGACGCGTTGAGCGCNGTCGGGTTGGAACAGCANACGATGATNGCGTCAACACCTTGATCAACNANCTGGCGNATCTGCTGGATCTGNGTTGCGTCATTCAGGTTGGATTGGGTTATGATCACCTCATCCAACATTCCAAGCTCCTTCCATTTTGGAACAAGCTCGTTCTGCAGGCGATCCATAACTGCAGCCCGCCAGGTATTGCCTGCGTAGGACGAAGCGTAACCAATTTTCCATGGTGGAGGGTTCTTGGCTACCCAGTCACGGTAGGCGCTTTCACCAACTGGCTGATTAGGGTCCAAGAAGTTGTTGTTGTATAGAGAGTTCTTGATGTCAGCAGGCAGCTCATCCACACCAGCATTAGCTGTTGAGACTGCCAATGTCATGGTGGCCGCGACCATCAGGCTGACATAGCGTGCGATAATCCTTTGCATTGCCTTCCCCATTAGTTGTTTTTTGACATGCTTTCTTTGTCACTCCAACAACCTGCCATCGTTTTGGGAAATACCAATACCAGCTACCTTTCATCATTTTTTTTTCTAGCAGATTTGTTTTTTTTTCTTTTTTGAAGGTGTTTTGGCCGTNTACGGCCCCAGCCTAGAAGTTATTCCAATGCCTAATCACAGGACATCAACACTTTTCTGAGGATCAAAAAATCTCAATACATCAACAGTGATGCTGCAGAATTGTGNGCATTTAAAGATTGGTAGATGTCCTACCCGTGTTTTATTACGAGCGTGCGAGATGCGCTAAATTCGTATAGCGCTTCAAAACCCTTTTCGCGTCCATGACCGGACTTTCGCATTCCACCGAAAGGCAGCTCAATACCGCCGCCAGCGCCGTAGCCGTTNATAAAAACCTGGCCNGCCACCATTCTACGTCCGACACGAATTGCTCGTGACCCATCGCCTGACCATACGCCAGCGACAAGTCCATAATCTGTTCCATTGGCGATTTTCACTGCTTCCTCTTCATCGCTGAAAGGTATCAGTGACAATACTGGCCCAAACACCTCTTCATGAGCGAGTGGATGATTGAGAGGGACAGGGCCATACAATCGTGGAGCAACGAAATATCCTCCTGCAGGCACATCATCCGCAACGCGTCCTGAGGCGATTAGTGGTACTCCGTCTGTTTCTGCCTGATCACAATACCGCTTGATACGACGATGCTGTGTTTGGTTGATCAATGGACCAAGGTTGAGGTCCATTTCAGGTGTGCCAACCACAAGCTCACTAAACGCAGTGCTGAGTTTTTTGGTGAATTCAGTGAGGATTTTATTCTCAACAAGAACCCTGGCTCCTGCTGAGCAGGTTTGACCAGCGTTTTGAACAATTGCAGCAGTAACAACAGGGATCACCTCTTCAATATCGGCATCAGCAAAAACGATTTGTGGGCTTTTGCCCCCAAGCTCCAATGTGCACCCGATATGGTTGCGCGCCGCTGCAATTTGNACTAGCGAGCCCACCTCTGGACTGCCAGTAAAGGAAAGAAAGTCAATGCCTGGATGACTGGATAACGCCGCCCCTGCCACCTCTCCCGAGCCAGGGACAAGGTTTATTGCGCCAGGTGGAAACCCTGCCTCCGCACACAATTCTGCAAGTCTCAAGGAACTCAGGCAGGCATCTTCGGCGGGTTTTATAACTGTGGCATTGCCCATGGCAAGCGCAGGGGCAAGCGACCTTCCAAACATCTGAGCAGGGTAGTTCCACGGAATTATATGTCCCGTAACGCCATGAGGTAGATGTTCTGTTGTAACAAAGAAGCCATTCATAAATGGGATGGTTTCGCCATGAACCTTATCGGCAGCAGCGCCGTAATATTCAAAATAACGAGCGGCAGCAGTGATATCTGCTTTTGCCTGTTTCATAGGCTTGCCGGTATCAAGCGCCTCTAGGGTAGCCAATTCATCAAAGTGTTCTAGGATCAGCAGACCAACGTTGCTTAACAGCCGGCCACGTTCTGTAGCTGAGAGCTGCCCCCACGCTCCGTCAAACGCCGCACGCGCTGCGCGGACCGCACGATCGATGTCTGCCGCGTTCCCAGCAGCAATCTCTGTGAAGGCATTACCGTTTGTCGGATTGATTACGGGTATTGTTCGGTTGTTATCGCTAGGATGCCAGGAATTATCAAAGAAAATGCCAATTTTTGCTTCTGTTGCACGTTCTGTAGATTTGTTAGTTTGCGTCATCACATCACCCCCTTCAAATTACATCACAAGCGACAGCACAGGAATTGTTTTTGCATTTGTGGCCAGCATGGCTCCTGCCCACCAGACGCCCTTAAAATCGTGGAGTGATCTGGGGATAACTACAAATATGATCAGCGTCTAAATGTTATCGCTTCTGCTTATAGGGAATTAATCTGCTGAAGACACTGCAGGTACGTATTGACCTATTATAGGTCAGTCATATCAAACGTCTCTGTAGCCTGCCAGACACCTCGAGTAAGCAAATCCCTAACCACGGTGATGGCAATGCGCTCAACTTCGCGACTTGCTGTTGAAATTGGTTTGCTCGGATTTCGAACGATAAAAACGGGCCGCACGATTTGTGGGTCAGTAATATTTGCCGCAATTAACTCACCGCGTTGCACGAAATCATGTGCTGCAGCAGGTGCTAGGATGGTATGGCCACTGCCACGAGATACCATAGTTTTTATCTGGTTCAGCGCGTCCATTTCCGAAGAGATCTTTAGTTCTATTCCATTAGATTTAGAAGTCCGGTCTATCAGCTTCCTGAGACCATGGTGGCTAGAAGGTAAGACTAAATCCAACTTAGCCAATTGAGAAAGTGTGACGTCACTACCCGTTCTACTTTCAAAAGGCCATGCGTCTGGAGCAGAGAAGAATTGTAATTCCTCAGTCATTATTTCTNGGTATTTGAGATGCTTAACGGAAGATATGTCATACAAGAAGCCAATATCAATCGATTGATCTTCCAACCATTCTTGAATGAAACCGCTCATGGCGTTGATTGCTCTGAGGCGTACTTTGGGCAGATCTAGCCATACTGTTTCAGCCAGTGGTACCGTCAAAACCATAGATATTGAACTTGGAAGTCCGACAGTAACATCTCCAATTGGTTCGCCACCTGACTGGCGAACAGCGTTCGCTGCATTGTGCAATGCATTTGTTATTTCGCGCGCATGTGAAAGCAGTACTTCACCAGACTGTGTTAAAGACACGCCGCGCGAGGAACGTTCCAAGAGCTTTACATCTAGCTCACGTTCTAGAGACAGAACATGCTGTGATAGTGAAGGTTGTGCAACGTTCACACGCTGTGCAGCTGCTGATAGTGAGCCTTCTTCTGCGATGGCTATGAAATAACGAAGCTGCTTAATATCCATTACGTCCCCCAAGTGCTTATAATAAATTCCTCTAGCCACTTGAGGAAAGGAATATTTTTTAGTTTGAAAAATTTGTAGAAGGTTAAACGTGGCATTGGAGCACCAAAGCATGGATCTTGAAGGCATTACCGTTNTCGCGCTTGAGCAGGCCGTTGCCGCGCCCTACGCCTCGTCACGGNTGGCAGATGNCGGCGCNCGGGTGATCAAGATTGAGCGTGCCGAGGGGGATTTTGCGCGGCGGTATGATTCGCTGGTCAATGGCGACAGTTCCTATTTCGTCTGGCTCAACCGCGGCAAGGAATCGGTCTGTTTGAACNTGCGGGAGGACGNGGACAAGGCCATCNTCGCTGCGATGATCGCCAGCGCCGATGTGTTCATCCAGAATCTTGCCCCCGGCGCTGTCGAGCGGATGGGGTTTGGGCTGGATGAGCTTCTGGATCGCCACCCGTCGCTGATTTGCTGCTCGATCAGCGGCTATGGCCGCGAAGGTCCTTACCGAGAGCAGAAGGCCTATGACCTCCTTGTCCAGGCGGAAAGTGGGCTGTGCGCCGTCAACGGCACCGAGCACGGGCCTGCCCGGGTCGGAGTTTCGGTCTGTGATATCGCTGCCGGCATGCAGTCTTTTCAGGCCATCATGCAGGGGCTCTTTGCCAGAACACGAACTGGCAGGGGCCGGATCATCGATGTCTCGCTCTATCACGCATTGGCTGACTGGATGAATGTTCCCTATCTGCAGACCCGCTATGGCGGCAAGCCGCCGGCGCGGGTGGGATTACGGCATCCGACCATTGCACCTTACGGGGCCTATATGTGTGGGGATGGCAAAGCTGTTTTGATCTCGATCCAGAATGAGCGTGAGTGGGTGCGGCTTGCTGCCGACGTGCTCGGCGATGCCAGCATCGCCAATGATTCTAGGTTCGAGTCTAACAACCAGCGCGTTGCCAACCGTGATGCGCTGGAAGAGATCGTCGCCGGCGTGTTCAGCAACGCCCCGCGCGAATCCGTCATCGATCGTCTGACCGCCGCCGGTATCGCCTTTGGCCGGCTGACCGACCTTGAGGATCTGACAGCCCACCCTCAAAACCGCTTCATCACCGTTCAGTCGGATGGTGGCGAGATCGAATTAATGGCCCCGGGCTCCGTGACCCGCGGTGAGACGGCCAGCTACGGGCCGGTGCCGNCGCTAGGTCAGCACAGCGACGCCATCCGCGCCGAATTCGGTGGGTAANAGGATCAATAGATGGCTAACCTCGACGCCCCGATCACCTATCTCTTTGTGCCGGCTGATCGGCCGGAACGGTTTGCCAAGGCGCTGGCATCCGGCGCCGACCGGGTGATCATCGACCTTGAGGATGCGGTGACGGCGAAAAACAAGACAGCCGGTCGCGATGCCGTCACATCTGCTGATCTCGACTGGTCCCGCGTCATCATCCGGATCAATGATGTCACCTCCTCCGATTTTGAATCTGACGTCTCGGCCCTGCGTCGGTTGCCCGTGCAGACAATCATGGTGCCAAAAGCAGACGGGCAGACCTGCCTGCAACGGGTTGATGACGCCTTTGACAACGCGCGGACGCTCATCCCGCAGATTGAAAACGTGAAGTCGCTCTTCGCACTGCCGGAAATCCTNTTGGGACACTATGTGGACCGGGTTGCGTTTGGGCATCTTGATTTCGCGTTGGANCTCGGCAGCGGCACGGACCATGAGGCCCTGGCCCATGTTCGCTCACAGATCGTGCTGCAATCGCGTCTTGCCGGCAAACCGCAGCCNATTGATAGCGTAACAGTGGACTTCAGGGATCCGGAGCTGGCCGAGGCGGATGCGCGGTTTTCNCGAAAACTCGGCTTTGGCGGCAAGCTTCTGATTCACCCGGTGCAGGTCGAACCTGTAAAGNAGGCGTTNCTTCCTTCGCCAGAGGACATTGACTGGGCGCGTGAGGTCTTGCAAGTCCTTGAAGAGGACCAGCGCGGCGCCGTCGCCCATCAGGGGCAGATGATCGACTATCCCGTAGAACTGCGCGCGAGGCGGATCTTGGCCCAAATAGAAAAAGACAGTTAGTTTAGTTGTCTGAATTAAATTTCTAATCAGGCTCTCAAAAACCTCCCCCACGCTTCCATCAGTTCTCTTCTTTGCTCGAGGAAGTCTGTGCGGTTGTAG
>FUFK010041478.1_pt1 | contig 22686 bp, 11 predicted proteins | sample 1021851 | NCBI WGS metagenome assembly FUFK01 (sample SAMEA51879418, study PRJEB19060) | metagenome
TTGCTTGTCTTGATGACTCAGCTTGTTGTACCATAGCGTCTCCAGATCTTTCCTGCATATCTACTTGTAACGCTCCTTTTGCTCTTAATAATTCGTTTCTAACTTCTTGTTGTTCTAAATTAGCTGATATTTTCTGCGCTTGTAACGCGCCTTGATTTGCTAGTGTTTGTGCTAGTCCAGCTATACCACTACTACCAGCAGCGCCTCTCAAACTACCTAATATATCAGCTCTTTGTTGCGCACCTTGTTGAGCTTGAAACTCTGCGGCTCCTGTAGCAACTCTAAGATCTTCAAATGGATTTTCCATGCCTTCATATGGATTTGTAAATTGAAGCGCTCTATACTCATCTTTTTGTTTTTCTAATATAGCTTGTTGTTCTTTTCGAAAAGCTAAAGCTTCTCTTTGAGCACGAGCAGCAGCTCTTCTTTGTTTTTTACCACCTACACTAGAAACTATTGTTGAGGCAGCGCTTAGAGCCAACATTCCTGTTGTTGGTTCAAATTTAAAAGGAGATTCTTTTGCCATAATTTTATTTTTAATAATATGTTATTAACCCGTAATTTGTTTCCGTTACGTTATAACCTAATGTTTTACATCTTTTTAATATACCTTTGTTGTTTGTTATAGCCCACATGTCTAAACAACCAACATCTTCTGCCATTTTTTTACATGCTGCCATTAATTCTAATATAACATCAAACNTATCTTTTAATATATATTTTGGGTCTGATATTAAGTTATCTATATAACCCATTTTAGAGTTTGTTAAATATAAATAAGCGGCTGCAATTGGTTTTTCTTTTTCTACAATTAAACCACCTAAACCGTTCATTGGTAATACTTCAGCGCCCACAGGTTGAAAACCTTGTTCTATCCACCATTTGTTTATGTATTCGTAATCTTCTAATTCTATTTTACGAATATTTATTTTATTACTCATAATATTATTTAATTATAAGTAATAGTCACAGTTTTCGCTATTTTTTTACTATTAAGCTGTTTCTACAGTACCTGTTACAAATTCGTCTAAGTCAATACTTAACGCTAAATTACTAGGGGTATCATAAACTTTTAATTTACCAGTTATAGTTAAAACTTGTCCAGCTCTATCAAAAGTTAAAGTCTCACCGTTTTCTAAAGTTTGCGCGGCGCTTAATGTTAGTGTTGCTGTTGTATTAGAAGCCTCGTTATAACTAGCTATACTTGCAACAGTAGGATCGCTAGTGGAACTATCAATATTTACACTACTTACAGTGCTCACGTTGCCATCCATTATACCTCTTGCGTTAGCAATTTGAACATCCGTGTCATTTATAACGGCAGCCGTAGTGGTTGTTGTTGGTTTTGTTATAGTAGCTGCTAAATCACTTATTTGCATATCCCAACCTGTTAAAGCTTTTATATTATTAGATCCTTTTGCCACCATGTTTACAGATTGGTTTGCTAAACTATATGGTTGTGGTTTGTTAAAAATAACCTCACCCACAGTTGTAGTTGTTGTTAATTTTTCACCGGTAATAGTTACTACAGTGTTACTTGTAGCCTTCAAAGCATCAATGTTAACATAATCTGTTTTATAAGGCGCAATGATACTACCATCAACACTGTTTGCGTGTGACAAAAACATTCCTTCTAATAAATTATCTACACTGTTTATTTCCCACCTGTAATAATAAGGCTCTGTAAAATCTAAAGTTTCACCATCAGATATAGTTACATTTTGCGATAATACTAAAACATTGTTACTACCACCGGTTACACCAACTATAGTAACGGCGTTATCATCAGTAAGAGCATCTAGCTGAGTGTTACCAGTAACCCTATCACCAATAGCCCATTTAACAGGACTATTAGCGTTAGTCATTGTTATTGTTGTACCATTTGTAACTCCACCACCACCAGCTACTGTTTCGTTTGTAGATCTAGCTGTTTGACCAGCTCCAAATAAATTTTCACCTTGTATTTTTATAGGATCAAGTATGTTTCTAGACTCTTCCACTATAAAATCACTTTCAAATGGCTGTCTATCAAGAGTTAAAGAACTACCGTTTGCTGTTGTAAAACTTATAGAAAAAGGAATAACACCAGTAGTTGAACCAACAGGAACAGTAATTACTTGACTCACCTCTAGTACCACCAGCTAAACCAGTGCCGGTTGGAGTTTTTGCCTTTATTGTTAAGCTACCATCATCAACTTGATTTATTTTTTTAGTTAACATTAAAGAGTTAGAACCAGAAGAGGCGTTAATATCTATTTCACCATTAACATCTAAAACTTCATTATAAGGCGCGTGTGTAGTGCCTGAGTTTTGATCTGCTAATAAAAATATATCTATCTGTCTAGCCGCGGTTTGTGGTGGAAAATTAAAATAACCTTCGTAACCAGTGCTAGTAGGTATTGAACCATCAAGATAATAAGGTGTGGTTTGCCACTCTGCAGAATCAAAATTATAATAATAAAGTACACTAGATAGATCGTATGTAGCAAAAAGTCTAAANCTAGCNCCAANATCACCATCTATAATAAAATTTCTAAAAGCNCCATCTAGTTGNTATATNAGATGTATTTATATTAAAACTTTGTATTATCATAATTTATTATTTACTACTTTCTGTTATTTCAGAACTAACAACAAATAGCTCTGCTTTTTCTTTTGAATTGTTTTCAAACTGCACGTCAGCATAATAACCAGATAGACCGTTCATGTTTATTAATTGATTTTTTACAAAGAAACAATAATCACCAACCGCTAAGTTGCTAGTTTGATCAATATCAAACGAGTTGTCTGTTATTATTCTTTGTGCAACGCCAGCTTCTTGTAGTTCACTAGCAGATATCTGTGTAAAACCAAGAAAACCACCAGGAACAACTTTTTGTAAAGTAAAAGTTAACGTACCTTGATTAGATGTATTCGCAAATAAACGCGGGTAAATATCACTTGTAGCTGTAAAATATAATTCTTTATAACCATAACCACTACTATCAACATCGTTTTGATTAAACCTTAATGTAGAGCCAAAACCACCAGCTGTGGAAACACCTATTCCATCACTTCCTGAGTAATTTTGTATTTTTAAAGTAGCAAAATAAAGTTGACCTACAATTAGTTTTTCTGTTGTTACAGTAAATAAATAGTTAATACCAGTAACACTGTGCAGCGTTGCTGCCCAACTAGTTTTATTAGGTTCTGTTGTACTAAGGTGCCACCCTGCATTTTCATAATCAGGATTACTAAGATTAGTACCTGTAGCTTCATCTAACTTTACTATATCGTTTTCAAAAACTTGTGTAGGTTTTTCGTAATAAACAATATCACCTTCTTGAAAAGAATAATTTAGACTACCGCTTATTGTTATAACGTTGTTATCTATACTATTAACAATACCTAAACCTTGTATATCAAAAGAACCGTAATCAGTTGTTTCGTCTATTGATAAATCTAAACCTTTAATGTAGTTAAACCACTTGTCTTCTTTCTTTATAAACTCAAGTAAACTACCTTTTTCTTTTTCAGTACTAACTTCACTAACAAACCAACCATCACTTGGTGTTGAGTTAAAAACATTAACAGTTTCTTCTTGCTGTTGTGTTGTTATAATATCTCCAACTTGAAAATCACCAGCGTTAGAGTTAGATTGATCACTTGTGTCCGCTGTAGCGTTTCTTCTTAAATGGCCCTTTGTTGGACCACCAGATGGTGACGTTAAACTATTACCAAAATTTATCCAAGCTCTAATATAACCTTCGTAAATTAAAGTATCACCTCTATACTGTTTTATTAAATAATTACTACTGTCTTGATATACATCTTCGTTGAAAACAGCAGACAAATCGCTTAACTCAAAAAACGCGTATTTACCATCAAAACTAGTTCCAAAAACATGTTCTACACCTGTAATAACACATGTTTTAACACCTTCTATTCTTGATTGACTACCTTCATATTCTAGAGTATGATAAGATTTAATCATACTTGGCATGTCGTTTAAAATAGCGTTAAAACTAGAGTTAGTAAACTCATTGTAAAAAGTATTTCTATTAACGCCAGGATTGTGATGCTGCCATAACTTACCGTCTTTTAATGTGAAATAATCGTTTGCACAACTTAAAGCGTTTTCAGGTGTAAAAGATTTAAAACTTACCCAACCCCGTACATCTTCTTTAAACGAAACTGTAGCTGGTTTTTCGTTATGTACAGTTATGTTATACTCATCTTTTTTATCATCATAACTACCAATTAATTTTAAATCAGGCTTTACTTCTTCTAATATTATATTTTTTATTTTAACCGTACTTCCATAAAAATAATTATCAGACCAATCTGTATCACCTTGATCAGCAGCCCACAGCTGTATTGCTGTTTGCGTAGATGTAGCTGTATAACCAGGTACAGGCGCGTTTTGATAACTGTTTATTTGATATTGTAAAAACTCTAAATCAGTTCTATTACTAACAAAAGTTTTGTCTATAATAGCACCGTTAACAATAGAGTCTGAAGAATTACAAGCTGATATCCAACCGCTAGCTGGAAAAGTATTATCTAAAGCTATTTCTCTAAGATCACCATTTGAGTTTAAATAACCATAACCAGCACCACTGTTACTCGAACCATCGTATGTTGATACAACTTCATATCTAAGCCTATATGTTTTACCAGGCTCCATAACGTTTGTCATCCTCAACTTAGCTCTTTTACCAAAACGATGATCTGTAGGTTGGTTGTTATAGTAGCCTAGTATAGCCTCACCATTTATTACAGCTGAATTACCAAACTCAGGTATATCCCAATTATCTTGTGAATCAAGGTTATTTTCACCTAACAAGTTTACACTACCTAAAGATAAATTGTCTCTAAACCAATCTTTCATACCATGGTCAGATATAGCTGTTAAACCNTCTTTTGATAATCTCATTACNTTACCNCTAACTCTATCTGTAAAATAAGCCCTATAAGCTTCTGAAGCAAAAGATTCTGGATTTTTAGATATACCATATTCACCTATAAAAGGTATTGTTTGCCCTAATACGTTTTGATTAGCTGTTAATTGCGGATTACCATCAGCGTTAAATACTGCGTCTTTATTAGCTAGTATTTTTAAAACTTTATCTTCACATAATGTAACTAAATCTGTATCTCTTGAATGTAGTTTTTGTATACTTCCGTATATAGGATTTATATCTTTAGTTATTTTCTCTGCAGCAATAAACTGGTTTAAATTGTTTACACCTGAAATAGAATTATACAAACCGGAGTATATCAACCCGTGTTTTCTATGTTCTTCACCTTCTGAAGGAAAAGGTACAGTTGTTGAGGCTTTAACACCATTAGATATAAAAGGTAAGTTAAAATTATCTCTAATTCTATTTGATTCAACACCATTACCAAAAGAGTAGCAGTTGTGCCAAGGTAAAATATATGTAGGTATACTATATAAATTAGCTTGAATATAAATATAATCTCTTGCTGGTGTGTTGTTGTTAAAAGTAAAACCAATAGGATCTCTAGCTATTACAACTACACCAACACCGTCTGGTCTTGTTATTTTAAATCTATCACCAGGCTGTAAAAAATCAACACCATTAATAGTACCGTATAGAATATTTGAATCAAAACGTACAAACCATCCATAATCATCATCTTCACCTACCTCAATTACTTGAGCCGTGCTATTTACAATTACAGATGGATCTGTATTCCCATAAGTTTCAACAATAGAACCTACTGGGAAAGCAATATATTTATTTTCTTGATTTAATAATTTTGGGTTATAACCAGTTGCTTCGTAATATATATCTAACTCAGTATTTTCTTTAGGTTCTGTTTCCCATATAGCGGGGTTTGTAGGCATATCAACCTCAACATTAATCTCTCTAATAAATTCCAAGTTATAACAAACAGGCATAATTCTAGGTACACCAAAACTTGGTGGTGGACCAAGATTTGCACCATCATAAAAACTACTTTCAAACACACCCGTGCCTGGCATATTCATATTGTTTTGAGCGTTTATTCTATTACAAGAGTTTTCGTGATAACCATTCATTGTTGGTTGACGGAAAATTAAATCTGTTCCAGTGCTGGGTTGAGTAGTATATATATTATGAGCTACGTAGTTTGTGGTACCGTATGTTGACATAGTAGCGGCGCCGGTTGCGTTTAAAAGAGGCATTCTATAACCACATAAATACAAAGCAAAATAACCACTACTTGTTTGTTGTATATCATAAATTAGCAGTTCGTATAAATTTTCACTTGTACCACCGTACACAGTACCACCGCCAGAATGACTTGTTAGTATCATACCTTCTTTTATCTCGTGCGTGGTACCGTCTGTGTGTGTAGCCTGTAAAGTGCTTACATATACAACCGGTACTTCATTGCTATTTATAAAACTAGCTGCAGTGGGGTGTGATGCAACTGTTAGTTTTAAACCACCTGTTATATAACCTAAAGGACCAGAAGGATTCCAAGGGACAGAACCACCTCCATCTTCATCCGCTGTAAGTACTCTATATTGTAAAGAAAAGTTAGGTGAAAGTTGTGCTGCTAATCTACCGCCTTTAAATCCGTAAGTGGATGAGCTGGTTTGGTAAGCAGTTTGGTTATTATGGTTATAAGCCGCATAATCACCACTGCTATCGCCTTTATCCCAGTTTATTTGCCCGTGTAAGTTTTGTAAACTTTTTATTGTAAATATATTAGCGTTATGATCTTCTCTCCATCTCATTTTAGTTCCTGTTGAAGAAAGTTTTTCATGAAGATTTTTAGTCATGCCGTCTTGATAATTTGGATTTCCACCGCTAACACCTACCTCCCAAAAATTATCAATATATTCATTAGAACCAGAACCAGTTCTTAATCCTTTTTGGTGAAAAATACCACCCATGTTAATCATCCATCTAGCCGCATTGGTACTATAGTAATCATTTATACCAGTTCCACCACCAGCTGAATAACCACCAGAAAAACTACTAAAACTAAGTCTACCAGACGATCCACCTTGGTCTACGTTCCATTCGTTACCCTGCCTAGGCCCTTCATGTATATACCATATAGCGTTATCCCCAATACCACTTGAACCGTCTTTAAACTGATCGTCTGTAGCTTTAGTACCAGTAGTATATCCATCGCCAAGCGAACTGTTTGTTGTATTACCTAAAGCAGACATATAATAAGTAGATGGGTCTTGATGAAAACCACTTGAATTTGACCAAAACTGATTCGTATTCACGGCAAAAAATCTAGCAGCCGTAATATAACAAAGTTCATCTACCCAATCAGCTTCACCAACTTGCGTAACACCTCCAAAAGCATATTGTCCAATAGCAGTTTCGGGTAAACTTGCGTGACTGGAGGAGTTTGTGTAATTATAATCATGTCTATGACTTGAGCTTGGCGTTTGATTATAGTTTCTAAAAAAACAAGCGTATGGCCCAAAACCCTGTGTAGACACTTGTCCCTCTACATCAAACCCAGTGCCACCACCTGTAAAAGACTCCTGTGTGTCTGTTCCTTTGTCAGCGTACACTCCATGCACCATACCCGTCCATTTCATACCATGTGTCTCTTCGTGGTTTCCTTTTATATTGTATATTTTTTTACTAAACAAGCGCTGGTATTTAACAAGGTTAGAGCCTCCAGATACTTGATTTACTAAGTTTTGATTAACAGAAAGATCAACGTTAATTTTTGCAAAAAACTTACCATCAAATTGACTTAAATTTTTTGGTATATATTGATAACACTTCAACACCATCCCATCTTGAATAAACTGACCAGTAGGATCAAGTAGAAAATTAACATCATCACCTAATGGTTTTTTTAATTTAAAAGTGTATTTTACAGAACTATTCGCACTTGGATTATTAAAAGAGTCTTCGGCCAAACTAACNACCTGNTATCTATCTGAAACAACACCACTTGTGCTATNTTCAAATTCTATATATAGTTGTCCAGATGGTGTCTCGTGTAATTTACCTCCAGAACCACCAGCAAAAGGCTGGTAATTTGTTTTAAAGGTATCAACACCTTCTATGGGAGTGTTATCTAAAACATTGTCAAAAAGATTTCTTTCAGAATTACCAAATTCGTGTGATATTTCTTCTGATACAAAACGTTGTGTCTTAATAAATTCAGGTGCTTCTTGCTGTATGTCTATTACTTTGTATCTAGTTTCATCTTCAACAAGAGTATCTTGGTTTAACGCTTTTTTTAGTATTATAAAATCGTCTATAGCTATTTTATTAATATCAGACGAAGGAAAAGAAAGCCACATTTGCTCATCTTCTGCTTCGTAAAATCTATCCATAGCTAAATTATAATACTCACCAGATGTTTCTTTTATAAAAAACTTAAAATATTCTAATTCTTCAGGAGGAAACACGTCATTAAATCCTACTTGAAAATTATTTTTCATTTTACCATCTGACTTAGTTAACTTCGTAGTACCTGTTTTATTAGATATCACTGGTGTTTCTCTACCGTACTTATCTACAAATACGGCTCCAACTTGGTATTCTCTTAAAGATTTAATAGAAGGTTGTGTGTAACCTACACTTGAAGATATCTTATTAAAATCAAAACTTGGGTAATAATCTAATCTGGAATCTAATGTTTTTAAATCATAACCTTGCGTGTAGTTACCGTATATTATTCTACTACCACTAACTTCTTGAGCTAGTGCTTTTTTAGGAACATTATCATAGGGTCTTAATAGTTGATTTGATTCTATAGCTCTGTTAACCTGCTCAGACTCTATAATATAAATATCATTATCCCATGAGTTTATAGAAGAACTATTACTTATTGCTTGAATAGCTAAGTGTTCGGGTTTAATTGTATCTACAATATATAAATTAGGCGCGGAATCATCTTTGTATATTATTTCTATTTCAGAAACTCCATCAGGAATATCTTTTTTAAAACCTTTAACTTCTATAGCATTAATCCTATTAACCATACCAGTATTAAAACCTTTTTTAGGATGGTAATCAAAAGTGCCGGGAAGAAAAGCCACTTGAGAAAAAGGTGATATAGCAGAATATTCATTGTCTTGATATTTCCATCTATAAGCTATTCTTGGGAATTTAAATTCAAATATAGGTGTTTCGTCAAAGTATTTATCAACACCGTATTTAACAACACCTATGTTTAAAGGAGCGCTAACAGCATCTGTGGTTATATCCATAACCTCTAGTTCTACTTTAGCATCTCCTAAAGAATCTAAACGTTTTACACTTACGTTATCTATTGTAAATTCATGAGGGTCTGTGTTATGGTAAAATTCAATTAAAAGTTTATCAACATAACCAGCCCAGCTAGTAGTAGTGCTCGCCTGTTGACCATCTTCACATAAAAATGTGTATGTAAAAGTGCCATTACCTACATTGTAAGTTCCAGGTGTTCCAAAAGTTGCGTTACCACCACCTTTAAATATTCTTTTAGCGCCAGTTAAACCAAACGTTGAAGCTGGCACTACAGCCTGATAGCTAAGCCCTCCACTTATATAATTACTTACGGTTACTGACATTTCATATGTAGCTCCTTCAACCCAACCACCAGGAACGCTAGCGAAAACTTTAGCGTAATTATTAGAAGTATTTATTTCGTAACTAGAACCTGTCCAATTTATACCACTACCACCAAAACCATTATAGCCCCACGCTAACGCATTTGTACCTGTAGAGTTTGGTATATTAAAACTATTGTTTACAATAAGTTCGCTAGGGGTGTCTGTAAAATCATTAACAGATGAGTTAAGTATTTTAGCTTTTACAGCGTAGTTATTAAAAGGTATACCTGGCGCTTGATCATAATTTTCTCCTTCGAAAGGCTTAAAGTATAACTCGTCACCAACAGCCCACTCCAAACTAAAGCCATTGTTACCGTTTAAATCTGTTTCTATTCTCAAGTGAAAAGGTTCACCAACGGATAGCTCTGAAAAGTCATAGTAGTTGTTATAAGGACTTGTGCTACCTATGTTGAAAGAAGATACGTTTGGATCAGAACCTGGATCTGTTGTAACTTTTATTACGCCAGAATAATTTAAATCATAATTTCTTTGACTTAATAGTTCTATAGAGGGTGGATGAGCAGGTTTTTCTTTTAAAACAGTTATGTGTTTTTCTTCTATCGGTACGTTTATGTTTGTTTTTTCGTTAACAAAATCAGTGTGAATTTTACCACTAGGATCTGTACCTTTTATACATCTTTGTATGTTTATTTTTTTAGGCTCAGTATGATTATCTGTAAAAAACAGCATACCATCTACCACATTAATACCCGTTATTAATCTTTCAGGGCTAAAATTTAAAACATCACCACGTATATCAACAACAACAGGTTTTACACTGTTTTGTTTAGAATCATATTCAATTATATAATTACTTATTCTTGATATAGATATGTTGTCTATAAAACCAGTAAAAGTATCACTATTAGGATCACTATTTACCTGACTTTGTATAAAAAACCTACTAAAAAAACCACTATTCGCAGTGTTATGACTACCTATTCTTCTTATAAAAGTGTATTCACCGTTTAAATCTACATTTGTAGACTGGTTTACAAGGCTTGGAACAGCAAGTTCACCTAAAGCATACTCTCTTAATTCTTTGGCTGTAATTCTAAAACCTTTTCCGTTTTCGTTAAATAAACCAACATACAAACTACCTTTATTGTAACCGCTAATTGTAAATTTTACTTTATAAAACTCATCTTCTAAGATAGTTCCGTCAACAAGATCGTTTTTATTTATTTTTTTACTTTGCTCTACGTTTGTACCTTTAATTTTTTGTGTGCTTCCGTGCCACTCCCAACCTGCGTTATTTATAAAATCATATTGAATATATTGAAACCCTTCAGCTGTTGATGGTGTAGATGTACTAGTATTTTTTGGAGTACCAATTGTAAAATCACCATTATTTATAATATTATTATTTTCAGTAACAAAATAATAAAGCTTATCATTTTTTTCATCAGAAACACTACCAACACAAAACGCACCTTCTTGTATAAAGTTTTGACCAGGCACTAAAGAGTTGCCTAATATATTTTGTATTGTACCAACTTCAGACTCTTCAGAAGTCGATACTTGTATATTCATAGCGTCTCTATATTCACCGTTTTGAATAAGTCTTTCATCAAGATCCTTATTCATCTTACCACCGGTAAAATGATGTTTAATCTCTGGCATATACTAGTGTTTTATTTGCTTAGATTTATCTCTAAGTATTTGAGTTAATTCTTCTAATTTAACATTTGACAACCTTAGCTTTGCCTGTCTAATAGCTGCAAATTTTTCTTTTTTAAATCTTGGTACTAATTGNTGGTGTATAGGNAAGGAAGANGTAGATAATATTGCGTGGGCTATATGTTTATACATGGCTTCTTCAGCAAATTTATGTACTTGCATTTCTTCGTCAGTACCAAGTCCATCACTTATATAGTCTAGTATCACAGTTTTTCCTGAAATATTAGATGAAAAATGTATTCTACCAAGTCTTGGGTCTATATAAAAACTACCATTAATTTGAGCGTGTGAAGGCTCTAAGCCATATCTTTCACCTTCATTTGGCCAATAAACACCATTTTCATGATCTTGGTAATCATCGTTATTATTTTCAGACGGTATGTGTGATTTATAATTATTCCAAGTAGACGAATTTTTTTCGTTACCAGTAGGTGTTATTAGTGATGAGTAGTTAGATGAAGAGGTTACAACTACGTTATCTACAGAATTAGCTAACATAGGTATACCAAGACCACCTAAGTTTGCCGCAGAGTGTTGCGCGGTTATTGCCACTGTAAAATCAACAAACATTACAATGACAGCATAAACAACGTCTACGTTTCTAACATCAATATTTAAAAGTGTTTGAGTGGATGATGTTGAGCCAACAGTTGTTGGCCCTACCCACTCTAAATAACTAGCAGTATCATCTGTTGTTGTCAAATCAAATATTGAAGCGTTAACATTGTTACTTCTTAAAGATTCTGCGTTTGGACCTGGATTGTTTGAGTTATTTATATAGCTAGTGTCTGGCAACTCAGTACTAATACCAACCCTTACAGTACCAACGTTTACAGCACTTATAAACTCTACGGTATCAGCTACACCATCCGCTTCTATATCTAAATAATCTATTTCACTAACATCAATTTTCTGATAAGCAACATTTACTCTACCATTTTGATAAGCATTAGCACCTGTTCTTGTGTGATAACTTGTTTTTACTTTACCATCTTCAATTTTCATACCACCTTCATATAAGTTTGTTAAGCTATTTGTAGGTGATATAACAACCCATTCATCGGTAAGTGGCGTTGAAGAAAAATCATAATTTTTTAACAAACCAGATACATTGTCTATTGTAAAATCATAAACACCATCATCATCTTGTTTTATTTGAAAAGGATTATTTGTATCTTTCGCTGGGTATAATATGTGTTTTATACCAGCTGTATCTACAGAAGATATTTTAGTGTAATTAACATAGTCATGAGGTAAAGGCATAACTAAAGTTGCTGGTACATCTATTTGTTGGGATTTTATAGATTTAAATGTATCAAAAGAAAGCTCTTGTAAAGCTCGCATAGCGTGAAATTGTATGTCTAATTTGTTTATTTTAGGTATTATTTTATTTTCACCAACATAAGCTATTTCAAATTGAGCTATTAATTCTTGTAAAGATATAAATTGATAATTACCAAAGTCATTACCTTGATAATAATTTCTTTGTGTAGTATTGTCTAATAATCCCATTTATTTATTGTTTTTCTTGTTGAATTTGAGCGCTTGCTAATTGAGCACCTGTTTGAGTAAGTTGAGGTTTTTCTATAGCTATACCAGCTAAAGCTAGTATTCTATATACTAATTCAGTTTCTTCTGACGCGTGTAGATCAAAGTCTACAGCACTTGTAGCATTAAAGAGAGGTTTGTTATTTACCACAACGTAAGCCCAATTAGGTTTTTTAGGTTTTCTTGTGTAAAATATTTGTATTACATCTGGGTAAATTCTTAAATTACCATCATTACCTATAAATTTTGTTTCTGTACCTGTGTAATTATTATCTTGATACCATCTTGTTGGGTGTGGATGTATTTGGATACGCATTTTTCCGTCATACTCAAACAACCTGTAAGTTGGGCTTGAGTAACGGTGTTTTTTATTTGGATTTAACAGCTTTGTGTGTTCTAATAAGCCTGGTTCATTACCTTCAATATACTGAGCTTCTACTGAAGCTGGATATCCTTGACTTTTGTATGCAATTCCAATTCGTCCAATTTTATATAAATCAGCACCTTTTAATCCAGGCTCGGAGTAAGGCATGTGATCATATAAATCCATCCAACCTGCACTATTTTTCAATTCACATCTACCTGGTGAAAAAGTTTGAAATAAATCAGTTTTTTCTCTTAAATTTTTTATTTTATCTGCGTAAATTAATTGTGTGCCAGGCGTTCTAGAAAATTGTTCTAAGTCGTAAAAATACTGCTCAAATATTTCCATTTGTGCATGATCGGCAAATAAGTTAAATTCTTGAGGTGTTATATAACCTCTTTGTTCTTTGTTAGCTAACGCTAAAACTGTTTGATATACTTTATCTATGCTTACTGCCATAATATTTTTTTATTGTAGTTGTAATCGCCCCGTAGGGCGACTACCTCTACAGTTTGATTAATTTAATCGTTTTTCTATATTTGCATATATTTCCATACCTTCATCAGTTTTAAACCAATGTGCTAAAGCAGTGTACGGATGTTCGTCAAAAGGAACTGTCATAATAGGTCTATCGTTAGATCCCCATAAAAAGTTTCTTTGATCTTGAGATAACTTAATAATACCAAGCTCTACAGCTTTAATACCAAAGTTTCTAAGTTGAACATTATCATCAGAGGCTAATTCTAAGAATAAAGAAGGATTATTACGAGCAAATAGTAATAAATCTCTTTTAAGCTCTTTAGAACTTAACTCTGATACTTTAGAACCAATCTCAACACGCATAATAGCCTCTGCTAAATCAATATCTATTTGTCTAGCCATTAATATAGCATCTGCTTCTAACTCTAGTATTTCTATTTCATCAGCTGCTTCTTGAGCTGGTTTATATTCTGTAAATATTTTGTCTCTATGAGGGTGATATAAAGATAGTAGTTTTTGTAGAACTGTTTTTTCTTTTTCAACAAACAAACTACCGTTTCTAAATATAATGTGGGCTAATCTTTGATCGCCTTTCATTTCATCTACAAAAGGAGTTCTTTGGTTTTCACAATACTTTAACTCTCTTTCATAACCTTTTTCTTTGTCAAAATAATATATATTAGAACTTCTTAACATAAAAGAAATTGGTTTCTTATTTGATGTTAAGTTATAAACTCTATCTCTTATTTCCCAAGTTGGTTTTTTAGGTTCAACTTTTTTAGGTTTTGGTGTCTCAACAACTGGTGTTTCAACAACAGGTACCTCCACCTTTTCTGTTTTTTGTTTTTTTGCCATAATATAATATATAATAAAATTAATAAAATAAAAGGCCGAGGCCGAAGCCCCGGTCTTTTAAAAATGATCTACTTCATTAACATAAAGTTGTTTGCAGCTTGAGTTATCAAGCATCTTTCAGTTAAGAAGTGTAAATGCATTGCATCTAAAGCAGATGTAGCAGCACCAACAGAACCAGTAACCCAAGACTTCATTCTTCGGTCATCAGTTTGTGAAGCTCTATATCTAACGTGTAAGAAAGGTCTCTTAATGCTTTGCCCAACAGTTTGATCGTAAACCGAAGAAGATCCAGCAGGAATTAAGACTCCTCTAATAGCGTTAGCAGCATTAGCAGCGTTAATACCACCTCTTGTAGCTTTGTCATTTAAGTATCTGAAGTCAGATTTGTAGAAGTCATAAGAACCTCTTCTGAAACCAGAGAAACCTAAATTTAATGCCATGTCTTCAGAGTTGTTAAATACCCCGTAAGAAGTACCACCAGCTCCGTAAGAGTTCATTGAAGCTAACATATCATCAATAGCTAAACTAGTTGATCTGTCAACAAACATCATGTACTCTTCAATAGCACCTTGCTTATCAAATTCTGCCAAGATAGCATCGAACTCAGCTAAATCAGTAGCAGCGTTAACACCAGTTACACCAGTAGTAACATTACCTCTGTCTTCAATAGCATCGAATAAACCTTGAGTACCAACCACGTCACCGTTAGAACGTATATGAGCATCTACAGCGTTAGCAGACGCAGAGTCATCTCCTTTAACAGACTCTAACATAGACATTTCTATGTAATCAGTAAAACGAGATCTCGTGTCAGATTCAGCTTTTAAATACCATAAGTATCCTGATTGACCAGCTTCAGTAGATACCTCAACCCAACCAATTCTAGATGCATCAGAACCTGATACCTCATAAAAATCTTTCATAATAATTGGTTTATTAGTGAAAGTTTTAAACTGAGGCTCGTTAGATGTGTGTCTTTCCGCAGTTGTAGAAGCAGCTGAATTAGTATAATAACCAGTACCCTTACCATACTCAGAACCATAAACTAATAAAGTTGCAGATTTAGCATTAGTAGCTTGGTCAATTTGTGTACCATCGTAAGCTTTAACTGTAACATCATTATCAGTAATTGTAGTTACTAAACACTTAAATATACCTTGAGCGTTTGCTACTAAAACAGTGTCGTTAACTCTAACACCGTGACTATCAGCTGTAAAGCCAGAAGCTTCATCGATATCATGCGTTATTTCAAAAACGTCATTGTTCTTTAAGTTACCTTTATAAGATAAATGTAATCTACCTTGTTCAGACCATACTACTTGATCAGCAGTCATAGCCTCTTCTGCACTAATTTGAGCAAGGAAACCAGAAATTGTACGAGGTCCAAAAACCTCAGCTTCTTTTTCCATCAAATCAGGCAGATATTGTTGTCCCCAACCTGCGTTTGACGCAGATGAAAGATCTAAATAATTTGTAGCGAAAGTTTGCTTTTGTGGAGCAGGAACGCTATTCAAATTATTACCTCCTGTAATTGCCATAATTTTGTAATTTTAAATTGTTATTTATTTTTTGTTTTTAATTTTAAACTTAAAATCATTAGCAGTCTCACCTAGCACCCTTACTTTTATACCGTTAGCTTCAACTTGCCCATGAGCTTGTCTTGGGTTCATATCAACATTTTTAGATTTAGCTATACTATCTTTCATAGCATCAGCTTTACCTTGTTCATAAAAGTGTTTCGCAACAGCATCTGCATTCATTGCTGTGAATAAAGATTTATGATAACCCTTAGCGTCTGTTAAAGTAGAATTTTTATCTAAAAACTTTTTAGTAAAATTATTTATGTCGCTTTGAGTATTCTTTATTTCATCAGCGTTGTTAACATTAAACCTGTACTTTTTATCACCGACGTTGTATTCAAAACCTTTGAATTTGTCGTTAAAAACTTGATTAGTTTTCTGTGTAAAAATTTCAGAGTTCTTTTTAACTGTTTTTTGATTTGCTTCTGACTCTTTGTTATATCTATTAAAGAAATCCCATGCTTTCTGTTGTTCTTTTGTAAGTTTACTTCCAGCTTTAATTTCTTCATAGTATTTGGACTTTTGCCCGTCCAAGTGGGCTCTAGCGCTGGCAACTTGCTCTTTTAACGCTAATTTTTTTCTTCGTATATCTCTTTCTTCTTCAGTATCTTCATCGTAAGAAAACGAATCTTCCATAAGGAAGTTTATTTCATCTATAGTTAAATGTGGTTTTGTTTGTTTGTAATATTCAAATAAAACATCATTATCATTTAACTTGCTATAATCTTGATTAAGTTTTACATAATCGTTTATATCACCACCAGTTTCTTCCATGAAGTCAACTAGCTTTTGTATATTTTCCGGCAAAGGTTTTCCAGTAGCTTCTGATTCAGCTATAGCTTCTTCTACTTTTTCTTCTACCTCAGTAACTTCCTCTTCAGTAGATTCTTCAGTTATTTCTTCTAATACTGGTGTTTCTTGTGTTTCACTTTCCGGTTGTACTTCTTTTTGTTCTTGTGTGGCATCGGTACTTTCATCGACTCCAACCACTCCTGCGTCGTCAGTGTTACTTTCTGTAACTTCTTTGCTTTCATCTTCTTTTGGTTTTATTGGTTTATCTAAGTTTACTTTTGTAATGTTATCATCTTGTTTTGGTTCTTCAACCTTAACTTTAGTAACGTTTTCTTGTGTAGTTTCTTCAACTACTTGTTCTTTATTTTCTTCCATAATATAATATAATAATAATTAATAAATTTTAGCTAGGATCAAAGCTACCTAAATTAAAGCCACCGCCTAGTATATCATTACCTGCTGACTCAAAGTTTTTAGGTGCATTGCCACTTTTTCTTTGTTCAATCATTTCACTTTGCTGTGTAGCTTGTATTTTTGTTCTTTCGTCTTTTCTATCTTCTTTTTCTTTTTCTCTTTGTTTCAAACCTTCTGTTTCAACTCCCTTGAGTTGCATGCTATATTGAAACTCTAAAGCCATTAATTCTTTTTTTAGTTCTGCTTCTTGTTGTAGTTTTTGAGTTTCTAATTGCATTTCAACTTGCATTAAATCTGCTTTTTGAGATGTTATAGCTTGGTTTTTTTGTATTTCAGCTTGAGCAGCAGCTTGAGCAGCCTGCGTATTAGACTGTGTTTGTGCTTGTATGTTTTCTAATTGAATCTGCCTATCACGCTCTTGTTTTTTACTTCTTCTAATTTTTAAAAGTTGATTAGCAAGTTTAATATTTTTTATTTCTCTAAGGTCAATTGCATCTTCAAGCTCTATACTTTGTTGCTGTAAAGCCATTTGAATGTTATTCTCAAGTCTAGCTTTTTCTTCTTCATCCGGTTGCAACTCTATAAATATACCAAAATCGTAAAGATGTAGTTTAGATATTTCTTCTAGCGTACCTACATTATGAACACCTATAGCTTGTATAAAAGCATCTCTTGTTGGAGAGTACTCTATAATATCAGATATTCTAAGTGATAAACACTCTGCGACCTCTGCTGTTAAAAATAAACCAGCTTGTAGTATGTGTCTAGTAGCTGTATTACTATTTGCAGCTGCTAATTTCTGTACACCAACTAAAGCGTTTTTATCTGGTAAACTACCATCTCTAGCTTCATTAAGACCAGTTACATCTCTTATCATTTGTAAGTAGTAGTTATAGTTAGCAATAAGCGCCTGCATTTTGTTACCACCACTACCTGATGTTATTTCTTGTATGGGTACTTTACCAGGATTCATATCACCCTCACTTGTAAACGATCTACCAATAACACTACCAGTTTGGAAGAACATATTTAAAGCTTCTTGCGGATTATAATTCGTGCCATTACCTAAATCTATTTCAGCTAAACCATCAGCATCAAGATAAACACCATCTGGAACCATACGCGACATTACTTGTTGCAGCTTGAGGTGTGTTAACTGTATCATATCAGCAAAACCTGTTATACGTTTTACTAATGAATCTATTTTACCGTCATACATGCGAGGCGCTACAATAGAGTAATTCATTTTAACTTTATTATAATCACTCTTAGGTCTTAACATATTAGAAGCCATCTCCCATTTTAACAATCGATCAGTACCTAGTATAAAAGCCCCATCATAAAGGGTTTCTATAGATCTTAATAACCTTGAATAACCACCTTCTTTGTTTTCAGGTGGATTAAAGCTATCGTCTCTAGGTATTATTTTGTCAGCACCAGTACCAGTTTCTTTTATTTTATAAACTTCGTTCATGTAAGTTTTATAGTTAAAATATAAAACCTGTATTTTATTATTATCTTCTTTATCTGAATTATATCTACTTCTATTACTGTTCCTATAATAAGAATTATTATTCATAATATCTTCAAGATCTTCTTCTGTTAAATGAGGAAATTCTTTTGCTAACTCATTAACAGGTATGTTTTTTACTTCACCAACATAATATATATCTTCAAAATAAGGCGAATCAGTATATGAATAAACCATATCTGCAGGATCAACATAATCTATAGTAACACCTTCAGAAGTATTAAAACTAGTTTTTACAGCTCCAATACCAAGTACTGTTAAATCGTAATAAAAACGTTTTTTAGTTAACTCATAATTATTACCTTCCATTAAAACGTTTAAAGCTTGTTCTTCTGCTATTTCTACAGCTTGCTTGTAAGTTAACTGCATGTGTAGTTGTAATTCCTCTTTAGTTTCTGGTAAACTTTGCTCTTTAGTATCTCTAGTATTTACACCTATGTTTTCCATTATAAAACTATCAACTTCTTTAAGTTCCATATCGTTCATAATAGACTGCATGTAGTTTGTTTTTTCTTCCATACCATAAGCATCTTGAGAAAACGCTTTTATATCATATGTTCTTTCAGCTATACCGTTAACAACTATATCAACAAACTTAGACACAATTGGAACAGGTGTCCAGTCTAAATTTAAATAAGATAAATCACCATTTATAGATAATTCATCTTTGTATTTTTGTATTGATTGTTCTCCTCTAGCGTATAATCTTAAATTATGAAAATTATTATAATTATTTCTATATCTATTATTATTTCTATCATCATTGAACCATTCTGTTTCAATAGCTTTAGCTACTTTCAAGCCATAGTCATAACTGATTTTTTCAGCATCACTAACTGTTTGTTTAGGAAAATAACTTTTATTATACGCCATATTACTTTATTATTTGTGAATTTGTTCCAGTATTATTATACTTAGAAATATTTATGTTTACTTTTGGCTTTTCAACTTTTGGATTTGGCCTGTATAAGTGCCTATTATTTGCCATTATAGCTAAACCGCTACTTATACTAGCATCATGTCTTGTTCTTTTATTAATATCAAACTTAGCCCAGTCATTTAGTAGCTCGTTAAAATATAGGCTACCAAAACTACCATCTTGCCTCATACCAACGTGATCATTAATATACATTTCAATCGCAGCAGCATGCGCCTGTTTTATATCTTCGCTCGAGTTTGGTATACCACCTATTTCTTTTTCTGCTGTTGATAGTTTATTCCAAACTTTATCAGGTCGGTTCATACTAAAACCTCTATAACCTCTACGTCTTAAATAATATAACAATCGAGGTTTATTATTCTCCGCAAGTATTGGCATGCCATAAAATACTAACGCCATTAATACATCTTCAAAGAATATTTCAGCCGTAGGTGGTCTTGATAAGTATTCTAAAAAGAAGCTGTTCGCAGGAGCGTCCTCCATACTAAACCTGGTTAAGCCGTGTAATGCTCCTTTAGANCCTTNNCCATCTACNGTNCCTGATATATCNTANNNGTCNCAACCAAANGCNCCNANGTGTTCATTACCAGGATATCTCACACCATTTTTTAATATAACTNTATTTTGTAATTGTTGAGGTGGTACCCAACTAACTTTAAACCTACCTTTTTGATCGGGATAAAATATAACTTGTGAGTCTTTTACACCGTTTACCCATTGAAAGTTACCAGTTGTAACACCAAGGGTTCTAGACATTTCTTCGTTATAATCTATTTGCTCATATATTTTTACTAAATTAAAAATAGAGTTTTTAGTTTCATCTCTAAACGCGTGTTCTTCAGTTCTTGGAAACTGTCTATAAAACTCGTTTAGCGCGTCTTGATCGTTTTTTAAACCATCAGCTTCGTTTTGCCAACTATCTATTACACCTATATCTATTAGTTCACCGTCTGGGGCAAACACGTCGACACTAGGAGTATTGAATACTGGAACTCCATACTCGTCAATAAATCCTTCATAGTTCCATTCCATTGGGATAAACAAAGAGTATAAACCAGATGCTGTTTGACCATTTCTATTTCTTTTAGTGACATTTGATGCATTGTATAGTTTTTTAAAATTATCTCCACCTTTATCTAAAGCATTTGAGGTCGATCCCATCATGCATTTACCTATAATTCTACTACCTAATCGTAAACACGTTTTTGTTACTCGCCAGTTATTTAATATGTTATCAGGTCTTTCCCACTTACCACTTTCATCATGTACTAGCAAAGCTAGTTTTTCACCATCATAACTATTGTCACCTGTATTTTTCCAATCAATAGTTGTATCTAATCCTTGTATATCTTCAAGCTGTTCATTAGCTGTAATCTTTTTTCTTGTAAACTTACTAGCTGGTACTCTATAAGCCAGTTCTGATTTTGGCCTATCCATACCGTCTTGTATCGGTTTAAAGAAAAACGGATAGTTAATACTAATAGGTACTACTTTATCTGTAAACATTTTTTTAGCATCAGCACCTGTTTTAGATAGTATCCCATACCTACTATCACTCGATATAGTGGCTAAATTAACTGTTTCGGCACTGCTCATAAAAGAAAAACCACTACGACGGTTTTTAAGGTAACACATGCCGTAACATCTTTTATCAGCTTTACAAGCTTCCCAAAATATATAAAACAACCTGTTTGCTTCTCTAAAATCAGGCGCGCCTACATCTATTTTACTCCACTGTAGATACATATAGTGACTACCCGTTATATAAGTTGGCTTGTCATTATTCATAAACCAAAAGCCTTCATCTCTTCTTTTAAACTCTTCGTCTATATAGTCAAACCACTGATCTTTTGATTCTTCTGGATATGATCTCCAGTCAAATATATTTTTTAGTTTAGATAATTCTTTTGGATATTCTATCCTTTGCCATTTTCGCTTGGCATGCACGTACAAGTTGGCTGGCAGCTTTGGTAACGCAATACGTAAACCTTGCACTTCAAGTATTTCACCAATTGTCCCATTTTTTGATATAACGATAATATCATGTTCTTTATTATACCCATATTTCCATTTTTTACCTTTATTCATACGAGTTATAGTCGTACGTTTAACAGGTTCGATTATTTTAATTAGTGTTTGTTTGTAACTCATCTTGATCTACCTTCAGCAAAACCTTTAAATACTTTTTCTTTTTTTTGAGGTTCTTTACCTTCAAGTATATTCTCTTCTTCTTGTATTCTGTTTAATATTTCAAACGCATCAAATATAGCTAGCTTCTTTGTAGCTGCAGCGTTTTTTAATCTATCAGCACTAACATCATCTTCTGTGTTAGTTATTATTTTTTCTTTAGCAACGTTAATCAGTTCTTCAACTGCCTTGTGCCCAGCTTGGATTATAAGTTTCTTCGTTTCCTTGATATTCATATTTAATTGTAATAAATTGGTTCATAACTCTATAAAGTTTTACACCGTCTATTATAAATTCATATTTAGAAAAAGGCGTGAAACCTACAAGCTCATTAACTTTAAACTCACCATCAGTATATTTAATTATACCTTTACATGGATCTTCTTGTTCTGCGTTATACTTATCTTTTGTTTTTATAGGTTGTACAAAACAATAACCTCTCATTGGCTTCCAACTGTTTTTTGTTTTATACAAAAATATTTGATCTTCTTTAACTAGATAAGTGTTTTCGTTAAAAAAGCTTCTGCTATTTTTTTCTATATTTTTAACGTTATGCCAACGTCTAAAAACATTGTGGTGTACTATAATAGTATCACCTGGTTTTATATCTGTTTTAAAAGCGACAGGTGTTGATATAACTACAGCTTCTCTATTTACAAACTCGTGATTAAATATTTCTGTATTTAATATTAAGTTTTTATCACCAACTTTTTTAGTATTGTTATATCTATTTCCTTTTGG
>FUFK010044533.1_pt1 | contig 22686 bp, 35 predicted proteins | sample 1021851 | NCBI WGS metagenome assembly FUFK01 (sample SAMEA51879418, study PRJEB19060) | metagenome
AGATTACACTAATTACAGTAAGTATGCAATATCAGGCGATTTCTAAGGTAAAACATGGTCAAGGTCAGAGGGCAAATCAATCAGCCCATAGTNGATATAGCACAAGTTCAGGAAGAGTACTGGGAACGTAGAACCTTTGAACTTCCAAGCTTAGCCCACATGCACAAGCCCACAGGCTGGAAAAAGTACTTGCCTTGGAAGAAAACACAAACACCTGTAGTGATCTTAAGAAGGCTTACTACAGAAGAGTGGATGGACTATGAGGAGACTTTTTACAATTTAAAAGCTGATTTAGTAAAAGAAGTTCCGACATATAGAGCGATAGTTAACAAAATGATGTCTGGAAAAAAACTTACGAAAAAAGAACAAGCATCAATTAGTGTAGCAAATAGAAAATCACTTCCTTTGTATATAGGTATGTTAGAGAAGATGATGGAAGAACCAGATCTAAATTATGATGAGGTTACTATTCTCTTAGATAGTTTAGATGATTACGATAGAAATACACTCATGGCGCAAGTAAACACTATGACTTCACAGAAAATGGCCATAGCTCATAAGATAAATCAAGAACGTATGGGAGAAATGGACCGAATGCACAAGGAGACAATAGCTCAGTATGGCAGATAGTGATTATACAGTAGCAGTAGTTTTACAAGCATCAGATGAAGGGATGTCAAGTACACTCAAAAAAGGCAGTGGAGAAGTCAAAAAGTTAGGTGAAAACGCAAAAAATACACAGCGTGATTTGCTGACTACAGTTGTAGCTTTAGAAGGTCTTACTAGTGGTTTGAACCAAGTAACTGGAGGTTTGCGTAAATATTCAGCAGCGTTACAACAGACTGGTTTGCTGGAAGAAGAGGAAGCTCAAGCACTTAACAAAAAGATTGCATTACTTGAATTAGCCACAGGTCCGCTTGAAACTACAATAGCTTTACAGAAAATACTTACAGTAGCTACAATGGGTTCAGCAGCAGCAAAAACAGCAGACGCAGGTGCAGCAGGAACGGCAGCAGCAGCTAACACAGTATTTGGTGTAAGTATATACTTTGTATTGGGAGGATTGTTTTTGCTAGTAGCTATATTGGCAATATTAATAATTCATTTTGATAAAACAGGAAAGGTTGTTGAACAAGCCAATTTGAGAATGGCTCAATTATCTGTATTTTTAAATATGATTTACTTTGCATCTAAACAGGCAGCAGACGGTATGCGAGAGTTTGCAGAGAGTGTAGTTAGAAGTGGAGACGCAGTTGCGGACTTTTTAACACCAGGAGAAAGTAGCGGCCCAGTTACGGCAATGGGTGGCGGTGCATTGTAATGCCTGACTTCACACTTTACAGCCCTACAGATGGATCACACGTACAAGCTACAACTATGGTGGAAGCAGATGCTACAATCTATGAAGGTCAAGCTACAACAAATTTTAACACCACTTCAGATCCATTTGGAGATGGCGCAGGTTTAAACTTTAGGATTGGAAAGGATGGTTCAGGTAATAAGTACACTGGCTTGATTAGAATTAAGCTACCCGATAATCCTAGAAAAACAACTTCTACTGGAGAGATTATAAACGATGAAAGTACCGAGATTAAAAAAATAACGTTACATATAAAATGTTCAGGATTTGCAGGTTCTAGTGCATCAAAAAAAGTATTGGCAGTTTCACCTTTAGTGCTTACTCCAGACAATGTAGACTTTACAGGATTGACATTTAACACATACGATGGCACTAATGCTTGGGGTACGGCTGGAGCAATAGAGGATGGAGATAGAGATGCTTCTACAGATTTCGGGTCTGGTGTAGCTGGCGTGATTGCAATGAAACAAATAAGTGTAGGTTTCAACGAGATTACTATACAGAACGTTTCAACAACTGGACCAGCAGCTAAAAACAGTCTTGGGCTAGATTGGGGCAACACAGTCGATTTAATTTTGTTTGCTAGAACAGGAACTTTTTTTAATACAAATAGTAATCATGCTTTATTTCATAGTTTAGAAGATAGCACCGCAGCCAATAGGCCTTATGTTACAGTTACTTACGAAAACTTATCTCCGACTAAACCAGAGATTAATGTATCTCCAGATCCCGTAGATTTAAATAATGCAATTATCGGATTTACAAATAGGCCAAAAGATGAAGATTTGCAACAGTTTGTAGCAGTTCACAGATCAGACGGTACAGATCCAACTTACGTTACAACATCAAGCTCACCTAATTTTGGTATAGAGATTACAGATACAGGTAAAGAGGTGTATCGTGGCTTTGATGATCTTAGGAATGGAGGCATTGCATCTACAAATTATTTCCCAGGAACATCTAGCACAGCAGGTTCTACAAACAAATTAGTATTCTATAGTGAGGACCATGATAATGCAGGATCAGAAGATGATGCAGTTAAAGGCAACGTAGTATCACTTAAAAGGTATTTGCCATATACTGAAGAAGATTTTGGTGATTCGGACTTTGCAGATTCATGCAGCGTTAATTGGATTATAATTGGTAAAGCCACGTCAGGTACAAACTCAGCTACATTGATTGACAATACATCAGGTACAGATACACCTTGGTTACGAGGCCAATTTCTTAAGAATAATGTAGAAGTAGGCGATAAGGTTTGGAATGACAATGACGGGCACTACGCTACAATCACTGGCGTAACTAACACAACGATAGCAGGTACGCTATCGAGTTCGGGTAATTGGAACACAGACGATGTTTATCAAATAATTCGTAAAGTAGATGTGGGAGAGAAGGTCACACTTACCGTTAGATCCACGTTTGTAGATGGACTAAAGTTTGATCGGATAGGAGTGAATTGGACAAACACAACAGCAGCTAGTGCGATAGAAGATACTCCAATAACATCAATAACAGATTATGACATAATAGAATTAGACTCAGCAGCTACAGAGCACACAGTATCTTTCAGGTATTCTACTCCAGGAACATACTATCCTTCTTTCTTCTTTGTAGATAGCACTACAGGATTTAGAACAGCCCTTGCACAAATGGGCAGAACTACGGGAGCTTCAGGTTCAGATAGATTAGATGCAAGTAATGCAGCAGTAGTAGTAGAGCAACCAGCACCAATTCCTAGACTTACGTCATCCAAGTCAGTAGGCGAGAGTGCTAACGTTGCGTTGGACAGAGGATCTGCGGTAGTTTATTCTGGGGCTAATTCTACGTCAGGAGGTTCAGATGCTTTTATAAAAGAATGGAGATGGTTAGGAGAGCCAACATCAGGACAGATACTTACACAAGGTTGTTTAGATATAGACAACACACCTTTGATAGATGAAAGCAAGAAATTATTTTTAAGGTGTAATACAGCAGGGTACAATACAACAGTATTCACGATCTACGGCTTAGCATCTTTTCAAGCAGACAACGCTACTTCAGTAAAAGATACAGATACAACCTTTTCACATTACAGATATGTTAGGGCAACAGTTTCAGCAGGTTCAGCGAAGTATCTAAAACATGATACAAGTAACGCATTTGGAACGGCAGCAGTGGTATCTGGAACTGCTGAGCAAGCATTCTTTAAACAAGTAGACTTTATCTATGCTACAACTAAGTCAGGAACTTCTGGAACTGAAGAGGTATTTCAATTATTGGCAGCAGACTCAGACAATGATGGAACTATAGATGCCGCAGGTACACTAGACATCAACACCGTTTGTAAGAGATTGTGTATAGATTCTAACAATGGTTCTCCAAGTTATAAATGGGGCGGACGATGTTTAGTGGATGGTTCTAGCAACATAACATTCACCAAGAACTCAGGTGCAGATGAAATAGAAAGCACAGCTATAGATTTTATCGCAGCGGGCTTTGGGCCAGGAGATACAATTACTGTGGAGCAGAGTTCAAACGATGGAGTATATACCATTCAAAAGATAGAAACAGTTGGTGGCACGCACTCAATATATTTAAATGAAGAATTGTCAGTTGCCGAATCAAACACAAGCGCAAGTATCTTTACTACACAACCAGCAATATCAGTTGCAGCAAGTACAGCAGGTTCAGCAAAAATATCATTAGACGTGCTAGACAACCTGTCAAGCACAGCCGCAGCTCCAGTAAATATATTTACAACCTTCCGAGATCAGACAAGTCTGGATCTCAACGCACTTGCTGACAGTGGTAACATAGCTATACAAAGCGCCTCACTTTCGAGGTCAGGTGGTATTAATGCAGCAATGCCATTAGGAGAAAGACGTTATCCACCTAACGCAGTCCATACAAGACACGGCTTACCTAAGCTAAGTATGACGGTAAGAGTAATTGATGATACAGGTTTTAACCGCATATACAGGTTACTTAACAATTCATACAACTATGGCATCTATCAACACCATGATACTACATTTACATCATGGGTGAAGTATCGATTGAAGTTAGAGAACTTTACAGTAAATCGTGATCCTCAGAATTTGCAACATCAAGTGGTTAACATATCTTTCTTTATAGTAGGAGAAGAGGTGTGAAGTGCCGACAGAGTATGGCGCTAATCAGTATGTAAATGAATTTTACAATATACGTGTAACTGTAGATGGCTTTGAACTTCCTTTTGTAACTGGGTTGAACTTCAGACATAAAGTCAATTCAGCAAGAATAGCAACAGTTACAGTGGAGAATAGAGAAGCATTAGAGATGCTTAGGATAGGTGCGGATCTTACAATCAATTTTGGATTATCAGATGCTTATGCTAACAAAACAATTAAGTTTGAAGATGGCACGAATCTTGGGATACAACACACTCCGAACCCTAATGACTTTGTGGGTAGAATTAAAATCATCAATCCAGGTCTTGATCGCACTACATTCACTGCACTTGATGCTATATCTGAATTAGCTACTTCTAAAATACAAAACATAAAATATCAAGACTATGGCAATCAAGACATGTACATGGTGGCTAGAGATATTTGTGATTATGAAAGTATAGACACAAGCCATCTTGATGATACTATGAAGTACGATAATTCAGTACAACAAGGTAAGCTAAATCCTAAGTTTAACATATATGGTTATCAAACTAGAAAGTCATTCTTAGACAAATTGTTTAATCTGATGAGTTTAAACCCAGACGATACGGCAACATTCAAAAGTTCAAGCACACCATCAGAGTCCTACATGAACAATCCATTTCCATTTGTAGAGTTTTACTATGCTATCAGGCAAGGAACTCAAGTAGACTTCTTTGCTCCTAATAGGTTTGACAAGAGAGCTAAGCCAGTGTTGAAGGTAAGTCCTAATCAAGCTAACATAGTAGGTCAAGGACTGGCTGGAAAAATAGATGCTTCTAAAATAATCAATAGCGTTACAATTAGTTCAGAGGATCGTCAGGTAATAGTGGAGGATGGCACATCCATTAAGAAGCATGGTATTTCAGCTAGGAACTTTGAGTTCAAAAACTCAGATACAACTACTATGAATGAGGCAGCATTCGTAATACTTAACAAGTTCAAAAATCCAGCAACCACATATACAATGGAACTTACAGATGCAGAGTGGGTACAGCTTGGAGATCTTGTAGAAGTAAGCAGTCCATTACTAGGAACTAAAGAGTTATTTCCTGTGGTAGAAAAAGAAGTGTCTGTGATTAACAGAGTTACCACAAAACTAGCTGTAGGGTCAGCTTCCCTAGAGCCAAAAGAACTATTAGAATTGATACAAAGATAAGCCCCATCAAGTATATATAGACGTACTTTTAATAGATAAGTATGGGCTTAAATCAATCGAACCCCAAAGACGAGGACAGAACAATCAAGGAATTTGATAAGGTCAAAGACGTTGTGATCAGATTTCTTAGAGACTTACCTGCAACCAGGAACAGTGACAAGCTATTGTATTATGAGATAATGAAAGAGAACTTTCTCAAGACTGATCTCAAGGATAGTGTAGACAGATATATTTTCTTAGATGTGTTGTGGGAATTACTTACCATATCACCAGATAAATCTACAATAGTAAGAGTAAGAAGACAGATACAGAATAAGGATAGGGTGTTTGAGCCTACAGATCCAGATGTAAGAAGGAAGCGTAAGATTCGTTCAGAGGACATTGGTGATTGGGCAGGTGATAACTGATGGCNTTTCACGCTAATTTACATGCTAGGATAGATCACTGTGTAGATTGCAAGCAAGTAATTACACAANCATACTTAGCAAAGGATGGTCTTTGTAGGCATTGCCATGCTAAGAACAAGCATGGAACTGTAGACATAAATACTTGTTTTCAGGGATCTGTAATACTTTTGGAGGACTGATGCCTTACAGTAATTGTTTGCCTTGTAAACAGCAAGGAAAGATAGTTAGGTTGGATACTCCTACACAGGGACATCACAAGTATTGTAGGAAGTGTAGGATAGACAGAGCATCAGATAAGATGATAAGACAGATAAGAGAATACAAGAACTTAGTAAAGGAGTTATTATGAAATTCAAAACAAAAGAAGAAATGAAAAAAATGAGCTTAGAAGAAATAACCGAGTATGAAGCTTGGGTAGCAAAGCATGCGTCAATGGCATGGCACATCAGAAGATACATGGAGATGGAATGATCAAAGACATTACGATCAAACTTGGCGGTACAAAACAAGCCAAGCGTCAGTATGAGTCAGTAAGAGCAGACATAGAGACTACTTTTACTTTACCACATGAAACAGCTATGGATACAGAGAAAGCAATGGAAGCATACAAATGGGAGCTAAGGCGTGCAAAAGTGCTGTTTAAAGAGGCGTTAAGGGAAGCTATAGAAGTTATTGATGGGAAGTCTTCCCCACCCACTTCACCGCCAAAGAAAGCCACTCCTAGGAAAGTACTTAAAGAACCTGAAGTAGATGAAGATAAATTATTTGAGTCATTGAAGGATCAGGTAAGGCAGGATTATCTTAATAAGCAGGAGTCAGATTAATGGTAGAGATAGGGCATGGTGGTGCAGGAGATCTGCACACGCTCTTTTACANTTCATTGTTTAAGCTCATGAAACACCCTATCTCCCTTCGGGGTGGACAATGGTAAGNAAAGAAGAGTTCCACCAGATGTGGGAAAGGTTTGATCGTAGATATTTACATGAGNTAATGGACATGGATCTNCNNCAGTTNATTGANCANCACGTAGAAGTGGGCAATAGTTTNACNGATCTATCTGCTGCNGCTAAAAGGGCAGAGAGATACTTAAATGANGTATATCGAGTAATGNANATGAAGAAACGTCTACAGGTAGAGAAAGATGCAATAGAGGGTACCGATGTGTAAGCATGCAGCCCAGGTTTGNACAGGNGAAGGATGGGTGTGCGTAGATTGCGGAAAATTGATCCTAAGCTAAATGAGAAGAAGTTCGTACTAATCAAATGTCCTAAGTGTGGTCAGAGTAGGGGGGGGGAGGCTAGGCATAAGTCTTGGAAATGTTTTAGGTGTGGATATGTTATGAATAGAAAGAATACCCGTACCCTATGGGATCCAAACAATCCAGAAGAAGTAGGACTAGGTAGAGAAGTTGTAGATAAGAAAAAACCATACAAATAAAAGGCTCTAAGGGTTAAATGTGCTATATGCAATTTGGCGTGCTGGGGATCTAAAACCACGTGCAGCATGTCTGCTAAGGGTTAAATGCGCATATGGTTATTTTGGCGTTGATCCTGAGATCAGGCCTGACGGCTAGCAATAAAATTAAAAGCCCTGGCTAGGCCTGGAAAGATCCTATAATAAATATTTATAATCTATTGAAAGGTTCTAAGGTATCGTGTAAATCTAACTCAATAGCTAACTTAAGAACTAACATATTAAGTTCTTTATCTTCTTTATTAAGATCTTCATCAATGGCATAATATCCTTTTCTAGAAATTAATTCATTCTCTAAAATATAAAGGATTTTAGTAAGTTCTTTTTTATTCATTTATTCACCACACTTAAAACAAATATACTTATCATGTAATATAGGGAAATGGCGATTATCTAAACGGCCACAGTTAGAACACTTCATTAAATCACCTTTATATCATCAGCGTTTAAGATCTCATTATAATCAAAATCAACCATATTTAAATAATCGTTACACAGATTTTTAAAAGATTTTTCACTTAAAGATCCGTCAGAACTTCTATAATTTGAAGCATCAAAAGAATTAATGCGAGCATAACCCCTTAAAGAATAAGTTTTTTTATTATGAGTTTCTATTTTATTAATTTCTATAATAGTGTCCAGTGTCCCATCATCAGAAAGATAACAATCAAAACGGCCATTATTGAAATTCTCTTTAGTTCGGTCTATAATCATTTAATCACTTTCCTGGGTTAACATTTTACTTAAAAATTTAATCATTCTTCCGATCTCAGTAACTGTATAAGCTCCCTTATCAATATTATAATTATTCTCAGGAACCCAAATAAAATAATTATCGGGGTTGTTATGTTTGTTTTCAGTGTGATAAGCTTTTAAAAAATCGAAAGCGTCTTTTTTATTATTAAATACTTCCGTGTGTCCGTCCTGAACATTGACAAATAACCATTTACCGTATTGAGCTATTTGTCTATCAAAAAATATAAAATAATCATTAGTTTCATATTTAGCAACTTCTTTATTATTTATGTAGGTCATATTTAGATACTCCTATAGTCTAAAGCGTAGCCATCATTAAACAACATTCGGCCTAAATTATATACTATATCGTGTGCACCATCAAAACCACACCCCTTAACCTTAAGGGCTTCTCTCCTTTTGTCGTAATGGTTACCGTTTCCGTGTTCCTTGTAGACTTCATTAATGGCCCAAGTTAATCTTAAAAGTTCATTATGTTCACTTACGTAATAAACATTATACCACCTTGTGAGACCACTATAAGATCTGTCTTCAAATTTAACTATTAAAGTAGGTTTAGATTGATATTTACCTTTAGGCATATTTTCAATAGTTTCTCTAACTTTATCACTTTCCGATATTATAGGAGTCGGCCCCCCTTCAAGTTCTAAGCTCATAATTTTAAGTATACGAACTGTATATATATACTTTATCCATATACCCCCTACTTACAAAAAATAAAATAGTATAGGTAATAAAAAATATTCAGAGATCAGGAAAAGTAAAATAATATAATAAAATAAGATCTGCTAAGGGTTAAATGCCCTTATGTGTAAATGTTGCAGAAGTTACCCAGGAACATTAAATTATAATGTCCTAAGGGTTAAATGCGCAATCGGCATTTTTTGGCTTGCCCTGGGGCTGCAGGTTTTTAGATTTCTTTAGAAATCTTTTTCAAAGATCCTAAATAAATTTATTCAGAATTTTGGTATTATGGATCTTACACACCGTTCAAGGAAATAATCTAATAAAATTATATTTATTTGAATTTATAAATTTATCAATTCTCCCGTATACACCCAGGAATTTAATGGCCTTTTCTCTATTTTCAAAAGTCTTGAAAACTCCTTTTTTGATATTTACGAAACACCATTTATTATAAATTTGATGGTCATAAAAAACAAAATACCTAGTTTCATAATCATCTAAATAAATTATAGAACTCATTTATTAACCTCAATTCCTATTTTAGAATTATAAATAAATTGTTGAATATCTTCAGCCATTTCCCACGCTTTAATAAAATCAATAAGAAAAATATTTTGTTCTTTAGTACATGTATTTTCCATTAATAACTCATCAGCAGAAAGCAAAGGTTTGATATTGTTGGCCTCGCCCCATTTTTCATAAATTTCAATTAAATCATCAAGACACATTTATTTATCTCCTAAAAGAAATAATCTTTTTTGAAGAATCTTTTTTCTTAATGCTTTAAGTTTTTTCATTGGTTCCTCTTCATAATTCATAACTTGAAATTCCATTTCATCACAAACAAGTAAATAGAAAATTTCCAATTCCTCTTCACTTAACATTATACTTATACTATTCATTTTTGAACCTCACATAAAAAACAAATTCCATAATTTAATTCATTAGCAAAACACTTACACTTATGGCAAATATGATAAGACTTAATCATTGGTCACCTTCTGCAACTATTGTCATTGAATCCAAACCCATATTTTCAGAAATCACAACTTCATAAATTAAGCAATCTGCCTCAAAGTAATAAATGAAACCTTCACCAATTTTACCAGAAATCACACCTTCTAATTCTCCATTCCATAATTTAACTAATAATTCAATTTCCCTCTCAGGATGTTGAAAGTCAGAGAGTGAAAACTGCCAAGGTGTCAATTCTTCATCTTCACCGTTATAATATCCGTTAGACTTATCGTCTTCCGTCCATTCTATTAATTTAATGATTTCATCATAATAAAAAGTGGAAAAATTTTGATCAAAATTTTTTTGATCGTTAGGCATTTTTTCATTTATTTTGGCTGGTAAACCATTTTTACTATAATATTCTGTCATTTCATCAAATAAATGTTTTTTTCCATATTCCATTGAAGGAGATTCGAATAAATCTTCCGTGTTTTTATCAAGGTTACCATCTTCTTTAATTTCGTCCCAATCGCAAAGTTCTAAACATTGAGGGCAGAATTCCCAAATATCATAACCGTACTTATCAGAAATTCTATAAAGTGCATCAGCTTTGCAACATTTACTTACCAAAATATTATCAGCCTCAGTAACAAAAGGATTCAAAGATCCTAAACTAATACTATTTTCTTTATTATCTTTATGAGGTAGATTGCACCCAGGATTTTTATTTAAGCCCATAATACCCCAGAGAGTACAGTATATATAGACTTTCTATAAATTAAATTTCTTGCCTAAGTTCTAAATTTCCCCCTTGCCCAAGTACAAAAAAAGTTCCTGACCTACTAAAAATAATAGTACATTGTGCACCAATACAAAACAGATTTAATCGCACGTGAGCAACAAAAATAATTTGGCAGTACACAACGCAACACCTAGAAAAATAAAAATAAAATAAATTCCTTATTAAAATCTAGTGCAGGATTTCAGGAATAAAAAAATAAATCAATACTGGGGTCTTATGTCAAGGGTACACCCAACGTGTTAAAACTACCTTTGTCTATAAATTGTAGCAAAAATCGCTACGAGGGGTTACCTCTGTCTTAAATTTTTTTTTGGATCAAATATGCTATGAGAAGGATATATATACGGGAAGCCACTGTGTAGTTATGCCTTGGGCGAAGAATAAAGAAAAACCAAAGTCGTACTTGATTACGCCAGGAAGGAATGATGCTAAGAACGAGCTTTGGGATGAGCTAGATATGATCTGCAAGAAGAATGAGACAACATTTGCAGATGAGATATGGGATGCGATATGGATGCACGTAGAGAGGAGTAAGAGGAATGGCTAAGGGTAAGATGAACCGCAAGTATACGCTTGCAGACAGACAGGCGGCGTTTAAGTTATATTTGAAGGGTTTGACTACTAGGGAGGTAGCTAAGGAGGTTAACAAGCAGGGATCTTATGATCCACCTATGGCACATACTACAGTAGACAGATGGGTGAAGAAATATGGCTGGGATGAGGAGCGTAGCACTATGGAGCATGAGGTTATGACAGAGACTATGGCTGATGCTAAGTTGGATATGAAGAATATGATAGGCGAGGTAGAGGAGGTACGCCAGGAGTTTTTAGAGAGGATGCGAAACAAACATGGTGCAGATATAAGGGCGCACGAGTTTGCTACATTGACTAAGATGCAGGAGCAATGGGTAGAGAATGAGAAGGAGAAGGAGGAGTTGATCGAGCATGTTACAGGATGTATTAAGAAGGCGTTAGATGAGACAATAGAGGACAACATGCTACGGCAGAATTTTTTGTTGCGCTACATTAAGCTACTGAGAGGTGAAGAATGAGTGCGGACGAGGCGCAGAACTACGGTAAGAAGTACGGTAGGGTATGGACCAATGAGGATCTTAAGATGAAGATACGTAAGGTAGAGGTGTTAAATTTTGCGAAGCGCAAGAAGGCAGGGTTGGTTGATGATATACATGACAAGGATTGGGGTCCTATGGGTGATGCTAGTTTGAAGGATTATTTGACAGGTTATCATGCGGCTATGGATGATCTGCATATATGGGTAATGGGACAATACGAGGAGAAAGATGTCAAATAGTTTACATGCTTGGGTTGTTCAGTTGAATGAGTTGATTGAGCATGCGATCAAGATCCGTAATGAGAATGTTATGGAATACAAAGATAAGGAGCTAGAGGCGTTTGAGACGGGTTTGAATATCTTTACGTTGTTAATGAAGGAGATGTTGAAAGACATGTTAGGAGAGTCAGATGTGGAGGTGTAAGGCGTGTGGTATGATTATTACGCCAGTGGATGTAGAGGAACATGGCAGTTTTTGTCAGGAGTGTCGCAATGATTGAGGATATATGTGATTTTATAGATGGTAGCGGAATTATTGATTGTCCAGATTGTGGAGAGGTAGTAGAGACTGATGTGTATGATCGGTGTCCGATATGTTATAATGGCAAATATGATGGTGGTGATATATGAGTAGTATTGTTATTTTGTTATTGATGTTTGCTTCGTTTATAGCTGGGTTTTGGTTAGGCGTAGAATCGTATAGGGACATGTTAAGAAAGAAGTTATGAGGAAGCGACATGCAGCAAGTGAGACAACAAAAATGACATTGTGTGGATATGAGTGTACAGAGCAGGAGTATCGAAAAATGCGGGGCCGCAGGGCGGCCATGATCACGTGCAAGCACTGTTTACAAGCGATAGGTGGCGCATGAAGTGGCGTTTTAGTTGCCACCTTTGTGGTGAGATTTACGAGATACAGCACAGGCAGTTGCACAAGACTGTGTTTTACACGCCTGAGAAGAAAGGGCGGCCTACGTTAGGTTGTGTAAAGTGTAATACAAAAGTAGTAGGAGATTTGATTGGTGGGCGNAAANGAGTTACGTTATGGCAGTTTGTTTAGTGGTATTGGCGGTATTGATCTTGGCATGGATATGGCGGGGTTCGAGTGTGCTTGGCAGGTTGAGATAGATGACTACTGTAGACAGATCCTTGACAAACATTGGCCTAGAGTCCCAAAATACAAAGACATCTACGAAGTCAAAGGTGCAGAAATCGAGCCAGTTGACATTTTATGCGGAGGATTCCCTTGTCAGCCCGTCTCCGTTGCAGGAAAGCGTGGTGGAGTTGATGATGAAAGGTGGTTGTGGGACGAGTTCTACAGGCTTATTTGCGAAATTAGACCAAGATGGGTTGTGGCTGAAAACGTCACAGGGCTCTTTTCAGCAAACTCTGGACGGGCGTTTGCAGGAGTACTCAGGAACTTGGCCGAGAGCGGGTATGATGCAGTCTGGGACGTGTACCCAGCGGGAGGACCAGGTGGCGTTGGAGCGCCGCACAGAAGGGAAAGGGTCTTTATTGTGGCCCACACCGACAGTCCGCAATCCATCAAGGACACAAGAGACGTTAGAGAAGAGTTTAAAGTTTCGAAAGTCAATCGGGAGGACCTCAGTGCCGTTGTATCTGGAGGAGGTGGTAAAGATGTGGCCAACGCCAAAGGCAAGCGACACGGAAGGCGGACTGGCAAAAAACGTAGAATTACGAAACGGGAGCTTCAGCAGGAAAAACAAAAAAGGAGAGACATGGGGCGTAAAGTTGAAAGACGCAGTAGGTCACATGGAGACGTTTCCAACACCAACACAAAGCGATTACAAGGGATGGTCAAAGAATCACAAACGGGCGCACGACAGATCCAACAGGTTGGATTTTGCAGTAGAACCTCAAGGTGGAAAGGGTGGGACGTTGAACCCAATGTGGGTAGAGTGGCTAATGGGGTTCCCAATAGGGTGGACAGACTTAAAACACTCGGAAACGCAGTCGTCCCCCAAGTCGCATACAAAGTAGCAAGGATGATATATGAGTATACAGAAAAAGAGAAATAAAGTAAGCAGGTTATTACGCATGTCAAATAGGCACAGGAACGTATTACGTTGGAGTCCTAATGAGACAGTAGAGCATGTTAGTAGAAAGTTTGAGATCTGCATGTTGTTAAAGAAGTGGGGTCATGAGTTTTACACTGAGGCGATATTTGAGCCGAGTGGTTTACGTGCAGATGTTATAGATGCGGATACAGGCATTGTTTACGAGGTATATCAGACAGAGAGTATGGAAAGTCTGAAGAAGAAAGCGTTGCTTTATCCTTTGGAAGTCAGGTTTGTGAGTGCGAATGAAGCACCGTTTACTGAGGATATGTTGCTATGATAAGGATTTTTAGGCAAGGAGTTGTTGTTTATGAAAGTGACAATTTGTATGATATTGCAGACTGGTTATACTATGAGGAGCAAGGTGTTAAAGACATGGTTGTAACTGTAAATCAGAAGGAAGTAGATAAAAAAAATGTACAAGGCAGATCAAAATGACATAACCAGGTTAGTTGCCAGTGCTTTGGATTTAGCTTCTGAGAAACCACTTACGATGGGAGAGTTTGCAGAATCTATATTACAGAGCTATATGGATCAGGAGCCTACAGACTTTGTACCTCTTGGTGATATGCACAGAGAGTGGGAAGAGTTGTTTAACAAAGGCACACACACAGCTATAATGTGCGCTAGGGGCCATTTAAAGACCAGTTGGAGCCTTGCAGTACTTGCTTACCACATGGCGACTTTTAAGAACTTTAGAGCGCTTTATATTTCAGCTACATTGGAACAGGCATGGGACAAGTTAGAACAGTTCGAGGAACTTTGTAAACGATCTTGGAGGCTTGAAGGTTACGTTAGATCTACTGATGACAGGCGAGCAGTATGGCGTAAAGGTGCTAAGTANTTCAATAACGGATCTAGGGTGCATGGTGCAAGTATTGGTAAGGCACTTGAGGGTCCTCACGTACACATGATTATTTTGGACGATATATTGCAAGAGTTTCCTAACTTAACAGATGAGAAGGTCATACATTACATTCGTAGAGTTGTGATGCCTATGAGGCTTCCAGATGCTAAGATGTTGTTGATAGGTACACAGAAGAGAGTTGGTGACGCTACAGATTGGGTAGAGGAGAACAAGATGTGGAATACAGTACGGCATCCTGCATTGTTGCCAGACGAGACACCTAGGTGGCCAGAGTATTGGACTTATGACAGGCTTATGGATGAGAAAGAAACAATGGGATCTAGAGCATTCGAGTCTGAGTATATGTTAAATCCGTTAGATCCAGAGAGTGCAGTTATACCTTACGAGATACTAAATGCTTGTTTGGACAAGGGCTTGGAGATGGGTACAGCGCCAGCTAACGATGATTGGGAGACGTACATGGGTGTTGATCTTGCAGTAGGTATGGACAGTAAGAATGACGAGACAGCGTATGTAATTATTGGTTATAACAAGACTACACAAGAGCGTAGAGTGTTGTATGCTTGGTCAGGTAAGATATACGCAAAGGGTCAGGGTTGGNTAGAGGCCCAGGTAGTNAGNATGAAGGAGTTAGCAGAACGTTTTAATCCAAGTAANATTATGGTAGAGTCTAATGGTTATCAGAGACTTGTAGTACATGCNGCAGCAGACTTGGCAGGGTTGCCAGTAGTAGGGCACAATACAGGNAGNGANAAGCACAGGCATGANGTAGGTATACCACTTATTGCACTTAAGATGGAGCAAGAGAAGTACGCTATACCTTGGGGTAAGGATTCAAATGAAGGTAGTAGACCAGGAACACGTAAGCTTGTAGATGGACTTAGCAGACTTATTTACGGTAAGAACGGTAGGCTTGAGGGTCACACACCTGATGCAGTAATGGCGTTGTGGATGTGTGAGTTAGCAATACACGATGATCACAAGCGTAAGCTTAACTATACAAAGTGGGATTATTTTGCATGAGACCTATCTTACTTAGTTTTGGAGGAGGCATAAATTCAACGGCATTATTGCTAGAATGGGTCGAACAAGGTAAGCCATTAGACTTAGTTATATTTGCAGATACGGGATCTGAAATGCCTGAGACTTACGAGTTTATAGATAAGTATGTTATACCTTTTTGTAAGAAACACAAAATTCATTTTGAAACTGTATATTATACGGTGTCTAATAAAGTTGCAGGGGTAAAAAAAGGACATTGGGTAGAAGGTGAAAGAGTTAGTATTTACGATTATTACGAATATCAAAAAGCTGTACCGTCAATGATAAAACGTTCATGTACTGATAAGTTTAAGATTTCACCTATTGAAAAATATATTAAACAAAAATGGGGAGATAAAAATTTACCTTTGCGTCTGATCGGCATAGATGCGGGCGAAAGTCATAGGGCTAAATTTATTGTTGATCCTAAAACAGGTAAAAAAGAAAAGTTGTATGAGCATAATGAATACCCTTTACTTGATTGGGGGTGGGATCGAGAAGCTTGTTTAGATAGGATTAAGAAAGAAGGTTGGGAGAATCCAGGTAAATCAGGTTGCTACTTTTGCCCGTTTCAATCAAGAAACAACTGGGTAAGATTGCTTGAAGGCAATCCCGCACTATATGACAAGTCAATGGAATTAGAACTACAAGCAAAACGATTTCCTGAATTTGGGCTACTACAATATAAACCAAAAAGATTAGATTGGTTTAAACGAGCTATAGTTACTCAAACGTCATTAATGGATTTTAAAGATGATCTTAAAATACCTTGTGATTGTTATGATGGGTAAGTATAAATATCCGTATATATACTGACGTTCCCATAGAGATATGGGTAGAACTCGATTGGAATTGTTTGGAATTACTAACGAAACTAAGAAAAAGGTTCAGATTATAGCTAAAGAAAAGAACATGAGTACAGCACGATTGTTAGAGCCAGTATTACGAAAATACGTTGACGAGCCTAGCAACAAGAGAATCATATATAGACACGGTAGTAGACAATGAAATACACTATACCTAGCGGTGTAAAGAAGGAGGCTATGCTAGGTCGAAAGTTATACAAGGAGTTTGGCTACGGTGGTGGATCGGTTACGGCTATGATTAACAAGATGTTAATTAACAAAACCGAAGTCACTCATCCGATTGCAATTAAGATACACACTTACTACAGGAGACATGAAAAAGTAGATCCACAAGGTAAGAATTTTGACAATAAGAAACGTCCTAGTAAAGGCTATATTATGTGGAAACGTATGGGTGGCGATGCAGGGCATGCGTGGTCACGTAAACTAAAAAGGAGCATAGACTCCGTAAACAAAGATAAACTTAAAAAGATAAACGCTAGATTGGAGAAGATAACAAGTGGGCTTACTCGATAGATTCCGTAGCAAACCNGCTCCAATTAGGAAGTCAGGAATACAAGATTATTTAGAAAAGAATATGATAAAAGATGCAAGGACACCAGTGTACTCTGGTGTAAGTTCAGATCTTGCATACAAGGAAGCTATNTTACCACCTGTTGATCAAAACTATTTAGAGATATTAGCAGACAGGTATTCACACTTACGTACNGTAATAACTAGNATAGCTAGTCAAGCAGTAGCTAAGGAGTGGGAGTTTATAGAGTTAGGCTCAGGTAATCCTGAAGAGAAGGCTGCAATAAGCAGAATATTACACGATCCTACAAATGGTCATGCAGATATAACAGGTATGGAGTTCTTTAAGGCAGTCATAAGACAGCTTGAGATATTTGATGACTGTTGGGTAAGTGTCGTGTATGACAGGATGCTTAACAATGATGGAGAGACTACAGGTAAAGTAGTCAAAGAGTTATGGGTAGAAGACGCAAAGCACATGCGATTCTACGTTGATGGTTTTGGTAAGTTCATAGAGGACAAGATGTTTGATCCGTTGACTAGGCAGTTTATGTCTGGTACACACAACAAGGACACAGGCACAAAGTTAGTACCTATGGCTTACTTTTATGACATAGATGGTGAGCAGATACCATTTGCAAGGGACGAGATTATACATTTTAACAAGTATAGTTCTACAGCAAGATTATATGGACAGTCACCGATTATAGGTCTTTCTAAGAAAATCGAAACAGCGCTTGCCATTGAATCTNTACAAAANAAAGTGTATCGATTAGAAAGNCCCCCCAAAGGTTTCTTAGATATCCCAGGTCACAATGAGGATTCACTTAACAGGTTAGGAGAATACATAGCAGAAGAGACAAGACGTAATCCCAACTTTATACCTATCATTAGCAGTCAAGAAGGATCTAACACTGCTAAGTTTGTAAGCATTATGCCTAACTTTGACGAGTTAATGATGTTGCCTTACATGGACAGGATTAACAATGACATAAACGCATCGTATGGTGTTATGCCGTTAGTGGTGGGTGACATGTCAGGAGTAGGTGGACTTAACTCAGAAGGTGAGCAGATTACTATCTTTGATCGTACAATACGAGAAACACAACGTTGTGTAGAGTTAGGTTTGATTAAGCCGTTGCTAAAGCTTATGGGCGTTACTACTTGGACAGTTAGGTTTAACGATATTAACGAAAGAAACGAGACTCAATACTTAAACAACATGAATCTAAAAGCACAAATCATTACTCAGTTCCAGAATGCAGGTATTGATGTGGACTTAGGGGAGGATGGAGAATTAGTACTACCGAGGTCGGCAGAGAAGGTAAGGCAGGACTTTCTAAAGCGTTCAGAGGAGTCGCTGGAGGAAGCGGAGCCAAGCGAGCATCTCTCTACATTGACCGAGCTTTACGAGACCTCCGAGCTGTCTTAACCAGAGAGTTTCAAAGTCTTAAGGGAATAGANAACGTAGTTGAGCTTAGAGAGGTAGTGTCAGAGATAACTCTGATGATTTCTAAGCAGCTACGAGAAGCTATAGAAGATGACGTTACAGATGCNTATCTNAACGGTGCAAGATCNGCTTATGCAGACTCNCCNGGTCTTGGNANNNAGTCNTACACTCGTGANGAGTTTGANTTNGAAGACATAAGGATNTTACAAACAAGTGGGCCACTNGGTTTGGCNTTAGGTAACTTTGANCAAGAATTGAATACAGAGATGAACAAAGTAATTTTTGAGGCNGCAGCACTTAACGTNCCNATGACATCAATGNTAGATCAGGTAAGAGGAGTAGCTAANACACAAGCTTGGAAGCTAGGTAGNATAGCACGTACAGAGATGCTAAATGTGTTTAACGAAGGTAGATTTAGAGGGTATGCAAAAGCAGAAGATTTACTAGAAGAACGCTTTAAGTATAGTTTACAGATTATAAACGACAACAGAACATGTGGCGCACATCAAGAGTTAAGTGGCAGGATTCCAGCAGACGGTATGTTTTTAGATGATCTTATAGAATTGCAGCAGACAATAGGTGCTAAGTACAACTTTAGACTTACAGGGAAAGCCTTATTACATCCAAACCAAAGGACAGTTTTAGTGATGGTAAGGTAAGTGTTACAAATTTACGGAGAAAGATATTTAAAACAATTAGCAGAGGGTGAAAAAAAAGATGAACAATTTTGGAATTGGCGGGATAGTAAAATGACTTGTTATTGTGGATGGGAAGGAGAAGATCATGATGGTTGCACATGTTTACCAAAAGAGGATAAATGAGCGGTAGTTGTAAAAAATGTTTAAGAGGGCCATTGTCAGTGCACGTATTGTCAAGTGGTTTATGTCAGGAGTGCCAGTCAGAAATAGAATGGAAACGTGGACCGCATATTGTAAGACAACAGAAAATGCAGAAGATTAAACATGATCATTTTAAAAAAGGTGAAGCTTACATAAAACGTAAATGGAAAGAGAAGTACGGTGACGACAGTGTAGAAGCCGTGTTAGAATACAAGTAATGGTTAAGATTACAATAGACTTTGATCCTAATTTACAACAAGCTATTGAAGATTTTANTTTAATGTCGGATTCTATAATGGACATTACGGGTGATGCTATAGAAAAAACAGCATTAGAAATGCGTGATGAGATTACGTTAGAAATGAATCAACCATATCCACAAGGTATTGGAAGTAACAGAGCACTTAAAAATTCTATAGAAGTTAGCGGAGAAAAAAACACAGATAATGGTTCTGCTATTTTTTACGTTGGGACTTCTCTACCTTATGCAGACACAGTTGAGTATGGAATGGGTCCGCATGGATCTGGAACAGGTGATGGTTCTTTTATTGACAGTATAATAGAATGGACAGAACGTGTATTAGGTAAAGGTAAGAAAGATGCGTATGCAATAGCAGATCATATACGTGACAACGGTATACAACCTAGACCTTATTTTAGAAAGGCAGTAGTTCTAAAAGCACCTGAATTTAAGATAATTTGGTCAGCTATGTTAGCAGAAAGGCTAGAAGCTGAGTTTGAAAACCTAACATAGAGACACACACCTTTGTTTCCACTGGAACTATTACAAGGTATCTCGTTCTTTTTTTTTAAATTTATCGAGGGGTACGGCGGCTTATTAGCTATATAAGATATATTCTTTCTTATATAATAAAAGTTCCAGTGGAAATGAAGGTGTCTGTCCCTCTCCGAAACAGTAAAAAACTTTAATAATAATAATCTTAGAATAGGGTTGTGGCAGTACGCACTATCTTTAAAGAAAACGAGAACGATACAGGTTGGATAGTCTACAGGCCCGAATGGTATAATGAGAGAGTTATGGAGACTTATATCTCTGCACCAATTATAGATAAACAGAATGATAAGATCCCTACAGAGACAATAAAAGAGTCTATGGATTTTTATATGAAGTATGGCGTATATTCATACAGACATGAAGAACAGCCAATAGGATTACCGTTAGCTTACAAAATAAAAGATGGTAAAGTAAAAGTCAGAGTAGGCATACATGATAAATTATCCATGCACAATAAAGTATGGAAAGAAATTCAAGAGTTTGGCTCTACAGGAGCCAGTAGCATTAGGGGTGAAGCAATGGATCAGGAGAAAGTTTGTGATGAAGATAGCTGCCACAATCAAATCAACGAACTAGATCTTTGGTCTGTTTCTTGGGTAGGAGACAATCCTGCTAACCCCGAAGCTACCGTTAGACAAGTAGCAATGGCCAAAGCTAAATCTACGGTACAAGTGACACTTGACGAAGTAGAGAGTATGGTTGAGAAAATCATAGAGCGTAAAAATGGTAAGTATTGTCTTTTTGCTAAAAAGGATAGAAGGTTACTAGGATGTCACGATACTAAAGCAGGTGCGATCAGACAGGAGAGAGCAATACAAGCTAGAAGATTTAGTAAATCTAACGAGATACTTGATGACATACTTAAAAGTATAAACAGAGTAAAAGACGCACCTTGTTGGTCAGGCTTTGAAATGGTTGGTTTCAAGTATGAAGGTGGTAAAAAAGTACCTAACTGTGTGCCAGTAGGTAAAAGCAGACATCCACAAACTCCTGCAAAGCCAAGTGAGAGAAGGCGAGGTAGTACTAGAAACCCTAGAGGATCTGCTGGTGCAACTCGTGGTGGAATAAAGTTAAGTGCTGCAAATATTAAAACATTAGAGAATTACAGAGATGAACACAATAAAAAAGTCGGTAATGCTAAAGGGAAAAAGGCTAACCTCGGTGCACTAAAAGCAGTGTTCCGTAGAGGTGCGGGTGCGTTCTCAACGAGCCATCGTCCTAGCGTACGTAGCCGAGACCAGTGGGCATTAGGTCGAGTAAAGGCATTCTTAAGACTACTCAGTTCAGGTAGGCCGTCAAATCCTAAGTACACCACAGACTATGATCTGTTGCCCGCTAGTCATCCCAAATCTACTAAAAAAGCAGAAGACAAAACTATGAAAGTTAAACCTCCTAAAGGTTATCATTGGATGCAGACTAGAGAAGGCCCAGTGTTGATGGAAGGCGACTATGAGCCACATGATGGTGCAGTAGAGTTTTTTCCGTTTACAGTATTAGAAAGCCACAAAGATGAACGTATACTTAAAGCAGAATATCAAGGCCGTAAAGTAGAATTGAACAAACCATTTAGATTAAGTGGTGGTAACAAGAAGTTTGGTGTATATGTAAAAAACGACAAGGGCAATGTTGTACAAGTTAAGTTTGGAGATCCTAAGTTAGACATAAAACGTGATGATCCAGAAAGGCGTAGAAACTTTAGGGCAAGACACAACTGTGATAGTCCCGGACCTAAACATAAGGCAAGGTATTGGTCTTGTAAAATGTGGAGTGCAAAGAACGTGTCAGACATACTTGCGAAAAGCAATGAGTATTTAGATGAAATACTTGATATAATTAAACAACCTAGGACAGGTAGAAGTCAAAGAGGTATGAGGGCGTTTATGACTGATTGCCGTAGAAATGCATTGAAGCTTAGAAACTATGATGGTCTTCAAAGTGTAAGAGACCCAGATGCATTTTGTGCAGAGATATTTAGAAATCCCGGTAAGTATTCAGGTAGAGGTCCTAGAATGACATCTAGTAGAGTAAGAGACCAATCGGGTCAAAAACTACGTAGAGCTTTGGCAGATGCAGGTTGGAAACCTAAAGAAAGATTAAGAAGAGGCAAAAAACCTTCTTGGTCAAAATCGTAGTTTCCGGACAGATTGAATTACTTATATACCCTTTTCTCAGTCTATATACATGACAGATTGCACTTGTAGCGGTGAAGAAACAAAGTCTATCGACGAAGAAATTGTTGAATCAGAGGACGTGGAAATTACCGCAGGATTAGATGAGCCAGTAGAAGTCGGTAAGGAAGAAGCTGTCCTAAAAGACATGGAAGCTACTCTTATGAAACTTAAAGAAGTAATAAACTACTTGAGTGAAAAAGAAGAAGAAAAAATGGACCA
>FUFK010076687.1_pt1 | contig 22686 bp, 23 predicted proteins | sample 1021851 | NCBI WGS metagenome assembly FUFK01 (sample SAMEA51879418, study PRJEB19060) | metagenome
AAATTTAGCTGCAACGATCACCCCTCATCATTTNGTTGTAAACCGAAACGTTATGCTTTCTGGAGGTATTAAACCCCATTATTATTGTCTGCCTGTGTTAAAGAGGGAGTCTCATCGATTGGCTTTGATAAGAGCAGCGACCAATGGTGATAACCGATTTTTTCTTGGTACTGACAGTGCCCCTCATATAGACAAAACAAAAATTGATGTTTGCGGGTGTGCTGGCGTTTTTAATGCACCTTTTGCAGTAGAGATCTTAGCTCAATTATTTGATAATTTAGGAGTGCTGAATAGATTAGAGGCATTCTTAAGTCTGCATGGCGCTGAATTTTATGGGATGCCACATAATAAAGAGAGGTTAACTTTGAAAAAAACAGATATACCTCTTCAAATGCCNGAAAATCTTGANACAAAAGAAGGAAAAATTACGATTTTTGATCCATTAATGGAAGTTTACTGGCAGATCGTGAAATAGCGCTTTAATTATTTTACTTGTTGGGCGTCAGTAAAATGCTTATAAATCATTAATGGTTTCTCTCAACCGTAATAAGGAGTGATGAATTATGGAAAGATCCAATCTTTTTTTGTTGATAGGTGTTATAGCAGCAGCTGTTGTTATATTTTTGAATTTTGACTCATCCAACATAAAAACTAGTCAGCTTTCTGAAGCNGGCGGGGAGTTAAAAATTTATAATTGGTCCGACTATATTGCAGAGGATACAATTTCAAATTTTGAGGCTGAGACCGGCATAATCGTCACTTATGATATGTATGATTCTAACGAGGTTTTAGAAGCCAAGATGTTAGCGGGCTCGTCAGGGTATGACCTTGTTGTACCCACAGCAGATTTTCTAGCTCGTGGTCGAGAAGCAGGGGCCTATCAGGATATGGATTTGTCAAGAATTCAAAATGCCTCTAACCAAGATCCTGAGATTCAAGCTCAAGCTGATAGAATGGTTGGATCAAATTCAGCAGGTTTAGTCTATATGTGGGGNTCAACCGGAATTGCTTATAATGAGGATATGGTTGCTGAGAGACTTGGTGATAATGCTCCCACGGATAGCTGGTCGCTTATTCTGGACCCAGCAAATGCAGCAAAATTGGAGGATTGCGGTATTGCCATTTTAGATGCACCAACAGATGTTTTGCCTAATGTAATGACATATCTTGGANACCCTGGGACATCGATGGAGAAATCCCATTTTGAAGCTGCTGGTGATGCACTTTCTGCTATCCGGCCTTATTTAAGATACATCAATTCAAGTCAGTCAATAAATGACATTGCAAATGGGGATATCTGTGCAGCAATCATGTGGTCTGGAGACGCGTTTCAAGCAGCTTACAGAGCCGAGGAAGCAGAAAATGGGCACGTTATTGATTATTATATTCCAAATGAGGGAACAAATCTTTGGTTTGATGTAATGGCAATTCCTGCTGATGCAAAAAATGTTGATAACGCTTATAAATTTGTGGACTATATGATGCGTGCTGACGTGGCAGCGGCGAATGTGAATTATGTTTGGTATGCAAGCGGCAATGAAGCGGCTAGACCAGACATTGATCCAGAAATTCTATCCCATCCAGGAATTTATCCTACCGAAAAAGCNAAGGANAAGCTCTTTGTNACACCTGTCTATGANGCTCAAACTGACAGAATCGTTACTCGTGTCTGGAATAGGTTTTCTGCTGGCAATTAGAATTTAGCTGTATATAAAAAAAAGTAATTAGCAATGGAAGCCACCTTCAATATAAAGAGAAAGTGGCTTTCATTTTTTGACAATACATGAAGAACGGCATTGTCACATGGCCCCTTTTATTAGAATTCAGAATATTTCAAAAAAATATGGTAAATTATTAGCGGTGGATAATGTATCATTTGATTTAGAAAAGGGAGAGCTGTTTAGTCTGCTTGGCCCTTCTGGTTGTGGTAAGACTACATTACTAAGAATATTAGCTGGTTTTGAGATAACTACCGAAGGTTATGTTGAGATCGATGGCCAAGATATGGTAGACGTCGACCCGGCGGATAGGCCTGTAAATATTATGTTTCAAAATTATGCTCTTTTCCCACATATGAGTGTTTCAAATAATATTGGTTATGGGTTAAAACGGGCCTCCCTGCCTGACAATGAAATAAAAAGTCGTGTTAGTGAATTACTACAGCTTGTTCATCTTAATGGAATGGGTGAACGAAAACCATCCACTCTTTCTGGCGGACAAAGACAGCGTGTTGCGCTAGCGAGGGCCCTTGCAAGGCGCCCTAAACTACTATTATTAGATGAACCACTCGCTGCTTTAGATAAAAAGCTGAGGTCTGAAACACAATTTGAACTTTGTAAAATTCAAGAACAGCTTGGCACGACTTTTGTTGTAGTAACGCATGACCAAGANGAAGCAATGACGTTATCAACAAGAATTGGTGTCATGAANAACGGAAAATTAGTCCAAGTNGGAACACCTAACGAAATATATGAGCAACCACAAACTACATTTGTTGCAGATTTTGTAGGGGAAATNAGTTTTATTGAAGTAACAGTAAAAGAGCAAAAAGGGCCTTATTGGTTGATGCAAGGTGCGGTTCCGATTCATGTATCAACCGGAGCAAAGTTCAGAATAAATCAAAAAGTTAATCTTGCTCTTAGACCAGAAAAAATTTCACTCACCTCAAAATCAACAGGAAAAATCAACGAATTTCCAGTCAAAGTTATAGATTGGGCATTTTATGGAGCTGGAACCCAATATAGGGTTGTTGGGCCAGGAGGTATAAATTTAAAGCTATATGAGTCGCATAACATTCCAAGCAAATCGAATGCTCGACAACCAGAAACAGGCTTTATTAATTTTTCACCAGATTCAATCATAATTCTTGAAAGATAAATAAATGAACTATTTTTTTCAAAAATTTGGGCGAATTCTAGTTATTTGGCTACCGCTGGGATGGCTTTTATTATTCTTCATGCTTCCATTAGTAGAAATGATCAATGTTTCCTTTTCAGAGGCGAGGCGAGCAGTACCGCCTTATATTCCTGCTTTTCAAATTGGTTCTGGAGGTTTTTCTTTTAGCCCAGTTTTGGACAACTATCTTTTAATTTACGAATATTGGGAAGATTACTTATGGCCTGCAATTAATAGTATAAGGTTAGCATTTTTTTCAACTTTGTATTGTCTTTTATTCGCTTATCCGATGGCTTGGTGGATAGCCCGGTCAAATAAATCGATTCAGCATATTTTACTTATATTAGTATTAATGCCTTTTTGGACTTCTTCACTTTTAAGAATGTATGCATTAATTGGCCTGTTGAACCCAAATGGATTTATTAATGATGTTTTAATATGGGCAGGTATTACTGTAACTCCTATTCAAATGATGCAAACTGATTTTTCTATTTATTCTGGCATGATACTTACTTATTTACCGTTAATGATCTTACCACTTTATGCTTCTCTTGTGCGGCTAGATGTTTCTATAATTGAGGCAGCAGCAGACCTCGGGGCAAAGAAATGGGATATATTCAGAACAATAGTTTTGCCACTAAGTATTCCTGGAATTGTAGCAGGAAGTCTTCTAGTATTCATTCCCGCTGTTGGAGAATTTGTGATACCAGCATTACTTGGAGGACCGGAGCAATTAATGCTTGGGAAAGTAATTTGGACCGAATTTTTTAGGAATAGGGATTGGCCNGTCGCTGCAGCAATAGCAATAATATTAATTGCAATTATTATACTGCCTATTGTTTATGCAAGGTATCAGGATAGGGAGCGTATAAGCTGATGCGTCGGGATGTTCCATTATTAATTAAGGCATTGGGTATCGCAGGATTTGGTATTTTATATATTCCCGTTATGATAATGATTATTTATAGCTTTAATAGCAGTAAACTTGTTGCTGTTTGGGCAGGCTTTTCAACTAAATGGTATAAAGAACTTTGGACAGATGATATTTTGCTTACAGCTCTGTATAAGTCACTCCTTATTGGTGTAAGCTCGGCAACAATTTCAACGGTATTCGGATTATTGATTGCAATTGCCTTTGTAAGATTCTCAGTTTTTAAGGGCAGATTAATTTTAAGCCTCGTTGCCAGCGCGCCTCTAGTAATGCCAGAGGCAGTTACTGGTTTATCAATGTTATTATTATTTATTGCAATGGAAATAAGTTTTGGTTGGCCGTCTGGTCGTGGTGTGGACACCATCATGATCGCCCATGCCACTTTCGGGATGTGTTTTGCTGCAGTTGTAATCCAAACAAGACTCCGTGATATGGATAAATATCTTGAGGAAGCAGCAAGAGATTTAGGGGGAAGGCAACCTTTTGTTTTCTTATCTATTACTTTGCCACTTATTCTTCCCTCAATTATAGCTGCGTGGTTGNTGTCATTTACACTAAGTTTTGATGATTTAGTGATCGCCAGTTTTGTAAGTGGCCCTGGTAGTTCAACACTTCCGATAGTAATTTTTTCAAAAATTCGTCTTGGAGTATCACCGGAGATTAATGCTATTGCAACTTTAATGATACTTACTATTTCTATAATGGTTTTATTTGGCAGTATCCTAATTTTAAAGCGAGAAGATAAAAAATGAATTTAACACAATTGAAAAAATGGTTTTAGAAAAATAATCATTAATTCTTTTAACTTCTAATAAATTAGGGTAGACCTGCTAGAATTAAAAAAGCTTTTAAATTTAATGATTAACTATAACCATACACCAAAAAAAGTAATTGCGCAGTCTACAGCAAGAATGTTGCTAGATATTGGGGCGGTTCACGTTAATGCAGTTAAACCTTTTGTCCTCACCTCTGGTTCAATTAGCCCTGTTTATATTGACTGCAGAAAATTAATATCTTTTCCAAGAATAAGAGCTGCTTTAATGAGCTATTCTGTTTCTTTGTTAGCTGAGGCCGTTGGTGTTGAATATTTTGAAGCCGTGGCGGGAGGTGAGACGGCAGGCATTCCATTTGCAGCCTTTTTAAGTGAGCGGCTAGCTCTACCAATGCTGTATGTTCGCAAAAAAGCAAAAGGATTTGGAAGAAATGCGCAGATAGAAGGTCACCTTGAATCTGGCTCAAAAGTTTTATTAGTAGAGGATTTAGCGACTGACGGAGGAAGTAAGTTTATGTTTGCAGATGCATTGCGCAATGCGGGGGCAAACTGTGACCATATTTTAGTAATTTTTTATTATGATCTATTTGCTGATGCTCAAAAAAAACTGACGGAACATGGGCTTAATCTTCATTATTTAGCAACTTGGTGGGATATTTTAACTGAATTGAAATCTTTGGATAGATTTGATGAAAAAACAGTTTTAACAGTTGAGGCATTTTTGAATGACCCGGTTGGGTGGTCAGATACAAACATTGATAAATATTCCTAAAAATAGGTGATAACTCTAATGGCTATATTTAATCTTGGTTCTATAAATCTGGACTATTTTTATAGATTACCACATCTTGTGTCTGCTGGTGAGACGCTCGCGGCAGTAGGGTACGATATTTTCCTTGGTGGAAAAGGTGCAAATCAGTCTGTAGCGCTTGCAAAAGCGGGCGCTGNTGTNTCCCATATTGGTGCATTTGGAAAAAGAGACGAGCATTATTTGAGAGAAATGAGAGAGGCTGGGGTAAATCTCAATAACATTGCTTTATTAGAAACTGAGTCTGGCCACGCTGTTGTTATGGTAGATAATGAAACTGGGGAGAATCAGATTGTCCTCTCTGGCTCCGCTAATAATAAGATATCAAAAAAACAGATAGAGTCTGCACTTTCAAATGCAAAAACCACTGATTGGGCTTTGGCACAAAATGAAACATCGTTAGTTCATGAATTTCTAGTTTCTGCCAAGGAAAAAGGCCTAAAAATATGCTACAGCGCTGCACCATTTGTTGCTAAACAAACGGCCTCTCTTCTACCCTTTACCGATTTGCTGGTGGTTAATGAAGGAGAAGCTAATGCATTAATAAAATTTATAAATAAAGATGTATTAGAACTTGGCTTACCACATCTGGTAATTACTCTTGGGTCAAAAGGGGCGCGTTATATTGGTGAAGAGGGAGACTTTTTCGTCTCGCCATTTGAGGTAAGTCCTGTAGATACAACGGGAGCAGGAGACACCTTTCTTGGATATTTACTCGCTTCTTTAAGTAAGGGTATGTCTATGGAACAGGCAATGAGCTATGGCTCTGCAGCAGCATCTTTGCAAATCACAAAACAAGGTGCGTTAGCAGCTATTCCATCATTGCAGGAAGTTGAGACCTTTATCGGAGAAAATTCATAGGAACAGCGTTGATGGCAGCCCAAAAGATTATCATAGATACAGATCCTGGAATAGACGATGCAATGGCAATCCATCAAGCCTTTGCAGACACTAGATTAGAAGTAATTGGATTAACCACAATTTTTGGTAACGTATATGTGAACCAAGCAACGCGAAATGCGTTATGGTTAGCAGAGCAAGGCGCCTATAAATGCTCTGTTTCTGAGGGTGCAGCAAAACCAATTCTTCAGAAAATGAACACTCCTTCTTTTCATGTTCATGGAGCGCAGGGTTTTGGAAATTTTGTCGATATTAATCCGATTGGAAAAGCAGACCCAAGACCAGCACATGTCTTTTTATCTGAAACAATTAGAGCAAATTCTAATGATATTATTTTATGTCCTATTGGCCCTTTGAGTAACATTGCAAACTTACTTGATTATGATCCAGATATCGTTAACCATGTAAAAAAAGTAGTTATAATGGGCGGTGCTGTTTATGTTCGAGGAAACGTAACATCTTTTGCAGAAGCCAATTTCTGGAATGATCCGCATGCTGCGGAAAAGGTGCTTGCAGCAGATTGGGAAATAGATTTGATAGGTCTTGATGTTACATCAACAATACAATTCCCTCCTAATGTATTTTTGGAGGGAGCNGAGAAGTCACCTATAATAGGAGGTTTCATCTCAAATATTTCTGAGTTTTATATAAAATTTTATGAAGGGATTGTTGGAAAAACTGTCTGTTTAATGCATGATCCTGCGGCTATCATGGCAATAACTGATCCTGATATTTTTACTTTCCAAAAAGTACCACTATCTGTCATAGTGGAAGGGGAGAAAGTAGGTAATGTTTTTGTTTGTAAAAATTTGGAGAGACGGTCTGTAAATGTGGCTATAAATGTGGATATNAAAGCTGCNCAGAAGCGGTTTAAANNCATATTTTCAAAAGCCGACGCAGCTCTCAATANGCGTATCAACAGCTAGGAAANAGANAATATGCAAGTTCAAATAGTAGATTACAATGCAATTGATGCACCAGAGATATTGACGCGCTCTTTGCATGAAACCGGATTTGCAGTGTTGGCAAACCACCCAATCGGTGAGAAGCAAGTAAAATCAATTTATGATAACTGGGGCAAATTTTTTGCAAGTGATACCAAGCATGACTTTATTCGTGATATTGAAAAACATGATGGCTACTTTCCATTCAGGTCCGAGAATGCGAAAGGTGTTCAGATAAAAGATCTAAAAGAATTCTATCATGTATTTCCTTGGGGGCGCGTTCCTCCTGAATTAGAGACAGAAACCAGAAAATTATATAATGACTTATTTGCTCTCGGTTTGACCCTTTTGAANTGGCTTGATAATTGTTTACCTTCTAATGTACAAAACACACTTTCAGAATCACTTGAGAAAATGATGCAAGGTAGTGAGCAAAGTTTACTTCGAATTTTGCACTATCCACCAATACAAGAGGATATTGAGCCAGGTGCTATTAGAGCTGCGGCTCATGAGGATATTAATTTAATTACGTTGCTTGTTGCGGGGTCAGAACCTGGTTTGCAAGCACAAGATAAAACTGGAAAATGGCATGATATTTCTAGCGACCCTGGAATGATTACCATTAATAATGGCGACATGCTTGCGATGGCTAGTGAAAATTTCTTTCCATCTACACCACATCGTGTAATAAACCCTGAAGGGAAAAAAAATAATTCACGTTATTCTATTCCAATGTTTCTGCATCCAAGACCAGAGGTTATGTTGAGTAACGTGCTTTCAGCAGAGAGTTATCTGCAAAATAGACTTAAAGAAATTGGATTAAAATAGGTGAAGGGAAAAAAATATGAATAATCAAATAAATATATTGACTATTGTGAGGACAATAATGGTGTCATGTTTGGCGATGTTCTCTGTTGTTACAACAGGTTTTGCAGGATCACATGCCATGAAACCAGCTGTGATATACGATATGGGTGGTAAGTTTGATAAGTCCTTCAATGAAGGTGTGTGGAATGGTGTAAAGAAATTTACAGAAGAAACCGGTATAGAGGTCATGGAGTTTGAGGTTACCAATGAAACTCAGCGTGAACAGGCAATGCGACGAATGGTTGAGCGTGGCGCAACAATAGTTTTAGGTGTTGGATTTGCGCAGGCTGATGCCATAGCTGCAGTTGCAGCTGACAACCCAGATGTACAATTTTCAATCATTGATGTGAGTTGGCTGGATTCTCCTAACCTTCGGCAATATGCATTTAAAGAACATGAGGGTTCTTACCTTGTGGGTGTAGCTGCTGCTAAAGCGTCACAAACAAACAAAGTAGGATTTGTCGGTGGAATGGACATCCCATTAATTAGCAGATTTGCGTGTGGATATGTAGGTGGAGTCAAATCAGTTTCAGCAAATGCAGAGATCTACCAAAATATGACAGGTTCAACACCATCAGCTTGGAATGATCCAGCTAAAGGTGCTGAATTAACAAGAAGCCAAATCGATCGTGGTGCCGATGTTGTATACCATGCAGCTGGCGGAACTGGTGTTGGTGTAATTCAAGCTGCAGCGGATGCTGGAAAATTAGCGATAGGTGTGGACTCAAATCAAAATGGTCTTGCGCCTGGGTCAGTATTAACATCAATGTTAAAAAGAGTTGATGTGGCCGCGTATAATACGTTTATGGATGCTAGCAAAGGGCAATTNACTTCTGGAGTTCAAGTGTTGGGTTTAGCTGAAGGCGGAGTNGATTGGGCTTTAGATGAAAATAACGAAAACTTAATCACAGATGATATCAAAAAGGCGGTTGCCTCGGCAAGAGAGGCCATACTATCTGGCGATGTAGCAGTGCACGATTATTTAGCGGATAATAACTGTCCTTACTAAGATCAATCTAAGCTGAGTTTGTTACTTTGAAGAAAAAAATTTTAGAACAGAAAAACGGCGGCCAAAAGTCGCCGTTTGCTGTTTCATTAAAAAGTATTTGTAAGTCATTCGGCCCAGTTAGGGCTAACGATGAGATATGCCTCAATGTTTCATCCGGAACTATTCACGGAATTATAGGTGAAAACGGGGCAGGAAAATCTACATTNATGTCAATTCTATACGGGTTTTATCAGCCTGACAGTGGCGATATTCAAGTTGATGGTAAGGCAGCTATTTTCAAACAACCATCAGATGCAATAAGGCTTGGGATTGGAATGGTCCATCAGCATTTTATGTTGGTTCCTAATTTTACAGCATTGGAAAATATCATACTTGGGTCAGAGGGTAAAATGGGCCTTAAAAATGGCCTCCAGAATGCCAAGTTAAAGCTTGAAGAATTAAAATCGACTTATGGGTTAGAGGTGGATCTGGACAACGTTACTGAAGATTTGCCAGTAGGAATTCAGCAAAGAATAGAAATATTAAAAGCCCTTTACAGGGGCGCAAGAGTATTAATACTTGATGAACCCACCGGCGTACTGACACCTCAGGAAACCGATCAACTTTTCGAAATATTGTTAGCTTTGAAGTCAGAGGGCGTTACCATATTGTTAATCACACACAAACTTCATGAAATAATGGCAATCACAGATGAAGTTTCTGTAATGCGGCAGGGTAAAATGGTCGCAAACACACTCACCAAAAAAACTTCTCCAGAATGGCTAGCTGAGCAAATGGTAGGAAGGTCTGTTCTTGTAAACACCAAGTACGAGTCAGGTAAGGTAGGTAGCGTAGCATTATCAGCAGATGGAATAGGGGTTACTGATAAAAGAGGGTTTGATAGTCTCAAGAATGCGACTTTTGATCTTCGTTCTGGGGAAATTTTGGGTATTGCTGGAATAGCGGGTAACGGACAGTCTGAGTTATTATCTGTTCTCTCTGGAATAACGCCTCCAAGTAGGGGAAATTTTAGAATCAACGATAAAATCTTTGATAGTAAAAATCATTGCAGTCCCGGATTAATGAGAGAATTAGGGTTATCGCATGTTCCTGAGGACAGGCACGCGGAGGGATTAGTTTTNCCATTTCAAGCTTTTGAGTCAGTTATTCTTGGTTATGAGAAAAATCCGAGCTTTGGAACTGGTTTTTTTACCAAACCAGAACAAATTCAAGCACATTGCGCTCGGTTGCAGGATTCCTTTGATGTTCGTCCGCAAAATCCAACATTAATAAGTAGCCAGTTTTCTGGGGGGAATCAGCAAAAACTAGTTCTTTCACGAGAAATTTCATCTGCTCCAAAAATTCTTTTAGTTGGACAGCCAACACGNGGAGTTGACATTGGGGCTATAGAATTCATTCATAAAACTCTTATAAAAATGCGCGATAGTGGATGCGCAATTCTTTTAGTTTCAGTTGAATTAGAGGAAATTTTGAGTTTATCAGATAGGATTTTAGTTATGAATTCTGGTGAAATAATGGGGATTGTATCCAAGGCAAATACCACAAAAGCAATGCTAGGGAAAATGATGGCGGGTATTCCGTTAGAAAAGGCTATAGAGGAAAAAAATTAATGCAAGCGTCAAGATTGCCAAGATATGTGGATATATGTGTCATACCAATTTTGAATCTTTTAACAGCGTTATTTGTCGCAGGAATTATCATAGCAATAATTGGTGAAAACCCATTTACAGCATTATCTGTTATGTTAAAGGGTGCTTTTGTATACAAGGGTGGACTTGGGTATACGTTGTTCTATACGACTAACTTTATTTTTACTGGTTTAGCGGTTGCTGTTGCTTTTCATGCAATGTTGTTCAACATAGGTGGAGAAGGTCAGGCAGCAATGGGAGGATTAGGCATTGGATTGGTTGCACTTAGTCTTGGAGGAATTCTTCCAGTTCTAGTTGTGATTGCTCTAGCAATCTTAGGGTCTGCTTTATTTGGAGCTATTTGGGGTTTTATACCAGGATATTTGCAAGCTAAGCGAGGCAGTCATATTGTCATTACGACGATTATGTTTAATTTTATTGCTTCTGCAATAATGGTGTGGTTGCTCGCTGGCATGCTCATGGCTCCCAATCAAATGTCACCAGAAACCATTTCTTTTCAGAATGGTGTAATGCTATGGCAATTCCATGATATTTTGAACAGATTAGGATTTGATATAGGCAGATCGCCTTTAAATTTATCTTTTGTTTTGGCTTTAATATGTTGTTTTTTAGTATGGCTCTTGATATGGCGAACTCACTTGGGATATCGAATTAGAGCCACCGGCTTCAGTCCAAAGGCCTCAACATATGCAGGGTATCAACCAGAGACTATTATCATCATAACCATGGCTATCTCAGGTGCGCTAGCAGGCATGATGGCAGTTAATGAAATTCTTGGTGTACAACATAGGGTTATTTTAAATTTCACATCAGGATATGGCTTTACGGGTATTGCAGTTGCTCTTATGGGCCGTAATCATCCACTTGGGATAATATTTGCAAGTTTATTATTTGGTGCTCTCTTTCAAGGTGGAGCTGAACTTGATTTTGAATTTCAGACGATTACTAGAGATATGGTGGTAATGATACAAGGTCTTATTATTCTATTTTCTGGTGCATTAGCATATATGTTTAATCCAATGCTGGAAAAATTATTTCTAAATGAGGAGCATTTAAAGGAGCCAAATAATGACTGATTTTTGGTTTCAGTTCTTGCTCGCTTTGGACTCAACTTTACGTGTGGCTACTCCTCTAATTTTTTGCGCAATGGCAGGAATTTTTTCAGAGAGGTCAGGAATAATTGATATATCCCTAGAAGGGAAGATGCTTATGGCCGCATTTGTTGCTGCAGCAACAGCTTATGCGACAGGCTCGCCCTGGATTGGCGCAATAGCGGCTATTATCGTTTCTATTTTAGCGAGCCTCATTCATGGTTTTGCATGTATAATCCACAGAGGGAATCAAGTAATATCTGGACTTGCGATAAACATTTTGGCTTCAGGTCTTACTGTTATTATTGGTATTGCTTTATTCAGACAGGGAGGACAAACTCCAACACTACCAAGGACCTCAAGGTTTAATTCCTTAGAATTACCATTTGTGGATTTTATGGAACAAAATGTTCCAATTTTTGGAATTATTTATAAAGAGCTCTTATCTGATCATAACATATTGGTATGGGCTGCATTAGCAAGCGTTGGAGTAACTTTTTATATACTATTTAAGACAACTTTTGGTCTCAGACTTAGGGCGGTAGGTGAGAAACCTGAGGCAATAGATTCTGCTGGAATATCCGTAACAAGGATGCGCTTTCAGGCCATTATAATAGCAGGGATTTTATGTGGTTTAGCGGGGGTTTATCTATCCACCGCTACAGGTGCTGGATTTGTNAAAGAAATGACAGCTGGTAAAGGTTATATTGCACTAGCAGCAATGATTTTTGGTAAATGGAAACCAGTACCTGCGTTGTTTGCTTGCTTACTTTTTGGATTTTTGGAGGCTGTTGCTGCGCGTGTTCAGGGAGTTGAGATAATGCTAATTGGTGAGATATCATCAGATTTACTTATTGCTCTTCCTTATCTGCTTACAGTAATATTGTTGGCTGGATTTATTGGTGGGGTTACGCCTCCACGTGCTATAGGACAACCATATATTAAAGAGAGGTAGACTTGTTTGCTAACACATGTAGAAAAGCAATTATGTGAATCTGCTATTACAGTTAGAAAAAATGCATATGCACCTTATTCAAAATTTAAAGTTGGTGTGGCAATATTAGATGAATTGAAAAATATTCATTTAGGCGTAAACGTAGAAAACGCTGCCTATCCACAAGGAACTTGTGCAGAAGCAGGTGCTATATCTTCTATGATTGCTTCAGGTGGCAAAAAAATTAAATTGATAGCGATTAGCGGTNGTGGTTCAGAATTATGCACTCCCTGTGGAGGGTGTAGACAAAAAATACGTGAATTTTCAGCTCTGAAAACACCTGTTTTAATTTGCGATGAAGAAATGTTTCAAAAGCGATTCATTTTGGAGGCACTTCTGCCAGCTTCCTTTGGTCCAGATAATTTATTCTGAATTTTATTCAGTACCATAAATTCTATCACCAGCATCTCCTAGACCGGGAAGAATATAAGCATTTTCATCAAGCTCACGGTCAAGTGCTGCCGTAATGATTGGAATATCAGGGTGATTTTTGTGAAAGTACTCAATTCCTTCTGGTGCAGCCACTAAGCAGACAAACAAAATATTTTTTGCTCCATCTCTTTTTAAAAAATCAGCGGCCTGTTCTGCTGAACTTCCTGAGGCGAGCATGGGGTCAACAAGTATAATTTGTCTATTCTGAATTTGGTCAGGTAGTTTTTTAAAGTACGGTTCTGCCAAATGAGTATTTGCGTTTCGTTGCATTCCAATATATCCGATTGGTGCCTCCGGGAGAGTTGCCGATAGCGCATCTGCCATACCATTTCCAGCTCGAAGGATAGATACAATACATGGATATGGAGAAGTAAGAACATTTTGAGTTGTATTCTCCATAGGTGTCGTTATTTCTTTTTTTGCTACTGAGAAGTGTGAAAACACAGGCCAACTCATAATATGCCCGATTTCTAGCAATGTTTTTCGAAATTCTGGTGAACGTGTATTTTCATCTCGCAAAATTGCAAGTTTGTGACTCAAAACAGGGTGGTCAAGAACGGTTAAAGAATCCATAATTAAATGTTATCTATTTTTTTGGAGGTATTTTCAAGATGAAACTATCCTATCGTATGTTTTATTTTAGAAAAAAGATTAGGTGCTAAAGCAGTTGTTGATTATATCTTCATATTTTGACAATTTAACAAGTGTGATATTTAAATACATCTTGTGAATAGAGAGCAATCTTGGCTAAATTGTATTTTTCTTATTCCGCAATGAACGCGGGAAAATCAACGATATTATTGCAGGCTTCTCATAACTATCAGGAAAGAGGTATGCAAACACTCCTTCTAACAGCAAAATTAGATACACGAGCAGGCCCTGGTGTGATTGCATCTAGGATCGGGCTTAGTGCAGATGCCTTTACATTTCGCGAGGATACAGATCTTTTTTCTTTAATTAAAAAGTCTGATTTTGAGAAAAAGCGTTCATGTGTTTTGGTTGATGAAGCTCAGTTCCTATCAAAAAAGCAAGTGTGGCAATTGGCTAGAGTTGCGGATCAGCTAGACCTTCCTGTTATGTGTTATGGTCTACGAACTGATTTTCAGGGAAAGTTGTTTGAGGGCTCTGGTGAGCTTCTTGCGATAGCTGATGATATCAGAGAAATTAGAACGATCTGTCATTGTGGAAGAAAGGCTACCATGGTTGTAAGACAATCAGCAGATGGAAAAGTAGTGAAGGACGGCGCACAAATTGAAATAGGTGGTAACGATAAATATATCTCATTATGCAGACGTCATTGGTCTGAAGCGATGGGTGAGGAAATTAAAACATGAAGTTAAGAGATATTAGCTCAAATGAAAGCAATAGCTGTTTNCTGGTGATTGATGTTCAGAATGATTTCTGTCCAGGTGGAGCTCTAGCAGTAATGCATGGAGACCAGGTTGTGCAACCGATAAACAAATTAATTGGCTCATTTAGTAATGTGGTCTTNACCCAAGATTGGCATCCAGCATCACATTCCAGTTTTGCNAGCTCTCATAAAGGTAAACCCCCTTTTTCTTCTGTAAAAATGCCCTACGGCGATCAAACTTTGTGGCCTGACCACTGTATACAAAACAGTCCTGGAGCAGCATTTCACCCAGAATTGAATACAGCTCCTGCACAAACAATAATACGTAAAGGATACCGCCATGAAATAGATAGTTATTCAGCGTTCTTTGAAAATGACGGTAACACTCCTACTGGCCTAGAAGGATGGCTAGCCACTAAGCAAATTAAAAACATTTATCTGGCTGGCCTTGCAACTGATTATTGTGTTGCTTATTCGGCTCTTGATGCGGCACGCCTTGGCTTTACCGTGACTGTTATCCTTTCTGCCTGTAGAGCAATTGACCTGGATGGTTCACTCGCTCGNCAATTAGCAAAAATGAAAAATGCAGGCATAATTCTGGTAGAAAAATTCACCTAATAAACACATTTTGATTTCTTTTATGCAAAGAAAGATGTAGGACACCTTCTTCAAGCTCCTATAATAAGGTCTTAACGGAATGACTCAAGAATTACGCAATATTGCAATTATTGCCCACGTTGATCATGGTAAAACAACCCTAATTGATTCAATTATGAAACAATCTGGCATGTTCCGCGATAATCAATCAATTAGCGAAAGATTGATGGATTCAGGTGAATTGGAAAAAGAGAGAGGCATTACAATTCTCGCTAAGCCAACATCTATACGCTGGAAGAATGTGAGAATAAATATCATTGACACACCAGGACATGCTGATTTTGGTGGAGAAGTNGAGCGTGTTTTACATATGGCTGATGGGGTTATATTACTAACTGATGCTGCTGAGGGTCCAATGCCTCAGACAAAATTTGTTTTAGGCAAAGCACTTGCTCTTGGCTTAAGGCCAATCGTTATTATAAATAAGGTAGACAGACCGGATGGTCGCCCGGAAGAGGTGGTGGACGAGGTGTTTGACCTATTTGTTGCTCTTGAAGCAAATGAGCAGCAGCTTGAGTTTCCAATTTTGTATGCATCAGGTCGAGACGGATGGTGTGTAACAGACCTGGAAAATGAACGCTCCTCATTAGAACCATTATTGAATTTAATTTTGGAACATGTACCCCCACCAAAACAAGATTTAAAAGCGCCTTTCGCAATGCTAGCGACATTGCTTGACTCAGACCAGTTTCTGGGAAGATGCCTTACTGGAAAAGTCGTACAAGGGACAGCAAAAATGAACGAGCAGGTCCGCTCTTTAGATCTTACTGGTAATATTATTGAACACGGTAGGCTAACTAAATTAATGCATTTTGAGGGGACAAATAGAGTGCCTGTAGATAGGGTTGAAGCAGGTGATATAATTTGCATCGCTGGTTTAGCAAAAACTTCTGTTTCTGACACAATCTGTAACTCTGAACAAAAGCAGCCCATTCAGTCAACGCCAATCGACCCTCCAACAATGTCAGTTACCATTACTGTGAATGATTCACCATTTGCTGGTCAGGAAGGTAAGAAGGTTACCTCAACAATGATTCGCGAACGATTGCTATCAGAAGCAGAGACAAATGTAGCAATTACATTCTCAGAGAGTGATAACAAGGATTCTTTTGAAATCGGTGGTAGGGGTGAATTACAACTTGGTGTGCTAATTGAAACAATGAGAAGAGAGGGTTTTGAACTTACAGTCTCAAGACCAAGAGTTCTCTACAAGCAAGAAGAAGGACAGCGTTTAGAGCCGATTGAAGAAGTGATAATAGATGTGGATTCTGAATATTCAAGTTCAGTTATTGATTCTTTGAATCGCCGAAAGGCTGAAATGATGGATATGCGTGAGGTCGGCGCAGGCAAAACCAGACTTACGTTTCTTGCTCCATCACGCGGGCTGATTGGCTTTCAAAGTAAGTTTCTCACAGACACAAGAGGCACAGGTGTTATCAATCGGTTGTTTCATAGTTATGCAAAATATAAGGGAGATATTCCTGGGCGCAGAAATGGTGTATTGATCTCTAATGATACAGGCCAAGCTGTTGCTTATGCTCTGTTTAATCTGCAAGATCGTGGGGTAATGTTTATTTCTCATCAGACTCCTGTGTATCAGGGAATGATTGTTGGAGAACATAACCGTGATAATGATCTGGAAGTAAATGTTCTAAAAGGAAAAAAACTTACAAATGTGCGTGCGTCGGGGACAGATGATGCTGTTTCCTTGTCACCGCCACGGAATCTCTCACTAGAAGATATGATGGCATATCTGAATCATGATGAGTTACTTGAAGTAACACCAATGAAATTACGTCTAAGAAAGCAATATTTATTGTCGCATGAAAGAAAGAAAGCGGCGAGGAATTAGAGATGTTTGATTTTTGTTTAAAATAACATTTTATAATGTCATAATTTAAAAGGCTGCAACTTATAAGTAGAAAAATATGCAACGGTTAGAATGTGACGATTGTGGTACTAAATTCCAGTGTGGTTCTAACAAACGAAAAACATGCTGGTGTCATAATTTGCCCAACCTACGAACGAATTTTGATCTGGCAGGAAAGTGCGTTTGTCCAGATTGTCTCACTCAAGGTAAAGCAAAGCAAATCATAAAGATGCGAAAGAAAAAACGCGCGCAACGTAAGGCAGATAAAATAGATTTAGGCGTATAATGTCATCTAATGTTTAGATTTCTAGAAATTATCCTTAGCAGTTCTCAGGGCAGAAAAAACTTCGACCTCACTGGCATTTTTGAGTCCTAATTTATTTCTTATTGATGGTGAAGAGGTTCGAAGAAATGGATTTGTTTGTTTTTCTAATTCTAAAGTTGTTGGAATAGTAGGTTTATTTGCAGCAATAAGTTCCTCAACTTGATTTATACGAGCTATAAGTGATTTGTTGTCGCCCTCAACGTTTAATGCAAATTTCCCATTAGCTATAGTGTATTCATGGCTGCAGTAAATTGTCGTCTTATCAGGAAGAGCTGAAATTTTATTTATACTGTTGTACATCATATTCATATCGCCTTCAAAAACTCTTCCACAACCTAGCGAAAACAATGTATCACCTGAAAATAAAATATTTTCTGATGGCAGGTAAAAATTTATCATATCAAGCGTGTGGCCTGGTGTATGAATAACTTTTACAGTTGAGTCAGCAAACAAAAAGCTATTACCCTCAGTTATGCCTTGAGATAGATGAGCGATTGGCACAGTTGAGTCTTTAGCTGGCCCAATTACCTTACATTGCCATCGCTCGTATAAGCCTTGTATGCCGTCAGTATGATCCCAATGATGATGTGTCACCCATATTTCAGATAATTGCCATCCCTGGGCATCAAGGGCTTTGTTATAGGAAGCTTCATCACCAGCATCAATTGCAACAGTCTTTTTAGTGTGTTTGTCATGAAGCAAAACACCATAATTATCCGAAAGATATTTAAATTGAATAATTTCGATCCTAGACATATTTACTACCAACTTCCAGAATTAGGCATTGAGTTCCATGGCTCCTGAATGGGCAGCCTTTCTCCTTCCTGCAGTAGCTCAATAGAAATACCATCTGGAGATTTAATAAATGCCATATAGCCATCACGAGGAGGCCTATTTATAGTCACACCCTTATCAATCAAGTCCCTACATATTTGATAAATATCATCTACCCGGTAGGCAAGATGACCAAAATTTCGTCCACTTGTATAATCCTCTGGATCCCAATTATAAGTTAATTCCAATTCNGGGGATCTTGATTCTTCTGCTAAGCTTTTATCTTTGGGGGCACATAAAAACACATTAGTAAATCGGCCTTTTTCAGAATCATATCTACCTAATTCAATGAAACCAAGCTTGTCGCAATAGAAATCAAGTGATGTGTCCAAATTTTTAACCCTTACCATCGTATGAATATAGCGCATTGATTAAGTCCCCTAGATATATTTTCGTACTTGTAATATTTTAAAAGACTAATAGTGTATCTGCAATCAGTTCTGTATTCAATGGATTTTGGTCAGCTTGTTATAAGTTAGAATATAAAATCACTTTTTGGTTAAATAAAGTTGAGTGTAGATTTAAAACAGGAGAATGCAATTGAAGAGCTATTCCCTTTCTGCAAACCTAGGATATTTATTTACNGAGTACGNACTTATTGAAGCAATAGTTCGCTCATCTGNAGCNGGTTTCCAGGCAGTTGAATGCCAGAGACCTTATGNNTGTTCTCCACATGATTTGAGGCGGGTGTGTGAGGATGAGGCCANACCAATGCTAGCTATAAACACATCTAAAGGTGAACAAGGACAATTTGGATTATCAGCACTTCATGATGCNATACCACAAGCAAAGCAGGCAATAGACAGAGCTGTTGAATATGCTAAAGAAATTAATATACAGTATATACACATTATGTCTGGCATAACATCTGATTCTTCTGCTTTTGACACCTTATGTCAGAATATTGATTATGCCCTAGAAAAGTTAGAAGACACAGACGTAAAGATTATAATCGANCCTATTAATTCATATTCTGTTCCTGGTTATTTTATGTCTTCAGTTCAAAGAGCAAGAGATGTAATCGAAAAAATTAATTCTGATAGGGTGGGTATTATGTTCGACTGTTTTCATATGTTACACATAACGGGTTCAAAAGAGGCTCTTTTTAAGGCATTTAAATATTTAAAACAGGATATCTTTCACATCCAGTTTGCGTCATTTCCAGATAGAAATGAGCCAAATAAAAATGCGTTTTCATATCCCCTATTGTTCAATAGTTTTAAAGAAGAAGGTTATTCTGGATATTTTGGAGCTGAATATCAGCCGACAGGGCACACAGAAGATACATTAGAATGGATGAGAGATTTTCAGGTTTAAGCTAAGAAAGAAATGGAATTTTGATATATATTAATCAATAACGCCTTGAAATATTATCAATTAGCCATGTAGGAAACAGTCTCTTCGTCACCATCATTAGTGTTGTTGCCCACGTTACTCTATATCGAGCTCGTGGTTTTTTAGCTGTTGATGCGCGCCATACAGCTTCACTAACAGAAGAGGCTGATAATTCAAATAAGTCTTTATCTGGGTTCGTTATTGAAAGACGAGGGATTAATTTATGCTCATAGGTGGATTTTTGGCGAGCTTCTTTCCAATCTATCCATTTTTCGAATTGAATTAGCGCGTTTTCACGGATTTTTGTTCGAATTGGTCCCGGTTCTATAAGAATAACGTCTATCCCAGTTCCCCGTAATTCTAGCCGCATTGTATCCGTTAATCCTTCAAGAGCNAATTTTGTTGCAACATATGCACCTCTGAATTGCATTGCAGCAAATCCTAATACAGATGAATTTTGAATAATGCGCCCAGATTTTTGTGCAAACATTATCGGTAGCGCCAATCGTGTAAGTGTATGCCAGCCAAATAAATTTGCCTCAAAAATAGATCGTAGGGCATTNGTAGGTAAATCTTCTACAGCAGCAGGGATAGCGTATGCACCGTTATTAAAAAGCACATCTAGTCTTCCCCCTGACAATTTTAAAGCTTTATTAAAACCTGTTTTGATAGTGTTTGGTTTTTCATAGTCAATGCGAACCGTATCAAGTCCATATTGAGATTTCAGAAACGCAGAATCTTCAACATTTCTGCAAGAGGCAATAACGTGCCAATTTTTTTGCTGAAATTTTAGAGCGCAATNATAACCTATGCCGCTCGAACAGCCTGTTATTAAAATGGTCTGTCTCATCTTAGTCTATCTATATGTATTCACTTACTTTTAAATAGGAAAAAACATTATTAAAACCGTGTTACACTTTTTTTGTGTGTTTGACGAAGAATTTTTGAATAGTAATATGGTGAAATTAATTAATCTAACTTTTGGGATGGGTTTTTAATACAAAAGCACTTTTTTAAACGGGTTTAAATTTATGCAATTTGATATAATACATAATCGCATTGGTACTAATTCAGAAAAATGGGATTCTTTGCAATCTCTTTATGGTTTGCAACCAAGTGAAGCCATCCCAATGTGGGTAGCAGATATGGATTTTCAGGCGCCAGAGGCGGTAACAAAAGCTATTCGTGGAATGGCAGAGAAAGGCATTTATGGATATGCTCGTGANGATGATAATTACAGGCAAGCAATTTGTGGTTGGATGGCACGAAGACATAAATGGCAAGTTCAGCCTAATGCTCTTTTTTCTGTTCACGGTATCGTAAATGCAATTGCGCTTTCCATCCAAGCATATACTAAACCAGGAGATGGAATAATTATATTCTCTCCCGTTTACCACGCTTTTTCACGAGTAATTGAGGCTTCTGGGAGAAGACTAATTGAGTCCCCGCTTGTTATTGATGAGACAGGAAAATATAGGATGGATTTAGAGGCAACTTCTCATAGGTTAACTGGAAATGAGAGGATGGTTATTCTATGTTCGCCGCACAATCCAGGAGGCCGTGTCTGGAGTCGTGAAGAATTAGAGCAGTTGGCTGAGTTTTCAGAGAGACNTAATCTGGTTATCATTTCTGACGAAATACATCACGATTTAGTTTATGGTGATTTTACACATTTACCTTTTGAGAAAGCAGTACCNTCTTCTCAATCATATTTGATAACTCTAACTTCAACTACAAAAACGTTTAATATAGCGGGTATGCATACTGGAAACGTAATAATTTCAGACGAAAAACTTCGCGCTAAATTTAAAAAGACACTATCAGCCTTAGCAATTTCTCCGAGTAGTTTTGGGGTTGCAATGACAACAGCGGCTTACAACGGAGGTGAAGAATGGCTTGACCAGCTTTTAATTTACCTATCAAAAAATAAGGTACTTTTTGAGAAAAGAATTAATCAAATCGGAGGATTAGTTTCGATGCCACTTGAGGCTACTTATTTGTGTTGGGTAGATTATCAAGCATATAATTTGAGTTTATCAGAATACAAACAGAACATAGAGGCAGAAACAAAGGTTGCAGCTAGTTATGGTGAAATGTTCGGTAACGGAGGCGCAGGGTTTCTAAGATTTAATATAGCCACACCAAAAAAAGTTTTAGATTCGGCTTTGACAAGACTTGAAGCCGCCTTTAACCGAGTCTAGTAGCTTTTGAGCTTTTACTATGAAATTTTATTTTAAATGCATTTACACTATTTTAGATTATTACTAATTTAACAAGTTTAAAATAATAATGTTTTAAAATTTGCCCTAATAAAGGTGCTTTGTGTCGCACTGTTATAAATAGGATAAAAACTGTTATAAAATAAGAAAATTTCAGTTTTTATATTTGACATAAAATGAAATCAGCACTATAAACCGCTACTCGCCTTGCAATTTTAGTAAGGTGATGGAGAGCGTTTGCTCTGGCTGTTTGACAATGTTGGAGACAGGAAGGGATTCGCGGGCGGCGATGATTTTTAAACGTTTAGTCGTTTTTGTCATATTTGTCCGCTTACGTGAATCTTGGAATAAATGAAAATTCAGTATGTTTTATCTGAAACATGCCGAATAGCTTTGGAAAAGACTAACATAAGTGGGCTTTAGGAATATGGCATCTTTTTGCGCATATTCAGTTTAACTTAAGAGTTTGATCCTGGCTCAGAATGAACGCTGGCGGCATGCTTAACACATGCAAGTCGAACGCTATTTATAGAGTGGCGCACGGGTGAGTAACGCGTGGGAAACTGCCCTTCTGAGTGGGATAACGTTTGGAAACGAACGCTAATACCACATACGCCCTACGGGGGAAAGGTCCGCCGCAGAAGGAGGTGCCCGCGTCCGATTAGCTTGTTGGTGAGGTAATGGCTCACCAAGGCGACGATCGGTAGCTGGTCTGAGAGGATGATCAGCCACACTGGGACTGAGACACGGCCCAGACTCCTACGGGAGGCAGCAGTGGGGAATATTGGACAATGGGGGAAACC
>FUFK010068971.1_pt1 | contig 22673 bp, 40 predicted proteins | sample 1021851 | NCBI WGS metagenome assembly FUFK01 (sample SAMEA51879418, study PRJEB19060) | metagenome
TATACATAATTATACCAGTTTTACAAGGGGATGTCAATACATATTTTAGTATGGCAGCTTTTTGTTAGNAANNTGTGACATTTATGCAACTATATATAGCGTTTNTGTCAGTTTACTTAGTGGTTAACACTTGATTTTTCCNATCTGTGTAGAAGTTCATGCATACTACGCACACCACCCGGGGTGGCACTGGCATAGTTTGCCTTTATTTCCTGTTATTGCTGCAGCTTTTACTTTTATTGCTGCAATTNTGGTAAAAAAAGCAGCTTAAAAAATGTCATTTAAATATTATTTAATTAATATCTAATATAAGTTATTGTTTTTATTCTATTCTTAAACTGATTTATTAACAGTTATTCATTATTATATTTTGTGAATGCTGCAATAATAAAAATATGTTTAGTTTTGTTTAGTCGATGCATAAAAAATAATAGCATACCGGATACATAAAAACAGCAGCAGCAGGAAACAAAATAAAAAATATTAATATACCTGTTGACAATCTTTTTTTAATATGTTTTAGTTATACAAATAAACATTAATTTTAAAAGGAAACAAAACAATGAACAAAAAAACTTATTACATAATAAAAAAAAGTTTATTAAAAAGAATAGAAAAACTTGAAAAGCAAATTGATTATTTAAAACTTAAAAAGTTTAATAAAATAAAAAATAATGAAATTTGTATAATTAAAAATGAAATTGGTTATAGTTTTACAATTAATAAATTTGATAATCAAATTAAAAAGTTAAATAGTAGTATTAATAAATTAATTATTATTTATGATATTAATACAAAATTATACAATAATGTTAACTAACAGAAGGAAACAAAACAATGACAACAACAATATCAATAAAAGCAAAAGTAAAAGATATTAAAAATATTAATAATTCAATTAATTGTAACCCTAATTTTAAATTAAATTTACATATATTAAAATTCAATATAGATGAAAATTTTGATTTTAATAAAGTTTTTGATGCAATGATATCACACACACAACAAAAAATAAATTATGATAAGTTTAATTTTAAAGTTACTACTATGAACGATTACAGTATTAATTATGCTATGGGTAGTTTTTTAATAGGTAAAACTTTAAACTTTAAAATAAAACTTAATAAAAAAAGCTGCAAAGTAATTAATTTCACAGCAGCTTAAACAACAACAGAAGGAAACAAAACAATGAAACAAATATATTTTAATAGCTATACTAATTCATTAGATTATTGTTTTAATCATGTTATTGATTATCACATAATTAAGAATGATAATTTTTACAATCAAATTGCATTTACAAAAAAACCCAGTTTGAATAATACTAATATAATTACATTAGATTTATTGGATACAAATAAAAAATTGCATATTCAAATTTATAGAATGAATTTAAATACTTTTGAATTAAATTATTACGTTAATTAAAAAACCTGTTGACAAGGTTATAATTTATATTGTAACCTTGTTTTAATTATATAACTAAACAACAATAAAAGGAAACAAAACAATGACAACAACAATTAACCCAGTACAAAACATTGAATTATTTTTTAATCACGATGAAGATTTATATACAACAATTACAGCTTATTTAGATGAAGGGTATACAAAAAAAGAAGTAACAGAATTAATTTGTGACTTTGGTATTTTTGGCAAGTATACGCCAGATAAAAAAACTAAATACACAAAACTAGAAGTATTTAAGGCATTAAAATATTTTAACATTGATTAATTTTTAATTACCCTATTACTACAGGTTATAAAATGCCTGTAGTACAAGGGTTATTGAATAACCCATAACAACAACAACAAAAAGGTAAAATAAAATGACTGATTTAATTACTAACGAAAATAAATTTCCTGCAGCTTTTGAAAATTTAGTACAAGATATTGAACAGGATATTAATAATTTAATACGCAAAAAAATAATTCAATGTCATAACGAAAATTCAACAGGTATGAAATTTAATTATAAAGATAATGATTTAGATATTGCTATAAATCAATATGTTTTAAAAAATGGTTTTAACAATTCTATTGAACAGGTATTGACTGAAATAGATACGTTAAAAGAATATTATTAACTTTTGATACTCTAATGATACAGGAAATAAAAAGCCTGTATCATAAGAGCTTTAAAAGCTCACAACAACAACAGCAAAAAGGAAATAAAACAATGTTATACTTTTTAATTAATACAGCAAAATTATTAATAATATTTTCATACTTAATAGTAGGTTTATATATTATTGATATAACAGAAACACGTTTTGAATACATGACATATATTGATTATGTTATATGTTCAATTGGTACTGTTTTTATAATAGCATCAATGTTAACTTTACATTTTTTTACTTGCATAAAGAAATAAAATAGTTTAATGATTAATTATATAACTAAAACAACAGCAGCAAAAGGAAACAAAACAATGAATAAGCAATTTAAAACTGAATTAAAATATTATAATTTAACAGCAAAAGAATATTATAATAATCATAAGTTAATACAAGATAGTATTAAACACGCTAGAGAAAAAATTAAAAACGCTTTAAATGATAAAGGAATATTGGACTGGTCCAAGTTGCCTAAGTTACTAGGCAATAATCCAAAACTAGAAAAATCTGGAAAATATAAAGCATTAACAAATGGTTTTTCTGGTAGTCCTAGTTTTACTTCTGGTTATAATACCTGTAATTTTGCTAGTAATTGTTCAAAAACTTGTTTAGGTTTTGCCGGGCATGGGCAGCAGCATATGTTATATGAAGGTAAACATATTGTTTTAATTGCTAGAATAACCAGAACGATTTTATTTTATGAATATAGACAACAATTTTTAAAGCAATTACATAAGGAAATAAAATTGTTTTACAATAGGGTTATGAATAAAAACAAGAAACATAATACAAATTATATTTGTGCTATTAGGTTAAATGTTTTAACAGATATTAATTGGGAAAAAATAGANATAACNTTNTTTACTGATAACCCAAATATNACNTTTTATGATTATACAAAAAACCCTTTTAGAAANATTGAACATATAGATAATTACAGTTTAACCTTTTCACGNAATGAACATAATGATTTATATTGTGAACAGGCATTTAACAACAATATGAATGTTGCNATTGTTGTTGATATTAAGAAGGGTTANACTATCCCGGAAACATTTAGAAATAAACCTTGTTTAGATGGTGATTTACATGATGCCAGATTTTTAGATAAGAAAAATCATTACATTGTCTTACGTAAAAAAGAAACAGGCATTGTTGATACATCCGGGTTTATACTTAATGTTAGAGACTGGTTTAACCCTGTTAAAATAGCAGCTTAATAATAATGTTGTTGTAGTACAGTAAATTAAAAACCTGTACTACAGCAGCTTTAAAACGTGATTAAATACATAACTAAAAAAGGAAATAATAAAATGATAAACTTTTTAAATACAATTTTAATTATAGAAGTATTTATATTTGCATTATTTGTACTGGTTACAACATGATAATATTAGATAACAAAAAATTAACAGCTTGTAAAAGCTGCAATAAAAAAGAAGTAACATTTAATATGTTTATATTTAATAACCTGCTGTACTGTTTTAAATGCAGCATTAAAAAGATAAAAAATAATTATAAAACATATTGACTAAATTAAATAAATAATATAACATTAATTATATAACTAAAACAACAGCAGCAAAAGGAAACAAAACAATGAATAAGCAATTTAAAACTGAATTAAAATATTATAATTTAACAGCAAAAGAATATTATAATAATCATAAGTTAATACAAGATAGTATTAAACACGCTAGAGAAAAAATTAAAAACGCTTTAAATGATAAAGGAATATTGGACTGGTCCAAGTTGCCTAAGTTACTAGGCAATAATCCAAAACTAGAAAAATCTGGAAAATATAAAGCATTAACAAATGGTTTTTCTGGTAGTCCTAGTTTTACTTCTGGTTATAATACCTGTAATTTTGCTAGTAATTGTTCAAAAACTTGTTTAGGTTTTGCCGGGCATGGGCAGCAGCATATGTTATATGAAGGTAAACATATTGTTTTAATTGCTAGAATAACCAGAACNATTTTATTTTATGAATATAGACAACAATTTTTAAAGCAATTACATAANGAAATAAAATTGTTTTACAATAGGGTTATGAATAAAAACAAGAAACATAATACAAATTATATTTGTGCTATTAGGTTAAATGTTTTAACAGATATTAACTGGGAAAAAATAGATATAACCTTATTTACTGATAACCCAAATATTACATTTTATGATTATACAAAAAACCCTTTTAGAAATATTGAACATATAGATAATTACAGTTTAACCTTTTCACGTAATGAACATAATGATTTATATTGTGAACAGGCATTTAACAACAATATGAATGTTGCCATTGTTGTTGATATTAAGAAGGGTTACACTATCCCGGAAACATTTAGAAATAAACCTTGTTTAGATGGTGATTTACATGATGCCAGATTTTTAGATAAGAAAAATCATTATGTTGTTTTACGTAAAAAAGAAACAGGAATTGCTGATACATCCGGGTTTATACTTAATGTTAGAGACTGGTTTAACCCTGTTAAAATAGCAGCTTAATAATAATGTTGTTGTAGTACAGTAAATTAAAAACCTGTACTACAGCAGCTTTAAAACGTGATTAAATACATAACTAAAAAAGGAAATAATAAAATGATAAACTTTTTAAATACAATTTTAATTATAGAAGTGTTTATATTTGCATTATTTATACTGGTGATAATATGATAATATTAGATAACAAAAAATTAACAGCTTGTAAAAGCTGCAATAAAAAAGAAGTAACATTTAATATGTTTATATTTAATAACCTGCTGTACTGTTTTAAATGCAGCATTAAAAAGATAAAAAATAATTATAAAACATATTGACTAAATTAAATAAATAATATAACAATTAATTATATAACTAAAACGTAAGGAAAAAAATTATGTCTTATTATTTTGAATGTAAAACCTGTAACAAAAAAGAAGTATTTGTAAACGACACAAAAAAAGAAGTTATACAAGAAGGCAAAAAACAAGATTATGAAACTGTTATTTGTACAAATTGTATATCTAAAAAATTAAAGTTAAAAGGTAACTATATTATTATTTAAACAACAACAAAAGGAAGTAATAAAATGATTATAAATATTAGTGTAAAAAACGTTTATGGCAATTGGTTATTTTATCCAGAATGCAAAATATCAAAAGGCATAGCAGCAATAGCAAAAAGTAAAACATTAACAAAAGATAATTTAGATATATTGCAATCGATAGGCTATGAAGTAAATTTAGTTAGCAGCACAACAATAAAGGAATTACTACAATGAAAAAATTAAACATGAAACAAAAGCAGGAAATAAGAAATTGTAAAAAGGTTATATCTAATGTTAAGCAATGGTTACAAGCTAACATTGATAATCAATTACATGAAAAAGATTTAGTTTTGGATAATAAAGATTTATTGTTTTTTATTGATAAATGGGAAAAGCAAAATGAAACAGTATAAAATTAATGCTAAAAAATTAAGACTAATGAACAGGAAAAGACAACAACAATTTGAAATTGAAACTAAATTTAGGATTATGAAATTGTCTTTAGGTGGTCTAAATAAATACAGGATGGAGTATAACAAAGTTAAAAATAGTTATTGACAATGTTTTAAAACTATGTTATATAACTAAATATAAAATGAATTGTATAACTAAAAATGAAAGGAAAAAATACAATGAAAAACAATACAGCTACTACATTTCCAGTGAGAATAACTGATAAAGGAAAAGCGTATATATTAGAAATTCTTAAAACTACTGTTAAACCTACGTTAAATGAAAAAGAAATTTATGTTAGGCTGCATGATGGACAAAAAGCATTTCCCAGAATGACTAGCAGGTATGCTGAAAAGGGTACTATTTCCCATAATATGGGGTATATGTCAGTAGGCAGGAATTTACTAGGACAATTCGCATCACTGAAAAAAGTAAACTAAACTAAAATAAATATTTACAAGTAAGTTATTTTATGATAGCTTACTTGTATAACTAATCAACAACAATGGAGTAACATAAAATGTTAGATACAAAAAGATTAATTGAGTTAGACGATGAATTATTATTTGATATAGGGTACGAAAAAACAAGGCTGCCCAGTAAAAAATATGTTATCAATAAACAAACTGATACACCTATTGGAATAGTAGGTAATAGTTTTAATACCACATCACATAAAAGTTTTATTGATGGAGTCGAAAAAGTTATAAAAGAAAATAGGAATCCCTATGAGTTATTCGATGCTAAAGTTAAAGTATCAACTGCTAAAGATAATGCAGTTATAATAGCTGATATAACTTTACCTAATGTAAAAGCGTTCATTGAAACTGATAGACAAAAAACAACATTAAATGAACGCATCATAGCTTTACACGGGATAGATGGCAGCATGAGCAATCAAGTTTATTATGGTGCTATTGATACCTTTTGTACTAATGGTCAGATAACCGGGGAATATGATAAGGTTAGACGTAAAAATACTAGTCGTTTTAACATTGATGTATTTATTGATGAATTGCAAAACGCTAAACAGGATTTTTACGCACAATCAAAAAGGCTGCAACAATGGGCAAACATAACCTTGGATGGAGTTAATGTTGACGATATCATAAAAAGTATTGTTAAATCAGATAGAAAAGCTGTTAAAATGAATGCTTTATATCAGAACGAAGTTAGCAACAGGGGTAAAAATGTATTTGCTCTTTATTCTGCATTCACTAATTATGCAAGTTATGCTGATGACAAAAATGGATTTAAGCTAAAAGAGATGGGCAATGATACTGAAAGTTTATCAATGTGGGCAAGGGAGCAGGAAGTATCTAAATGGATATCATCTAGCGAGTTTAAGAAACTTGAATTAGCAGCATAAAAAAATAGTAGTTGACAAGTAGGCTATAATGTGATAGCTTACTTGTACAACTAAAAGAAAGGAAACAAAATGACAACACAGCAAGTTAATCAAAATATCAAAAGAAAAGTTTATGTTGATATGGATGGAGTTATAGCTGATTTTTTCGCAGCATTAGAAAAAAAATATAACGTAAAACATTGGAAAGAATTAGACATAAACCAGTCAATACAAGATTTAAAAGGTACTGATTTTTTTGGAACAATACCAAAGTTTAAAACCAGTGATAAGCTGATAGGTTTTATAAACAATCTAACTAATGGAGAATGGGTTATACTTTCATCCCCATTAAGATACGACAATGACAATTCTGCATTCTGGAAAAGACACTGGTTAGCTAAACATAAATATACACCAAGCGATGCAATCTTTACCGGCAGGAAGGAAAAGTACGCAAGGAATAGAGCATACAGTTTAGGAAATATCCTAATAGATGACAAGCCTAAAAATATAGAAAAATGGATAGCTAAAGGTGGCATAGGCATACTATACCAAGCTAATCAAGATAGCCTACAAGAGTTGTATAACAAAGTAACTAAATATTATGGAGAATGACGATGACAAAGTATAAATATAAATTAGGAACTGCTGTTATAGCACAATCTGATGATAATAAACATACAGCTATGGGCGAGGTTACAGGATATTATGACCACCCGGACAATGGAAAAACATATTATTTAATATGTAACAGCTTTTGGCTGCCACACCAAATAAAACTACAGTAAGGAGAATGACAATGAAAATATCCACATTAGAAAAACCCCAAGGCAACAACTGGCATTCAGCTAAAAGATATCATGTAGATTTTTACAATGCCAAGTTTCCCTTATGTGGTGGCTACCTAGTTTATGTGGTAGTAGGCAGAAAATGGGTACGTGTTACCCAAGGGGATTTAGTTTCCCCGGACAAGAAAATAAGAACTAACCTTACACGATTTAAAATGTCAGTGAATGACTGGCAACAACTAAAAAAGGAGATACCCCATGCAAATTTATAAAGTAGTAAATATGTTAGCAGCTTTAAATGACACTAATAGACTAGCTAGTGATATGTATGAACTAGGTAAATCATTATACTTCTGCGAAACAAAACAAGAGTATATACCTATATCCCAGATGGATTTTCAACATATGGTTAGAGCATTTAAGAGAGCTATTAAACAAGTTGAAGAACTAAAAGAGGATTTATACGACAACCAAGTAAAGATAAAGGAGTTGTGTAAAGAGGGAGATAAACTCGAAAGTAAATTAAAAAAATTAAAAGCGTTGAATAGTGATATACGCTTGTTGACAGAGGAGCAAAAAAGAATGGCTGTAGAACGTGACCAACTATCTAATGAGTTACCTAAAAAAAGAAACTATGATAAACTATATTTAGATATAACAATAGAAGTTTTAGAAAAAATGATGGAGCAAAAAAAGGATAATCAAGAAATAGTTGAGCAGCTAGACAAAGCATTACTGATTGTCCAGAGGGAAAATTATGACAACTAAAAAAGACACCTTTCCTAAAAATAAAAAGTATCACGATTGGGTTTATATGGCTGATGACCAAATGAACAAGGTATTAAAAACAGTAGTTATATTACTACACGTTTATGGATTTTGGGTATTGCTAGTAGCATTGTGGGAGAAATACACATGAGTAAAATAGTACATGATACATGGCAGCTAATTATGAATCATCAGCGTAACCCATTGAAACATATACCAGATTTAAATACTAGACATATGGTTATGCAGGTGTTAGCTTGGATGTGGTGCATAGTTTTTTCCATGTATTTTGGTAGTATGTGGGTGTTTGGCATAACTGCCATTGCCCATGTATTTTTAATAGCTGCTATTGTTTTAACTGTAGCTACGTTTGAAACTGCTAAAAGAAAGCCTACATTCTTTTTGAAAAAAGGCTATCACACACCCAGTAGAAGTAGGTATATGTATTACAATGGCAAAAGAATAAAGTATGACGATAACGACAAAGGGGGAGAACATGAGTAGTTTTTTAAAAAGGATTAATCCTATAGCTAGAATACTAGCTTATACAAGAAAAAGAAAACAAGTTGTACCCCCAAAAAAAGGTAAGGGGTCATACAATAGAAATAACAAACACAAACGAAAGGAGAATGAAAATGTGGCATAGAATAACAGATTTTTTTAACGTAGATTATCATAAAAAATATGGCGAGGGTACAAAGTTTGACCTCGACTATGGTAAGCTGCTGATAATAGCTTTATGTATTTACATAGCAATAAAGGTGTAGTTATGTATCCAAACAACAATGATGCATTAGTTGTACTAATACTAACTGCAATAGTTGTATTATTCTTTTCATGTTACATAGGAGTTTAGTTATATGCCTGTTTACGATAAAGACGGAAATATAGATAAGTGGTGTTGGTATGATATCTTTTGGGATGTTGAGAATAAAAAATTCTTCCATCCCAGATGGTGGGTAAAACATCTGGCAGACCAGTCAGAGGAATGGGAGCTACCTTGGTTTATCCAAAGCAGGATATACTGGCTAGATGATTATTTAGAATGGAGAAAAACACCCAGAGGTGTAACCTCAAATTACATAAAGCCTTATAAGAAAAAATATATTTTCAAAAGCAGCTTTGACGTAGAGGAGTTTGATTATGATGGTGTAGGAGATGTTACTTACACTGATTATAATTACCGGGAGTTTCATTCTCTGGAAAATATACTACAGTATATGAAGAAAAATATTCGATACGAAAATGAAATGAAACCCAAGCTAGATACTGTTGAAGAATTTTGTAAAGAGTTTGGTTTTGAAGTGTATGAAAGGCTATACTGATGGCAAAAATAACAGTTAAACAACTAGTAGATGAATACTATAAGTCTAGTGATTACAGTATGTTAGCCTATAAAACTAAAGTAGATTATTCAAATTGTTTAGACCGGATGTTAAACACTAAAATAAATAAAAACTTTATTTGTACAACTAAAGCTGATAAACTAACAGGTGCTATGGCTAGACAATCATATGAAGTGTGGCTAAAACATGGCATTTATATGGCTAATCACATTGTAGCATCATCCAGCACGNAAGATNTATTCNTTTGGAATGGAGATGGGNTANGTTGAATACAANCCNTTTTCTACNTTTAAATGTAANGTTAACAAGCCTAGAAAGNTNGTTTGGACCAGAGACCAGATAACAACGCTGCTAGATTTTTGNTACAGTGATTTTAAGTACCGGAGTATAGGTTTAATTGTACAAATGTCTTATGAATGGTGTCAAAGAGTAGGCGATATGAGATTGTTGAAGTTTGAGAACATAGATTTTAACAATAAAGTATTAAATCTGGAGCAATCTAAGAGGGGTGCAAGTGTCAGCTTACCAATNAGTGATAATTTATTTGAGATGCTGCAGGAACAGAAAAGAGATTATGATTTTCAAGAATATGTTGCACCTGTTCCAAAGGCGATTAGAAGCTCATACAACCCCTATACGCTTCATAGGCTATCCATCGTAGCAAGAAAGGCAATTAAGCTCTGTGGACTGCCTGATGAGCTACGAATAGCTGATTTAAGAAGGACAGGTACTACTGAAATGGTTGAAGCAGGAGTTTCGATGGGTCAAATTATGTCTGTTACAGGTCACGCAAACCCACAGTCAGTAAAGCCTTACATGAAAAATACACTTGACTCTGCAAAAAATGCATTGACAACTCGACAGAACTATGGTAAAAGCATATTAAGTGCCACAGGGAAGTGATACATATATGAGTATATATACATATATAAATGATTTACATTTAAGTGTAGGAGAAAGTAAAAGAATTAATTGTCCAGAATGTAATGGCTATAAAACTTTTAGTGTTACAAATAATATGGGCAATCTTTTATGGAATTGTTACAAGGCATCTTGCAGCTTGTCCGGTTCAAAAAGAATACATTTATCTGTTGATGATATTAAAACATCATTAAATTTAGTTAAACAACTAGATGATACATTTATTATGCCTGAGTATGTGGTACATCACAATTATAGACGAGAGATTATGAATTTTTGTGAACTCTGGGAGCTTGATTGTGATAAATTGAATCTGCATTACGATATAAAAGATAAGAGGGTTGTGTTTCCTATCAAAGAAAATGGAATAGTTGTGGATGCCATAGGCAAAGCAACTACCCATCGTCTTCCCAAGTGGAAGAGATATGGAAAAAATAATTTGCCTTTTTATTTTGGTTGTGGTAATGTGGCAATCGTAGTTGAGGATTGCATAAGTGCTGCTGTTGTAGGTAGTGGTGTTTTTGTAGGGGTAGCTGTGTTGGGAACATCATTAAGTGAATCACACAGACAGTATCTATCGCAATTCTCAACTGTGATTATAGCACTAGACCCGGATGCAATGCCCAAAACACTAGCCTTTGCAAAAGAACTAAGAGGTCATGTGCCAGAAGTAAAAGTTTTAAAATTAAAAGACGATTTAAAATACAGGAATGAGGAAGACTTAAATAATTTATATGCCTTAACCCCAAAGGAGAACCAACATGGAACTATCGTTAGTTAGAAGTTTAATGGACAAAACATTCTATGATGAACATAGAGGTGCTAAATGTCCAGACAGATTGTTTAGTAAAGATGTAAGAAAAATAAAACAATCTATTGACAAAGCAATGTCAACATATGAAAGAACAGTAACACCAGATGAGATTGAAGCCTTGTTTATATCAGGCAATCCATCAATGACTACTGCACAGAAACAAGCCTATTTAGATTTATTTAACAGAATAAAAAGGGAGAAACCTCTTGGAAAGGATATTGCACAGGAAGTATTATCTAAACTGTTTCAGCAGGTCGTTGGCGAAGATATTGCTAATATTGGGTTTGACTACGTTAATGGTAATCAATCCTCGCTTGAACCTATTAGAAACATTCTTGAATTATATGGAGAGGATTTTGTACCTAATCTTAACATAGAATGGGATGATATGAGTTTAGAAACTTTGTTAGCTAAAAATAATTTAGAAGCTAAGTGGTCATTCAACATACCTGAATTGACCAGAAAAGTAGAGGGAGTTTCTGCAGGACATTTGATTGAGATAGGTGCTAGACCAAATACAGGCAAGACATCCTTTCATGCATCACTGGTTGCCAGTACAGGTGGGTTTGCTCATCAAGGTGCTAAATGTATTGTGTTATGTAACGAAGAGTCAGCACATAGAGTTGGTGCAAGATATTTGACAGCAGCTACAGGTATGACAATGCATGACATAAAAAAGAGTCCAGACCAAGCAAGAGATAAATATGAAGCTGTTAAGAAAAACATATTTATTAAAGATGCATCTGATAGAGATATGGCATGGGTTGAGAGTGTGTGTAAAACATACAAGCCTGATATAGTTATATTAGATATGGGCGATAAGTTTGCCAGAGCAGGTGGCTTTGCCAGACAAGATGAAGCATTGAAAGCTAATGCTATTCATGCCAGACAAATAGCTAAAGCACATGAGTGTGCAATATTTTATATGTCACAACTGTCAGCAGATGCAGAAGGCAAGATATATTTAAATCAGGCTATGATGGAAGGCAGTAGAACAGGTAAAGCTGCAGAAGCAGATTTGATGCTGCTGATAGCTAAAGATTCAGTTAAGAATCCAGACAATAAAGAAGAGAGTCCGGCAAGACATTTGAATGTAGTTAANAATAAATTATCAGGTTGGCATGGTCTNGCAAGTTGTGAGTTAGATTACCTGACTGCGAGGTANGTATGAAACTAACACTTGATGTAGAAAACACAGTAACNAAAAGGGATGGCAAGATGCANCTTGACCCTTTTGAAACTACTAATAAATTAGTTATGGTTGGTTGTTTAACAGATATAGGCAACGAGTATTTNTTTAATATGGATTNTGGTGGCACACAACACATAGANATACAAGAGTTACTTGACAGNGCAACAATCCTTATAGGACATAACATAGCTTATGATTTGATGTGGNTGTGGGANTGTGGATTTAAATATGATGGTCCTGTNTTTGANACTATGTTAACAGAATACATATTGCAANGAGGTTTAAAAGAACCNTTGCATNTNAAAGACTGTGCATTGAGATATGATTTAGANACTAAAAAAGAGGANACATTAAAAAANTATTTTGCAAAAGGTTATGCCACAGANGAGATACCTAGAGAAGAATTAAAACAGTATCTNTCTGCAGATTTACACGCTACACAGCAACTATCTGATGCACAATATAAAAGATTAAATACTTTAGGCGATGCAGGATTGATGGATACAGTTATATTAACAAATCAAGTTGCAGTTGCACTGGCTAAAATATATAAAAGAGGTTTCAAAGTTGACATTGATACTTTAGAAAAGGTTAGAGAAGAGTTTAACAAAGAAAAGATTGACATTGAGGACAGACTGAAACAACAAGTTGTACAACTAATGGGTGATACACCTATTAATTTAAGTAGTCCAGAACAAATGTCTTGGGTTATCTATAGTAGAAAGCCTAAAGATAAAGTTATGTGGTCAAACTCTTTCACACCCTATATGCCAGACAAAGATTTTAAGAAAACAGTAAAAAATAATTCAGATGTCGTATACAAAACAAAGGCAGAGAGATGTCAAACTTGTTTTGGCACAGGCAAGATAAGAAAGGTTAGAAAAAATGGTGTACCCTATGCTAATACTAACAATTGTAGTGATTGCAACGCTAGTGGATATCACTTCAAACATACCTCTGCCATAGCAGGGTTAAAGTTTGCAGCACCAAATGCAAAATGGGTTAGTGCAAATGGTTTTACTGTAAACAAAACTAATTTAGTTATACTACAAAACATTGCAAAGAATAATAATCTCATAGAAGCATCAAATTTCTTGGGAGATTTGCAAAGATTGTCAGCATTAGAAACATACCTATCCTCTTTTGTTGATGGCATATCAACACATATAAAGTATGATGGTAAGCTACACGTTAGATTGTTACAGCACAGAACTGCAACAGGAAGATTTAGTGGAGCAGACCCAAATATGCAGAATATGCCCAGAGGTGGTACATTCCCGGTAAAGAAAGTATTTGTGTCACGTTGGGAAGGTGGACAAATATTAGAAGCAGACTTTGCCCAGTTAGAATTTAGAACTGCAGCTTTTTTATCACAAGACAAAACAGCAATGAAGGAGATAGAAGATGGATTTGATGTGCATAGTTATACTGCTAGTGTTATTAGTAATGCAGGGGAAGAAACTTCTCGCCAAGAAGCGAAAGCACACACGTTTGCACCCCTCTACGGAGCAACAGGATTTGGCAGGACACCTGCTCAAGCTACATATTATAAACACTTCACAGACAAGTACAAAGAAATCACATTATGGCATTCCAGACTGGCTAAAGAGGCTATAAGCACAGGTAAAATTACAACACCATCTGGCAGAGAGTTTGCATTCCCAGATGTAACAAGAAATGCTTTTGGTAAAGTGTCACATTTTACCCAGATAAAAAATTATCCTGTACAAAGTTTTGCTACTGCAGACATTGTACCTTTGATATTGCTAGAGATAGATAAGCAGCTTACAAACTTGGAGTCCTGCATAGTGAATACTGTACATGACTCTATAGTTATTGATGTGCATCCAAACGAAATAGACAAAGTTACACAGATAATTAAAAGCCTGAATGATGTTATAACAGATTTAGTTAGTAAACATTTTAAGATTGAGTTCAATGTACCTTTACTATTAGAAGCAAAAATAGGTGATAATTGGCTTGACACAAAAGATGTTTTGTGATATAACGATACAACTTTATTAAGGAGAAAACTTACATGGTAAATGAAATAACAACAATAGATACCGATAATTATGCAGTGATGGCTAAAGCTATGGGTATGTCTGGAGAGAGTTCATCATCAGATGACAAACCTAAGACACTGCCTAGATTTAGAATTAACCATACTCCTATTATAGGTTCAGACAAAGTGCTAGTAAAAGGTGGTACATTTAAGTTAGAGATACCTGATGATACTACAATCTATGGCACGTCAGCTACCATCAGACCTTTTATACAAAGATTTATGTACAAAAGGTTTGTTAAGAATATGGCTGCAAAGGCAGGAGAGCCTTTGGGGGTATATCATAAAACCATAATGTCAGACAACCTGAATATTGATTTAAAAGATAATCAGGGTAAGTTCAATTGTGGTAAGCCTACAGGTTATATAAAAGACTTTAAGGCATTGCCTGTGGATACACAGGATGTTATCAGACAAATCAAAAGAGTTCGTGTTATTTTTGGTACAGTAAATTTAACTGGCTCTGTTGATGATAGTGGTAACAAAGTAGACAAAGGCACAATTCCTTTCATCTGGGAGATAGACAATAGAGATGCATTCAAGACTATGGGAGAGCCATTTAAAAAGTTTTCCCAAGTTAAGAGACTTCCTGTGCAGCACAATATTGCCTTGAATACAGAAGAAAGAAAGCTGCCAAATGGTAATTCTTTTTACTTACCAACATACACGCTTGATTTACAAGATACAATAGAAGTGTCTAAAGATGACCAAGATACTTTTATTAATTTTATGTCTTGGATAGATAATTATAANACTTATATATACAATGAGTGGGATATGAAAACTACCAAGGACATAAGTGACGCTGATAAAAACACTGTGGATAGTTTTATTGATGTCACAGAAGCAGATGTGTCTTAGTGAAAAGTAATAATCCATTTGCAGTCCATAATATAAATTATCTGTCACCTAGTAGTATAAATACTTTTGTGGCAGATAAGCCTTTGTGGATGATGCGATATCTTTTTGGTGTCAAATCCCCTAGTGGAGCAGGTGCAGTAAGAGGTATNGCAGAAGAGTATGCTTTAGCAGAGAAATATGAAAAAGGTTTCTTTGATTTTAAAGCTCTTGATACTAAGTTTATAGCTTTATGTTGTGAATCTAATGTAGATTTAAACGATGGNAAAACTTTAAAAGAGAGGGATGCTCTTCAAGGGTTTGGCAGTGTCCTCGATGCTAACTTTAAATATGATAATCTTGAAACATATCAAGAGAAAGTTGAAGTTAACATTGAAGACTTGCCTGTGCCTGTGATAGGTTATGTTGATTTCTTGTTTAAGGACAAGATAGTAGATTTAAAAACTACAAATAGAATGCCTTCTAATCCTACTGAAGCACAGAAAAGACAGATGGCTTTGTATTCTATGGCATATCCTAAAAAGAGTGTAGATTTATTTTTTGCTAGTTCAAAGCAGCATAAGGTATTTACACTTAGTAATTTAACTAAATATAAAAAGCAAATAAAAAATCTTGCTTTTACAATACAAAGATTCTTGTCTCTTAGTAGTGACAAGCATGAGTTGGCTTCTTTTGAGTACCCTAACTTTGATAAGTGGGAATGGTCAGATGCCATGAAAAAAGAAGCTAAAAAGATATGGAGTATATAGTGGATAAAAAGATAGAAGATTTAAAATTAGAGATAGAGCAGATGGAGAAGCAGTTAGCCGAAGCCAAGAAAGCCTATCGTGAAATGAGAACAAAGGGTTTGAGAGATGCTATGGAAGCTAAGAAGTTAGCAGACGAAGCAGTAAAAGAAGAGATGAAAGCTCTTGGATACCCTTCAACTGCCACACATTTTAATTGGTATTGGAGAGACTTAACTTAGTGTTTGGCAGAGCACAATTAGAAAAAGGATACAGGGGTAGTTTAGAACATAGTATAGTAAAAGACTTAAAGAAAAGACGAGCAAAGTTTGAATACGAAACTCTAAAGATAAGATGGGAAGAGATAATGTATCGTTCCTACACCCCTGATTTCATTTTAAGAAACGGAATAATTATAGAAGCCAAAGGTAGATTTTTACCCAGAGAAAGAGTCCGGGCAATAGCCATCAAGAAACAGTTCCCTGATTTAGATATTAGATTTGTTTTTAGCAATAGTAATTCCAAAATATACAAAGGTAGTAAGACAACTCTTGCTGATTGGTGCAATGAGCATGGTTTTATGTTTAGTGACAAAACTATACCTATTAGTTGGATAAGAGAAAAGGGTAAAAAGAAACACCCTGCAAAAATAGATATTAGAGACAGAAGACAAGATGCCAAAATTTGATGATATAAATCCTGAAGACTTTCTTATACAAGTAAAGCCTATGCTAAATCCTGCTAAAAGATGGACAGGAGAAGTTGATGTATCGGTGGTATCGTCAAAAGAAAACCCTTTAAATGATGAAGATTATTATGGTGTGTTAGAGTTTTGTAGAATAATATGTGCCAGTATTCCAATGATGGAAAAAGATGAAGGTTTAAGAACAAAAGCTGTGGACTATTTAAGGCAGCAGGATGAGATGGAAAAGATAAAAGAAAAGCCAAAGATAATTGACAAGCATGATAATGTTATAGTAGTATCATTTGATAAGAAGAAAAAATAATGTTAAGTCATATGGAGTACATGAGGATGAGAGAAAAACAAGCTATGGAGCAGTCAGATAACAAAGAGTTACAGGACATGGTTAATCATCCACCTCATTATAATAAATCAGGAATAGAGTGTATTGATGCTATCAAAGCTATGACAGAAGAAGGCTTTGAGCATTACTTGCAAGGTAATATTATGAAATACCTTTGGAGATACAGGTATAAGAATGGTGTTGAAGATTTAAATAAAGCACAATGGTATCTCACAAAACTAATAGANATATTGAAAAATGATAAAAGTAAAAATGATGTTGACTATTGAGGTTGACGAAGAGGANTACCCTGTTCCATCTGACGGAGATGTTAGAGAAGACTTTGAGGAATATGTTAAAGAATTGTTTTATGATGTNGANGGTACAANAATAAAACATATAAGAGTATTAATGGAGACCTAGATGAAAAATTATTTACCAACAGACTANCAAAATTTTATAGCACTATCTCGCTATGCTAGATGGAAAGAAGATGAGCAGAGAAGAGAAACTTGGATTGAAACTGTAGACAGATATTTTGACTACATGGAAAAACATCTTATGGATAATAATAGTTATACAATTACAAAGGCTCTGAAAGAAAAGTTATCAAACGCTATTATGGATTTAGGTGTTATGCCCAGTATGAGAGCATTGATGACATCCGGGGTAGCTTTGGACAGATGTCATGTAGCAGGATATAATTGTAGTTATATACCTGTAGATAGTCCTCGCAGCTTTGATGAGTGTATGTACATTCTTATGTGTGGCACAGGCGTTGGCTTTTCTGTTGAACGAGAGAATGTTGATAAACTACCTGTGGTCAACGAGCATTTTGAAAGAAGTACAACTACAATCAAAGTAGATGATAGCAGACAAGGTTGGGCAAAAGCCTTGAGGGAACTTATTGCTATGTTATATGTTGGGCAGATACCTACATGGGATGTCTCACAGGTCAGACCTGCAGGTGCTAGACTAAAAACATTTGGTGGTAGGGCATCTGGTCCTGCACCTCTTGAAGAGTTGTTTCAGTTCTGCATAGAAAAGTTTACAGGAGCAAAGGGCAGACGCTTGTTTCCTATTGAGTGTCACGATATCATGTGTAAGATAGGTGAAGTTGTTGTTGTTGGTGGTGTCAGACGTTCTGCCCTTATCTCTCTGTCTAACTTAGGAGATGACCAAATGAGACACGCTAAATCAGGTCAATGGTGGGAGAATGAAGGACAGAGAGCACTGGCTAATAACTCTGTAGCATTCAAAGGTAAACCTGAGATGGGTACATTTATGAGAGAGTGGACATCCTTGTACGAGTCTAAATCTGGAGAACGTGGCATATTTAACAGACAAGCTGCTAAAGTAAAAGCACTTGAAAATGGTAGAAGAGATGCAGATTATTATTTTGGTTGCAATCCCTGCAGTGAGATTATACTTAGACCCTATCAGTTTTGTAATTTAACTGAAGTGGTTTGCAGAGAAACAGATGATATAGAAAAGTTAAAAGATAAAGTTAGATTAGCTACAATACTTGGCACGTTCCAATCTACACTTACTAGATTTAAATATCTAAGAAAGGTATGGAAAGACAATACAGAAGAAGAAAGATTATTAGGGGTGTCACTAACAGGTATACTTGACTGCCCTGTTTTGTCTCCTGATAATAGTAATCTAGTAGTGAATTTACAAACCCTAAAACAGGTTGCAGTCGAAACTAACAAAAAGATTGCCAAAGATTTAGGTATACCACAGTCAACTGCAATCACTTGTATTAAGCCATCAGGAACAGTGTCACAGTTAGTTGACAGTGCTAGTGGCATTCATGCAAGACACAATCCTTTCTATGTTAGAACTGTACGTGGTGACAACAAAGACCCATTGACACAGTTTATGAAAGATGCAGGTATTCCTGCAGAGCCTGATGTTATGAAGCCTGATAGCACAACTGTGTTTAGCTTTCCTATGAAATCACCATCAGGTGCTATNACTAGAACTGAGATGACTGCAATTGAACAGCTAGACTATTGGTTGTTGTTTCAGAGACATTGGTGTGAGCATAAACCATCTGTGACTATATCTGTCAAAGAGCATGAATGGATGAGAGTTGGTGCATGGGTGTATGATAACTTTGATGAAGTGTCCGGGATATCCTTTTTACCTTTTAGTGAGCATACATATAAACAAGCTCCTTATCAGGATATAGAAGAGGAAGAGTATGATATCTTGACAAAGGCTATGCCAACTGCTATAGATTGGAGTAGGTTACAAGAGTTTGAAAAAGAGGACACCACTACTGGTAGTAAAGAGTTAGCCTGTACTGCAGGTGTCTGTGAGATGGTTGATATAGAAGCTAGTTAATGTTTGAGGGAACAGAGATAGTGTGGTGGCAGTGGTGGTTACTTATTGCTATTACTATAAATACCACCATAAATTTAATTGTTTTCTTTAAAGGTAGAAAACTACATAGGGAGAAAAAGTAATGCAGCATTTAGAACCTACTGCAGAAGATAGGAAGAAGTTTGACATAGACCTAAAGTATGGTCAGGTCAGAGAAAAGTATGTGGCAGATATGTTGCAGGACAAAAAAATTGAGGTCAAAAGTGAAAGAGATATGTGGCAGAGAACAGGTAACATAGCTATCGAGTATGAAAGTTATGGCAAACCTAGTGGCATAAATGCAACAGAAGCTGACTTTTGGTTTCATAATCTGTGTGTGGGTGACGATGTTTTTTGCACATTGGTTTTTAATGTTGATAATCTTAAAAAACTTATTGACAAATTAGACTATAAAAAGTCTGTGTCAGGGGGAGATAACAATGCATCCAAGATGTATTTGTTAAATATACAAAAGCTGTTTTCCTCTGATGTGATTAAAACATTCAAGGGAGAATAAGAATGAGAGAGATGTTATTATCAGCTTTGAAATCTTACTATGTAGGACATATAAATAAACACATTGCTAATGTGGAAATATATTTAAGCAGGTCTACAGGTATTGGAGAGCATTCAGATATAATAGAAGCTATGGATAAAGAGATAGAGCACATTGATAAGTATGATGCAAGGTTATCTATGATATTAAAATATCTTGAAAGGAAGCAACTCGATGACAAAAAAGAAGAGAAATCCAAATCTAAATAAGTATGATGCACCTCTGAGAATACAGTTTGAAAGAGGTGTAAATGCTTTCAGGGGGAAACAGTACATACAAAACTTAGGTAAGAAAGGAACTAAGATAATATCTACAGTAAGTCCTTACAATCAAAATACTATGCAACACAGAGAGTGGCAAAGAGGATACAACTTTGCATATTATAAGAACTTGGAGAAGTTAAAACGTGAGGAAACTAGAGGAAGAAGCAAAGAAGTTCATGCAGTCTAAAAATAAAAGCATGATAACTGCTGACGAATATCAGAACAAAGCAAAAGCAACTGCAATCTATCCTAAGAAAGATGCGTTGCCTTACCTTGTTTTGGGTCTCACTAGTGAGGCAGGAGAGGTAGCAGGGAAAGCAAAGAAACTAATTCGTGATGGTACACAATCAGATTTAGCATCAGAGATTGGTGATGTGCTATGGTATTGTGCCATGTTAGCTACAGAACTAAATGTTAGTCTTGGTAAACTGATGGAGAACAATCTCGATAAGTTATACAACAGAAAGAAGAGAGGAACATTACAGGGTTCAGGCGATAGTCGTTAGATTAATTACCTCTAAATATTTGTTTATATCCTTTTGTTCCCTGTTCAGGGTCTCCTTTAGCTATTATATTTAGTCTTTTTAAATCTTTAAAGTCTGATAGAACAGGTTCTCTATTATATCTAGTTAAAAAATCGGCTAACGCTGTTCTTCTTAAATCTTTACCAAGTCTTCTGAATTGTAAAAGTTGTCTAGCATACTCATCAGACTGCATCTTACCCAATCCCTTTTTAGATATATTGGCTTTTTCTTTTCTCATCTGTTCATTTATGAAAGTTTTTACAAAAGCATTTATATAGGATTGCTCAGTCGGATATTTGTTTTTAACTGCATCTCCTGCGTTTCTATACTTTTTTATTAATGTGTCTTCATAGTTTTGTGCTGCTTTTATTACTTCAGGCANTATCATTTTTAGTAATTTATTCTCTGCTCTTTGTACACTAGGAACTGCTGACTTGCTACCAAACTTATAATCTTTATATCCTAATCTAGCTAAATACTCACCCTCTTCACTATCTCTTGTTGATAGGTTTAATCCTAATAAAACACGTGATATTGGACTAACTCTTTTTTTATCATCAGAAAACATAAATTCACGTTTGGGTGCTGCCTCTTCTTCTTCAGGTGATACAGTAAATCCTCTTTGTCTAAATGGTTTTTCTAAAGATTTTAAAGCAGAGTCACTAGCTTGTAGAGTAGGGTCTTCTCTTAAATCTTTGTATTCCAAACCTCTAACACCTACTGCCCTTTGAGCTTCTATTATTTGTGCAAATGGTACAAACCAACTAGCCAAATACTCACCAATAGGACCTGCTAAACCCTCTGCTCCTTTTTGTTCTGCTGAAACATCGGTTGAAGCTATTATATCTGCTATGTCTTGAAAAATACTTTGACCTACACCTGTTCTTAAATTAGTACCCACAAAGGTTTCTAAAAATTCTTTGGGGTCAAAGAAGTCTTCAAATGTTCCTTCTAGGTATCTTCTACCTGCTTCCCCTAAATATAAAAACTGTTTCATAGGNAACTGTGGTGTTGTATCCATTTCAGTATTATCGTCTAATCTTAACTTTTTAAAATCAGGTGGTGCATCCTCCGAACTTCTATACTGATATGCACCAAGCATTACTGCTGCACCTATTAAATTACGTGATATTCTTTGCCTGTCTTTAGGTGTTAATTTACCCTTGCCCACTTTGCCAAGAGTTACTATATTTGCTATCTTACGAGTTAATGGTATAGATGCACCACCCATATATTGACCCATAAGTTCCATACTATTAAACATAAATCTTGGGAATGGTGCTACAACAGTTAAGCCATTTCTTACTATAAAAGAAGATATATTTCTAAACATAGGAATGTCAGGCTGTTTAGCGTAAGTAACATCTAATGCTTTTTGTGTAGAATCTGCTACTAAATCTATAAAAGAACGAGCACCTGCAGGTCTAACATTACCTGCATCATTTAGTAAATCACGTATTTTACCTTGATTTAAAGCCTCAATGAAATCTATATTGTATTCTCTTTTAACTA
>FUFK010041220.1_pt1 | contig 22671 bp, 44 predicted proteins | sample 1021851 | NCBI WGS metagenome assembly FUFK01 (sample SAMEA51879418, study PRJEB19060) | metagenome
TATTATTGCGAGATTGACAAAAAATGGAAAACTAAAAATATTGAATTAGTTAAATTTGCCAACAGTAATAACTCTGTAAAAATTTCCTCTTTTGCATATGCTTACTTATGGGATGGAAAACCAAAGTATCAAACCAATGCTTATATGGGACACTAAACAGATCGAAACCCCTCAATTGAGGGGTCTTGAGGTTAATCCTCAACTGATGAGATCAGAAACTAAAAAAGGAGAAGAAAAAATGACAATACAAGACAAACTCAAAAAACTAATTGAGGAACAAAAAGAAAAAAGTTTTGTTAATCCAACTCAAGCTAGTGATTGCGATGCTTTGGGAATAATGATTTCTCAATATTTAAAATGGGATGGAAATGAAATTTTCAAAACTTGTTACAATGCTTTTGAAGATGCAAACTATCATTCTCTAAATGAAAAGTTTGAAGAGTTATTTAAAAAAATGAACCACGAATTAAGTTATAAATTCGATGTTGAAATTAAACTTATTGAAAAGGAAGTGAAAAAAAGGGCATAGATCGAAACCCCTCAATTGAGGGGTCTTGAGGTTAATCCTCAACTGATGAGATCAGAAACTAAAAAAAGGAGAAGAAAAAATGAAAAAATATAGTTTTGTTTTTTGGTGTGGTTATGTGTCGAATGAAGATGGAAAACCATCAATTCAACATGTAACTGAAAAAGATATTTCAGAAGATAATGGTTTTTTTGATGAAGATATNAANGAAATTAAAGATCTTTCTGTNGGACANAAACACGACATTCATGGAGTATTAGAGTCAATGAGTGTTTATAGATATAATTANAAAGGAGGAAAAATGGAAAAAGAAAACATATACGACAAAAACTATAGATTGGATTTAATAGAGGGTATTAAAAATCCAAGACTTAAAAAACTTTATCAAAAATGGGGTATAAANGACACGACTTATTTATTNGGTCAATATATGTCAGATGTACTNGGAGATGATGGAGTCTTTTATAATCNATATAGAGATTGTTTTGAACAAGAAAAACACAAAAAGAAAATGTTGGAAGACTTTGATTTTTTTACAAAAGCTGAAAATATGAAAGATTTTTTTAATGCTTTACAAATCAAAGAACTTAAAAAATATGCTCATTTCGTATTTTAAAGATACTAGATGTTGTGTCCAAGCTCTTGGACACAACTCCAGGTGGTGTAGTGAAAAATAATGCTTGATAATATAATTTATGGGATTATAAATGATAGAAAAAACAAAAAGGAGAAAAAATGTATACAAGAGAAAGAATAAAAGAAGTAGTTGAAGAGTGTTTGCAATATTACACTTTTGAAAAGGTAAATCCAAAAACTTTGGAACACCTAGAACATAACACAAAAGAAAATTTTGTTGAAAGTGTAATGATGGAGTTGGATAATTCTAATACAATCTTAATAGGAAAGGAGAAAAAATGAGTAGATATAAAAATATTGGGAGTTACTGTTGGCAATTATTAAGAAAGGGAAAAATGTTTGATAGAGGCAGAATGCCTAAAAGATTTTATACTAGATTTTTTAAAACAAAAAATCTTGCTTTAAGATTTGCAGTTAAGAACAAACATAAGTGGATACAAGCAACTTTACTACATAATAAAAGTTTATTGGAAATCAAGGCTATCGCAACAATAGATACGAAAGGAAAATATAAAACAAAATACTTATGGCATTGAAGAAAAAGAATTTACCGACTCAAGATAATGTAAAAAGGCTCATGGAACAAACTTTGAGAAATATCTTGAGTTGTGTAGGTGGAGTGTACTATAATAAATATAGGTTAAAGTTAGAAAGAAAGAAAAAAAGAAAGGAGATAAAATGAAAAAAAGAATAAGTCAGTATGATGCTCAAATGGTTGCTGATTGGTTTAATGGATCTAATATGGTGCATTCGTCAATTGCAGATAATGAAAAAATAAAAAAACTATTCGAGCAAAGTGAAAAGTTAAGAATGAAAGCACATAAAATAATTGTTGATGACAACACTTGGAAATTTGAGTTTGCAAGAGGTAATCAACGAAAATTAAAAGTTAAATATAATTATGAAAGGAGATAAAATGAATATATCAGATTTATTGTGTGATTTATATGATATTAAAAAACAAGCTAAATTTCATAAATTTGGTAATTTACCAAAAGACAATGAAGGCACAGAAACAACTATTAATGATTGTTTGGATAATTTAATAAAACAATTAGAAAGTGAGGAGAAATGATAGATTATAATTTAATTTTATATATCGGTCTGTTCTTATTGATATTTGGATTTATCTTGTTTGTGGTGTCAGAGATAAGGATCAGACAGATAGATAAGGAGTTGTTTAGACAAGAACAGTTACATAAATCTTTTATGAAAGCAAAAAAGGAGGGAAAATGAAAGTTTATATTTGTCCAAAATGTAAAGACACAGATGATCAGACAAAATATTTTCCAAAATCTTATTATGAATATATGGGTTGGGATTATATAGACAATTATTGTTTCGATTGTGATATTGAAAAAATAGAAAGTGAGGAGTAATGAACATATTAGAGTTAATTGGAGTAATATTTTTATTTTTTTTAGTTGTAGTTGGGTCAGTTATATTCTTAGTATCAGAAGTAATGACAAAGAAAGTTAAAAAAGAATTTTCTAAATTTAGAGGGCAAGATGAAAATAGATCATAAGAAAGTAGAAAAATTAAAATCTTTTAATGGTGTTAAGTTACGAGGAAACGAAACCTTTGATGAGTTACTTGAGATTGAGAAAAAAAATATGTTGAAAGGTACAATTATTTGTAAGGCTAAAAAGTGTAATAACTACTTATACAAAAATCAAAGCCAAATTAACCCACAATATTGTTCGGAGTGTGTGTAGGTTGTTGAAAAATTTTAAATTACGGATATCTATATAGTATGAAAGATATAACAGAAATACGAAAACTGATTGCTCTTAGAAGTAAGGAACCAATTAATAAAATATTAAGTTATTTTATTTTAGCCAAACTAAACGAGGGTTGCTCTAAATATAATGTTTTTCTTGATAAAACACATAAAGATATTTTTGAGGATATTTACGACAATTACAAAAATGATCCAGATTTTAAAAAATTTATGGTTGGTTGGCGTTGTTTTTATGACGAATTAAAATTGTTGGTTAGAATAGAGTTATATAAACATATATTAAAAAATAANGTAAAAGAAAACAAATCACATAATAAAATTATAACTTATAAATTAACTAAAAAAGGACAAAACTATTTACAAAATGATTTAAGAAATTACTTTATTTTTGAAAGTGGTCGTTGTGAAATTTTAGGATTTATAAACTCCAATATAAATTTTACAGATTTTGATAAGCAATTAAAAGAATGGGAAAGCAAATAATAAATGATGAATTTGTTCGTACATAGAGAATGTGGAGATTGTAACCTTTGTTGTAAATTACCAGAAATAAATTATTTTAAAAAAAAGAAAAAATCACATGAGTGGTGTGAAAGTTGTGAAATTAGCGTAGGTTGCAAAATTTACAAAAAAAGACCCAAGGGTTGTAAAGATTTTACTTGTGCTTACATTGAAAAATTTACTGATTTAAAGCCTAATAAGGTTGGTTTTATAATTTTTCCTCAAGGAAATTTATCCTTAGAACACAAAGTTCTTACAGTTTATTGTGAAGAATTTAAGTTACAAAATTTTATTAAAAATATTAAGAAAGATTGGAAAATGCAAAAAATGATACAAAACAAATGGGCATTTCATATTCGTTACAATCAAGATGATGATAAATTAGCAATATACGATCCAAATGCATTTGACGATAAGTTAATTTTTATTAGTAGAAAGGAGGTTAAAAATGGCAGAAAATAAAATTTTTACAGATGCTGAAATTTTAAAAGCATTAAATAATATTAAAGAAATTGTTGAGTCACAAAGAGAATTAAATAAAATTATCGATAAAAGACTACAAGCTTTAGAAAAATTTACTTTGGAAAGAAAGTAAAGTTATTAGGGGGTGTTTCGCTCCTACACCCCTAATAATCCCTAATATATCCTGGAGGTAGAATTAATTTTTCNTCTCNATTTGGTTTTAAAACAACNCGTAANGANGNATCNANNGGGTTATTNCTTTGATGNACCTCTATTCTTTTAATCTCNTCTAAATATCCTTTTTTAGTCATAATGTAAATTTTNGCNTCACTAACNGCATTACCTCTNCNACCATTNTGACCTTCAGTAAATTTTTCTAAATATTCTTGTAAATGTTTAACGTACATTATTTTTTATTAATTATTTCTGTAAGCTCAGTAATTACTTTTTTATAACCATCTACTAAATTTTGTAACTGGATAACTTCCGATTTATATTTCTTTAATTGAAAAATTTCTTCTTTTTGCATTTTAATTATTGTTTTATACCCCTCTACAATATCGTCTTTCATATATTGACTTTATATTTAAGTTACCTTAAAAAGTCAACTATGGGTGTTCCAAAGAGATTAACAGAGATGCAACAAAGATTTGCTGAATTTTTAGTGTTCGGAGATGAAAATGGTCCNATGACTAAAACNGAGGCNGCNCTTNNGGCAGGTTATTCNCCNAAAAGAGCNAGACAAGANGGATCTGAGCTTACNAATCCNAANCTTTCNCCACTTGTNGTNAAACATATTGGAGAACTAAAAGAAGAGAGATTAAAAAAACACGAAGTGACTTACGATGGTCACATATCTGAACTTGCAAGATTACGAGAGGCAGCACTAAAAAAAGGATCTTTTTCATCGGCAGTTAATGCAGAAACAAATAGAGGAAAAGCTGCCGGTTTGTATATTGATAGAAAAATAATCAAAACGGGTAAATTAGAAGATATGTCAGAACAAGAGTTGGAAGCAAAGATGAAACAAATTTTAGACGATTACTCACAGATAATTGATGTAACACCAACTAAATCTTCTGAATCTTCTTCACCCANNNNCGNGGAATCATCGTTCGATCCCCAAAAGTAATACCATCATCATCTTGGTCATAAGATGCAAATAGTTTTATAGACTTNTTATCTTTTGAATACAACCAACCCTCATTTACTGGTCTTGCTAATTTCATTTTATCAAACTCTTTTTCAGTTGCCCAGCCAGAGTCACTGACACAATCAATCCACTCCACTCTGACTTTCGGATAAGGTATATCGGGAGAGCTTTCAGTTGCAATTCTTTTTCGTCTTTTCCTAGGCATGTATAGGTTTATATCACAGATTGATTTATTTAAAATATGCTTCACGTGCGCGATAGCGATTTTGTATTGGTACATATTAATATGTACCAAAAAACAAAAAGTGTACCATAATTTGTCCTATAAAAAGCCTTATTTTATGCTAAAAAACAGTTAAAAGTACACAAAGTACACTTTATTTCGTGAAATAAAAAAATATTTTTTTAATCTGTAAAATAAAACTATAGTATTTCTTTATCTGCCTTGTTTTCAACACAATATTTCCTCATTACAGACAATTTTTCCTCTGCCTTACCTATCTTTCCTAATAAAGTATCAACTTCACCTGTAATGTCCACATGTTCTGGTATAACCATATTGTGGTCTTCAATACATTGTAATTTGTATAATGCGTCTTCTATTTCAGCTTCATATCTCTTTAGCAGCGTTCTAAATAATTTATCATTCATCGTTCCATTCCTCCATTTCCGTGTTCCCATCTTCGTCAACATATATAATCCACGACTTTTCACCATCAAAATAGTAACCATCTACTTCTCTTTTCATTTAAAGTCCTCCTTTGTTATGTTAACTTTAGCTTTTTCTTTTTCGTCATGCAATAGGTCATAATACGTGTCTAATCTTTTCAAAAACTTATGTTTATATTGCCTTAATTCATGGTCCGTGATCCTAAATTCTTGGTAATATAAGTCTGGTGTACACATCATGATCACACCTTGACGGATCTTTGAACCATGGACATAATCGTGAGCCATGGCATATGCAGCAATCTGTAAATAATAATCCTCAACCCATTCTTTTTTCTTCGGTTTATTAGATTGTTTAAAATCTACAATACTTTCCAAGCCATTATGATTACAAACCAAGTCAGTAGACCCAGCATATAGCCCAGGATAATACAATGTAACTTCTGAGCCATAATACTCTTCAATTGGTGCAAGACCGATTTTAATAATTTTTTCGGCCATGGGCTTCGCCTCCTGTCCGAGTTCTGTAAGATCATCGTAGCCAACTCCCGTAACATAAGATTCGATGAATTTGTGCATGGAAGTCCCCCTCCTACTACTATGATTTTTGATTTCTTCAGCTCGTTTTTCTCCAACTTTCGCNTTCCAGTCTTTTAAAAATTGTTGATCTTTGGTNGCTCCTAATATCGTAGTCACAGATGGAAGTCTAGNACCATTTACATCATATAGCCTTGTTCCATGTTCCTCGATCCTTGTCGCATCAACATAGGTGTATTTTTCCTTGAGCTTGATAGCTTTACCAATATTATGATATTCCTCTAAGTCTTTTTCACCCATCATTATCTTTTTTTCCTTAAAATTTTTACATGTTTACGCCAAGCCCAAGAGCTTATAGAACCGGTAACACCCATCAACCAAATGTAAAATCGTAACATCATTTTAGATTTTTAATTACAAAATATATTATAGTTACACCAATCGCTAAACAAGTCATACTATAAACAAACATCCCTAATCCGTACGCAGCAGTCATGTAACTTTCTCCAAAGCATCTCGAAACTTACCTTTATAGCCATATGGTCCGTGGTGAATGGTCGTTGAGTCTATGTTCGCATGTATCTTAAATTTAGACTTACGAGCTAGTTCGCAAAAAGCAATGTCCTCGCCTTTAAATAGATGATCGTCAAAGGAGGTATCAAAGAAGTTCCATAGACAATCCTCAGATGGGTTCTCATCAGTATTCTCAGCTCCCATAATTTCTGCGTTTATGTTTTTTCTTTTTTCTTCAGGAAACTTGATCTGTAAGTTAGGATTATCTTCTTTCAACTTATCAAACACACCACGTTTTATCATCATCAAGCCCGTAGGTCCTGCAGTAATCTCTACAAAACCTTTAGCTGATATCTCTATCTTATCATAATTTTCAAAGGATACCGGATAAGACTCTTTCATAGTTGTATCTTTTAATCTGTATGGGGTGCAGCAGATATCATAATTACCCGCTAACATTCTAAACACAGAGTCTGCACCAAACTGCATGTCGGCATCGACAAACAACAAAAAGTCTTTTTTTGAGTGTAAAAATCCAGCAGTGAGTAAGTTACGACAGTGACTAATATAAGGACTTTTAGCCGTTCTAAACTCAGCGGGGATATTGTGCATCGTGAACTTATTAAATAAATTTAACAATGATAGACAAGTTTCTACTTTCATCATATCGTAACAAGGTAAAGCTACAAATACAGTTGGTCTCATAATTTATTTTTAATCTCCTTTAAATACTCTTCGTTTTCTTTTTCTACCTCCTCTTGACTCCCTCGATTAATGCTGCCAAAAATTTCATCATATCTTTTCCGATATAAATCGTTGGAGACCCTTGATTTTCCATCCCATTTTTTACCTTTATCTTTTTCCATTTACTTTTCTTAACCTATAATCATTTAAATTTATTACTTCTCCTTTTACTAATTTTCTTTCTTCTAATTTCTTTTTTGCATAGTGGGCTATAATTTTTTGTATGTCTTCTAATTTAACATGTGCGAATGGCCATAAAAGCTTTGATACATAGTATGCATCACGGTGGCAGCACCTCCACCTCCACTGCTTTTTCCAACCTACAGTGTACTTTGTTTTATATCTTTTTGCCGTTACTGTACCAACACCTAACATTTCATGCACCCAAATTAAAATTGATTTATCCGTCATAGCCATTTCCATTCTTATTGACCATGTTGGATAGGGTCTTTTGTTATGTTTTCTCTGACGCATATATTGTTTGTATTGAACGTGACCCTCGCCATCAAATAAACCCGCAATATAAGCTCTATCAATCTCTGCTATCATTTGTGAAAATCCACCTTACCATTGCTGTTGACGGATCAAAACCGTCAAAATTAATTTTAGTGCAGCTTGTAAGTAGGATTGTCACTAATAAGATTATCGTTGCTTTTTTCATACAGCTCCCCTTCAGAATCACAAACCCAACATTGATGGATTGTGCCTTGAATATTATGTTCTGTTTTAATTTTTAAGTAACCATTGCCTTTACAAGTCGTGCATATTACTTTCTTAATCTGTATTTTTTTTAATCTTTCCATTTAACTTTCTTGCTTCCTTATTTGCTAAAACTTCTATTGTTTTTGATATAGACAATTTGCCATCAGGTAATAATACTTTAGACAACTTTTCTAAAATAGAGTATGTTTCTTTTTGAAGAGAGACATTTTTGTATTTACTCATATCAGTCATTTGTTTCCTTTCATAATTTTAACACAGAATATAGGATATTGCCTAAAAAAGTCAATGAAAATATTGTTAAGTTTATTAATTTGTTCACAGGTTGCATCTACATGCATAGAACCATATCAATGGCCTGATAGGTTTGATACACAATATGATTGTTTAATGTTTGGTTATGAGGAGTCTGCTAAAAAAATGAGGGAGATAGGCAGGACTGAAGTTAATAAATATAATATGTATATTAAATTTTACTGTACACCAGAAAAGCCTAGTATTTGACATTATGGCAAAATAATGNTATTGGANGAAATCTTCTCATCATTACCTACGCTTATTTTTCCCTCTTTAGCGTAGGTGCGTTTACAATTCAAAGTTGAACCCATTTTGAACATAGTGTCCTATATTGTCCTTGACACAAGATATAGTGCGTGACATTTTGCTTAAAAATTTTCTTGACTTATCATTTACTATCCTATAATATCATATTATAAAAATTTTAATTAATTTTTATATTAGTGTGAAATACCACTTAGCTATAAAACATTGTGAATAAGGTTAGTTAGTTCTTGGAAAGGTATACTTTTATGACAACACCGCCACAAGTACCAGAATGGTCGGAAATTCCTTATCCTATAAAAATGAAATTAAAATATGATGAGGTTAATAATCTGTGGGATCAGCAAACAATACCTTATATTACAAGGTTTGAAGCTAAAAGAGCTGTCAAATTAATTTGTAATAAATTTGGTAAACCTAAATTTGCACCACCTACAATAAGATACCCAATATCCAGATATAGAAATATTTGGTGGGATACTTTTATTTGTTTAAGTGGCGATCCTACAACCATGCGTAGAGGTTGGAGAGAGCTAGTTCATCAAACTAGTCATAGTATTTATAAATATTATTCTGGTTTTAAAAAAAGACAAAGAAAATATGAACACTCAATTCAACAAGCTGAATTAGAATTAGAAATTTTAAAATTTGTTATTTCTAAAAATTGGCTGAATGGTGTTCTAAAGCCTAAAGTCGTTATCTTGTCCAAAGATGAAAAACGAAATAAAAAATTAGAACATTATCAAAAACTAATAAGTAAATGGCAAACTAAACTAAAGTTAGCCAATACCTTTATACGTAAGTATAATAAAAAGGTCAAATATTTAAATAAACAATAAAGAACACAACCTTATTCACTTTTTATCTACACATGCAGCCAATCCAATTACCACTACCATCGTTCATTATATGCAAATTTAAACTATCTACATAACCAGAAAGCTTTAGTCTTAGTATTTCACACAACTCTAAACAATCTACTTTTTCTGTTAAAACTATCCCCTCTAATATTTTTTTTGTAACTGGTATTAATTGATACAGTCCATCGTTTAGTATTATCAGATCCATAAGCCTCCCTTATAAGTTTGTACCAAAGTTTTTTATATCTTTCATTCTTAGTTTTATTATAGATAATTGCTAATTCATCTAGTCTTTTTTGCAGTGTCACTTACGTTAGTCCCCCATCTTAAAATATTTCTTAATCCAGGTGCCTTGATTTCTACGTCTACACCATAAGGTTTCCATTCTCGTTTCATTATATTAAGCTCTAATAAAAAGGCACTATATTGTTTTTGAGATATGCCTTTGGGTTTGATTGTAATAATTCTTTCTTTATTTTTCATTATTTTATTAAATCGTCTCCGTCAATCATTATAATATTATGTTTGTTGGCTAGTTCTTTTGCTGAAGGACTAAATCTAGATGAAGTAATAAACATCTTAACTTTTTTATAATCAGAGTGTTCTTCATCACAAGCAGTTTTAAAAGCTCTCATTTCATTTGGTGGTATTGGTTTTTTCCAATGTTTACATTGTACAATCAAGTATTCAGTTTCTAAATTATCTAAGACTTTCATTGCTCTTATGTCTATACCTCCATCATAGTTCTGACAAGTCTTAACTTCATACCCTAATTTTTTAACGTGTTCTCTACAATATTCTTCAAAACCAAGAGGTCCTAATTCATTTATTTTTTGAGCTTCAGAAATATCTTTAGTATCATAATAAAACACACCATTTAAAGCAGTATTTCTGTATCGTATTTCTCGTTTTGTCATAGTGCTGCCCCATTCTGATTCCCTAACAAATGTATGTCCATCTGGTATCCATATATCTAATCTTTTAGCTAACAATAATTGTTTTTTAGACGGTTTTTGATCTGATACTAATCGTCTAATATGGGCTCGTCTAGTACCACTAAACTTTCTACTTTCATTAAAAAAATCTTTTTCTTTTTTTGTTTGTGTAACATCTAAACTTCTTCTGTATCTAACTTTAGGAAAATAAATATGATAAACAGAGTTAGTTTTACAATTACTTGGAGATCTTCTACCTCTATACTGCATTGTACTATCTCTTTCGATTAATACTTTAGCGTCTCTAATACATGTTGCAAGTTTCGTGTATATATCTTGAATACAATCTTCAGAATAATTATCGTTTAGTTTTAAATTGTTCCATAAAAAATATTTAAAATCTTTTTGTTTTTTATCAAACACTTCAAAGAAATATCTCTCGTTATCGTCAGACACCACTATAGTAATATAGTCTTGATATTCTCTAAATTTAATAAAACTAAACACCATGTCATGCAATATTTCAAACACACCATCATAAGGCATTGTATAACCTAATGGACTGTTCATCGCTTCCTCAATTATGTGCTTATTTTTAAATTCAAATTTTTTTTGGTGTTTGTAAGCCTCTTCCATAAAACTATCATAATCTACTGTAACATCTAATTCATTTACAACCCTTTCATCGCTTGGATTAACATCATTAATTATGGTTGAATTTTTCATACATAGAGGAAAGTTATTTACATTTAAAACATTAAATATTAACTCCGAAGGTTGTATTTGATACCAAAATAATAAACAATCTGTTTTAGATTTTTCTTCGTAATTTATTGCTCTGCCATCACAAAAAGTTAGTCCGTCTTTTACACAATGATATAATAATGCTGCTTTAACTATAACCTTTTTTAAATGAGTGGTAATTTTTTTTTCGTAAATTTTACCATTTTTTTCTCCTGCAATATCAAAAATATTTATGTTTTTTTCATGATCAAATATTTCTTGCATATAATAATTTTTAATTTTATTAAATGTATCTAACCTTTTTATTTCGTCAAAAAATAGTGGTTTTTCTAAAAGATTTTTAGGTTCTTCTCTTCTAAATTTAGAGTCTATACTTGTTGAACAATATTCATTATACAAAGCTAAAATTTCAACAGCACAACTAGTTTTTAAACAGTCCTTTTTAGTATGTTGTTCAATAACAATATCTGTTGCACGATTTTCTTCCTCTTCAGATGATAATTTAGCTTTTGGATCAGTTAATAACATTTTAGAACTTTTTAAGGTTCCAATAAATTCTGTACTTGCTGTTTTTTTAATAAAAAAATCTTCAAAACCTTTAGGTGGATTATATATTGGAGAGGTATAATCTGATTGTCTTAAATATTTTAACAATTTGTCCATATGAATATTATTTTTAAAAACTAGTCTTGCAGCAGTGTTTTTTGAAACTTGAGGTTGAACTATGTAAATTACAACTTGTTCATCAAAGTTTTTGTGATTCCAATCTATTTGACCATAGTTACAAAATGACTCCTGAAATATATTAAAAACACTTTTTCCTGCAGGATTTGAAGTCTCATCAATTGATCGTGCGATTTCAAAAAACACAAGACCTTCATTACCTTTTGAGGGCTTATTAACTAATAGAATTCCATCCTTATAATGTTTTCCAAATAATGCTCCTTTATGCATTTTTTCCTTAGCGTAGTCTGAGTAATCTATATCCACTATTTCAGGAACCCATAAATTTTTTAAAAGTCTTTCCTCTCCTCTTTCTCTATTTAATCTTGTTTGTTCAGCTATAAAATCAATTATATGTAAAGATTTTTTTCTTCCAATTTTAGGTAAAACAAATGCAAAATTTAGACCATTTTTTAAATTTTCTCTATCTTCCATTCTTTTTGAAAAAGTATCTCTATTACCAAAATGATCTTCAAACTTTTTTAAGTTCTCCTCACTTTTCTCTTGTCCTTTGAAGACTTTACTTTCCCACCATTCTCGTACGTATTCGTGCATAATTTCTCCTGTATACTTTCTTATAGGACTTTAAATGATTAAAGTCAAATACTATCTTCTGTATTTACCCATTCTTTTTTCGTGTTTATTAGGGCTTTTTTTGTGTCTACCCGGTCTTTTCCTAGGTTTAGGCTTTACATAATTATTTACACCGAATTTAGATTTCTTCGCCATCTTTAAAATATCCGTCAACCTCTGATTGTAGAGTATGTTTATGCAAATTAGGTATATAACTTATTACACCATTTACACGTTGTTCTAAATCGCTGCCACATGTTAAACATCTATAAAATGTTCTAGTTATGCCAACTAACATTGTGTATTCCTCACAATCTGGACAGACACCATTAACTATCTCCGTATGAATTTTTATTCTTTTTTTTCCTGTCATATGTTTTCTTATTTTTTATCACAATCTGACGATATCGTCTATCTCTTAAATGTTTTGCAACTTTATTCGATGATGAGTTTCTTAATTGATTTTGAGCCATCTATATTATCTTCTAATTCTGCTTTACCTTTCCAACATTTATAGGTAACTGATTCAGAAAAAGTTCTCTCCGCTTCGCGCTTCCCGCGCAGGCACATCGCCATTGAGTCTTGCAGTCGTGCCTCCTTAATCTCTCCGTTAATAAACATTAATAATCCTACAACAGCTTCAATCATACTACTTTACCTTTATTTTCACCTTCTTTAATAACATATTTCTGTGTACCATTCTTACCATGTTCGACAGATTTTTTTAAATCTTTTACATAATTCATTTGTTTAGCTTCTTTGTTTATGTGAGCTATGTAGTCTAAAACTTTTTTAGTGATTCGTCCCGTTGCCATTTGTATATTTCATCTCTCTGTTTGCATCTTTTAATTTTTCGATGTCTACTAAAACTTTGTCCATTTGTTTTCTTAAAAATTCTATATTAACTTTGTTTAATGCCATTGACTCGATATGTGCGTTTAATTTATCTGTTGTTTTATACAGATCTTCGATCATCATGAACTGTTCAGAATCAGCGGGCAGTGAACCCAGTTGTCCCCGTGGCCACTTAATTCTAAATTCTGTGTTTTCTTGTAAGTCTTTTTCCATTATCTGTATACGAGTGTCTGCAATATTTAATCGCTCTATCATTTGAAAATAACCCATGGTGCCGAGTGCCACGATAATTATTAAGCTGGCAACTGTCTTCATCGGCATTTGCACGGCTGCTTCTTCAGATATATTTAAAGGTTTTTTACTCATTTAGTTTTGGTTTTGGTGGAGGGATTATAATGTCTTTTGGATCAACTTTCAATGGCTGTGGTGGTCGTACAAAAATCGCCAATAAACATAACAAAATTATAAGTATTGCTGTGAACCTGTAGTCCATAACAACCTCCAATCATTACTGTGCTTTTGGTGTAAATAAAGATTTAATCTTTTTGTAAACCCAAACAACAACAGCTTTAATTTTATTGTATATCCAAGTTAATACTTTTTTAATTTTATCAATCATTTTTCTTTTCCTCTATTTCATAGAAAAACTTGTCTGTATCTTCTGTACGCCAAGCTCTACTATCCTCTACGTTCCATTCAGATGTTTGCACTTTCCAATCAGGAATAGTATCTTTTACTGTAAAAGAAGGTATATCCCATATACATCTATTGTTTGGCTGTGCTGCAAAATTACCATCATCTAAGGCAATTATGTGGGCGCACTTGTGTTCGTGCGGTATTTCTGAATGATCAGTGTCAAGTATGTTACTCTCTGGATGAGCAAAGTCAACAGTAAATAAATACTTACCAGGATGCCATTTTTTATCTTTGCCTATATACTTACCTGCTTGTCCGTCTAAGATATCCCAACGATGAACAGAAGGATAATAAGAAAAACAATTCCAGAGCTGTAATTCATCAAGTCTTCTTGTGGGCACGTCGGATGGCTTAAATCCCTTTTGAATAAACGCGCTAATTGGTAAGCGATAAAATATTGCACCGTTTTCCATAATAGCATGAAATAATATAGCCCTACCTGTAAGAGCGCTAAGGCCAAAGATAATGCAGTCTTCAACTTCTCCCCTATGTTTTTTAAGATCATATAAATATTCTCTTTTTATCTGTGCATAAGTTGGTGGTATGTTTACATTTAAATAAGCCATAATTTATCCTCATTTTATTGTACCCCAATTTTTTCCGTATTCATAGTCTACTTTAATAGGCACTTCTAAATCAACAGCAGATTCCATAATCTCTTTAATTTTATCTGCATTATTGTTTACAGATATATCAAGTTCATCATGAACTTGTATATGTGGTGTAATACCCTCTTTATGTAACTCAACCATTGCTTTTTTAGTCATGTCAGCTGCTGATCCTTGTATCAATCTATTCAAAGCTTTATATGTGTAAGCTCTCCTGATCCCTGGTCCGTGTTCAGCGAGTGCTTGATCGTGTGGCAAGGCTTTGTGTATGCCGTATTGATTCGGTTCCCATAAATTAAATCTACATCTACGACCTAACCAAGTTCTAATACGACCATTGTCTGCTGCCTTACGCATAACACTATCCATTAAAGTTTTGACAAAGGGTACCCTATTATGATATTGTTTAAATAAACTCTTCGCTTTATCCTCATTTATACCAAGTTCGGCTTGTAGTTTATTTTTACCCATACCATAAAACAATCCAAGATTAATTGTCTTAGCTTGTGATCTAGGTATATCCGCCATTTCAGCTACAATCTGATGAAAGTCTGCTTCACCATCTTTATAAGCTTCAATAACATCATTTACACCATACAGACCATCTAAAGCAGCATAATGAACTACAAGCCTTGGTTCCTGCTGAGAGTAGTCAAAGCATCCCCATGAATGTCCTTCTTCAGGGATAAATAAAGATCTGATCTGTGGTCCAAGTTCCTTGTTACGTGCAGGAATTTGTTGGAGGTTTGGATTGTTATAACTAAATCTACCGGTTACGGTACCACCTACATCAGACCTTAGTTGGTTTATTTCAGCATGAATTCTTCCTTTGTGTGAATGTTTTAATATGGTATCTATAAATGTTGTGTGAGCTTTATTAATCTCTCTTGCTCGTGCAATCTTTTGTACCATCGGATGTGGATGGTTTTGTAAAAAATTTTTAGTAAAGGATGGTGCTTGTGTCTTTTCAGTTCGGTCAAATGGTAAAGAAAGTTTTTCAAAAACTTGAGCAATGGATCTTGCAGCCCATATTTGTGTGTCTATTCCTGTTGCTTTCTTCACTTGTTGTAGGCATTGGTTTTCTTCTTGAACTAATTTTCGTTTTAATTGATGAGCTGCTTCAATGTCTACACGAACACCTAAGAAACGCATATCAACAAGGCAAGGAAATAATGAAGTCTCCAAGTCAAAGATGGATTCTATATCTTGGTGTACTATTTCCTTTTTCATTTCTTGCCATAATTCTAATGTTAATTTAGCGTCTTGTTCTGCATACTCGCCAACATACATAGCTGGTAACTTATACATCTCAGACTTAGGATCTATGCCCCATTCCTTAGCAGTTTCGAGCAAAACAGCCTCATTTTTGCCCCTTCCGACATAATCACGACCCATACTACCTAAATCGTAACGAAAGCGATTCTCGTCCACGAGAGAGCCTGCAATCATGGTATCTACGATGGTGCCATTGATTTTAAGACCTTCAGCCCTAATAAAGCACACATCATACATTGCATTGTGAAATATCTTCTTAGAAGGGTAGTTTAGAATGGTTCTAAAGTAATCTATTACTTTTTTCCTATCCATATTACCACCACCCTCATGAGCTATTGGATAATATGCTGACCAACCCTCTACTGCTAAAGCTATGCCAACTATCTTTGCTTGACCCGTCACAGAACCTGAACCCATAATTTTTAAATTTGGATCCTTGGTTTCTAAGTCAATCGCTATCTCATCATAACTAGATAGATCTTTGAACTCTTCAGGTGGTAGCCACTCTGTTTGAGGTTTAAATAATATCTTCATCTAACAGAACTTTCTTTATTGCGAGTCCGAACTCCCTTGCGATTTGTGGGACGATTGCGTTTCCAAGGGTTTTGATTCTGTTGGCTCTGTCTTTGTCCAATTCATAGGAAATCCCATTAGGAACTCCACAAAGGTCGGATTCAATTTGCCACCAGGTTTGTTTTTTTTCATCATTTTTATCGGAAGAGAATCCGAATTCCTGTTCTTGTAGCTCTCGCTTAGGGTCACGTCTTTGTAATCTCTTTGAGCTGGTGTCGGTAGCATCTCTTTCATATTTATCATATCTCCTATTATCGAGTGTCTGTCCTTCTGACTTTTTGGAAGTGTTAAGTTCTTGCTGTCGTTCGTTGTTGGACTGTAAAATAATTTCTTCTTCTCCAGATACAACATCGCGTCCGATAGTTTCGCTCCGAATGTCGACTCTGGTTTGTTCTTCTTCCTCAGAATAAAACTTCCAGACTTTGTTCTCTCCACTCTCTCCGATTGTTGTCCCCCTTCCTCGCAATCCACTGTCGGTGTTGGATACATTTTTGGTAACTCCATAGCCATAGTCTCCTCCAACTTCGTTTTTAACTTGCCTCTCCTCTCTACTCTTTTCCTCACTGTTTCTAGGTTCTCGTTCATTGCTGCGGATGCTCTCGGTGTTGGATACATTTTTTTCTTCTCCTCTTCTTGAACTGCTACTGTCAATGGTTTCCCTCCTTGCTTGTATTTCTTCGTTCTCTCCGATGCCGAGTCTTGTGTTGGTGTCGGATACATCTTCTTTTTTGTGTTGTCTGGAAACAGTATTTGATCTGCTAGAGCTATTGATCCTCTCTTTACTCTGTGTTTGTTGCCACCTATGTTGTTCGGACCTATCCTTGCGTCTTGAGTTGTTGGTGTTACATACATTCTCTTTTCTTCTCTCTCTTCCTTCTGCACTGCGTGACGAAGTGCGAACTGAAGATTGATTCCCTTTTCTTCTTTCTTTTGTTTTGCTCTCTTTTCCCAAGCTTCCAATGTTTCTGATTGATTGTGTAGATGATCTGATCTCTGTGGTGTTGGATACATCTTCACCACTTGATTGAGAGGTGGCTTCTGTCCTCCTCCCGGATGTGGTTTCCGTGGTTTGTTGATCTCGTTCGAATCGAATGTTGTTGGTGTCGGAAACGATTGTTTCTTTGATCGAAGGTGTTTCTCTACTTGACCCATGTCTTGATAAATCTTCATCGTTTCTGGATCCACTTGCTCTCGTAGGTTCGATGGTTTCGTTCTCCCTTTTCTGTGACCCTCCATAATCTTTTTCGTCCCTGCAGCGCTTCTCGGCGGCAAGTAATCCATTGTGTTGGGAGTGGCCCACAATCCAGACTCTATATCTTTGGTGCCAAGCACCGATGCCTGAAGCTGGAATAAGGAAACATTGGACTTCGAAACCTTCACTTTCCAACTCGTCTTGCACCTGTCTGAGTACCATGCCGTTTTGGAGGTTAATAATTCCTTGCACATTCTCCCCAATAACGAATTCGGGTTTGATCTCCCTAATGAGTCTAAGCATTTCTGGCCAGAGATAGCGGTCATCGTTTGTACCTTTTTGTTTTCCTGCGACGCTGAAGGGTTGACATGGGAACCCTCCCACAACGACATCTGCTGAGTATTCTTTTCCTTTGACATTTTTTATATCCTCCTCGATTGGTATGTTAGGAAAGTTTTTTCTTAAAACCTTCTGACAGTATTTATCTTTCTCAACAAATTTCACTGTCTCAAAAAAACCTGTTGAATCTAAACCTAAAGCAAATCCTCCTATNCCTGANAATANATCTAAAACTTTTAATTTTCTATTCACGAATAATCTCTTTCCAAAATCATTTCTAAATAATGTATTGCTTTTTTTATATCTTGCTCCTTTCCCTTTACAGAATGCCTGCAAATATATTTTATAGCATTCCCCTCTGCAAAAAGCAACTTGTTCTCATTTATAAACTCTGCAGGTTGAATTTTCATCGAACGATAGTGCTTCCCACCTACCTGTTCTTCTAGTGAATCATAAGTTGTTGACTTAAACATATTTTTATGTGTCATATGTCATACCCCCTCTCTGTCTTTGCGTAAATTATATTCAATTCTTTTTTAGCTCTTGTAACACCTACATAAAATAATCTGTGTTCATCATCAGGATTATCTAAATATTTATTATAAGCAGCGTTACTTAAGTCAGTTAACAATATTACATTATCTCTTTCATTACCTTTTACACCATGAATAGTTGATATTTTTATTCTAGGTTCTTTTGACAAATCTTCTCCATTCTTTATTAATCTCTGTATTTTTCTAATTTCATCGTCTCCTAAATCATCAAATGCAATATACCACTCTTCATCTGTTTTTAAACCATAATCTTTTTTTAANGTATCNATGTCATAAAATTTNTCTTTTGACATTTGTTTCATTAATTTTAAATCTACATTTTTACTCATCTTATTAGTTATCTTTTTATAATCATTATAATGTAAAGGAGTGCCTTCTCGTAACTTGTTCCAATTTTCTATTAAGGCATAAATATTTTGAACTCTTGGGGTAGAATTTCTTCTTTGAAAATAGAAATTATTTTGATCTAAATAGTAAGCTATCTTTTCTAATATTAAATTTGTTCGAGCGAGTATTAACCATTCTCCTTTGGATAAATCTACTCTATCAATCTCCCAATGATAATTTACTTGACCTAAATCCTCTTTAGGTATCCAATTTTTTTCAACTCTATTCTTAACTTTTTTAATTATTTTATTAGCTACATTAAATATATTTTTAGGCACCCTATAAGATTGTTGTAATATTACTCTTTCTCCTTCTAAATTTATAAAAGTTTCTGCATCTGCACCATTCCATTTATAAATAGCTTGGTCATCATCTCCTGCAATAATAGATTGTTTAGAACTTTTTTCTAATTTTTTAATAATATCCCACTGTATCAAACTTAAGTCTTGTGCTTCGTCTACAAATATAACTTCAAACTTAGGACTTTCTCCTTTGTCTAAAAATTTTTCTAACATATCTATATAATCTATTAATCCTTTCTGTTTTTTATATTGATATAATTCTTTGTTGATTATGTCTAACTTGTCGTATGTAATATTATAGCTATTACCATTTAAATTATATAATTCTAATGGTGACATTCTTTTACTTCTAGCTAAACTAATTAAAGAAATATAAGGATCTTTAGAGTGTAATATACCTTCATGATCATGGTCATATCTTATACCTTCAAACTCTATCTGTAAGTCTCTACCTAAATCTTTATAATCTTTTTCTTGCATAACATTTTCTTTCTTCAGACCTAGTATATTAAAACAAAATGAATGTAGAGTTCTAAAGTAAGGTAAGTCTTTTTCAGTTAGATTAAACTTATCTATAGCTCTACTCTTACCTTCTTGTGCTGCATTCCTTGAAAAAGTAAAATAACCTATCTTACTTGGTTCTACTTTCTGTAAAAATTTTTCTAATTCATTCATTAAATAAAATGTCTTACCTGTACCCGGTGGTCCGTATATTATTTTTCTCATTAATAGTTCTCCTTGTTAAATGTTTTTTCTTTATATGTTTGTGGTTTTTTATCAAATCTTGTTACAACAAAAACAGATAGTTTAGTTTTACCAACTCTTTTAGTAAAACAATGTAAGTGATCTTTGAGCATTTGAGATGTTCTTTGGTATTGTATTTTCCAATGTCTACGACTTAAATATTGATGAAAGAAATTATCAAAAACAAAATAATGATATTCATCTTTCGTATATGTTCCACCATTTTTTAAATCTTCAAAGTCATCTTTCTTAACTCTATTTAAACAATAGTCTTCTAAGTAATTTTTTAATATGTCCTTGGTTCCTGTTCCTTCAGCAGGCTCCGTTATCTCTGCACCTTCTAACAAAATATTAGTTTTTTGTTTCCATTCATTTGTCTTTAGTGTTGGTGGATTAAATCTAAGTTGTTTAACACATTCTTCTTGAAACAAAGCTTGATTGGTTAGATGTTTTGCAGAGTCTAAATATAATCTATCTCCATCCACATTCATGTAGTAGTATGGTTCTTCTAAATTTACGACTTGTAAGTCTGTTAAATTAGGAAACATTATCTCTTGACCTATACCAAACTTTCTNGTNTTNCATAATTTNTTATCACATAAACTACACATNGGTTGGTCNTTACATTTATAACCCCAATCTTTTTTATCGTGTTGNTTAGTTATTATGNTAACNTCTGTATCNGATAATGGATGNTCCATTGCATCTTCGTTAAANAATATTATTTTAGACTTCCAATTTTGTGGCCATTTAGACTTTGCATATACACCATAATGAAATAATGCATTATTCCTACCACCTTCACCTACTCTATTTTGTACCATTAATTCGATACATGGTGGTCCGTCTGAATAAGGAGTTTTTGGTCTTTTAATTGTTAAATCTTTTAATATCTCTGCATCTATACAATTAGATGTATGTAACACAAAAAAATCTTCTAGATTAACAGCTTCGCCATTATTATTAAATGCATATCTTGTTGTATTATCACCATTAAAGTATGGTAAATTTAAAAAATTTCCTGTATCATCTTTGGATTTTAATTCACGTTGTTTTGGAAAAACCTCTGAGCCACCATATCCTAAAACAGATCTTATTTCATTTAACTTATCTTGCATTAACGCAGCAGAAACATAGTCAGATGTGAATAAGAATACATGAGCACCACCCGACTTAGATCTAAACACTATCAAAGGTAGTTTTAAATTTTGAATTTTNTTAATTAATTTTTTATGATCAAAGCCTGCATAAGAGTCTATATCTATGCAACCCCACTTACATTTNTTATCATCATTAATTGGTATAACACCAAGACTATCTTTACCTTGTAAATGATTTAACCAATGATTTTGTGTAATTATTTCTCTTTTAACAAAAGATTTGCCTTTTACTTTAGAACCATTTCCGTTTGATTCGCCAACAATAGTGACACCATGAGCTCGATTTAATCCTTCAAATATATCTATAAACTTTCCTAAATTTTCCATTGCAATTTNTTTAAGTGGGCGTTTCCACTCTCGCTTNGACGCCCACTACCTAGGATTAGTAATTTGAAGAATCTTTATTTAAAGGTTCTTCAGAGCTATGTTTAGCTTCTATCTCACCTTTACCTACACTAATAGCAAAGTTTTTAGCCATGTCATAAATAGCTTTATCTATAACAGGACCTACCTTTTCTACATCCCAACCAAACCATGTTCCTTTGTCGTTAGACATCTGAACAGTCTTTAGTTTATAAATGTGACTATATGTAGGCGGGGTAAATAAACCATTTTTACCTTGCATTTTTAAACCCATCATCATTGAGTTCCATTTTCTACTCACCTTTAATTGAGTAGATTTCATAGAAATCAAAGCCGATTGTGGGGTATCACCTAGCTGCAACACAAAGTGATTAGCAGTATTATCAAGATAGTTACCNTTTGGTAATCTATCNTTATATGATTTATCCCTAGTGGTTTGACTAATGATATCACTGTCGGCTTCGTGTATTGCTACTGGTGCTCCAGTGCTTTGTCCACGATCTTGCCACTCAATGTATTGTCTTTTGTAATGACATGGTACAACATTTATACTGTCATATAGTTCATTAGTAACCGTGTTTATGATTTTGCCAGGTTCTGCGCCCTCGACATATTTACCATCTCTTTTGTTTACCTCTGGAGATAGTTGTCCCAAAATTTTTAAGAAGGGCAACGCAAGATCCTCTTGCGATATATTTTGGGAACCTTGATTTGCATCAGCTTCAAAAACATTTGTTGCTAATGCTCCTCCTCCTTCTTTTTTTGTTGCTACTTGGTTCATGTTACTTGTTCCTTTTTATTGTTGTTTTATTCTCCGAAAATATTCCGAAGATTTCCGTTGGCATTTCTTTTCCTGCCTCAATACGCTCACGGACTAGCGCTTTCAGAGTCATGGGCTCAACCTTCATCTTTTGTGTCGGTTGAAACCCATTACTCTTTGCAAGTTCGGCATAATCAGCCGCCTTGTTATCTTCGTTACGACCAAACGATACGGATATCTCGTTTTTGATTATATCGCCTAAGCC
>FUFK010041685.1_pt1 | contig 22659 bp, 29 predicted proteins | sample 1021851 | NCBI WGS metagenome assembly FUFK01 (sample SAMEA51879418, study PRJEB19060) | metagenome
AACTTGCCCAGATGATTACAATATTGAAGAAGACTATGATGGAAAATGTAGGAGGTATATTTTCAACCAAAAAAAGTCAAAAAGCAGTAAAGATAAAATAGATGTTGAATTGGAGATACATACAACTTGCCTTGATGATTCTTGTTGGTATGAATATCATATTCTTGAATTTAAAAGAGGAATGGATAGTGGGTGGTTGATTGTAAGCCATAAGAAAGGAAAGAGGTGCTATGAAGATAGGGGCGGAGGGTCACCGCCTTGTTTATAATGAATATTCATTATCCCCCACATTCGTGGGGTTTTTTGTTTGTGGTATGATGGGTAGATTTGTGTAAGTAGATTATTATGTAAAGGAATATTAATGAATAAAAAGGTACTATTTTCGACTCTTTGGATTTTTGTAACAGTGAATTACATATTTTGCGATATTTTTACACTATTTCATTCAGAATCGTTAAAACAATTGATGACAGGTGAGATGGGAGGAATGGAAATAAACCAAGAGTTTCTACTCGCATTTTCGTTTTTAATGGAATTGCCTATGGTTATGATTGTTTTATCTCGCATATTACCTTACAAATCAAATCGGTTGGCGAACATTATTGTATCTTCAATTATGACTATAGTGCAGGCTGCTACACTTTTTACTGCTGATAACACACTACATTATATATTTTTTAGTATCATTGAGATAAGCACTACTGCATTTATTATATANACTGCTTGGCAATGGAATAAATCAGAGCAAACATCTTGATTACCAATTAAGCCCCACATTCGTGGGGTTTTTTGCTTATAGTCTAATATTGGTCTGCTTGGGGTTAAAAAGGTCTGAATTAGGCCGATCCCACTGGTAATACACTGGTCATTTTTTGCTTAATGGATAATTGGTAGATTTTGTAATGCAGAATGATACGGATTTAATATTTAGAAAGACAAAAGAGGGTGATATACCAAATATTGTAAAATTGTTAGCCGATGATGAGCTTGGTTCTAAAAGAGAAGATTCTAAAGTTCCATTACCAAAGAGTTACTATGATGCATTCCAAAATATTATTCAAGATAAAAACCAAGAATTAATCATTCTTGAGAATTTTAATAAGGAAATAATTGGGACCCTCCAGCTTACCTTTATACCATATTTGACATACCGAGGTGGTTTAAGAGCTCAAATCGAAGCTGTAAGAATTGACAAGAAATTTAGAGGAAAGGGTTTTGGGAAGAAGATATTCAAATGGGCAATTGAAAGAAGTATAGATAAGGGAGCACATTTGGTGCAACTAACAACCGATAAACAGAGACCTGACGCTATAGAGTTTTACAAAGCATTAGGATTCAGGGATAGCCATATAGGAATGAAATTACATTTATAGTCGTTACCGCAATCGTAAGGTTTTTTGTTTATAGGATGATGGGTAANTTTTANATATTAAAAACTAAAAGAGAAATAGTTATGAAAAATATTAAATCACTAATCATCGGTTTTTTAAGCGCGACTTGTATTTTTTTATTAATGGGAGTTACAGATAAAGAAATAAATGAAAAGAAGAAATGGATGGAAGAATTTCCTAAAGTTGGCAGATATCTTCCTTTAAAAATTAGTCATAACGAAAAAGTAGTAATGATGGATTCCCAAACAGGAGATTTATATTTTCCATCTTCAAATGGTTGGAAATTGGATATGGCGAAAACAAATAAAAAATAACTAGATACATTCAGCTTTATTAATAGCAAATAGGGTATTCAAAATTTTTTAGCCTGACGATTAATAAAATACCAAGCTTTACTCAATAAAGCCCCACATGCGTGGGGTTTTTTTGTTTGTTGGAATATTTGTAGATTTGAATATGTATAGATATTTATCACTGCTATTACTCATTGGGTTAGCTTGGGGAGAAAACAATCTTGATTTATTAATATTTAAAAATGGACTTAGTTATTACGGTCAATTTTTGAAAGTTGAAAAAAATCTAATACACTTCAAACCAAAGGACTCAAAAAGTTATCAAAGTGTTTTATCTTATCGGATAGATAGAGTTGAACTAGCAAATGGCGAGGTGCTCAATTTTAAAGACATAAAAAAACCCAAGGAAGCTGTTATTAAAGAAAAGGTAACTAAGGAGTCAGAGCTAGTACTTAAAAAAGGGCAGAAAGTTCTGCGTTTTAGCTCCGGACAAAAGTTACTAGTCAACCAAGATATCAATGGTACCTTTGGAAGTATTACAAAAGATTATTTATATATTCAGAAAGGTTCATCCCAAGAGGCAGTTCCAATTTCTTCAATAATTACAATTAGTATTGAAGATACAGTATCAAAAACAAATAGTTTTGGGGGTGGTGCATTAATTGGAGCGGGAGTTTGTATAATACCGATTGCTATATTATCTATTGGAAATCCAGAAGCCCACTATGGAGTGGTGTTTGCAGGTATAGCTGCACCTATTATGGCAGTTTTAGGTGGAGGAACAAGTGTCATTGCTTCTAAGAAAACCCAAAATAAGGTTTATACAATTAAAGATAATTCATGGGAAATAGTGCAGGAATAAACACCTCATATTAGTACATCAGTCCCCACATTCGTGGGGTTTTTTGTTTGTGGGATGGTTGTTAGATTTAGTGATGAAATTGTATTTTATGATTCACATTTTAATTTGTTTACCAACCATCATTTATTGTCAGTGTAATGATGAAGGATTTCAAACGGTTGGTGTTCTTGATGATATAGATCAAGAAATTTTCAATGATGATGAATCGGTTAACGCGTATAGTATTTTTTCATGGACATCAGATGATGTGAATAGAATTTTATCTGGTAATGGTATTCCAAACCACGAGGTGGGAACATTTCCGAACCCCAACAATCCCAACTCCATAAGCGAGCAAAACGTAAATGAGGAATTCACTCTTTGTCCAACATTGGTATCGGAAAATGGTCAGCCAGCGGGAGGACCCGCGGGTGCTATAGCTTATGCCATAAATAGCGTAAAATTTGATCCAGCCACAGCTGGCAGGTGTAATGACCAAGGAGAGTGTAGTCTGGCTCAGGGGCAAGGCAACTGGAGTATCGAAGCCCTAGGCCATGAAACTTTTGATTTTGGAGATGATATGAACCATGCCCATGTTCAGCCAAACGGTGCATATCATTATCACGGTATGCCGGAGCTGTTGATTGACTTTTTGGGAGATGAGGAGGGAATGACTCTTGTGGGTTGGGCCGCTGATGGTTTCCCTGTGTATGCTAGATATGGTTATTCAGACCCAAATGATCCTGATAGTGAGATAATATCTTTACAGCCAAGTTGGAAATTGAAATCGGTTCCCGATGTGGGGCGTCCTGAGACTTTAACATCGCTGAATGGAGGCCCTGGTGGGACAACATACCCCAATATTCCTATTCCTATGGGAGCCTTCACACAGGATTTTGAATACGAAGAGGGGCACGGAGATTTAGATGAGTGTAACGGGAGGTTAGGCGTCACGCCTGAGTTTCCTGATGGCATTTATCATTACATGGTGACAGACGATTTTCCGTATTTTGGTAGATGTCTAAAAGGTGAATTTGATAACGCCGGCGGTGGTGGTGGTATACCTGACTGTGAAAATGTTCCACCAGGCAATCCATGCTGCGGCGATGGAATTTGCGGTGGGCCAGAGACGGAAAATAATTGTCCCGAAGACTGCTCAGTCAGTAATAGTGGACCCTCGCTGATAAACTTTTCCATCTATGGTGACACCGTCAACACTAGTCAAGGATCAGTCAATATTGGATATACTCTACAAGCTGAGGATGCTGATAATTATTTATCTAACTATTTCCTACGATTGATCATAAATGGGGGGATAAATAACGGCGGAGAAATGTTGGAGAGTTCGGGCGCTTTTAATGAAAATAGTATGGCATCTTCTATATCAGGTATTATAGAAATTCCAATGGGAGCAACAGAAGGAAAATGGAATATTAGAATTATTCTTCAAGACGCTTTGGGTTCAGTCACTAACCTTGGACCGAGCGACTTAGAAATCCAGAATTTTCAGAACTATATATATGTCAATAATACGGTGCTCGGATCAGATTACGAAAATACGCCAACAAGAATTTTTTTACATGAAAACTACCCCAACCCATTTAACCCCATAACAACAATAAGATATGATTTACCATCCGATGAATTTGTGACCATTACAATATATGACATGCTAGGCAATATCATTAAGAACTTAGTAAACGGGAAGCAACAATCTGGATTCGAATCAGTGCAATGGAATGCCACAAATAACCAAGGTCAACAAGTACCAGCGGGTGTATACCTATACAGTATTGATGCAGGAGATTTCAGAAAAACACAGAAAATGCTTTTGCTCAAATAACTAAGTAACAATGAGCATAAAAACTAAGGTTCCTCCGCCCGTTGTGGCATTAGCTTTTGGGTTATTGATTAATTATACGAAAGATGAATTTCCTACAATTCATATTGGTATGGAAAAAATTCTTGGTTCAGTGTTAATTATCTCTGGTTTGATTGTTATAGCATCTGCTATTGTTTTATTCAAAAAAAATAAAACAACAGTTACTCCACTTAATCCTTCAAGATCTACAAAATTAATTACTGGAGGCATTTATAAATATTCAAGAAACCCGATGTATCTTGGGCTATCTTTCTTGCTTTCTGGTTTGAGTATGATAGTAAACCCAATTGGAGGCTTTATATTTATTCCATTGTTTATTTTGTATCTAAACTTCTTTCAAATAATTCCTGAAGAAAATGCAATGATCGATTTATTCGAAAAAGAATTCTTGGAGTACAAAAAAAGCGTAAGAAGGTGGATCTGATTTTTATCATCAATTGCGGCTCTTAGTGCCGTAAACCAAGTTTTGATTGTATTCTGGAGATCGTTTCAAAATGGGGTTGGAATGGGTTTTCAGCAGCCTGACAGCAGGGTACTTTTTTAAACTCTTTGTGCTCCAAGTTGTCAACATTCATGTTGAAGGATATGCGCATCAACTTTTCTAGGTTTATTGAGTCCTCAATGTTATAAGCTAGCAGGGTCTCAAGCGCTTTTTGATTTGTATTATAGTAGTAATCATTCCACAAATGTATTGCAAAATATCCGTCAACGCCTTCAAGCCCACTGCGGCTAAGCCCCAACTGCTTTTCGCAACTTTTTAGCCCTCCTTTGTATCCTAAATTTTTCAATGTGTACCTCAAATCGATTTGAGCATGGTTTAGTTCGATATTGAAATAGTTTTCTATGAAGGGTATATCAAAAGATTTTCCATTATAAGTGATTAGAATCTTATAGTTGGAGACATCATTAATAAATTCATCCAAGTTCTGTCCGTTGATGTAGTACCTGATGTTATTGCCATCGTATGTGGCAATTGTGGTTATGAGTCCATCGTAATAATCTCCTCCGTTGGTCTCGATATCAAGGTATAAGCAATCATTTTGGAATTCTTTAAACAGCCTCCATGATTGTGATGGTGGTAAAATCTGGTAAAAATATGTGGCGTCTCTTTGCGCGAATCTTTCTACGCAGGTTTCAATGCTGATGTCTGGATTATTTTTATCTGGCTCATGGTAGCTATATTTATTTTCATATATCAAGTCTTTCCAGCTTAATATTCCAGATTTCCACAAAGACTTTTCTTTTTTTGCTCCAATGCCAGGTAGTTGTATGAATGAATTTTGCAGCATACTTAAATTTTAGACCGTAGGGGCTTTTTGATTGTGATCAAATAATTATAACTAAGATAGGCGAGCTCATATGCGATATTCATATAATTTTATAGGTTAAATTTTAGTAAGATAAAGTATAAGTATTACGAAGTATGTTAAAAAAATATTATCAAGTTTAAATAATTATAGGACTACAAAAATGAAACATGTTTTAAAAATCATTGTATCGCTATCTCTTTTCAGTATGGCGTTTACACAGGAAGACACAACAACAGTTAAAAATGAAGAATTAAGAGCCAACACTCTCAGTTTCAGTGCCTTCTGGGGAGCATTTGGGCTCATCCACGCCAACTATGGTAAGGTTATGGACAATGGTAAAAAAGAGTATCAGCTTCTGCTGGGGACATTTGGTTACGAGGACGACTACAGTGAGGCTGAGGCTGATGGTGACTTTATCGATGGAACTCTTTATGGAGCAAAAGGTGCGTCTGGAATTAGATTAGCATACAAACAGTATCGCAAAGAGGGTGCAAAAGGTCTGTTTTATCAAGCGCATGTTCGGCTGCTAAGTTATACTTGGGGGTATAAGCTGGATGGCGCTGACTGGAAGGATGTCAATACCTTCGTATTCCAGCCATCTGTGGTAATAGGTTATAAGTATCACCCACCCATTTTGAAAAAACGTTTATTTGTTGAAGCCTATGCTGGAGGTGGATATAGCTATGATGATCCTGAAGATAATGGGGTTAAACTAATGTGGCTTGAGGACGAGGGCGACACGGGTAGCGCCTATGAGGCAGGAAGCAATGAATTTGTGCCTGACCTTAATGTATATATCGGATATACATTTTAATAGAATTCTTTTAAGGTGAAAAGTTCCATTGGTCTTGGGTTTAATATATTGAGTTTTATTGCTGGTCACCTTTCATAGCACTTTCTACCTGGCAACTACATCACGCCTTAAAAAAAAATGTTGTTTATCTTGTGTTTCTTACTACTCAGAAAATGAGAAACTACTTTATAAAAAAAGGATTTTTTTCATCAGATTTTATCCAATCACTAACCCACTTTGGAAGCTTCATGTTTGGTATATTGAAATTAAAAATCACTGAAGCCTCTTTGGATCTAATCAGTTTGCCGTTTTTCACAATTCCTGTTCTTACTAATAAGGTTGTAGTAACTTGATTTCCCACAATGAATTTATGTAAATAATACGTCCACTTTTCATCAACGTAGATAATTTGCGTTGTCATTTTAAATTTTTTACCAAATGGTATTCTGTAACGATATTTCGCTGTAGATCCGGCAACCGTGAAATAAATCCCATTACGTTTTGCAACACTAAAAAAACCTGACCTAAAGCCATGATTGAATCTTCCAATATCTGCTAAAGTTTGGTAGCGGCCATTGTTTACTTCCCAATACGGGTCCATGTCTGTGATTCCACATCTCATCGATAGCGTAGTCTCGTCTTCGATACTTACCTTTTTGGTAAATTTTGATGTTAAATAAGCTTTTAAGAGACTAAAAAACGGATAACTGAGCAATTTTAATAGATATTGTTAATTAGTTTAAAAATTAAAAAAGTTTAGGTAATGGTTTTAATCTACCCCAGCGATAATTAAAACTAGATACATAATCCAATTTTTATCTCATAATCTTGAGGATTATTTATTAATAGATTATCCATATTAAACAAAAAATTAAAACAACTGCTACCAAAAATATATACCAACGTTTAGGATTAGGCTTATTCAGTTCATCACTGATTGTCATTGTACTTATCCAAAACAATAGTCACAACTCTCCAACTTTACTGAATTCATCATTGTGATAGAATTTATAGTATGCAGAGATGATAACGCCTAATAACGCAATAAAAAAACCTGTTATACCAAGATACTTTTTAAATAATTTTTTCATGAGCTATACAAATATATGCAGAAATTATTTAGCCAATCACTTTTTTTAATTATTTACTAATTGCTAGTTTTAGGACATTGTAAACAAAAAGCAAATGATTGTCTGAATAACTTTTATTAATCAATGACTAGATTTCTTTCTTTATATCTCACAGCTATATTTGTACTTGTGGGATGCAGAACAGATGATGAAGACTGCCCTGCAATCTATGCACCTGTCTGTGGCCAAGATGGTGTTACATATGGAAACGACTGTTACGCGAGAAATGCTGGTGTTACACAATGGTCACGTGGTGGATGTGATTGTATTGACGAATCAAAAATATCTGATGAGCCCTGCTATGAAATTGCTGCACCAGTTTGTGGATGCGATGGAATAACCTATGATAATGATTGCTACGCTATAAATGCCGGTATTACCCACTGGACTGAGGGTGAGTGCGATTCAATTAATCTATAAGGTATTCATGATTTGGTCGAAATTTAATCGATTATTTTTCTTTGAATTATTATTTATACTGCATGCTAATATTGAGTAATTAATTTTATAAAATAATAAAAAAAGGATGAGCTATGGCAAAAATGAGTATCGCCGCTGTCGTGCATATTAAAAGCGATTATGAAAGCTGGGAAAAGCTAATGCTTTCCCATAATGATAACCAAAAAAGGGTGGATGCTGGTAAGGTCTTATATGGTAAGGTTAATGATAAAACAGCGATCCTTCTTAATCTTGACATGGATGAGGCGGATATGGCTGCAGCAGGTAAAGAGGAATTTGCTGAGTTAATAAAAAATGATGTGGAATCACATGATTTTTATGTTTTAAATAAAATGGAATTACCATCTAAATAAAATTTTATTACTACATCAGGCAAGATAATCAAAGATCTTACTTTCAGCGTTTTTGTTTGCAGAGGACCTGAATAATAAAAATGAAGCATTATGTTAGGCACGCGACTGAATCTGATTTAGAGTTTGTATTAACACTCAATCAGGCATCCCTAGAGGCTGTAAGTCACTCAAACTTGAAACAGTTACATTATTTTTTGGAGGCAGCAAGCTATTTTAAAATCCTATGCATAAAAGATAAACCAGCAGGTTTTTTGATAGCTTTAATGCCTGGTCTAGACTACGAGAGTGAGAACTACCGTTGGATAAGTAAAAACCATAATTCTTTTATCTACGTTGACCGCATAATAATCGATGGTAGATATAGAAATATGGGACATGGTACGGACTTATACGACGATTTGGCCAGATCTTTTCAGGGCCATGTTGCTAGTATCCTTTGCGAGGTAAACATAAAACCATATAATGGTCAATCAATACAATTCCATAAAAAGTATGGATTTATGACTGTAGGTGAGAAAGATACAGAGAATGGAACAAAGAGAGTATCGTATATGATGTATAACATAAGCCATAGGCTTTAAGCATATTGGAATCCATTTCTGGGAATAAATGATGATCGTTATTTACATAAAAATTTTAGATGCGATATTGATGTTTGCACTCATCCATTATGTGATCACTGGGTTCCATAATGAACGATCTTAGAATAAAAGGGGCAAAGGGTTTCCTTCTTGACTTAGATGGAGTTTTCATACAGTCAGGAACAATATTACCGGGAGCCCTGGAGACTGTTGAGATTCTCAATTCAAGAAACATACCATACAGGTTTCTGACTAATACAACAACAAAAAGCCGAGATACTTTGCATCTAGGGTTGACGAAACAAGGTATCATATGTAAGAAGGAACATATTTTTTCAGCTGGGTATTCTGGAGTCAAAGCCATAATGCAAATGGGTAATCCCAGTTGCAAATTCTTCATTTCGGAGGACCTAAAAAAAGATTATAAATTTTGCGATGTTAATTGCGAGAACCCCGATCTGATTGTCATCGGTGATTATGACAAATGGGACGTTGCATCTATTAATCAAGCATTTAATTACGTTATGGGTGGTTCTCAAATATTAGCTCTTCATGTTGGAAGGTATTACAAGGTTAAATCTGGTTTAAAAATAGATGCTGGTGCTTTTGTGAGAGCACTGGAATATGCAACCGGCGAAAGAGCCACAGTTGTGGGAAAACCGAATGCTCTCTTTTTTAAACAGGCACTTGATGATATGAGGCTTAGCCCTGAGGATGTAATAATGGTAGGAGATGATCTGTATAATGATATTCAAGGTGCCCAGAAACTGAAGATAAAAGGAATATTAGTGAGGACTGGAAAATACGATTCAAAAATACTTCAAAACACTAATATAAAGCCAGATAGAGTTTTTGATTCAATCAAAAATTTAGCTGATATAATCAAAAGTTAGGTAGGAGGAATCATGAATTATTTTATTGTGACTTCGTTTTGTTTTTATCTGGATATCCTGCTTTACTGTGGGCATAATTAAAAATGAGTAAGAATGACTACATACTGGGCGCTGACGACATTGAATTAGGCCGATTAAAAATTCAACACGATGTCTGGCTCACTGAGGCTATTCGAGGCTGGAATATTGCAGATTTCGGAGCAGGTCAAAAAATTTTAGACTTAGGATCGGGTCCAGGATATTGTTCATTAGAACTAGCTAAATTAGTGGGTGATAATGGTAAAATAATTGCTGTTGATAAATCGAAATTATTTATCAATTACTTATCAAAATTAAAAGAGATAAATAATCTCCCAATCAAGCCAATTTTAAGTGACTTTGGTGCTCTTGAGTTAGATTCCAACACTCTTGATGGGGTATACTGTAGATGGGCGTTAGCCTGGATACCAAATCCCCAAGAAATTTTAAAGCACATAAGCAAGGCTATAGCTCCTGGAGGAAGAGTGGTTATTCAAGAATACTATGACTGGTCAACACATCAAACTATACCATCTATGCCTTCATTAAAAAAAGCGATAAAAGCATCGCTAGATAGTTTTGAAAGATCTGATTCAGATATTAATGTTGGCAGCCTTCTGCCTCAATACCTAAGCGAGTTGGGCATGAAAATTTTAAATGTTCGCCTAATGTCAAAGGTGGCAGTGCCAGAAAGCAATACGTGGGAATGGCCAACAACCTTTTATAATAGCTATTTTCCTCGCTTAGTCAAGATGGGTTACATCGGTAATGATGACTTAACAGCGGCAATGGAGGATCTAAAAAAACTAAAAAAGCTGCCTTATTCAACAATTTGCTGCCCTCTTATGGTGGAGGTAATTGCGGAGAAATTAGCTTAAGTGATTAAACAACCTCCGAGGAAAAAAAATTATTCAATAGAAATTTACCTTAACACTTTCATTAAAATATATTATAGATATTGATGAAAACTCATCTACGCCTTATTCAACATAAATACTATAGTATAAGTATTTTTTGATGTTCGGTATAAAATAATAAATTAAAATTATGAAATTTTTACAAAATGCATTTAATAAACACCTGGTGAATAAAATTATTGATTTAGGCCATCAGCCTGCACCTAAACCTGAGAATGAAGATAGAAGGCTAAAAGATCTAAAAGATTTGAAAATAATTGAGGAAAATATTGACAAGAGCAAACGTTTCTCTAGCTTTCCCAAGCTAGCTGCAACATTGACTGACTGCGACAAAGCTGCTATTAATATTGTTGACGAGACTACTCAGCATTGCAAGGTTAATTTTGGAATGGATGTGATGGAAAATATGATGGTGAAAGAGATACCAAGAGAGCTCTCTATATGTGCCCATGTGCTGAACAATGCGTCACAACCTCTTGTTATAAATGATCTCACGAAAGATAATAGAACAAAGCATGTTTTTGAGCTAAACAATCCCATCATCGCTAAGACTTTCCCAAAATTTTATGCAGGAAGCCCTATTATAACATCCAATGGCTATGTACTCGGCTCCTTCTGCGTTTTCAATTCTAAGCCAAAATCAATTGACAATTCCAAGGTTGAAGGGCTGAGAATGCTCGCTGACCAGTTTATAGATCTTTACGAAAGTACAAAAGGCGATTACCAAAGAGGCACACATTCCGAGATAGAGCAAAAAGAAAAAGTAGAGGGTGAATACTTTTCATCCTCTACTGTAATATTTTGCGATTTTGTTGGCTTTACAAAAAAAACCGAAAAGATGCAGCCTGGAGAGCTGATTGAAACTCTGGACACCTTTTTTGAGGGATTTGATAAAATAATAAAACGTTTTGAACTAAAAAAAGTTAAAACTATTGGTGATGCTTACATGGCCGTTGGGGGGATTCCGGACCTAAACTCAAATCACGCAGAACGAGCCGTTCTTGCATCTAAAGAAATTATAAATTTTGTTACGGGAGTTAATTTTCAACAAAAAGCGATAGGTAATGAGCCCTGGTATGTAAGAATTGGTATACACTCAGGCCCTGTTATATCTGGAACAACTAGTAGCAACTTCGATATATGGGGTGACACAGTGAATATTGCCTCTAGGCTTGAGAGTAGCGGAGAGGTTATGAAAATTGTTATATCCGACAATGTTAAAAAATTATTGCCAGAAAGCATTAATGTTTCAGGAAAATCTATAACCACTCTTAAAAATAAGGGTGATTTTGAAACCTATTCGGTTGAAGTCTAACTATGCTATTATTTTAAAGGAAAATATGCTTTGCCCTCTAAGCAGCTTATCCTAGAATATCAAAAACATTATTGAAAATTCGTGCAAGTATCTATTGAAATAAGTCTTTACCCACTTAAAAAAGAATTTACCCCAGCTATTGACCGATTTATAAAAGTACTTCAGGATTACGATAACATTGAGGTAAGAACAAACGCAATGAGTACACAACTGTTTGGCGAGCTTGATAAATTAATGGACATCCTAAAAATGGAAGTAAAAAATGTGTTTAATCGTGAGTTACAGTCCGTTTTTACTTTAAAAATAGTTAATGGTGATTCTAGGATGTATGATAAGATCTAAAAAGGTGTTAAAGATGTTTTTTGATCTAAAAATAGGTTTTCCAGGCATGGAGATTAAAAGCGGAACCGTAAACCTTAAATCTTTTTTGGGCACCAATGATCAAGTGGCCAGATCAATTGGGCACATATGTTCATTTAGATCACATGTTAACTTTGCTGAGACCATAATTAGTGGCTTTAGTATCAATGGCGAAATAAATACAGTATTTAATCACAGAAAATTTTCGGCAACCCTTAGAAATTTTCAGAGCGAAATTGAAAGTAGATGGGATGGGCACTTTACCTATTCCGATGGAAGTAATAGCTATATTTTCTATGCACCAAATTTTGATTGTAATAAATTGCCAGCTGAGTCAGCAGGCAAGTAGATTTAATATATGAGAAAATTTTGCTGCATGGCTTGATATATTAAGATCCAGGAGATAAGCTACTATTGGTTGTTTCTGACTTGGTGATGTCAGAAATCCTCGGGAGGTTAATGTTGGTATCCCTCAAGTATTTTCTACCTGCTAGTGCAAGAAGTGCTAGTCCAACCATTAGGATGGCTATACTGTGNTTAAGNGCATCNGCGCTGTTTAAATCNTCAAAGCTTATAATCCTTGCCAGGTTAAACATGCAGATGTAAAGTGGGTACCTCACAGGTATTTTCCCGGAGTCAAAATAGATTTGAATCATTTGTATAATCTCAAGATAAATAAAGATGAGCATGATGCTAGATACACCAACCGACCCATCAAGAAACATCATAATTAGCTCCTTAGCACATAAATAGACCACTATCGCTAAGATCGTTAGATGCAGTGTCTTCTCAATTACAACTAGTGTATTTTTGATTAATGTGTTTATGGCAGCCATTTCAAATCTGTTGTTTAATATGCTAACTATATCTTTGTGGGATTCAATTTGTCTGGGTAGAACTTATTCCCCCGGACGCTCCCTTCAACGTATGCCTTCTTTATAACATTACAATATCCGTCCCTGGCGTGCGAGTCGCCATGAGCGTCTATACTGACATCCTTCACAGGAAGAACATACCTACCAACCTTTATAGCAAGCCTGCAATCGTTCTCATCCGTATTGAAGTTACACATACCGCAAGACATGAGAACATCGCCCTTAAGATAGTTATTGCGCGGAATTGTTTCTAGAAGACCTTTTTGCACTGTTTCTTGGGTCTTTCTTGGCCCGCAACCACCACATCCAGCATAGATGTGAGATAAAAGTAAAAAAGGTAATATGGTAAGTGTGAATTTTTTCATTTAAATCTCCAAGGTTATTGTTTGATAAACCGCTCATAACGCTCAATTTGCCATAAATATAATGCCCCGAGACCAATTAATCCAAACTCTTTTTTAAGATTACAAAATGTGGTTCAATCGTTAACAACCATGCTGTTACAAAATAGGAAGTTTTTTATTTGTAGTGTGCCGGGTGAATTAACTAATGTTTCCTCATCAAACGGAGAATATTTTAATGAAAAAAACATTTAACGATATGGTAAATGAATCTAGAGATGAGCTAGAAATTATAGACTCACATGCTCTGAATACTCTAATGAAAGATGACAAGGATCTGGTAATTATTGATGTCAATGATAAAGAAGAAACAGATGAGCGTGGGATGATCAAAGGCGCTTTTAATGTTTCGCTTGGCACGCTACCTTATAAGGCAGATCAGGAGGTTCCTGATAGCTTCAAGGACAATAGAATTCAAAACCGAGATAAGAAGGTTGTTGTTACCTGCGGACTAGGCCTTTGTGCTGCAATCGGCGGAAAACTCCTTAAAGACATGGGCTTTAAAGATGTTGCCCTGCTTGATGGTGGAGTTACGAAATGGGTCGAAGACGGATACGAGCTGGAAAAATAGCCTACTAATTAAGCTATCATTGTATTTGTCTGATATTTTAATATTATAGTGCTAAGCTAAACTTATTTAAATAATAAAAGTAGGGATTTGTATGACAATACTGGAGAAATGGCAAAAAGCACAGACAGAAATGGATAAGGATGGCATGGAAAAGTGCCTCCATGATGATTTCAAGTTCATGAATTACTCTCAGAACAAAGAGTTTACGAAAAGAGACATAATTAATTGGATCTTAAGCGGTGATATCCATAGAGACAGGATTCGAATTTTGTATGAGAACAGTGAAGTAGCTGTTGAGCACTCTTATGTTTCATTCAAAGATGGTAACAGACAGGCTGTGCTTGGCTTCTACACCATAAGGGATGGTAAGCTTTACACCGCTGAAACCGGAGCAACAAATGTAGAACAGTAATGGATCAAAAATACGTACTACTTAATAAAGACCCTGCGCAAGCAGGGTTTTTATTTTTGCCAATTACAAGTAAGTTCTTTCCATGAAAATAAGCATCAAAATCTACCTAGTATTTCTGGTGGTTGCTGGGCCGGTTTTTGCAGGTAGATCGGATGGTCTTGAGCTACAATCAAAAAGAACCACGGCTATCATCCCATATAACGAAAAAGTTATATTATATCCGTTGGATAAAGGGGAAATTAACACTGGATTTTTGGTAAAAGTTTCAGATACAAAAATATATCTAAATGATGTCCAGACTGGTGAATTAGTTACCATAAGGAAAAACCAAGTTGAACAAATCAGGGCGAGGGCGGTGACGCGATCAGGCAAAAATTTTGCATATGGTTTTAGTTTGGGATCTGCTTTTGGGAGTGGTTTAATGTTGTTCGAGACTGCGAGACAATACCGTTTAACCAAGGAGCCTGCGACTATTGCATTTGGACTTATGTTTTTTACCCCCATTGCAGCATCTGTTGGTGGTCTTTCTTTTGGAATTGTGAACATGTTAAACAAGATTCACCAAATAAGCCAGACAGATGTTTTTATTATAGGCAACAATAGTTGGGAATTTGTCATTCCGCCAAAGAAGCGTGTCGGACTATTAAAAAAGATGCTAAGGTTCTCTTTTAAGTTGGGATAGATTGATAGCCCATATTGATTTACATCTTATTATTAACCTAGCCTAGGTAGTATTTGCACAACTGAGGCGACTACTATTGAGTGTGGCTATTTTTATTCCTTTACCTTTCGATTCCATTTAAAAAGCGTTTATAAAAATTTTAAATTATTATGTGCAAAGTATTCTAATCTATGACGAAAAATTGTTATCCATCACAATCAATAAGTGTTTCTCATCTTTTTAAATGACTCACTCCTCANTTGTCCNATAAACAAAGTAATTCATTTTAAATAGTCAAAAATATGATGTTTTTTATTGTTCTGACGATTCAAGCATGTTTGCTACAAGCGGGGGGATTAATTCGTGGTCAAGTCATTGATGCAACTAACCAACTTCCACTATCTCAGGCAAATGTTAAGGTTATAAACACCAAAATGGGTAGCACCACTGATGAGCATGGTGAATTTTTAATAAATATTCAACAAAGCGGTTACTACTCGCTACTCATTACCTATATGGGGTACGACACTAAGGTTCTAAACGACATATGGGTCAGGCCTAATGCTGATGATTTTCAACAGGTAACATTATTTCCTGCGGTTTTAGAATTTGATAATGTTACAGTGACTCAAAATTACTTTGAGAATAGCGGCCTAAGTAACTACAGCTCGGTAAAATTTAAAAACGATCAAATTAGAAGAGCCCCAGGTGCTGGAAGCGAGCTGACAAGGATTTTGAATTCTTTACCAAGTGTTGCAAGTGTGGGTGAAAACCGTCAAGATTTGATGGTTAGGGGAGGGGGTCCAGGTGAAAATGGTTTCCTCATCGATAATATTTATGTACCAAATATTTCTCATTTTAGCCAGCCTGATGGGAGGTCGAATGGCCCAGTAGGCCTGATAAACACAGAGCTTGTTGAAACTCTAGAATTTTATAGTAATGGCTTTTCATCTGAATACGGCAACAAACTATCAAGCTTTGGCGATATTACCTATCGCGCAGGGAGTCAGGATTCGTATCAAGGTAGTATTGGGCTAGGTATGGGAGGTGCAGGTGGTGTTTTCGAGGGGCCTATATCTAACAATGGCACCTTTCTTTCCTCGTTCAGAATGAGTTACTTAGACCTTATCTCTGATGCGATTAATGCAGGTGGACTTCCTAGCTATAATGACTATCAGGGCAAGATAGACTATAAACCAAGCCAACATCACAACTTCACAATCCTTGGAATTAGTGGTAACAGTGTTTATGAAAGAAGTAAAACCGACGCAATGGACGCAAGTGAGGACAGCTATGGTCGAGTAGATAATAATCAGTATACGCTTGGTTTAAATTATTTATTAGTCATTAACAAAAAGGCCTACTCCAAAACATCGGTATCCTTTTCAGATCAAATGTCAAAAATTAGATTTTTTGATATTTCAAGTGATTTACTTCTCAATGGTATCAACGATGAATATCTTACACATCACTTGAGGAACGCCAACTACATAAGTCTAAATAATAAATTCAACATCGTGGCAGGATTTGAATTGCTTAATAGGAATTTAAAATATGATTTTAAACTTAATGATATCACTGTAAAGGATGATGTATCATTCCAAAATATATCCACGTTTTTGAATTTAAAGGCACTATTACTAAGTAATCTTACCATTTCATCTGGGCTGAGAATTCAAAAGAGTGACTTTGAGAACACTTTCAAAACCTCGCCACGTATTAATTTGGATTATCGTCTGCCTGGTGGGATGGGTAATATCATTTTAAATAGTGGTAAATATTTCCAAAATCCTCCGGAGAAATACCTAGCTCTAGCCAATCAGGGCACTGTTCGGAGTGTTTATGCAACGCAGAATTCAATCTCCTATGAGAAGCTGATCACTGAGAGTACTAGGTTAACACTTTCAATCTATGAAAAATATTATGGTAACGCGCCTATAATAATTAGTGATTTTGACAGTCTTACTAGTCCGGCATTTTTAATGGATAAAAATTTAACTTTCTCCGATATTGACTTCGACGGTAGAGCTGAGTCAAGGGGAGCAGAATTTCTGATTGAGAAAAAAAGAGCACAAAACCTCTATGGTCATGTAGGGGGAAGCATTTATAACTCAACATATGTTGACTACATGGGTGTGGAGAGAAATCGGGATAGCAACTATAGATATACGTTCAATGCTGTGGGAGGGTATAGGCCAAGTGATAAATGGGAGTTATCACTGAGGTGGTCGTTATTTGGTGGTAAGCCCTATACAGAAGCTGATGTTGAAAGTTCTTTACGATCAGATAGAGCAGTGTACCTCACGCAAGAGTACAATGAAAGCAGGACACCGGCTTATCACAATTTATTTTTACGCTATGAGTACCGCAAAGTGTACCGTTCACACAACATAATTGGATACATTGAACTGTGGAATGCCTATAACAGGAAAAATGTTGAGACTTATAGTTGGAGCAATAGTTCCAATAAAATTATCGAGACAACATATTTTAGTTTTATTCCGGTTGGAGGGTTCGAAATAGAATTCTAATAATTTTTCTAATTTTTAGGCTATTAGGACAAATTAACTTCTTCTGACTTTATAATCACTCAGAGTACCTCCAATAACCAAAGCTGATGATATTATTATGAGGTTTTTCACAATGTATTGCCCCTCTAGCGTGAGACCAAATGGAAACCTAGTAAAGCAAACATCAGGCAAGAGGACTAATGGTAGGAATGTTCCAGGCATCTGTATGAATAATAAAAAAATGGATACCCTTATCAACGGTTTGTAGCACATAGTTAGCCCTATAGCTACTTCCCACCATCCTAGAAATTTTACAAAACTTATTTTGTCATCAAACCAGTATACCGTGTTTGCCACTAGTTCTTGCGCGGGGCTAAGACCCAACGGTTTTAGTAGCCCAAACCAGATAAATATAGTGGCAACAGAGTATCTCAAAAACAATGTTCCATAGGTGTTCATGGTTTTTGAAATCATTTGGTCTAAGTTTTTAACGTAGTATTTATGTATCATTTCTATTAAAATTTAAAAATATTATGTAACAATTATTGCACCACATTTTAAGCTGTAAATAGTTGGTCATCTATTTTAAATAGAGAAGTGTTTTCAGCATCGTCTATTAAAATATTTGCTCAGAGGCTCTGATAATGGCTTAGACACTATTTGGGTTTTCTGTTTTGATTATGATACCTATTTTTTGACATGGAATTCCTTGTGCCAATATCAATTATGGTTCTAATGAACCTTTTTTTAATTTTTAGATTAATGTACATGGCCACTGTTTACATCAAAAATAAAGATGTGCACCTAGGGCAGTTTAGAATATACGAAGGGGAGTTTCCGCCAAGACTTCGGTCGGCGAGGCAGCAATATCAGAACATGTTTGAAATACCTATTTTATTTTATCTACTATGTATTTTGAATATCATATTTGATAGTTACAATGATTGGGATATAATTATGGCATGGGGCTTTGTTTTATTTCGAGTCATACACTTTTTTATTCGATTCCAAAACCAAAAGAGCATCAACATAATACCAAGAACCCTTATCTTTATGACAAGCTTAGTTATCTTAACATGCGGATGGATAAGTTTTATAACTGGGTTCATAAAATTTTAGATGTATTTAACTAATATCAAAATTTTATGATTAGTGAAGCCAATTGATCTTAAATATCTAAAAAAGATTCATTTTATCAGTTCAGTTTTTATGAAAATTTTCTAATTTTAAATGTTGATTATGCTCAAATAAAAGGAAATGAAATGAAAAAAGTAATGACCATTAAAATTATTTCAATGCTCTTGTTCATGATTCCACTAACTACCTCTAGTGCGCACCATCATACGACCAAAGATGCAAAACACGAAAAAATAAAAAAGGATGGTGGGAACACACAAGATGACAAGGTGGTAAAAACAAACCAGAGAAGCAGAACAAATCAGGAGGCGAAGTCCGATTCTAGCCAAAGAAAGAACACCTAGATTGATTTACTTATTTTTGTATTAATTGTTTAGTTTAAATAACAGGAGAATAATATGAGTTTACACATTGTTGAAAAATTTTTTAATTCTATCAGTAATAGAGATGTTGATACCGCGATGTCTCTTCTGACAGATGATCACGTTAGCCACGATCATGGCACCGGTATGGTCATGACAGGGATTGAAGAAAACAGAGCTGATATGGAGAATTGGCTTTCAATGATGTCCGATATGAAGGTAGAAATTTTAAACAGCGTGGAATCAGGAAATTGTGTTGCTGTCGAGATGAGGATGACTGGTGTCAATACCGGAGAGCTAATGATGCCTGATGGTACAAAGGTTCCTGCAACTGGTAAGTCTGTGGAGATGCATGGGTGCAATGTCATTGAGTTTGATGGTGAAAAAATGAGTAAATCAACTCAATACTATAGCATGATGTCAATGATGGCGCAGCTAGGTCTAATGCCCTAATATTATTGCTTATATGAGACGAAAGAAAAACCCCACTTTGGTGGGGTTTTTTTTCATCGCTAATAAGGTGGTTTTTTATTTTTGAGCAAGTCTGTTCCAATGATAAAAACAGGCTCTAGTTTTCGTGAATATATTATAAACAGGATTCAGTTTTGTATAGACGTGTGTTTCTTTCTTTTTTATTAACCATTTCCTTCTCATTTGACAATCCAAAATTGGGATCAAAAAATGATGATTTATTATGGAAAGTCATTGAAAAAAAAATAGCAATAGACTATGCAAGTGATTTCTCTAGCCAAAATCCTGAAAGATTTATCAAATATTTTGCTCCTAATAGTAAGATAAATGTATACCAATATGGTGAAGATGTATCGAGTGAAAAAAGTCATCGCAAGTCTTTGAGGTTTTATAGTGGCAATGTGTTTTCATCATTGATCAGATTTAGAATCCCCATCAATTTGATGGCAAAAACACTTTTCAGGAGCCTAAAAAAGCAAAACTACAAAGAATCTAAGATTGATTTGCTCGGTTTAGCCATTGAAAATAATTTTATAGGGGCGTATATAAGATATGACAGAGTTAATACAGATAACATTGTCTATCATTCTGCACGTGGTTACTATAAACTAAAAAAGATCTTTGGTGTGTGGTATATCATTGAGATGAATACCTATCGCGATAGTGAAGCTGTGAACACTTTAGTCGGTTATGATAGAATGATGAAACCTATATTTAATGTTGATAAAAAGCTAATCGATTAGGTTCCTGACTGTGTAGTATAGTAAGAGGGAAACAAATATAAGACCCCAAGCGTACCCTATGATGTTCATATAAAAATACCATTTGGTGATAGGCTCAGCAATGAATGCCTCATAAAGTTGCGAAACCATATAAACTAAGATTAACATTAAGCTTAGTGCTACTACCAGGTTTCCAATGTTACTTTGTTTTTTTTCTAACGTTATTTCGTTCTCGTCCATAGCTATGATTAGTGTCTAAGTGTCGTAATTATGTTTACGCTTGGAGCTATCTTTGTTTATTATATGTGTACTTATGTTGTTTGCGCACAAAAAGTTATCAAAATATATTGAGATTTTCTAATTTTCTACGCGCATTTAGGCTAAATACTTTGCCATTAATGCATTAACAATAAATACGATAGGTAGAATTTAAATGAATATAAAAATAATCATATCAGCACTTTTATGTTTTACCATAGGCTTTAGCCAAGAGAGCTATTCTCCTAATAATCTGAGCATCACAAATCTAAGTTTATTCAATGTTAGCCTAGCCTGGAATATACCAGAGGCTTACCAACATGAGCATGTAACGCATCATAATGGTGCCGTGCCATACGGCATAGGTAATGGTAATGGATCTCCAGTTGGCTATTTTCAAAAGCTGTCACCGGAGATGCTTGAATTGCACAGTGGTAAGACGATCAATAGCATGACTTTTAATACGATGTGGGAGGGCTCTTTTCAACCATTGGTATTTGTAACATCAGGTGTAGGAACAAATCTGGAGCCTGATTTGACAAATCTGTCTAACTGTTTACTGACCGGACCTCCTTTAGTAAATGCAACCCCCTGGACGCAACACACAGTAAAGTTGTATGACTACAATTATCAAGAAAATGTTATGGGTGATGTTACAACGCTATCGTCACTAACCATAAATCCTAATGTCGAAGTTTGGTTCGGAGTCATAGTATCAGACTATAATGCCTTAGCCCAGCAATTTGCAATGGGCGCTGATGACGGGCCGCAGGTAGAGGGCTTTGGTAATCTCGTTTGTTATCTTTCTGGAGATGGTCAGGCACCAACAAACTCTGGCTACTATCAAGCAAACTGGACTACACTGACTGAATCAAATCCAGCTCTTACATACAATTTTGCACTGAGACTTGATTTAGTTGAAGATAACTCACTTATTAATTACAACATTTATGAAGATGGTACTCAAATCCGCACTATTATTTCTTCATGCAATGGTTTAAACTGTCAAACCGAAAATGCAGCTCTTGGTATGAGACCACAGGGAAATCATGAATATCATGTTACATCAGTTTTCAGCGATTTTGAATCGGGTCCCTCAAACGTGATTAATGTTGAGGTTGCCAATACTCAGCCGAACGAATTTACCTTGATTGAGCCTAATGAAGATGAGGTTTTAAGTTATTCACAAACTGAGCTCTCTGAAATAATAAATTTTAGATGGTGGGACACTGACGATATTGATGGTCAGTCAATAGCCTATGAGCTACGAATATGTAACAATAATCAAGAGCCTCAATTTTGTTGGAGCACACCCTTAGCGCAGAGCGATGTAACTATCGGACCCTTTTGCAGAGTTCAAATTGAGGTACAAAATCTTATAGATTATTTAGGTATTAACGAAAATGAAAATAACCTCTCTTGGACGGTGGTTGCATCGGATGGTTTAGATGAGACCCAGTCAACAACTGAAAATGAAACTGGTTATCATAATTTTAGCCTTAATTTTGATTTTCTNCANANCGATTATGAACCAGTGGCAGACCANTTTAGGTTATATCCNAACGCNCCAAACCCATTTAACCCNACTACGGCTCTAAGATATGATTTACCTCGGGATGAATTTGTAACAATTACTATCTATGACATGCTAGGAAATATTGTAAACAACCTTGTGCACGAATATCAAAGTTTAGGTCACAAGTCAGTTCAGTGGGACGCAACTAATAATTTTGGTGAGTCAGT
>FUFK010038237.1_pt1 | contig 22622 bp, 26 predicted proteins | sample 1021851 | NCBI WGS metagenome assembly FUFK01 (sample SAMEA51879418, study PRJEB19060) | metagenome
CGAACTAAGTATTATAATGATACATTGATAAAAAAATAGTAAAATTTGTTTGGGAGGATAAATTGAATGGGCAATAATGGTTCGAACTATTCATTTTGGAAGAGCACAGAATCAATTCTTGATGATGCCCTCTCCTATACTAAAATCCCTTCTAACTTAGCAGATCAGATTAAAATCTGTAATTCTACCTATACGGTAAGATTTGGAGTGCAGTTAGGTAAAAAGATTCATAATTTTATTGGTTGGAGATCTGTCCACTCAGACCATATCATGCCTGCTAAAGGAGGAATTAGATATTCAATAGACGCTAATCAGGATGAAGTTGAATCTATGGCAGCCTTGATGTCATATAAATGTGCAATAGTTGATGTTCCATTCTCTGGCTCTAAAGGAGCTCTAAAAATTGATCCTAAAAAATATGAACGTGGAGAAATGGCTAGGATTACTAGGAGATTTGCTCAAGAACTAATTAAAAGAGACCTAATATGTCCCAGCCAAAATGTTCCTGCTCCTGATTTAGGCACTTCCGAAAGGGAAATGGCATGGATTGCAGATGAATATCAAAAATTACATCCAAATGATATTAATGGAAAAGCATGTGTGACAGGAAAACCTCTGAATAAAAAAGGAATAGCTGGAAGAAATGAAGCAACTGGAAGAGGAGTACAATTTGGACTTCGTGAGTTCTTTCAAGATAAAAAACTTCTTGATACCAAAAAAATTGAATCTGGTCTTGAAGGCAAGACAGTTATTGTGCAAGGTCTTGGTAAGGTTGGGTATCATGCTGCGAAATGTCTCTCAGAGGATGATGGATGTAAGATAATCTCAATTATTGAAAAAAGTGGCTCTCTCTTTAATGAAGAGGGCCTTCCAGTAAAAAAAGTTAAGAAATGGCTTGATGAAGGTAAAACCCTTAAAAGATGTCCATATGGAAAGTTTTTTAGCGACTCAGCAAAGGAGCTTGAAAGAGAGTGTGANATTTTAATTCCAGCAGCTGTTGAAAATGTTATTAATCAAAAAAATGCTAAAAATATTAGAGCAAAAGTAGTTGCTGAAGCGGCAAATGGACCTGTTACATATAAAGGAGATAAAGCTCTAAATAAAAATGGTGTTTTAGTTATTCCTGATGTATATCTCAATGCAGGTGGAGTGGTTGTTAGTTATTTTGAGTGGGTCAGAAATATTTCTCAAATGAGATTTGGTAGACTTGAAAAAAGAAGAGATAAGGCACAAATTGATCAACTAATAAAAGTTGTTGAGAAAATGACGAATCAAAAGATGCCTAAAGTAGATAAATTAAAACTGTTTGATGGAGTTAATGAAATTGATCTTATTAGATCAGGACTTAATGACATGATGGTGGATGCTTATCAAAACATTAGAGGACAGATGCTAAGAAGCAAATTACCGAATTTAAAAATAGCAGCTTTTAAGCTTGCCCTAGAAAAGATTGCTGGNGCTTACGACACGATTGCTCTTTAGGCCAATAATAATTACTAAATATTATATTGGTGGAAAATAAACAGGTTCTGCTTCTAACTGCCATTCATCATACTTAAACATTATCTTTTNAAACTCTTCTGAATCTAAATAATTACTCAAAATCTTTCTAATTCTGCTTATCTCTTCAAGCGAATCAAACCACTCAGGATTTGCTATCCTAAACTGGCGAATAAAAGGTAAAATTGAGATATCCAGTTTGTTTAAATTTTCTCCAAAGATCCATTTACCATTTGAAGCAATAGCTTCAAGATCAACTAATATCTTTAGACACTCAGCTCTGTGAAAATCCGAATCTGTATTCTCATATCTTGTTGCATATTTATATCTGTCTAAGTGATGTTTAAACTCATCATCAAACTTTTTAATTAATGATTCTGTTAAATCTATTTGATCTGATTCCAAATTGTCATTAAAAATATTACTCTNTTCTATAACCCAATTTACAATATCNTAGCTTTCATCAATAACTTTATCTTCCAAAATAAGGATTGGAACAGTACCTTTTGGTGATATCTCCAACATCTGTTCTGGTTTATTGCTCAACCTGACTTCTCTTATTTCACATTTGATTTCAGCCAGATGTAAAGCCATTCTTGCCCTCATAGCATAAGGACATCTTTTAAATGAGTATAGAATTGGATAACTCATATGGTTAATTGAAAACTTCTTCTTTTGGTCCGATATGCTTCTGCTTTCTTTGTTTTGCAAGGTCGACTTGCTTTTGTCTACTCATATATCTAGATTTTTGCTCTTCTGTAGTTTGGTCATAGCAATTTGGGCATGAAACTCCACGAGTATATTTTTGAGACGTTTTATCTCTTTCTGTGATGGGCATCCTACATCCATGACACATATCATAATCCCCAACAGATAAATCATGTTTTACTGAGACTCTGTCATCAAAAACAAAACATTCTCCATTCCAAAGAGATTTTTCTTTCGAAACTGATTCAAAATATTTTAATATGCCGCCTTTAAGATGATAAACCTTCTTAAATCCTTCATTTTTCATTAATGATGAAGCCTTTTCGCATCTAATACCTCCGGTGCAAAACATAGCAACTTTTTTATTGTTTTTATCCTCATGAGTGAAATCCTGATCTTTTAACCATTTTGGGAAGTCTCTAAATTTTTGGGTCTTTGGATTAATCGAATCTTTAAATGAGCCTATGGAATATTCATAATCATTTCTGGTATCAATAAGAAGAATGTTTTCTTCTTCTAAAAGGGAATTCCAGTCTTCAGGGTTAACATACTCACCTACACTTTTTGTAGGATCTATAGATTTGTCACCAATAGTAACTATTTCCTGCTTTAATTTTATTTTTAACCTTACAAAAGGATTCTTTTTCGAGTCTGAAAATTTTATATCTAAATCATTAAAGCCCTTGAGATTTTTTAGATGCATTAAGGCTTTATTGAGATTTTTTTCATTTTTAGCAGCTATTGTCCCATTAATACCCTCACTTCCAACCAAGATTGTTCCATAGATAGAAAGCTTTTTTAGAATCTTCTTTAAAGAAATCTGAACTTCTAAAGGATTTTCAATTTCAGAGAACTTATATAAGGCTGCTACTTTAAACATGATCAAATTAAAGCAAAAAATGGCGCGCCTGGGAAGATTCGAACTCCCGACCCACTGCTTAGAAGGCAGTTGCTCTATCCAGCTGAGCTACAGGCGCTTGGTCGGGGTAGTAGGATTTGAACCTACGACCACTCGCTCCCAAAGCGAGTGCGCTACCAGACTGCGCTATACCCCGGTGAAATGAATCTTAAAGTTTTAGAGATAAATAATCAATCTTCATTGGAATAATTATTTTAAGATGAGAAAATATTGAAATGCCGGCACAAATACTCGATGGAAAGAAACTCGCAAGTGACTCTGAAAAAGAGATCTTGGAATCTGTATCAGTCTTAAAGGAAAAAGGAATAATTCCCACCTTGGCAACTATTCTTGTGGGCGACGATCCAGCATCTGAAACATATGTAAGAATGAAACAAGAAACTTGCAAAAGAGTTGGTATGGAATCATTAGCTATTAATTTACCTAAAGAAACATCTACAGAAGAACTCCTTTTGAAAATTGATGAGCTAAATAATGATAAAAAAATTCACGGTATTTTGTTGCAACATCCAGTCCCTAATCAAATCAATGAAAGAGAATGTTTTGAGAGAATTTCCATAGAAAAAGATGTTGATGGAGTTACATGCCTGGGTTTTGGAAGAATGTCTATGGGTCTATCTGCATATGGATCATGCACACCTGCAGGGATTATGAGAATTCTTGAATTTTATGATGTAGACATATCTGGAATGAATGCTGTTGTAGTTGGAAGAAGCCCTATTCTAGGAAAGCCGATGGCAATGATGCTTCTTAACAAAAATGCAACTGTAACCATTTGTCATTCTCGAACTAAGGAATTAGAGGATCATGTGCGTAATGCAGATTTAGTTGTTGGTGCAGTTGGTGTTCCCAAGCTAATAAAAAAAGAATGGCTCAAAAAAGGTGCTGTAGTAATCGATGCTGGTTACCATCCTGAAAAATGTGGCGATATTGATTTAGATGGAATCGAAGAAATAGCTTCCTCGTATACCCCTGTACCGGGAGGTGTGGGCCCAATGACAATTAATACTTTAATTCTAAATACTATGGAGGCTGCTAGGAAAACTCTTAACTAGTTTCTTCTTTTTCTTCTGTAGGAACTTCTTCTTCGATTTCTGTATCTACAACAACTTCATCTGAACTCGATTCACCATCAATATCTGTAAAAGGAAACGGGGGTAGATCTGTTTGAAATAGAAGATAAGAAATGATTTGGTTATAAAACTTTAACAACCAGGAACAAACTCTTGATAAAGGTTCATTAACATTCCCGGTTAATAAGAAGAAAACAAACTGAATTAAAGCAAAGCCAAAAAGAAAAGGAATACTAAAATTAAAAATAAACGCATAAATAAGCATATAGACGAGTCTTGCCCACTTACTAGTTTTTGTAATTTCTTCTCTATTAATTTGTTCCATAGCTATGATTCTACATCAAAATTCACATCAACATAAATTTCACTATTTATGATCTGTTCCAAGAGTAATTCTTTACTTCCATTATTAAATAATATTTCATGCATACCAGATACAAGTGGCATCTTGATTTCAGATGAAGAAATCTCGCTTTGAATTATTTTAATAGTATTTAATCCCTCTGCTACCTGACCCACTTTATTTTTTGCAGCCTCAATATCAAGACCTTCTCCAATGGCCCAACCAAACTGATAATTTCTTGATAATTTTGAAAAGCAAGTTGCAACCAAGTCACCCATTCCTGCAAGGCCTAAAAAAGTAATTGGATTTGCGCCCTTACTAACAGCAAAGTTGCTCATTTCTGCCATGCTCCTTGTCAGTATAAGTCCGATAGCGTTCTCACCTACATCAAGAGAATGACAATAACCCGATATAATTGCATAAATATTTTTTAAAGCCCCCGCAAGTTCTATACCTTGAGTATCTGCGCTTGTGTATATCTTAAAAGTGCTTGAAGACAGAATTTCCCTTCCTAGATGACAAAGATCTGCATGCTTGCTTGCTATAACTGTTCCAGCAACCTTTTCATCTGCAATTTCTCTTGCTAAATTTGGTCCGCTTAAAACACCCACCTTGATGCTGGAATTATTAAAGTGTTTTTCAATTGTTTCAGACATTGTCATGAAAGGTTTTTCATTAATGCCCTTAGTGCATGAAATTATCATCTTATTATCCATCGAGAAATCAGAGATTCTATCAAGGACATCATTAATAATTTTACTTGGAGTAGCTACAAATATTATTTCAGATTCTGGAATAATTTCTTCTAGCTTCTCAGAAGCAATAATATTATTAGAGAGTTTGAGTTCGGGATGATATTCAGTATTTCTGCTTTCAGAATTTATTCTTAAAGCTTTATCAGAATCTTTAACCCACAGAGANACATCATGTCCTTTCGATGCAGCTAAGTTTGCTAATACAGTTCCAAAGCTTCCTCCACCGAGAACGCAAATTTTGTAATTTTTATTCATATTAAGAAAGATATTTATCAAGTTGTCTTAGGTATTTAGAAGGATCTTTTGGAGATCCTCCTTCTGCAATTACTGCATAGTCATAGAGAAAATCTACAAACGCTTTAAAGTCTTTACCATCTATCTTTGAAAGCTTTTTAATGAGCTTGTGCTTCATATTTAACTCAAATATTGGAACTGCATCACCCATTTTTTGACCTGCAGCCTCTAGAATCTTTCTAAGCTGTATTCCTGGTTCATTGCTCTGCAGAACTAAACAGCAGGCAGAATCTTTTAATCGTGAGCTAGGCAATACTTCAGAGACTCTTTCTCCTAAATGATCAGCAACTTTTGTTAAAAGCTCATTTTGATCTTTTGTTGTTTTAGGTTTTTCTTCAGTTTCATTGCTAGTTTTTGCCACATTAATAAAACTCTTACCTTTGAATTCAAAAAGAGTAGACATCAACCATTCATCTATTCTATCGGTTAGTAATAATACCTCTGTATTTTTAGATTTAAGTGATTCAAGATGTGGAGAGTTTAAAGCACCCTCAAATGTATCAGCAACACAGTAGTAAATGTCCTTTTGATCTGAAGGCATTCTAGAAATGTAGTCATCAAGAGTTTGATCTACTTCGTGTGTTTCTTTATTTGATGTAGCAAATAGTAGAAGTTCTGCAATTGCTTCCTTGTGTTCAAAATCTTCTGCAGGTCCCTCCTTCAGAACAAGACCATACTCCTTCCAAAATTCTTTATATGCATTGATATCATTGTCTTTAAGTTTTTTGAGAGCATCTATAACTCTTTTAGTTAAAGCTTTTTTTATTGAATCTACTAGAGGATGATCTTGAAGGATTTCTCTAGACACATTTAAAGGTAAGTCGCTTGAATCAATAACGCCTCTAATAAANCTTAAATAAAGGGGTAAAAANTGGACGGCATCATCCATAATAAAAACTCTTTGAATATAAAGCTTTATTCCTCTTGGAGATTCTCTGTTCCATAGATCAAAAGGCGGCTTTTTTGGGATATATAAAAGATTAGAATACTCNTGTTTGCCTTCAACTTTATTATGAATTGTTAGCAATGGATCATCCTGATCAAAACTTATAAATTTATAAAATTCATTATATTCATCTTCTTTAATTGATCTTTTGGGTTTGAGCCATAATGCATCAGTTTCATTAATAACCTCCTCTTCCTCATCAATATTTGAAAGATAGATTGGGAAATTAATATATTGTGAATATTTGTTAATGAGAAAACTTATCCTTTGCTTGTTAGCAAAATCATGATTTTCTTCACTCAAATAAATTATTATGTCAGTTCCATGTGATTTTTTTTCAACTTCAGTAAGCTTATATTTATCTTCACCACTGCTTTCCCAAAGAATAGGTTGTGATGATTTCTTTTGTGCTGATTTAGAGAGTACTTGTACTTTCTCTGCAATCATAAAGACAGAGTAAAAACCAACTCCAAACTGTCCAATTAAATTTGAATCTTTCTTTTTATCGCCNGTGAGTTTTCCAAGAAATTCTGCNGTACCAGATCTAGCAATTGTCCCAATATTTTCAATTATTTCCTCTTCAGACATTCCGATACCATTATCAGATATGGTTAAAGTCTTATTTTCTTCATCAACAATTACCTTAATTTTTAAGTCATCAGATAGACTTGCCAATTTAGAGTTGCTTATAGATTTAAATCTAAGCTTATCAAGTGCATCAGATGCATTAGAAATTAATTCTCTTAGAAAAATCTCTTTATTTGAGTAAAGAGAATGAATCATCAACTGAAGCAACTGCTTAGTTTCAGTCTGGAAACTTTTTGTTTTACTTTTCCCCATAAGTTTATCCCCTGCTAATAGTTAATGCTAATTTAAGATATTTCAAGTTTTGTAATTGCTTTAGGCAAGCGAAATTCTAACTATTTCCGTAATTGAGAAAATAAAGATGGAGATTGTGATGTAAACACTTAGCCTGTGAAGAAAAGTGAAAAGTCTATCCCATGACCTGTCTCTAGCAGAGTTTGTCATAGGAATAATTATGTATCCTATGAATGCAAGGCTGCTGTTTATTGCTGCCATTATCAAGAAACTTCTTTCTAGAAAAAGATAAGAAATTAATACCGCTAGAAGGCAAAATAAGAAAATTATTAAGTAATATCTTGGAAATATTCTTCTTAAGAATTTTGAAGCAGTCTCATTGTCAAGAACTTTAAATACAACAGGAGCTGTAAGTAANGCTTGAGCAAAAATAATTCCTATAATTAACGAATAGGTAATTGATAAAAGTATTACAACAATAGTATCCATAATAACTGGCGGACCGGACGGGACTCGAACCCGCGACCTCCGGCGTGACAGGCCGGCATTCTAACCAAACTGAACTACCGGTCCGCATAAATATATGTTTGCGAATAATATCTTTTTAAAATAATTCTGCAAGTATATTTGAATGGTGGGTGATGACAGGCTCGAACTGCCGACCCTCTCGGTGTAAACGAGATGCTCTACCAAACTGAGCTAATCACCCACGGAGTTGTATTATATTGGCTAATTTAGACTATACAAATGAAATTTTGTAATTTTTGTATCCATTNAANATGTCTNAGTATTTTTNAATAAGCTATTTTGNAATGCTTAGTCTTGCAAAATATATTCCAACGAGGGTAACAGCAGCAAAAATTATTTGTGCAAGATTGAGCCATTCTGANAATAAGNAGGCAGCTAAAATTGTTGCNGTAAGTGGCTGCATTAACAATCCAATAGAACCGTTTGATGGTGAGATCTTTCCAATAGCATATGTTATTAAAAACTGGCCACCAAATTGACAAACTAGAGCAAGCAAAATTAAATTAATCCATTCAAAATTTGATTTAGGAAAATTAACTCCTGAATCTAGCATCATTGGAATAATTGAAAAAAGACAGCAGAAAAGAGTTGTATAAAATATTAAGTTCAGGGATGTTTCTTTTCCTAGCTTGGCAATTATTAACAAATATATTCCATAGCCAATAGCGGCTATGATGCATAATAAATCGCCAATTATTTTTCCATTTGCATAATTGCTAGAAAAAATAATTAGTCCAGTTATTCCCAGGTAAGTTATTAAAAAAGAAACGCCGAAACCTTTTGCGGGCACTTCCTTGAAAATGANATAGGCAAAAAGAGCTACAAATATTGGAGCGGAGTTCACTATTATCGTTGCATTTGAAACTGAAGTTATATTCATACTGTAGTGCCAAAGAATTAGATCAGTTGTNAATGCAAGAGAAGCTATTGCAGTATATAAAATAGTATTTTTATTTTTGANCTTAAAAATAAAAGTCTTATTAAGAAAATAATTAAGAATGGCCAGCATTGGTAATGCCAGAAACATTCTCCAAAATAATATCGCTGAAGAAGAAAGCTCACTCCACTTTACAAATATTGGTGCGAATCCTATCAACATTGCTCCTAGGGATAGTATTAAAAAGAAATTTGCTCCCTGTAAATTTTTTAACATCTAGCTATACTCTGTTCATGGACAAAGATATTGTAGAGCAGAATAATGAAATAATCTCAGTTGGGGAATTAAATAGATCTGCGAAATACCTCCTAGAAAGTAACTTTCCAGCTGTTTCAGTTATTGGAGAAATCTCAAATTTAGCAAGGCCAGCATCTGGTCATATTTATTTCTCTCTGAANGATGATGAAGGTTCAATTCAGTGTGCNATGTTTAAAGGGAGCAACATNGGNCTTAATTTCAATCCNAAAGATGGTGATGAATGCATTGTCTCAGGAAATATAAGNCTATTTGTTCAAAGAGGTAATTATCAACTTATTGCTAAGAAAATGATTCTTGCTGGCCAAGGAAATCTAATGCAAGAGTTTGAAAAGCTTAAGAACAAGCTAAAAGATGAAGGCCTCTTTGATGATGCAAACAAANTTCCTATTCCTGAAGCACCAAAACATGTTGCTGTTATTACTTCTACTTCGACTGCTGCGTTACAAGATATATTATCAACGATTGAAAGAAGAGCTCCAAGTATGAAAATTTCAGTAAGTCCTGCAACAGTTCAAGGTGAAAATGCATCCGAAACAATTATTGAAGCCTTTAAAAGAATACAAAATTACAACAACAACTCTTCAAATAAGGTTGATTGCGTTCTTTTATGCAGAGGCGGAGGTTCAATAGAAGATTTGTGGTGTTTTAATAATGAAGATTTAGCTAGGGAAATATTTAGCTTTGAAATTCCTATAATTTCTGGTGTTGGCCACGAAATNGACTTTACGATTGCTGATTTTGTATCGGATCTCAGAGCCCCTACTCCAACTGCAGCTGCAGAAATTGTAAGTGAGTTTAATTTTAATCTTATCGAAAAGCTTTCAGAAATATCAAAAGATTTGGTGTCTAGTATCAAGAATATCTTAAGAGATAAAAATCAAACCCTTGATTATCAAAGCTCTCATTTAAAACATCCAGCCCATGCAATAAGAGAGCAATATAGAGTTCTTATGTCGACTTATGAAAAAATAAAAATGCTTGTTAAGCAAAAAATCTCNGACTCTAAATTGTCCTTTAAAGAAAATACAAACTCTTTAATGATAGAAAACCCTAAATATTTAATTCTTGATAACAAAAATGCTTTGCAAAAGAATCATCAATCTTTGAAAACTTTAATTCAAGCTTCTCTAAGCAAATCTCAATCAAGACTTGTTACTTATGAAAAAGTTATAAAATCAATCAATCCTCAGAATGTCCTTGATAGAGGATATTCTTTAATAACTAATATAAAAGGAGATGTAATTAAAGATTCTGCACAAATTAACGAAGGCGAAGAAATAACTGCTAAGTTAGCTAAGGGATCTTTTGAAGCTAAAGTAGGAAAGAAGAATGTTTAAATTTTTAGCCTTATTTTTATTCTCAAGCTCCATATTTGCTGCTGCATACGAAGGAGATTCTGGAGGTATTTTTGCACTACCTGTTTCTGGCAAGTATATTTCAAATGATTATCTTCTGTTTGAAATAGATGGAAAAAATTATGTAATTGCTGGCATGCCTTATGTCTTAGAAGAAAANGTAATAAAAATAAATGATAAAAAAATAAAAGTTTTGCCAGTAAATTATGGAGAATCAAGAATCACAATCGAGAACGATAGTCTTGTAAATCCATCCTCATCAGATCAAGAGCGAGCAGCTAAAGAGAGAAAATTATTACAGTCAGTTCTTACAAAGAAAAGTAATTTTATTTTGAGTGATTTGAGGTTTTTAAGGCCAGTTGAAGGAGCCGTAACTAGCGGTTTTGGTAAAAAGAGATTCATAAATGATCTTCCAAGAGCTCCTCATTTAGCCTTAGACTTGGATGGGTTTGATGGAGACCCTATTGTTGCACCCTTGGATGCAAAAGTAGTTCTTGTCGAAAACTTTTTTTATAGTGGCAACATCATCGTTTTAGATCATGGAAGTAATGTTTTTACTTCCTATAGCCATATGAGTAAAAGTCATAGAGCGGTTGGAGATTTTGTAAAAAAAGGTGACTTAATTGGTGAAATTGGCTCTACTGGAAGAGTCACCGGTCCTCACCTACATTGGGTAATTTACATGAATGGAAATCGAATCAATCCAGAAATCGTATTAAACAAAGATTTCCCTATGAATCTCCTTGCAGACTATCAAGATGTTCCTGCAAACTTGCCTCAGTCTGAGGAGTAAGAAGACTTAGCACAACCTCCCCTCCTGGTTTAATAAAATATGTTGCAGGTAAAATTGCTGGAGATTCTATGCCCCATACCTCTCTTGGGTGGGAAGTTATAGATGGAATATCAACACCGAATCTTAATATTAAAGGATCTAAGTATTCTGGTTCAAGACGATCAAAATTGTATGCAAATACTTCAATATCAGGATTTGATTGTGCNAAATTTACTAATTCTGGCATTTCCTTTAAACATGGCGGACACCAGTCGGCCCAATAATTAATAACTATCCAGCTTTCATCAAGATCATTCTTGAATTGGCTATTTGCTTTATTAAAATGGATATCGCCTGAACTGCAAGAATAAAAGAGTATAAAAAGTGGTAATATTTTTATAAAATTTCGCATCAAACCTATTTTGAGACATGTTTAGCTTTTTTCAATACCCTTCTTCTAGCTTATTAATAATTTTTCTCTTAATTATTAACAAGCTGGTAATCTTAATCTTGTATAANCTGCCNTTATTAATATTTAGTTTTTGGGCAATTCCTCTTTTGTCTTTTTCTTTTTTTCTCTACAAAAAGTCAATTAGAAGCTACCAATCCTATGCATTTATACTCTTGCTTTATTTCATGTTCTCAAGCTTACGAGTTTTTGGTGTTCCAAATCCATTACCTTTTGATATTACTGAACTTGTTTTAGTTGTTTTAGCTTTTATTAATGCTTTATATGGACCAAAAAATATAAATAGCAATTGACATGTCAAGCATACTTGACATAACATAGCTACATGATTATTTTAATAACCCTAACTATATGGTGTTTCTCTGCACTTGCATTGAAGTTTTTACCGCTTCTAATTAGCTTAATTTAATATTTAATTCTTTCATATGGCCAAGATTACCCATAAAGGAATGTGGATAGAGCTTAAATCTTTAGATAAAGATGCAAAAAGCAAATACATACTATGTAATGTCTTTCTCTTTGCAGGAGCTCTTCTTTTTGGCGTTCATCTAACTGCAGTAGGTGGACTTGGCTTTGAAGTAAGTGAGGAAGTTTCANCATCTCCAGTTTTAGTTATCGTCAGAGTCTTATCACTAACTTTTATGCTAATAGCTGCNTGGTTATATAAAGAATTTTTTGCAACACAAGATGAATTTCTCAANAGATATAATGAATTTGTNCTTAGCAATGGAGCTATCGGCTTTCTTTTTGTTGGTTTTCTTATTTCTATCCTGTCTCCATATATTGATTATCAAGTAACTTTTTACGAGTATTTTCTTGGATTTGCCCTTGGGACAATTATTGGTGGATATAGATTCCATAATAAATTTATTGGTTAATGGATAATTCAATCAAGCAATTAAGAGAGCAAATGGGTTTAAGTCAGGCAGATTTAGGTAGTTCTGTGGACGTTAGTAGACAAACAATTAATTCAATTGAAAATGGTAAATTTGACCCGAGTTTGCCATTGGCACTCAAGCTGGGTAAATTTTTTAACACTCCTGTTGAACAAATTTTTTCAACAAATAACTTTAATAAATAGGATAAATTATGGAAAAAGCTAAAAGTATAATCACATTTGTAGACAATCTTCTTGGAAAATTTAGAAGAGTGTTTCTAAATATTTTTACAGTTCTTCTTTTAATGCTCATCACTTTGGGTATTTTTGGCAGTTTAGGTTCTTTGTTTGAATCTGATGAAATAGAAACTGAAGATCAAATCCTCTATTTAGAACCTAATGGAGTAATTGTTGATAAGGCAATAAATAGAAATGATCCATTTGAGGAATTTGAAATTTTTGGAAGCTCTACAAACCAAATTGAGTTAGAAAATATCTTAAAAGTTATCAATAATGCTGGAACTGATGATGATCTTAAAGCTATTTATCTTGATGTTGATGGCTTAAGAGCTTATTACACTTCTGCATTAAAAATTGCAGATGCTTTATATAAAGCTAGAGAGAATGGAAAAGAAATAATTGCTTATACCAGCGGATTGGGAACAACTAACTATCTTATAGCCTCTCAAGCTAATGAAGTAATTCTTGAAAAAGATGCATACGGATCTGTTTTGCCCTTTGGTTTTAGCAGAGTAAGGCAATATCAAAAAGATTTTTTTGAAAATATTAAAGTTGATATGAATGTATATGCTGCTGGTGATTTTAAGTCTGGTCCTGAAGGTTTTACCAGAAATGATATGTCTGAAACAGATAGGCTAGCGTGGGTAGAGTTTGTTACTCCAGTTTGGGAAAAGTATAAAGCTATGATGGAAACTGGTAGAGGTTTTGACTCAGGAACTATTCAATATATTGGAGATAATTATCACTTGCTAGCAACTGAGAATGGTGGCGATGATAATGAAACTGCTCTAGCAGTTGGCTTAGTTGATAAATTAATGACAAAACAAGAGATTAGAAACTATATGATTGAAAAGTTTGGCAGCGATGATGATTATGAGTGGCCTGAGGGAATAACTGGTAGAGAGTATCTTTCAACTCTGGAAGATGAAAAAATTAGTAAAAAACAACAAAGAGCTCAGGATAAAAATAAGATTGCTGTTATCCATGTTGAGGGAGCAATTGTTACAGGTGGNATAGACTTTAATACCGCTGGTTCTGGAGGTATCGTTAAAAATATTAATAAAGCCAGAGATGATAAAAATGTAAAAGGAATTATNTTAAGAGTTAATAGCCCTGGCGGNGATGTTTATGCTTCTTCGATGATTACGAATGCTTTAGAAGAATTTCAATCTACTGGAAGACCTGTATTTACATCTATGGGTGATATTGCTGCATCNGGNGGTGTNTGGGTAACAACAACTTCAGAAGAAATATGGGCTGAAGATACAACGCTTACTGGCTCAATTGGAGTATATAGTATTGTTCCTGATGTAAGCCCCCTTGAGAATTGGGCTGGTATCAACTATGACGGCGTGAGCATGACAAAGGCCGGTGATATTTATGATTTNAGTAGAGGAATGAATGAAGAGCTTAATAAGCAATTCAGAGAAAATACNGAGAACTTCTANAAAGAGTTTGTTACCAAGGTAGCTGAAAATAGAAAGATGGAATACTCAGAAGTCCTCAAATTTGCTGGTGGNAGAATATGGCGAGGCGATACTGCTCTTGAACTAGGTTTAGTCGATAAATTGGGCTCACTAGATGATGCNATTGACTCTATGGTGACAAAACTTGAACTAGAGGACTATAAAGTCTTTTCGTACAACACTGAAGTTGAGTTTGAGTTCGATTTGAATTTACTGATTCAAAATAAACTCCCCTCTCAGATTCAGGACTTATTGAATGAAATTAGTGGTCTTAATAGGATGCTTTTATCCGGTGAAGATAGATATGTAGTGGCCTATTGTTTTGATTGTGGCTTTAAGAACTTCGAATAACTTCTTTTATAAGATTTAGACCTATAGATTTTTTTCTTTCTAGGGACTCTTTCTCAAGCTGAGATAGAGTCCTGAATATAGTTTTAATATCTCTTCTAGAATTATTCATAAGATAATTCAAATTTTTATCAGAAATTTTTATATTAAGATTTTTAGAGATTGCTTGGGTTGCTTCTAACAACTCATCATCATTTATAGCCTCTAATCTTAATATTTCCATTTTTTTTATCCTAGAGACAAGATCAGGAATTGCCTCAAGCTTATTAATGCTACCTGATAATAAAAGAAGGCACTCTTTTTCATAGCATTCATTAATGAGATTAAAAAGTGCAATTTCCCACTCTCTTCGTTTACTTATAAGATCTACATCATCAATACAAATTAAATTAAGTTCGCCTACCCCTTCAAGTATTGAAGGATCAAGATTTATTACTTCGTGCATAGGGATATAAATTGATGAATTATTAGAATTAGAAAAATCATTGCAAATAGCCTGAAGCAAGTAGCTTTTTCCATTACTGCCTAGATCGTCTATAAATATCTGAGCCCCGTTATTCGAGTTGAGNAGATCTTTAAGGATTTGGATAGTTTTATTATTGTTTTTAGAAACAAAGAAATTATTCAAAGATGCTCTTTCATTAATTTGAATTTGAAGAGCAAGTTGGCGAGGATTAGGCATTTTGATTTATGAAATTATTTTTAAGCCACCATCTGAAATAACTTATAAGGCTAAATAATGTAATAAAGCCTATTAAAATGTGGAAAATCAGGGGATTTGTATCCACATTGAAGATTTCAAAGATTATCAAACCTAAAATATAGATTATTTGAGAGGTTGTGGTTATCTTTCCAATTAAATTTGGAGATGGAGTTTTTTCCGTAATTGACATCTCGAATGCTGCACCAAGAAGAATAAGCAGGTCTCTAAGAACAAAAATTACAAAAACTGATAGAGGAACAATTTGATTCAACCAAAGTGCAGTTATTGAGCCAATCATAAGAAGCTTGTCAGCAACTGGGTCCAAGATTTTTCCTAAATCTGTTTGCCATTTAAAAAATCTAGCTAGAAAACCATCGATGGCATCTGAAATTGATGCAATGGCAAATAAAATCAATGCAAAAATATATTTCCCGGCAAGAAGATTAAGAACTNTTGGAATGACCAAAGATATTCTTACTAAAGAAATAAGGTTAGGTATAAATCTTAAATAATGCTTCATATAGAATTTAGTGATGCCTGAATTATTTCTGTTGCNGTGCTTTCGATTGAAAAATCTTTATGTGTTTGAACAGANTTCTTGAATTGATCTTCCGTCCCAAAAATTGTTAAAGAAAAGGATATTTCATTCTGCTGAAATGATTTAATTGAGTATTCTTTAATAGAAATCATTTTATCTAGAGCTTCTAAAAGATTATCTAAATGTTCAGCTGAAGAAACTTTAGTAACCGTCATCATCAACTTCCTTTCTGAGTTATCCAAAACAAAGTCACTAAGGTAATCTATAGATAAATTCTCNAATAAAAATCTAATCCTTTCGGTAATTTCATCAATGTTTTCAAAAAATGNTATCTGGTCTTTGTAACTAATTGACCAATTATTGATTCCTGATCTTGAAATAATTAATGATTCAAGATAATCATACTTATATTGATCGAAGTCATTGTCNTTTTCGTTATCAAAAAAGTAATTTTTATCATCTAGATTTATTGTGTTTTGAGGAAATTCAAAGAAAAGTCCTCGTTTTTCTGAAATATCATCAAAAATTCTTTTTATTGATGATTCTAAACTTGTTTCATAAGGTATTGATTCTATTTTGAAGGGTTTATCAAAGCCATTGTCGATTTGGATGTCTAAAAAAATAATTGGTCTATTTCTTCCAATAAAATTAATACCATTTTCAATAAATTGACTCATTACAATGTCCTCTTCAAATGAAGCTTGAAGAAAGTTACTATCATTATTTCTTACAACAGCATATCTTCTGAGAAAATCTTTTGAGTCAAAGTTGTCTCTAATAATTTTTGCTGTTTCAAGATCCTCATAACCTATGAGTCTAAAAACAAGGTCATTAAATGCTCGGTCAATGGAATTTTCTATGTTCTCATTCTTTATTTCTATAGTAATTTCAAAAAGATCATCAAAATCCTTTGCAAAAATATCATTAGAAAAGATAATGAGTAGGAAAACACTTTTTAGAATGNCCATCTTCATATATTTATTTTAAGGTACTAGAGCAATAATGAAAAACGATCCCTATAAGAAAGCTGGCGTTGATATAAAAGCAGGAAATGATTTAGTAGACAAAATTAGAAAAGATGTAGCTAGTACTTTCGATAAAAATGTATTGGGTGGGATTGGTAGCTTTTCAGGTTTTTATTCTCTTCCTAAAGGTTTTAAAAATCCGGTTCTTGTTGCTTGCACCGATGGAGTGGGCACTAAAGTCGCCCTAGCCCAAAAGAATTCTTCATTGGGAACTATTGGGCAAGATTTAGTTGCAATGTGTGTAAATGATATGGTCACTTCTGGAGCATATCCGCTATTTTTTCTGGATTATTTTGCTTCCTCAAAACTTAATGTCACTGAAACAGCAACAGTTATAAAGGGCATTGCTAAAGCATGCAAAAAAACTAATTGTTCACTTATTGGTGGCGAGACTGCAGAAATGCCCAATCACTATATCGGAAAAAATTTTGATTTAGCTGGATTTTCAGTAGGTATTGTTGAAAAAAAACTGATTATTGACTCCTCAAAAGTTAGAAAAAATAACATCATTATAGGGATTGAATCTAGCGGAGCACATTCTAATGGCTACTCTTTGATCAATAAATTAATTAGGGAATCAAAATTAACTAAGAGTGAAAAAGAGAAATTAACTAAGCTTGCTTTAAAGCCTACTCATTTATATACAAATGTCATTTTGGATTTAGTGAAGAAAGTTAAAGTGAAGTCAATTGCTAATATTACTGGAGGCGGTCTGTCGGAAAATATTCCTAGATCAATTCCTAATACTNTATCGTCTGAAATATATNTGAAAAATTGGAAAATGCCACAATTNTTTGCAACTCTTCAAAAATTGGGAAAAATTGAAATGAGTGATATGTTAAGAATNTTTAATTGTGGNATTGGAATGACTGTTNTTATTGAACCTAGGGAGTTNGATTCCACTATAAAAGTACTTTCCAANCATAAATTTAAAGGCTTCATGATTGGGAAAGTTATAAAAAAATCCTCATCAGCAATAACTTTTNTNTNATGTTCAAGATAGCTGTTTTAATNTCAGGNAATGGATCAAATCTTGAAGCACTCATTGATGCTTGNAAAAAGAATGTTATNAATGGATCTATTGATATTGTNATTAGCAACAATCCAGANGCATATGGNATTCAAAGAGCAAAAAATCATTCTATAAATTACAAGATCATTGATAACAATAGATTTGAGACTCGAGAAGATTTTGATNAAGCTCTNGTGGAAGAATTGAANGATTCNAATCCTGATTTGATTGTCCTTGCTGGATTTATGAGAATACTAACTTCTGTAATGACCGAAGCATTTANAAATAAGATCATCAACATACACCCTTCTCTATTACCAAAATANCCTGGTCTGGATACTCATAATTCAGTTATAAAGAATGGAGATTTAAAGCATGGTATAACAATCCATTTTGTAAATGAAGTTTTAGATGGTGGTCAAATTATTGCNCAAGGAGAAATATCCGTGAATGCTAATGAGACANCTGANGAACTTAAAACAAGAATTCATGCAATAGAACATGTTATGCTTCCGATAGTAGTCTCAAAGTTTGCTGATGGGACAATCAATACAAAAAGAGTCATTTATGAAAAATTTAAATAAGTACTTTCTATCAATTGTATTTATTAGCTTCGTAGCTTTTCTTTCATCAAGTGAAAATATTTNTGAATACAAGATTAGATTTAAAATAAAGAATGTAATTTCACTTGANGGAATTAAAGAGCTAACGAGTAAAGGCAATGATACNTATCATATTATCTTTACTGGTAAAAATAGAATGCTAAATGCGGAGCTNAATCAGGAAGCAGAGTTTAAATATCTTAATTCAAAAGTCTTCCCTAAATATTACTCTCAAAAAATAAAAGTTCCTCTAAGAGGAGTATTGAAGCAAACCATTGAATATGACTTTAAGAATCAAAAAATTGCATCAACTGGAGATGTTAATTGGGTAGTAGATTTTCTGGGTGAATCTACTCCCCTTGATCCCGTTTCAAGTGGCTTTCAAATTAGGGAAAATGTTAAAAAAGGTCTTACTAATTTTGATATAAACTTAATAAAGCTTGATGAGGGAACAATTTATAAAAGTTCTTACACAGTCATAGGAGAAGAAGTTCTTGAAATAAAGGATACCAAGTATCCTTGCATTGTTCTTGAGAGGATAGCCAATGAAAGAAAAGCTCTTTACTATGTTGCAAAAACATTAGATTTCATTTTAATTAAAGTTGAAGATGATCGAAAAGAGAGAATTATTTCAATCGAAGCAGAAAAAATACTAAGTTTTGGGTAACGTCACTCCAGTTTGGCCCTGATATTTTCCATCTCTATCCTTATAACTTACTTCGCATTGTTCATCTGATTGGTGAAATATCATTTGAGCTACGCCTTCGCCTGCATATATTTTTGCTGGCAAATTGCTTGTGTTTGAAAACTCTAGGGTGACATGACCTTCCCACTCAGGCTCAAGCGGAGTAACATTTACTATAATTCCGCATCTTGCATATGTAGATTTACCAAGGCAGATAGTTAGCACATCTCTTGGTATCCTGAAATACTCAACTGTTCTTGCCAAAGCAAAAGAGTTGGGAGGTATTACACATACATCTGAGTTAATATCAACAAAGCTTTTTTCATCAAAAGATTTTGGATCAACTATCGCAGAATGAATATTAGTAAAAACTTTAAATTCATTTGCGCACCTTACGTCATATCCATAGCTTGAAAGGCCATATGATATGAGCCTTGAATTATCATCAGAATATCTTATTTGATCCTCTTGAAATGGCTCAATCATGCCATGCTCAACTGACATCTTTCTTATCCACTTATCTGATTTAATCGTCATTTATTTCAACCCTACCAATTATTGATCTAGCTATTGTATTGCTATCAACATACTCTAACTCTCCTCCAATTGGAATACCATAGGAAATTCTTGAAACCTTAATATTTTCAACATGATCCTTGATAAATATTGCAGTTGCATCACCTTCAACAGTAGAGCTGAGTGCAAGAATTATCTCTTTTATATTTTCTTTATCAATCCTCTCTAAAAGTTGAGGAATTCCGAGATCATGAGGCCCTAAGTTATCAAGCGGTGACAGTCTTCCCATTAAGACGAAGTATTTTCCTTTATAGCCTCCAGTAGATTCAATTGCCAAAAGATCAGATGGGCTTTCAACTACACAAATAGATTGTGAATCTCTTGTTTCGTCCTGACATACATGACATAAATCATTTGTAGTTAGCATTCTGCACGACTTACATCTTTGAATATTATCGAGTGCGTCACTAAGAGAGCTAGCAATCTCCCTTGCACCACTTTTATTTTTGTCTAATAGATATAAAGCCATTCTTTGTGCAGATTTCTTTCCAACACCAGGAAGAACTGTTAATGCTTTAATTAATTTATCTAATAAATCCGAACTCATTTCTAATTCTTTATTTTAGTTACAACCTCAATTTCTCCATCAAACTCATCTAAAAAGTCTTTAATTTCAGAATCACTTGAGAGTTCTTTTTTTGTTTTTTCAATATCTTTTATTTTATTTTCTTCATTTATTTTATTTGGTGATGAAGAGGAAATGCCCTCTTCAAGGCCAATTTTAATGTTACCAAATTTATCTTTAATTTTTTCCTCAAACTCACTAATAATTTTTTCAGGAATATCAAGCTGATCTTTTGATCCGCATAAGAATATCTTTTGGTCGTAAAATCTTGCAAATGAAAGATTTCCAAAATAATTCTTAGCAAAGGATGAAAGTTGCATATCGTTAAATAAAGTAGGCCAAGATGAAGAATTTATTTCATGACTATCTTGTGCAACTTCTTCATTTGTTTGAGGCTTTTCTTTTTTTATGGTCTTTATTTGGGTTTTATTAGCCTTTTTTTTTTGAGTTTTAGCTTCGCCTGCATTCATATTTTGAACAGGCTGAAAAGCTAACATTCTCAATAAACACATCTCTACTGCTTCTCTTGGTGATGGATGGGTATGAATCTTATTGAAAGAATTCAGACCAATTTCATAAATAAGCTGGCAATACTGTTCATCCATNTTAGANGCTATGTTGACAATGGGCTCTTTATTTGAGTCTTCAAGAACTTGNTGCAAAGAAACTTCATGAATATTTGAAATTAAATCTTTTAAAAGTGCTTCATAATCTGGGTTGAGTTTTTCAATATCATTTAATGTTTTAAATGCATCTTCCTTTCTTCCATCAGTTATAGAATCAAGTAACTCATGAATCAAGCTATCATCAATCGTACCTAAAAGTTTTTTGACATCATTAGCAACTAGCTTCCCATTACCATGAGCAATAGCCTGATCAAGCAAAGTTAAACCATCTCTAACAGATCCTTCAGCGGACTTTGCAACTAAAGATAAAGACTCATCGTCTGATTTGATTCCTTCTTTTTCACAAATCTTTTTGAAATGTTCTTGAAGCTCCTCTCTTGAAACAGTTTTAAGATTTAGTTGAAGGCATCTAGAAATTACTGTTTTGGGAACTTTTTCAGGATCCGTCGTAGCCATTAAAAAAATGACATGACTTGGAGGCTCCTCCAGCGTTTTTAAAAGAGCATTAAAACTACCCTTTGACAACATATGAACCTCATCGATTAAAAAGATCTTAAATCTTGAAACGCTCGGAGATGTATGAACAGATGAGAGAAGTTCTCTCATATGCTCTACTCCNGTTCTTGAAGCTGCATCTATCTCGAGGAAATCCATACTTTTTCCTTGTTGAATAGATACAGATGATTCACATTTATTACATGGCTGAGAAGTTGGAGAATCAGATGACATACAGTTTAGACACTTCGCTAGGAGTCTTGCAATTGTTGTCTTGCCAACCCCTCTAGTTCCACTAAAGAGGAAAGCTTGGTGCACTCTTTCTTGCTCAATACTGTTCTTAATTACTTGGACAACATGCTCCTGACCAATGACTTCATCAAAAGAATTGGGTCTATATTTTCTTGCAAGAACTTGATAAGACATAAGTACCAAATAATAACATGTACTAGTCTAAAACTGATTCAATTTGATAAAAAGTAAACCCTTTGTTTGATAAAAAGTTTTTTTGTTTTTGGAGCTTCTGAAAGTCTTTACTTACCCCATCCGGGAATCTTTTTTTGAAAGATAATTCAGCTAAATCTTCCCAGTCGTCAAACTTATCAATCTCGTNAGAAATGAGTGAATCATTTACACCCCTTTTCTCAAGCTCTGCTGAGATCTTAATTGGACCAAAGCCCTTTTTTCTTCTTGCCTGAACGTATTCTTCTGCAAAACGAGAATCGCTTAAAAGATTCTTTTCCTCCAATCTATCCAGATTTAAATTGATATCTTCTTTTGATTCAAAACGCTTAGTTAATTTTAGATAAAGCTCCGTGCGAGAGTGCTCTCTTCGTGATAAGAGATCCAGAGCTTTATTATAAATTTCGGCTGACGCCATTAATTATTGAATGGCTGAACTCTGCTTCTATAGTTTGATTTAACTACTTTAACTCTTTGTCCTTCAAAAAAACTATATTTGTCTGATACTTCCTGAACAATAGATATAATCTTTTCATTATCTAATTGTATTGTTAACTCGACAGCTCTTTTCTCGTTAACCTTAGACCCTATTTCTGCACCTACAGCTGAACCAATGAGAGCACCAATAACGCCTGCGGCAACAGGTGCTTTGTCATTATCAGAGCCTAAATCGCCTCCTACAGCAGCTCCAGCAGCTGCACCAAGATCTCTATTTCCTTCAATAAC
>FUFK010067778.1_pt1 | contig 22612 bp, 26 predicted proteins | sample 1021851 | NCBI WGS metagenome assembly FUFK01 (sample SAMEA51879418, study PRJEB19060) | metagenome
TGAATATCTTAAAGGTAGCAGACCAAAAGGTAAGCAAGCTCAAGAATAATTGATGAAGGGAAAAATTTTTATTATTGAAGATGAGACTTCAATAATCCAGCTAGTACAACATAATTTAGAGAAAGAGGGTTTTGTTGTATCTTCGTCAACTAATGGTAATGATGGTTTAAAAGAATTAAAAAAATTTGAGCCTAATCTACTATTACTTGATTGGATGTTACCTGATTTATCTGGAATAGATGTTTGCAAAAGTCTTAGAAGAGACAAAAATTATAAAAATTTGCCAATAATCATGTTAACAGCCAAAGGTGAAGAGGAAGATAAAGTTAAAGGATTGGAAAGTGGTGTAGATGATTATATAACAAAACCCTTCGGTTTTAATGAGTTAATGGCACGTATAAAAGCTTTACTAAGACGATCAGATCCTAAGACTGTATCTGATGATCTTATTTTTGAGGATTTGAAATTAGATAGAACTGAAAGAAGAGTTTTTAGAGATAATAATGAAATTCATCTTGGTCCTACTGAATTTAGACTTTTAGAATTTTTTTTATTAAACCCAAAGAGGGTTTTTTCAAGAGATCAAATTTTAGAAAGTGTGTGGCCAAATAATATAAACGTAGAAAGTAGAACAATAGATGTTCACATCAGAAGATTGAGACAATCTATAAACCTTTCTGGTAAAAAAGAACTTGTAAGAACAGTAAGATCTGCTGGCTATTCTTTGTCTTAAATTATAACTTTATAAATTCCAACTAAAAATAAAGGGACTTGTAATCCAAAGTTAGTCATTATTGCTTTATCTTTACTTATAAACCCAGCGACTGTCCATCCAACAACTCCTAATCCATGAAAATATATATTAAGTGGATATATATTTAGATTAGTTAAAAGAATGCCAACTAAAACTAGAAATGTGCTTATCCATTTAAGGTATTTTTTTACAAACATATTTTCCTCCTTAATTTGCAATATATAGATTTTTTGATTATTTCTTAATATTTACTTACACTTTTTGCACAGACCAAAAAATTCAAGATTATATTTTTTGTATTTCATGCCGATTTTATCTGCAAAACTACTTAAGTATTTTGATATTTTTGAATTATCAATTTCTGTTACTTCCTCACAGCTTTCGCAGATTGAAAATGCTGCAGCTTTTGAAACTTTACAATTTGAATTTTGACAGGCAACGAAAGCATTTTTGCTTTCAATTTTATGTATTTTTCCCATATCCACTAATTTATCTAAAGCTCTGTAGACCTGAGGAGGGGCGTTAATACCTTTCTTCTTAACATTCGATAATATTGAATATGCTTTTAATGGTTCTGTAGATTTTTCAATAATATCTAAAACAATTTTTTGGTTTTTTGTTAAGTTTTGCTGTCTTTGCATAATTTATTTTATCATTTACCCATTAGTTTTTCAATTTGATCGATTGTTTTATTTTAAGTAGAGAAAGTATAAATAGAAATAAAGAAGCAGCAATTATAGATGGACCTGAAGCTGTATTGAATTCTAAAGATGTAAACAGTCCTATAATAACAGATAGCAAGCCACCAATTACTGAAAAAAGAACCATTTGTTGTGGACTATTTGAAATATTTCTTGCCATTGCTGCTGGTATGATAAGCATTCCAGTTATTAATAATAATCCTACCATTTTGATTGAAATAGCAATTATTGCGGCCATTAAAATTGTAAATATTGCTTTGGCTTTATCTGGATCTAATCCTTCAGCTTCAGCTAGTTCATAATTTACAGTAGATGCAAATAAAGATTTCCAAATAAATTTAAGAACTAATAATATTATAGCTCCACCTATCCATATAATAATTATATCATTCACATTAACCGCTAGAATATCTCCAAATAAAAGTCCCATTACATCAAATCGAATGAAAGATAAAAAACCAATTACAACAAGTCCAACAGCTAATGACGAATGCGCCAAAAGACCTAGTAAAGCATCACCTGGTAGATTAGTTCTTTTTTGAAGATTAATTAAAATTAGAGCTATTAAAGCTGAGATTATAAAGACGGATAATGCAATGTTAAACTCTAAAGAGTAAGCAAGTGTTACNCCAAGTAAAGCAGAATGAGCNAATGTATCACCAAAATANGATAATCTCCTCCATACTACAAAACATCCCAAAGGACCGGTTACCAAAGCAACTCCAATTCCAGCAAATAAAGCTCTTATAAAAAAATCATCTAGCATTTAATTCTTTTTAATCTTTCCTTCACTGGTGTGAATGTGATCGTGTTTATGTTCATAAATAGATAGTGTCTGCGATGCCTGCTCACCGAACAAAGCTTTGTACTCTCTGTTTTTTGCAACATCAATTGGAGATCCAGAACAACAAACATGACCATTTAAACAAACAACATGATCGGTAGCACTCATTACTGTATGTAGATCATGCGAAATTAATAAGATACCGCAGTTTAAATCTTCTGAAATTTTTTTGATTAATTCGTATAAAGCAATCTCGCCAGTGAAATCAACTCCTTGTACAGGTTCATCTAAGACTAATAACTCAGGTTTTTTTGATATTGCTCTTGAAAGCAAAACTCTTTGAAATTCACCTCCAGATAAATCTCCTAAATTTTTATCTTTAAGATGGATTACTCCTGTTAACGACAATGCTTCACTAATAGTCCTATCATCAAGGTTATCTGTTAGTACCATAAAGTCTTTAACTCTTAGAGGTAACGTCCAATCTATTGAAATCTTTTGTGGAACGTATCCAATCTTATTTGTGTATTTTTCAACTTCACCATCAATTTTTTTATAAATTCCTAAAGCAATTTTTGCGGTAGTACTTTTACCAGATCCATTTGGTCCAATTAGAGTTACAATTTTACCTTTTTCAACTTGCAAGGATACTCCCTGAACTAACCATTTATCGTTTAAGCGAAAACCTGCGCTTTTTAATTTTACTAAAATTTTATTTTCTAAACCCATTTTATCTCTTGACTCTATAATGTTATATTATTACATAGTGTTATATTATAACAATATAAAAATTATGCAAAAATTTAAAAAACTACCTTTAATTATCACATTATCATTTTTAACTTTATTTTCTCAAGCATACGCTGAAATCAAAGTTGTAGCATCAATAAAACCTATTCATTCACTTGCGAGCTATTTAATGGATGGAGTAAAAAAACCTGATTTAATTGTTGATGGTTACGCATCACCCCACGGTTTTGCTATGAAGCCATCTCATGCAAAAATGCTTCAGGAAGCAGATCTTATATTTTGGGTAGGTGAGGATATTGAAAGTTTTTTAGTTAAACCTCTTGGTTCGATTGCAAAAAAAGCTGAAAAAATTGAATTAATGGAAATCAGAGGAATAAATAAATTAAAATTTAGAGAAAGAAATATTTTTGAAGGTCATGATGATCATGGACATAAAGAAGACGATCATGATGATCATGCTAAAAAAGAAGACGGTCATGACGATCACGATCATGACAAAGACGAACATAAAGAAGACGGACATGATGATCACGGTCATGAAGGTCATGCACACGGCGAGTTTGACCCACACATATGGTTAGATCCTTTAAACGCTAAAAAAATCTTAAAAGAAATGGCTAAACATTTAATAGAAAATGACCAAGCAAATGAGTCAATTTATAAAGAGAATTTGAAAAAGGCGAACAAAGATTTAGACAAATTAGTAAAACAAGTTAAATCTGAATTAAATAAGGATTTTAAATCAATAGTGTTTCATGACGCTTACCAGTATTTTGAAAAGAGATTTAAAGTAAATGTTTTAGGAGCATTTACAGTAAATACAGATGTGCTACCTGGGGCAGAACAATTATCTGAAATAAGAGAGATAATTGAGCACGAAAAAGTTACATGTGTTTTTTCAGAACCACAATTTAATCCAGATATAATTAATGCAGTAGCAAAAGACATGAATATCAATACCGGAGTAATTGATCCACTTGGAGCAACTTTAAACCCCGGTAAAGATTTATATTTTAATCTTATAAAGAATATGTCTAAGTCGTTTCAAGGCTGTTAAATATTTTCCTTAAAGAGTTATTACTTGATCTGGTGGGTTTGAACCTAGAGCTGTATACAATTGTGGAAAACAACCAGCAACAACACCATCTACCAAACCTTTTGCTTTAACTTCTCCACTACCACATTGTTCAAATGTACCATCTGCTAAACCTCTTCTAACAGCGCACTGGTCACAGACCATTAATAGCATACCTTTTTCTTTTGCAATTTTTGCTAATCTTTCACCTATTGGGTTTCCTTTTTGAAGGCAAAAAAGATTATCATCAAAGAAAAACATTCCTAAAACATTCACAAGGTGTTTGTTATCCTCTAATTGGGGTAGTATCATCGTACTTAATTGATAAGTACTTGCCATATTATTTCTAAATACATACGCGACTTTCATTTTTTCTCCTTTTTAATTGATTGTTATAATATAACATCTTAGTGTTATAATATAACAAAGTCAACAATCGACAATTAAAATTAAATTAAGCTAAGGTTATTTCAATCGGAGTATGATCAGAGGGTTTTTCTCTTCCTCTAGGGTCTTTATTAATATTAATTTTTTTAATATTATCTATTATAGAACTTGAAACTAAAAAATGATCAATTCTCATACCATTATTTTTTTGCCAAGCTCCTCTCATATAATCCCAAAATGTATATCCTTCTTTTGTTTCATTAAAATGTCTGTAAACATCACTGAAACCTAAGCCCAACATCTCTCTAAATTTTTTTCTTATTTCTAGTCTATATAAAGCATCATCCTCAAAACTTTTTGGATTATAAACGTCTTCTGCTGCAGGGATTACATTGAAATCTCCAGCTAAGATTATATTTTTGTTTGTCTTTGATAAAGATTTTAACTTTTTAATTAAATCATCTAACCAATTTTTTTTATATTCATATTTAGGTGTATCAACTGGATTTCCATTAGGCGTGTATATATTGATTAATTGTATCTTTTTTTTCTTATGTTCAACCTCAGCAGATATAATTCTAGATTGTTTTAATTTATCTTTAATTATATCAGTTTTGACATTATCTAATTTTTTTTTAGAAATTATAGCAACGCCGTTGTAGCTTTTTTGACCGTGGACATGGCTCTCGTAATCAAGGGANGAAAATACATCAAAAGGAAAATTTACTTCTTCAGTCTTAATTTCTTGCATTAATAGTATATCTGGTTTGTACTTTACCAAATAACTTTTTATATTATCAATTCTGGCTCTTACCGAATTAACATTCCATGAGGAAATTAACATTAAAGAGAAAAAGACACGCCACAACCACAAGATGACTTGCTTTGTGGGTTGTTAATCTTAAATTGTTGACCAATAAGTTCTTTAGAAAAATCAACTTCCGACCCTTGCAACATGTCAGCTGAAGTTTTGTCGATTAAAATATTGTTAAAAACTAAATCATCTTCATTCTTTACTTTATCGAATGAAAAATCGTATTGAAAACCCGAACAACCACCACCTTTAATTGCGATTCTAAAAAAAGAACCTTTTTCCTTTTTATCAAGGAGATAATTGATTTGTTTTATAGCATTATCTGTAAATATAATTTCTTTATTCATAATAAAACTGAGCTATTACTAATATAATAATATATTTTCTTTTTTAAAGTATGAATAATTTCAAAAAATTAGGTGTTTTTAAAAGTAAGGGAAGATTTTTCAAAGATAAAACAAGTAAATATAGAAGCCCATTTCAAAGAGATAGAGACAGAATCATACATAGCGCTTCATTTAGAAGGTTAAAGCACAAAACCCAAGTTTTTGTAAATACTGACGGTGACCATTATAGAACAAGAATGACTCACTCCTTAGAGGTAGCTCAAATCGCAAGATCAATATCTAAATACTTAAATCTTAATGATGATTTGGCTGAAACATTAAGTTTAGCACACGATCTTGGCCACACCCCTTTTGGTCATGCAGGTGAAGAAGTTTTAAATGATTGTATGAGTAACCATGGAGGTTTTGATCATAACTTACAAACCCTAAGAATAGTAATGTTTATAGAAAAAAAATATATTGATTTTGATGGTTTAAATTTATCTTTTGAAACTTTAGATGGTCTAATAAAACATAATGGACCAATCAAAGACTTATCTAAATTAGAAAATATTATTGGAATAAAATCGTTAAAAAATAAGTTTAAATTAAATAAATTTTCATGTTTAGAATCACAGATTTCAAATATCGCAGATGACATTGCTTACAACAATCATGATATACAAGATGGTCTAAAAGCAGGCTTATTCACATTAGAAGAATTATTGGAAATCAATTTCTTTAAAGATATATATAAAAAATACAAAGATAAAAAAAAGATAGAATTACAAGTTTTGATACATCAAATAATCAGAGACTCTATAGACCTTATGGTAAAAGACATAATAAATAACACTATTCAGAATATAAAAAAAAATAAGATTAAAAAGCTCAATAATGTTTTTGATAATAAGCAAAAGACGGTCGAATTTTCAGATAAACTCAAAGATATTGATTTCGATATAAGAAGNTTCTTAAGAAAAAATATGTANGACCATAAAGATGTTCAAAAAAGAAANNATGAAGGNAANAAANTNGTNAATTTTTTNTTTAAAAAGCTNNACAGTNATACNAATAATAATTTTTCTATACAAAATTTTGATCAGAATAAATCTAGATCAGTTGCAGACTTTATATCCGGAATGACAGATCGTTATGCAATAAATTTATATGAAGAATTAAAATAGATGAATATATTTGATTATTATCACAGCTCTTTATTAAAAGGTCTTAAAGATTTTGAAAAAAAAGGAGCAATTAAAATCCCAGAAAAAACTAATAGTATTAGTGTGGAGGTTCCACCTGATAAGTTTGATGCCGATATTTCAACAAACGTTTGTATGGTTTTGTCAGGTATTAATAAAAGTAAACCAAAAGATATATATGAAAATTATGTATCAAAACTTTTAAGTAAAGACGATAATTTAGAAAACTTTGAAATTGTAAATCCTGGTTTTGTAAATTTAAAATTTAAAAAGAAATTTTGGAACTCCTTTTTAGAAAAAATTGTCCAATTAAAAGAATATGGATCAAATAAGAATGAAAAAACTAGAAAATATTTAGTTGAATTCGTATCAGCTAATCCAACCGGACCATTACATGTAGGCCACTGTAGAGGAGCCGTATTCGGTGATGTCCTTTCAAATTTACTAAAATTTAATAATCATAATGTTACAAAAGAATATTACATAAATGATCACGGAAATCAGATAACAAACTTTACTCACTCGGTCTTTTACAGAATTTTAGAATTAAAACACAAAAAAAAATTTCCTGATGATGAAAATCTTTATCCTGGTGAATACATAAAAGAAATTGCACAAAATATTATATCAAATTCTAAAATTGATAAGTTTGATGAGTTGGAACCAATATTTGAAGAATTACAGAAACTTTGTATTGAAAATTCTCTTTTAATCATAAAGTCTAATTTAAAGAAGATAGGTATTGTTCATGATAATTTTGTAAGTGAAAAAAGTATAATTGGAAATAAAGAAGTTGAAAAGGCTTTAAAAAAACTAAAAGAGCAAAATTTAGTTTTTGAAGGAAAAATTGAGGCACCTCAAGGAGAGAAGAAAAAAATTTCTGAAACTAGAAATCAATTATTATTTAGATCAACAGAATTTGGTGATGATAAAGATAGAGCTTTAAAAAAAGGTGATGATAGTTGGACATACTTCGCTGGAGATCTTGCATACCATAACAATAAGATAAGTAGAAATTTTGANATACTCATCAATATTCTTGGAGCCGATCATGCTGGTTACATCAAAAGAATAAGTTCTGTTGTAGATGCTTTATCAAAAAGTAAGCAAAAAATTGAATGTAAAGTAACTCAATTAGTAAAACTTATTAAAGATAATAAACCATTTAAAATGTCAAAGAGGAAAGGTGATTATATTACTCTTGAAGATTTAATAAATGAAGTAGGAAAAGATGCGGCTAGATTTATTATGTTAAGTAGAGTGAGTGATGTTGAATTAGAATTTGACTTTGAAAAGGTCAAACTTAAATCTAAAGACAATCCTTTGTATTATGTTCAATATTCTTATGCTAGAATTTGTTCAATTTTTTCAAATTCAAAAACACCAATTAATAACGATTATAAAAATTTAGATAAAAATTTTGAATTTAACGATGAAGAAATTAAGATTATAAGAAAACTTTCAGAATGGCCAAAATGTATAGAAACTTCTATAAATAAATTAGAACCACACCGACTGACCACATACTTGTATCAATTAGCATCTATTTTTCATTCATACTGGAATATGGGAAGAGATAGTGAAGATTTCAGATTTTTAGATAAGGACAAGAAAATTGATACGAATAAAGCAGTTTTGTTAAATTGTATTCTATTAGTGATAAAAAATGGAATGGAAATTATCGGAGTCGATACACCGGAAAATATGTAATGATAAAAGAATTAAGATATGTGCTAATTATATTTTTTATCTTAATATTTTTTTTCCTAACAATTAAATACTATTTATCGGATGAACATAAGAAAAAATACTATAGAACTGTCAACGAAATCAACAATAACTTAAGTATAGATGATCAAAATATACCTATACTAAAAAATGACACTCAAGATATAATTACTTACGTTGATGATAAAAATGAAAAGACGAAACCTTTTTCATTCTGGAAACTTTTAAATGAATAATCTTAAATCAAGAAGAGCTTTTATAGTTGGATTAAGCTCAACTAAAATAACAAATAAAGAGAGACATTTTTTGAGAAAATATAAACCTTGGGGTGTAATTTTATTTGCAAGAAATATCAAATCAGTTGATCAGACTAAAAAACTCACCAATGATATAAAAAAAATTTTTAAAGATCCAAAATATCCAATTTTAATAGATGAAGAGGGTGGCATGGTAACTAGAATTAGATCTATAATTGACAATAGTCATTTTCCTGCAAAATACTTTGGTGACAATTATAAAAAAGATAAAACAAAATCTTTGCTTTATCTAAGAACTTACATCAAACAAATTAGTCATTTGTTAAGATATATGGGGATTAGCATTAATACGGTACCTGTTTTGGATATTCCTAGACCATTTACATCAAAGGTTATTGGCACTAGAGCAATTTCGAAAGACATAAATGTAATTAATAAAATTGGTGAAAAAACAATAGAACATTTTAAAGAAGCGCGTATAGCAACTGTAATAAAACATATTCCTGGTCATGGATTAGCAAAATCAGACAGCCACTTAAAATTACCTATTGTAGATAAAACTTATGAATATTTGATGAAGAATGATTTTAAAACTTTTAAAAATAAAAAATCATTATTTGCTATGACAGCCCATATTCTATTTAGGAAAATTGATGCCAATAATCCTGTAACCCATTCATCAAAGATTATTGGTATTATTAAAAAAAAAATAAAGTTTAAGAATTTAATAATTAGTGATGATATTTCGATGAAAGCATTAAAATTTAATATTACTTTAAATACTATCAAAGCATTTACCGCAGGTTGTGATTTAGTTCTTCATTGTAACGGAAAAATCAAAGAAATGACCAAAGTTGCTGAAAATTCAAAAAAATTAAATAAATTTATAATCGAAAAGACTTTAAAATATTATAGATTAGTAGGAAATGATTAATCAAAGTAATGCATTTAACGTAAACCTAAATCAGTTTAGCGGTCCACTTGATTTATTGTTGGATTTAGCCAAATCTCAAAAAGTAAAAATTGAAGATATATCGATAACAAAATTAGCAGATCAATTTTTAGAATATATTTCAAAAGCAGAAAAATTAAATTTAGATATTGCCTCAGAATATCTAGTTATGGCTTCATGGTTAGCTTATTTGAAATCAAAACTTTTATTACCACAAACGGAGGAAGATGAGTTTAAAGTTGATGAAGTAGCAGAAAAATTAAAACTACAATTAAAAAAGTTAGAATTAATCAGACTACTTTCAGATCAAATGCTTAAGAAAAAAAGATTAGGAAGAGACATCTTTATGAGAGGTATTAAAGGTAAAATTAAATCTATATATAGCGAAAAATACTCAGTAAATTTATATGACTTACTTAAATCTTATTCGACTATTTATATGCAGAAGGATTTCCAAAAAATTAATATTCCAAAACTTCCAGTTTTTACTACAGAAGATGGAATAAACAGAATTAAAAGATTTCTTAATAACTTAAATGACTGGAAAAATATAAATGCACTATATCCAGAGAATTTTATGAAATCTAAAGATCAGAAAAAAACTGGCATAGCCGGTCTTTTTGCTGGTTCTTTAGAGCTAGTTAAAGAAGGAAATCTACAGATTAAACAAGAGAAAATATTTGATGACATATTTATTAAAAAATCATGAAAAACGAAAAAAAAAATAACAACATAATAAATTTTCCAAATAGTTTAACAAATGGAGAAAGAGAAGTTGAAGCAATCCTGTTTGCAGCTTCAGAACCGCTTGAAATTGAAAGTATTGAAGCAAGATTAAATAAAAAAGTTGATGTAAAAAAAATTCTTAAAAAACTAGAGAAAATTTATGAAAACCGTGGTTTCAATCTAGTTTGTATTTCTAATAAATGGTCTTTTAGAACTTCATCAAACTTATCTTCATTAATGACTCAACAAAAAAAAGTTGAAAAAAAATTATCTAAAGCATCTATAGAAACTTTATCTATTATTGTTTATCACCAACCAGTTACTAGAGCAGAGATCGAAGAAATACGTGGGGTTGCTTTTGGTGTGAATACTTTAGATATTTTAATGGAATTAAACTGGGTAAAACCAATGGGAAGAAAAGATGTGCCAGGTAAACCAATTCAATATGGTACAACAGATGAATTCTTAAGCCACTTCAATATAAAAAAATTGTCTGATCTGCCTACAATAGAGGAGCTAAGTTCCGCGGGTCTAATCGACAGCTCAAATATTGATTCTGCGATTTTTGGAACAGGTAAATTTTATCAAGAGAAACAGGATGAAAAGAAAGAAAACATTTATACTGAAATAGACGATATGCTAAGCAGTACGTTAGATAAAGAAAACGATGATAAGTAAATTATTACTTTTAAATGATTAATAAACGAGCTATAAATAACTTATGAGTATAGGTTTTTGGCAAATTGCAATAGTTGTTATACTAGTAGTCTTACTATTCGGCAGAGGTAAAATCTCAAGTCTTATGGGTGATGTAGCCAAAGGTATAAAAAGTTTTAAAAAAGGTATGGCACAGGATCCAACTGAGGATCAGGCAAAAAACATCACTGAGAATAACGATCAGACTAATAATCAAGATCCAAATAATAAAGAATAATCAATGCCACAAATTGGCTGGTTTGAATTACTGTTAATAATTGGTCTAGCAGTAGTTATAATCGGTCCAAAAGATTTTCCAATCGTTTTAAAAAAAATTGGAAGTTGGTTCGGTTCAATCAAAAGATATATTAGTGCTGTTCAATCAGAAGTTTCCAATCTTGAGGAAAATACTCTTGATTACGAGAATAAAGAAAACAAAGATAAAAAGGAAGATCTAAAGAAAGATGAGTCAAAATAAAGACGAGGGTTTTATTAGTCATTTGACTGAATTAAGAAAAAGATTAATTCAATCTTTTGTTTGCTTATTAGTTTTATTTGTCATTTGTTATATTTTTTCTGAAGAAATATATAATTTTCTTGTAGCTCCTTATGCTGAAGCCGTAAAGAATAGTGAAATTCAAAGAAGATTAATCTTTACTGCATTACAAGAAACTTTTTTAACCTACATTAAAGTATCTTTTTTTACTGCATTCTTTTTTACTAGTCCTTTTATATTAATTCAAATTTGGAAATTTATAGCTCCAGGTTTATATGAACATGAAAAGTCTGCAATCATGCCGTATTTGGTTGTAACTCCAATCTTATTTCTTTTAGGTGGAATGCTGGTTTATTATTTAATTATGCCTTTAGCGATTAAATTTTTCTTATCATTTGAAAGCACTGGTATAACCACATCATTACCAATACAACTTGAAGCTAAAGTGAATGAATATCTTTCACTAGTTATGAAATTAATTTTTGCTTTTGGATTAAGTTTTCAATTACCTGTTGTGTTGTCATTATTAGCAAGAGTTGGTTTTGTAGACTCTGAGTTCCTTAAAACAAGAAGAAAGTATGTTGTAATTATTATTTTTACAGCTGCTGCAATACTTACTCCACCTGATCCAATCACACAAATTGGTTTGGCGATTCCATTATTAATTTTATATGAATTATCTATAATTTCGGTAAGAATGATTGAAAAAAAAGTAGAAGAAAATGCATGATATAAAAGAAATTAGAGAAAATTTAAAAGAATTTTCAAATCAAATAAAAAAAAGAAATGTCGATGTAAAGTTTGATGAAATTTTAGAATTAGACAAAGAAAATAGGTCTTTAATTCAAGAAAAAGAGAAATTAGAATCTGAAAAAAAATCTATTTCAAAAAGTAAGGATAAATCTTTATTTAAAAAATCTAAAGAACTTACTGACAAAATAAGCACTCTTCAAACAAAGCAACTNTCAATAAGCCAAAAATTAAATGAGTTATTATCATCAATACCTAATACACCGTTATCTAGTGTACCAGAGGGTAAGGACGAATCTTCAAATAAAGAAGTTGAAAAAAAAGGTTCTATAAAAGAAAGTGAATTTAAAATTAAGTCTCACTATGAAGTAGGTGAAAATCTTAATATGCTTGATTTTGATCTTGCCACAAAGACTTCAGGATCAAGATTTGTATTTGTAAAAAACAAACTTGCAAAATTAGAAAGAGCTTTATCAAATTTTATGATTGATGTTCATACAAAAGAAAATGGTTATGAGGAGATATCTCCACCATTACTCGCTAACTTTGATACAATGTTTGGTACTGGACAACTTCCTAAATTTGAGTCTGATCAATTTGAAATAAAAATTGATGATAACAATAGAAAATTTTTAATCCCAACTGCAGAAGTTATTTTAACTAATATGGCAAGAGAAAAAACAATTGATATAAAAGAATTACCCTCAAGATATGTAGCATCTACTCCTTGCTTTAGAAAAGAAGCTGGAAGCTATGGCAAAGATACAAAAGGAATGATTAGGCAGCACCAATTTTATAAAGTTGAACTTGTTAGCCTAGTAGAGCCTCAAAAATGTGAAGAGGAGTTAGAGAGAATGACTAAATGTGCATCAGGAATTTTAGATAAACTGAAACTGCCTTATAGAATTGTTGAGCTATGTACGGGTGATATGGGTTTTAGTGCTCAAAAAACTTATGATATTGAAGTTTGGGTGCCTTCAGAAAAAAAATATAGAGAAATTTCTAGTTGTTCAACATGTGGAACTTTTCAAGCTAGAAGAATGAAAGCCAAATATAAAAATTCAAAAAATGAAAAAAATTTTATAGGTACATTGAATGGAAGTGGACTTGCAATCGGAAGAACTATGATTGCGATCATGGAGAATTATCAAGACAAAGATGGATCAATTATAATACCTGACGTATTAAAACCATACATGGATAATATTGATAAAATCACATCGAATTAGGAGTTGTGTTAGTTAATCTAATAGTATAAAAACCAATCTATTATTATGTCTGAATCAGGATTTGCACAATTAATACCTTTAATACTAATTTTTGTTATTTTTTATTTTTTCTTAATAAGACCACAACAAAAAAAAGTTAAAGAACATAAGTTGATGGTTGAAAACTTAAAAAGAGGTGACAAAGTCATTACCTCTGGTGGAATAATAGGTACCGTCGAGAGAATTATTGACGGCGATAAAGCAGAAATTTCTATAACTGATAATGTCAAAGTTGAAGTTATCAAATCTACAGGTATTCAAGCTCTAATAAATAATACTGACCAAAAAAAATAATTTTAAGTGTTATATTTTTCAAAACTGAAGATCACTTTGATAGCACTATTCACTCTTTTTATGGTGATGGTTTCATCATCAAATTTTTTAGATTTAGATTTAGATAAACAAAAAAAAATTAAATTAGGCTTAGATCTTCAAGGTGGTTCTTATTTGTTATTAGAGCTTGATAATGAACCAGTAATTAAACAAAAATTACAATCAAAATTATTAGAAATTAAAGATTATTTTAAAAAAAATAAAATTAAGATTTTNAGCTTAAAACTTGATGACAAATTAATTAAGCTTAAAGTTTCNAAAGATNATGTTGAAAAGATTAGTGAAATATTTAGTGACAAAGAAAGTACGATCAATCCTTATTATTTTCAATACAAAGCTCATCAACTTGATGTGAAGATTAATGGTGATGTTTTTAATTTGGAGCTAAGTAAATATGGAATTATCCTAATTAAAAATGCATCATTAGATCAAGCAATAGAAATTGTTCGAAAAAGAGTTGATGAGGTTGGTACTAATGAGCCAAATATTTTAAAAAGAGGTAATGATAGAATTTTGCTTGAACTCCCAGGTCTTGATAATCCAGATAGAATTAAATCTTTATTAGGTAAAACTGCAGATCTTGCATTTAGACTTGAATCTAAGAGTTCAAACGAGTCTTTTGGAACCGAAAAACTTAAATTAATAGAAACAGGTGAAGAACTATTATTAAGNAAAAGAGTTATTATAAGTGGAGATAATTTAGTTGATGCAAGTCCACGAATGGACTCAATGAATAATCAAACAGTTGTAAGTTTTACACTTGATAGGGTTGGATCTAAAAGATTTGCCCAAGCAACAAAAAGAAATATAGGTACACGTCTTGCTATAGTTCTTGATGGTCAAATAATAAGTGCTCCAGTAATAAGGGATGTAATTGCGGGAGGATCAGGACAAATAAGTGGAGGTTTTACTTTTCAATCTGCAACAGACTTAGCCTTACTTTTAAGGTCTGGTGCTTTACCAGCTCCATTAAATATCATTGAAGAAAGAACAGTAGGACCTGATTTAGGGCAAGATTCTATTAATGCAGGAATACTTTCACTCATTATAGGATTTTTATTAGTTATCGGGTTTATGACATTAAAATATAGAATTTTTGGTATCATTGCAAACTTTACCCTAATTATTAATTTAATTTTACTAATCAGTATTTTAACATTATTAGAAGCAACTCTTACTCTCCCTGGTATTGCTGGAATAATTTTAACTGTTGGAATGGCAGTAGATGCAAACGTTTTAATTTTTGAAAGAATAAAGGAAGAAACAAGTAAAGAAAAAAATAATCTAATAGCTTTTGATAATGGATACTCAAAATCAAAAATTACAATTTTAGACGCAAACATAACAACAATAATAGCTGCAATAATTCTGTTTATTTTTGGATCAGGGCCAGTCAAAGGATTTTCAATCACACTATGTGTTGGAATATTAACAACTCTATTCTCAGTTTTTTTTATCGCTCGATTACTTACATCTATTTATGTAAAAATTAACAAAAATAAGGAAATTATTATAAAATGAAAAAGGATTATAAATTTAATCAATATTATAAGTCATTAAATGTATTTTCTATTGCACTGATATTACTTTCATTAATCTTTTTAATATTTAAAGGCTTGAATTATGGAGTTGATTTCAAAGGTGGAACTTTAATTGAAATACGTGTTGAGACTGAAAAGCCTGATATTGAAGTTTTAAGATCTAGTTTTAACAAAATGAATTTAGGTAAGATTTCAATTAAAAATTTTGGAAGCGATAATGATTTTGTCGTTAAATTCAAAAGAGACGAACTTAATGATCCAGAGTTCATTGAAAATTTACAAAGAAATCTTTCACAAGAATTAACTCAAGATTTCTCTTTCAGAAGAGTTGAAAATGTAGGACCTAAAGTAAGTTCAGAATTACTAAAAGCTGGAGTAACTGCTATATGCTTATCCTTAATGGCAATGCTAATCTACATTTGGATACGTTTTGAATGGCAATTTAGCGTTGGCGCAATAGCAGCTTTATTTCATGATGTTATAATTACTCTTGGAATTTTTTCAGCATTAGGTTTAGAAATAAATCTATCGATAGTAGCAGCTGTTTTAACTATTGTTGGTTATTCAATGAATGATACAGTTGTAATTTATGATCGTGTGAGGGAAAATCTTAAAAAGTATTCTGATATTAAAATATTCGATCTTACCAACTTATCAATAAACGAGACTTTATCTCGTACGATAATTACCTCTTCAACGACGTTATTAGCTTTACTTTCTATATTCTTTTTTGGTGGAGAAATATTAAAGGGTTTCTCACTAGCTATGATCCTGGGCGTTATTTTAGGAACCTATTCCTCAATTTTTATAGCAAATCCACTTCTAGTTTTCTTTAAAGTTTCACAAAAAACAGTTCTTAAGGAAGATAATTAATATAAGTTTTGGGCTGCTACCATTGAAAGTAACATTGGTAGAGATAATAAAGTATTAGTTCTTGAAAAAACCATTGCTGTTTTTGCAGCTTTAGCTTTGCTTTCGGGATCTGTTTCAACCATTCCTAAAGCTTTTTTCTGATTTGGCCATATAACAAACCAAACATTAAAAGCCATAATTAAACCTAGCCACATTCCTATTCCAATCGCTGTACTTTTNCCTCCACCTGATCCTATGCCAAGTGTCATTGCATCATGCAAATANCCNTTGAGATATGANAANATNAAACCCGATACAATCGTTGCAAAAGCTGCCCATCTAAACCAAAAAAGGGCAGAGGGNGCAATTACTTTACTAATNGCTGGCTTTTGTTCATCAGGTATTTTAGCCATATTAGGAATTTGAACAAAATTGAAGTACCACAATAATCCAATCCACATTATTCCAACAAGAACGTGNATATATCTAAATAACCAGCTCCAAAATAATAAATCAAAATCAAAACCACCATTAAGAAAAAATAAACCTACGAACAATAATACTGATATAGCAAGTGAGTAGTGGATCGTTCTAGATAGAGAGCTTAAAATACTTATCATTAAAGTAATTTAACAAATTTTAATTGATTATGCAATTTTTTTAAATTTTCCGTTTAGCAAAGGCTTTAGAAATTTACCTGTGTAACTCTTTTCTGTATTGCATATATCTTCAGGTTTTCCTTCTGCGATTACTTGTCCACCTTTAACACCGCCATCTGGACCCATATCGACGACGTAATCAGCAGTTTTAATAACATCTAAATTGTGCTCAATGACAACAACTGTATTTCCTGTTGCAACGAAGGTGTGTAATATTTCTAATAATTTTTTAATATCATGTTGATGTAAACCAGTTGTTGGTTCATCCAAAATATAAATTGTTCTTCCTGTAGATCTTTTTGATAGTTCTTTTGCTAATTTAATTCTTTGAGCTTCACCACCGGANAGAGTTGTAGCTTGTTGACCAATCTTNATNTANCCTAAGCCAACTTTTTTTAATGTTAATAATTTTGATCTTATAGTTGCTATATTTTCAAAGAAATCACATCCTTCTTCAACTGTCATATCTAAAACTTCAGCAATGCTTTTTCCTTTAAATTTTATTTCAAGTGTTTCTCTATTGTATCTGCTGCCCTTACATTCATCACATGTTACATAAACATCTGGAAGGAAATGCATTTCATAAGTTATTACACCATCACCTTCACATGCTTCACATCTTCCACCTTTAACATTGAAAGAAAATCTTCCAGGTTTATAACCTCTACTTTTTGACTCTGGTAAATTAGTAAACCAATCTCTAATTGGTCCAAATGCACCCGTGTAAGTCGCTGGATTAGATCTTGGAGTTCTTCCAATAGGAGATTGATCAATATCAATTACTTTATCAATCAATTCGATACCTTTAAAACCTTTAAATGGCATTGGTATCTTTCTAGATTTGTTATTGTTCAAAGATAAGTTAAGAGCATTGTAAAGCGTTTGTAANACTAAAGTGGATTTTCCACTTCCTGAAACTCCAGTAACACATGTAAAAGTTCCAAATGGAATTTTTAAATCAACATTCTTCAAATTATTACCGGAGGCCCCATTAATTTGTAAAAACCTTCCGTTTTTTGCCAACCTTCTTTTTTTTGGAATTGGTATAAAATATTTAGAAGATAAATATTTTCCTGTAATGCTGTTATCATTTTTAACAATATCTTTAAGATTGCCCTCTGCAACAACTTCACCGCCTTTGCTGCCTGCTTGAGGTCCAAGGTCTAAGATATGGTCTGCATTTTCTATTGTCTCTGTGTCATGCTCAACGACAATTACCGTATTTCCCAAATCTCGTAATCTTTTTAATGCATTTATTAATTTTACATTGTCTTTTTGNTGCAAACCAATTGATGGTTCATCTAATACATATAAAACTCCTGTTAGACCTGAACCAATTTGAGAGGCAAGNCTAATTCTCTGAGCTTCACCACCAGATAAAGTTCCTGACTCTCTTGATAATGTTAGGTAATCAAGNCCAACATTNAGAAGAAAATTTAGTCTNTCATTNATTTCTTTAAGAATATGTTCAGATATTTTTAGTTTTCTTTGATCAAGTTTTTTAGATAGTTGATTAAACCATTCTTTNGCATCACTNATAGATTTTTCAGTNACTTCACTNATNTGCTTACCATCAATTTTNACACAAAGNGCTTCATCTTTNAGTCGGTGNCCTTTGCAAATATCGCATTTTGTGTCAGATTGATATTGAGAAATTTCTTCTCTTTTCCAATCACTATCGGTCTCTAAATAACGTCGTTCTAAGTTATTTACTACNCCNTCAAAGGTTTTTTTATGGGAATACTTTTCATATCCATCATCATATGAAAATTTTATCTCTTCATCATCAGATCCATATANAATTATATCTTTTATNTTTTTNGGTANTTTTGACCATTTTTCATCCATAGAAAATTTATAATGTTTTGCTAAGGAAGTTAATGTTTGNGCNTAATAAAGAGTGGTNGTTTTNGCCCANGGTTGAATAGCACCCTGNGCAATACTTTTTTTATCATCAGGNACAACTAGATTTGGATCAACNTTNAGTTTTATACCTATACCCTCACATTCCTCACAAGCTCCATAAGGACTATTGAAAGAAAATAATCTTGGTTCAATTTCTTCGATTGTAAANCCACTTTCAGGACATGCAAATTTTGAAGAAAATGTTAATTTTTCTGTCTTTCTAAATTTAGCAGGCAATGTTTCATTTTGATACTCAACAAATAAAAGACCATTTGCTAAATTTAACGATGTTTCTATACCTTCAGCAAGTCTATTTCCTAAATCAGAATTTATTACAATTCTGTCGACTAAAATGTAAATATCATGTTTCAATTTTTTATTTAAGTCTGGAGTTTTATCAATGTCATAAAGTGTNCCGTCAACTTTTACTTTTCTGAAACCTCTTTTTTTGTATGATAAAATTTCTTTTTTNTATTCTCCTTTTCTACCTCTAACTATTGGAGCNAATAANAAAATAGTTGATTTTTTTGGTAACTCNAAAATNTTATCGACAATTTGAGAAACAGTTTGGGATTTAATTTCTTTACCTGTAAAAGGTGAGTANGGTGTTCCAATTCTTGCGTANAGAACTCTCATATANTCATAAATTTCTGTAACTGTTGCTACAGTAGATCTTGGATTTTTTGATGTATTTTTTTGTTCAATTGAAATGGCTGGACTTAATCCTTCAATAAAATCTACTTTAGGTTTTTTCATTTTGTCTAAAAACTGTCTTGCATAAGCTGAGAGACTTTCAACGTATCTTCTTTGTCCTTCAGCATAGATGGTATCGAATGCTAATGANGATTTTCCAGAGCCTGACAAACCTGTTATGACCACAAATTTATCTTTAGGAATCTCTACAGAAATATTCCTCAAATTGTGTTCTTTTGCGCCCTTAATAACTATCTTTTTGTTCATTTTTTTATTTGCTTTAGCTCAATAAAGTTAATAATCAAATCTTTTTTGTGATATAATTAATATAAAATAATATGGCTGGAAGTTTAAATAAAGTACTTTTAATTGGCAGATTAGGTGCAGATCCTGAGATNAAACAGATGGTTAATGGAAAAAATGTCGCTAGACTTAGTCTCGCTACTAGCCAATCTTGGAAAGATAAAAACACTGGTGAGAAAAAGGAAAAAACNGAGTGGCACCGTGTGGTTGTATTNAATGAAGGACTTGTAAATGTNGTTCAACAGTATCTTAAAAANGGTGCTCAGATTTATGTNGAAGGTCAATTGACNACNAGAAAATGGAAAGATGAACAGTCTGGCCAAGATAAATATTCNACAGAAATATTAATNCAAGGATATAATTCATCTCTAACAATGCTTGGNGGAANTAATTCNTCAACNTCAATTGCAAATGCACCTCAAAATAAGAATGAGATGTCNCAAGCACCTGACAATGATNTAGANGANGATATTCCNTTTTAATTAATCTTTATGGATAANTCACAAACAGAGATAAANAATAANATAAAACCTATCGAAATGTATGATGAGATGAGNTCATCTTATCTTTCTTACGCNATGAGCGTAATTGTAAGTAGAGCCTTACCAGACATAAGAGATGGTTTAAAACCAGTTCATCGAAGAATTATTTATGCAATGCACAAAGGTGGTTTTGATTGGAGTAAACAATACAGAAAATCTGCAAGAATAGTTGGTGATGTAATTGGTAAATATCATCCTCACGGTGATCAGGCTGTTTATGATGCATTAGTTAGAATGGTTCAAGATTTTTCAATGAGTTTACCTTTGATTGACGGTCAAGGAAACTTTGGCTCTGTAGATGGTGATCCTCCTGCTGCAATGAGATACACAGAAACTAGATTAGCAAAAATTTCACAAAATTTAATTGATGACATAGATAAAGATACTGTTGAATTCAAAAGTAATTATGATGAAACTGAAAAAGAGCCAGAAGTACTACCCGCCCAATATCCAAACCTTCTCGTAAACGGTGCTGGTGGTATCGCTGTTGGAATGGCAACTAGTATTCCGCCACACAATCTTTCAGAAGTGATAAATGCCACTTTGGCCCTAATAGATAATAAAGATATTAAGATAAATGAATTAATGAAACATATACCAGGNCCNGATTTTCCCACAGGTGGTACAATAATNGGTAAAGATATTATTAAAACTGGATACAAAACTGGTAGNGGATCTTTTAAAGTAAGNGGNNATGTTTCAATAGAGCANCTTAAAAATGGTAAAGAAAGAATAGTAATCAACTCAATACCATACCAAATCAACAAGTCTGTTTTAAACGAAAAAATTGTCGAGTTAATAAGAAACAAAAAAATAGATGGAATTAGTGACATAAGAGACGAGTCAAACAGGGAAGGTATAAGAGTAGCAATTGATTTAAAAAGAAATATAGAACCCGAGACAGTTAAAAGACAACTTTATAAATATACTTCTTTGGAGTCTTCATTTAGCTTTAATACTTTAGCGATAGTAGATAGAAAACCAAAAAGCTGNAATCTTAAAGATTTTCTAGAGTCTTTTCTTAAATTTAGAGAAGAAGTTGTCGTTAAAAAGACAAAGTTTGATTTAAAAAAAGCTGAAGATAGAGCCCACATATTGATTGGTTTATCAGTTTCAGTTGAAAATATAGATAAAGTAATCAAGATCATTCGATCTTCAAAAAATCCAGAACAAGCAAAAAATTCTTTATTAAATACTTCTTGGAAAATTAAATCGTCCCAAAAATTAATAAAACTAGTTGATAATAAAAAAAATAAAAATACTTATTCTTTATCTTTAAAACAAGTTGAGGCAATTTTAGAATTAAGACTTCAAAAGCTTACTGCATTAGGTATAAATGAAATAGAAGTTGAGTTAAAGAAATTAGCTAATCTAATAGTTTCATTTAAAAAAATAATAAACTCTAGAAAAGAACTTTTAAAAGTTATTAGTAATGAATTAAATGAAATAAAAGAAAAATATTCAGTTGAACGAAGAACAAAAATAATAGATGCGGTTCTTAATTATGATATAGAAGAGGGTAGTGGCACATTTAGTTATGGTACAAAAGAAGCATTANATACATTTGTCGATTTATGTCTTGGTAAAGATGTAAAAAACCATTCTGATGGAGAGCTTGCTGTAAAAACGGTAAGAATATTAGAAGCGATGTATAAGTCTATTGAAAACAAAAATTTACAAAAAATTTAATTTTATAAATTAAAGATCAAAGACCTTACCTGGATTTAGTATATTATTTGGATCAAAACTTTTTTTAATTAATTTCATTAGTGGAATATTATCTGGATGTTGTTTTAACAAATACTCTTTTTTTTGCAAACCTATGCCGTGCTCACCCGTTATAGTTCCATCCATTTCTAGTGCTTTATCAATTAATTTATTGCTAAATTCTCTAATATATTTGTACTCATTTTCTTTATTAGGGTCATAGACAATAGTTACATGAAAATTACCATCACCTACATGACCAACCATAGGTGCTTTTAAACCAGTTTCTTGAAGTTCATTTTCTGCAAATTTTATACATTCAACGATATTAGAAATAGGAACACAAACATCTGTTGTGTATACTCTAACATCATCACCTTGCGCTTTGACAGAATAATAAACATTATG
>FUFK010043830.1_pt1 | contig 22611 bp, 12 predicted proteins | sample 1021851 | NCBI WGS metagenome assembly FUFK01 (sample SAMEA51879418, study PRJEB19060) | metagenome
GACCAGCTATTTGACACCGTTTGCCAAAGATTTAGCCATTTTTAGCCCATTTAGTCATAAACGCTTGAATTAGGGACACGCCCTAGTAGCTTATGTCAACAACAGCGCAGATATTATAGTACGTCAATTGTATGCTTTTTTTAGCTTANCCTCTTTAAACTTGATAATAGCGATAAGCGTTTGATAACNGACTAAAATAACAATCATCACTAATCATAGCTCCCCTGCAAACTGATAGCGCTCGCCGGCATGCCACATCTTTACCACCGTTAGCACCTTACCCGCTGAATAAGTCTGGCGCTGGAGCATTAAAGTTGGCGAATTAGGCGCTATTTGTAGAGCTTGAGCGATATCTTTAGGCGCCGCTAGCGCTTGAATAGTATAGCTACCTCGCTCTAATGGAGTCTGCTCAATCAGATAGTCGCTAGTATTCACGACCCTAAAATCTTGCTCTATAAAATCAGGCAACTGCTGCGCGTCAACCCAGCGCTCTTCGAACTGTATTGGTAGTCCATCAGCCAAATGGATAATTTTCACCTCGTATACTAGTGCTTCTGGCAGATCCTCTTTTGCTAACTGAGCGCTATTACTTTGCTTAGACTTTACTAGGATATCGCTAAACCTATCGTACACTTCTTTAGGCAACTCGTTTGCTAAAGTTTCTTGGGTAAGACTTCGCGTGATCACCACTTGCGCTTGATAATCGCGATTGGCGGACTTTAGATCCTCAGCGATATTACGCACCTCGACAAAGGTATGATTAAACTGCTGCTGCGCTACAAAGGTGCCAGAGCCTTGGCGGCGCTCTAATACCCGNTCTTCACTGAGCTCTTTTAACGCCCGGTTGACCGTCATACGCGACACCCCAAACTCTTCTGCGAGCGCCATCTCGGTCGATATCGCCTCTCCTGCCTGCCATTTACCGCTATGAATGTTATGCAGAATTGCTGTCTTAATACGCTGATACGCCGGNCTTTTTTTACTATTTTTGGTAGTCATTTCAATTATACCTATTGCTTCGCCCTGTCGTTACNNGNCATCAGCCTGCACTGAGAGCACATTCTTATGAGATTATGAGCCTTACTATAACCATCATTATACGANTTTGACAGAGTCAATAATGATAAAAAGTACTTGCAAGCCGATTCAATTATTGATAATTTGTATATACAACTTTTCGTACGAATATGTATGGCGTAATTATTTACTAATACCGAAACTGCTTTTTAGATAATCATAAGGAATGATGATGACTACTCCATTAGCCCCTCAAGAGTCTACCTTTACTCGCCGTGATGACAGCCGTGAAATCGCTGCGCCTACTGGTAGCGAGCTGCACTGTAAAAGCTGGCTGACCGAAGCGCCGTTTCGTATGCTACAAAATAACTTACATCCCGATGTCGCCGAAAACCCAAAGAGCTTAGTCGTTTATGGCGGTATCGGCCGCGCGGCGCGCAATTGGGAGAGCTATGATCAGATATTAGAATCTCTCAAAGAACTTGAAGATAACCAAACGCTGTTGGTGCAATCTGGCAAACCGGTGGGCGTATTTCAAACTCATGAAGACGCGCCGCGCGTGCTTATTGCCAACTCAAACTTAGTACCGCGCTGGGCGACATGGGAGCACTTCAATGAGCTCGATCGTAAAGACTTGTTTATGTATGGGCAGATGACAGCGGGGAGCTGGATCTACATCGGGACTCAAGGCATTGTACAGGGCACTTACGAAACCTTTGTTGAAGCAGGTCGTCAGCATTATGATGGCAGCTGGGAAGGTCGCTGGATCTTGACTGCTGGACTTGGCGGCATGGGCGGCGCACAGCCACTAGCCGCAACCTTTGCAGGCGCAACCTCATTGAACATCGAATGCCAGCAATCAAGCATCGATTTTCGTTTGCGTACCGGTTACGTCGATAAGCAAGCGGACGATCTCGACCATGCTTACGAGCTGATCAAGCAACACACCGCCGCAGGCGAAGCGATCTCTATCGCCCTACTCGGCAATGCCGCCGATATTTTACCCGAGATAGTTAAGCGCGCCAAAGACGGCGAGATACAACCTGATCTAGTCACTGACCAAACCTCCGCACATGATTTAATCAATGGCTACTTGCCAAGCGGCTGGAGCGTTGATGAGTGGAAGGCGGCGCAAGAAGACCCAAGTCAACACCAAGCTCTGACCAAAGCGGCGGCGCAGTCTTGCGCGGTGCATGTACAGGCCATGCTAGATCTACAAGCGATGGATATTCCAGCGACTGACTACGGTAACAATATCCGCCAGGTCGCGTTTGATGAAGGCGTCAAAGATGCCTTTAATTTCCCAGGCTTTGTCCCTGCTTATATCCGCCCGCTGTTTTGCCAAGGTAAAGGGCCGTTTCGCTGGATCGCCTTATCAGGAGATCCTGAAGACATCTACAAAACCGATCAGAAAATCAAAGAGCTATTCCCCGAGAACACCCATGTACATCGCTGGCTTGATATGGCAAAAGAGCGTATCCACTTTCAAGGCTTGCCGGCGCGGATCTGTTGGCTTGGTCTTGGTGAGCGTGACAAAGCGGGTCTGGCCTTTAACGAGATGGTCAAAAACGGCGAGCTCAAAGGCCCCATCGTCATCGGCCGTGACCATTTAGACACCGGTTCGGTTGCCAGCCCCAACCGTGAGACCGAAAGCATGAAAGATGGCTCGGATGCGGTCTCTGATTGGGCGCTACTCAACGCTATGCTCAACGTTGCAGGCGGCGCAACGTGGGTATCACTACATCATGGCGGCGGCGTTGGTATGGGCTACTCACAGCACTCAGGTATGGTAATTGTCGCTGATGGTACGGACGCGGCGGCCAAGCGTTTGGCACGGGTACTGGTCAACGACTGCGGTTCAGGAGTGATGCGTCATGCGGACGCGGGTTACGAGCTGGCGATTAAGACGGCTAAAGACTATGGCTTAAAGCTACCGATGATCAAATAGGTAGCAGTCGACTACCCTATAAAACATCCGTATGACTCGATATTTTAAAAAACCTACTGATTAGGACAGCTTTCATGACCACTATCAAACAACTAACCCTACACCCACGCCAGCTTAGCTTTGCTATGCTCCGCGATATTTATGACAATCCGGTGACGCTAACCCTACCTGAGAGTGCTTATGACGCTATTGACGCCTCACACGAAGATGTGTGCACTATCATCGCTCGCGATAAGAGCGCTTACGGGATTAACACCGGCTTTGGCTTACTTGCCAAGACACGTATCAGCGATGATCAATTAGAGCTGCTACAGCGCAATTTGATCATCTCGCATTCAGTCGGTACGGGAGATGCCCTACCTGCTGATGTGGTCAGACTGATCATGGTAATGAAAGTTGCCAGTCTAGCGCAAGGCGTCTCAGGCGTGCGCCGCCTCGTTGTCGACAGCTTACTGGGCTTAATCAATAACCAAATTACCCCGTATATTCCGGCTAAAGGTTCAGTTGGCGCCTCAGGAGATCTAGCGCCGCTCTCGCACATGACGTTGGCGATTATGGGCGAAGGGCAAGTATTTGTAAAAGACAAGCTCGTATCAGCTGCTGATGCGCTAGCGCAGCATGGTCTTGAGCCAATCACCCTGGCAGCCAAAGAAGGGCTGGCNCTNATCAANGGCACNCAAGTNTCGACNGCNNTNGCNNTNCGNGGTTANTTCNNNGCGCGTGANNTACTNGAGNCNGCNACTATCNTNGGNTCNATGTCNATNGATGCTGCTAAAGGTTCAGATGCCCCGTTCGATGCGCGTATTCATGAAGTGCGTGGTCATCATGGNCANATNNAGATNGCNNANGCNCANNGNNNNTTGATCNAAGGCAGNGCNATNCGTGCCTCNCACGNNGGCGAGCAAGATGATCGCGTACAAGATCCCTACTGTCTGCGCTGTCAGCCACAAGTGATGGGTGCTTGCTTGGACATTATCAATCAAGCCGGGCAAACGCTACTTATCGAAGCCAATGCAGTGACTGATAATCCGCTGATCTTCAATAATGAAGATGGCCCCGTGGCAATCTCTGGCGGTAATTTCCATGCCGAGCCGGTGGCTTTTGCCGCTGATATCTTGGCATTAGCGATCGCTGAGATCGGCTCGATGTCAGAGCGCAGAGTTGCCCTACTGATCGATGCGACTTTGTCAGCTGGTCTGCCACCATTCCTAGTCGATAACGCTGGGGTAAACTCAGGCTTTATGATTGCTCATGTAACCGCAGCAGCACTGGCTTCTGAGAATAAATCTATCGCCCATCCTGGCAGCGTTGATAGTATCCCAACATCTGCTAACCAAGAAGATCATGTATCGATGGCGACGTATGCAGCGCGCCGACTATATGAGATGGTACAAAACACATCGACCATTGTCGGTATAGAGCTACTGGCTGCCGGACAAGGTATCGATTTTCGACAAGGTCTTGATACCTCAAAGCCCCTGCAAACCGCTCATAANAGCTTGCGTGATAAAGTGAGCTTTTATGATAAAGACCGCTATCTTGCGCCTGATATAGAAGCGGCCAAACAGCTGGTATTAAGTGGTNAGCTCACGCGCCACTGGCAAGATTTGCGCGCAGACTGGTATCTATCAAAGTAGCGCCATGTATTAGCAGCGCCTTGTATTAATAGAGCATTGTAAAGGAGCCCGATCATGCCAGCCATCATGGTACAGCATACAAAAGCGGATATGAGTCTGTGGACAGGCCGCGTTGAGCCATTCGAGACACAGCGCGCCCGCTATTGGTATCAGCTTGCTCAGCCTTATAGCTTTAATAAAGCTGATGAAATTAATAAAGGTAATAAAGGCGACAAGCCCAGTCAGCGCGTTGGCTTAGTAGGCTTTGCTTGCGATCAAGGCGTGCGCCGCAATCAAGGCCGTATTGGTGCACGGGCGGCTCCGCCCCTACTAAAAAGCACCTTTGCTAGTCTCCCTGTTATCAAAGAGATTCAAGACAGCTTTGAGGGTAAGCTGACAACTTTAATGGCTGATGCCGGCGACATCGAGTGTGAGGATAATGATGAGTTTGCTGAACAAATCTTGGAGCAGGCGCAGCAGCGCTATGCTGATGTCATTACAAGTGTGATTAAACAAGGCAGCCTAGCGATCGGGCTTGGCGGTGGTCACGCCATAGCTTATGGTAGCTTTTTGGGTCTATGGCAGGCGCTGCAAATAAAGCATAATAATCAAGATCAGATAAAGGCTCAAGCGATGCCTACTATCGGTATTATTAATTTCGATGCGCACCTTGATATTCGTGCCTCTGATGTTGCCACATCCGGTACGCCTTTTCGGCAAATCGCTGAGCATCTACAAGCCTTTAATCAGCCTTTTCATTACTGTTGCATTGGCGTCAGTCGTCTATCAAACACTGCTGCCCTATTTGATCGCGCCGATGATTTAGGCGTGCAAATCATTAGCGATGAAGACTGTAATCATAAAAAATGGAAAAAGCTAGCGTCGCAAATCACTCACTTTATCGAGCAAGTGGACATTATCTATCTTACGATTGATATGGATTGTATGCCAGCAAGCGTGGTGCCTGGTGTTAGCGCTCCGGCAGCTTATGGTATCAATTTGGGTTTTGTGGAGCGCGCGGTCAAACTCATCATGGACTCAGGCAAAGTTAAAATAGCAGATATTGCCGAGATTAATCCCACTTATGATATTGACAACCGCAGTTGTAAGGTGGCGGCGCGTCTATTATCTACCATCGTTGAGCGCTACTTACTGACTATATAATTTAATAAAACCTGAATAATTTAATAAAACCTGAGTTAAATAGTGCATGAAATGCACTCTACCCCGTTTCGATTGAAAACTATAAACGCGCTAGCTTTCACCTAAAATAAGCAGGAGCATATTATGACCAACTCTACCAAACAGATCAATAATGATAACGCTATGACATCGTTTGACAGCCTTATTATAAATGCCAATCTCGCGACTTTTTCGGCTGAGTATGGCTTTGATATAAGTGCAGATAATAACAGTCATAATATGCCCTACGGTCAGCTAGAAAATGCCGCTATCGGTATTAACAATGGCAAAATTGCTTGGATAGGCGCTCAAGATGAGATATCAAGCTTTTTATCTAGCTATCAAAACCAGCAGATTACTGATGCTAAGGGCAACTGGATAACGCCAGGTCTCGTTGATTGTCATACTCATCTGGTATATGCCGGTAACCGCAGCAACGAGTTTGAAGCGCGCCTACATGGTGCCAGCTATCAAGATATCGCCGAGCAAGGCGGCGGTATTGTCGCAACCGTGAGTGCCACCCGCGCGGCTAGTATTGATGAGCTATTCGCGCAAAGTGAGAAGCGGCTACTTGCACTCATGCGCGAGGGCGTGACTAGTATCGAGATCAAGTCCGGCTATGGTTTAGATTTGGAGACTGAGCGTAAAATGCTCACCGTCGCCCGTCAGCTTAGCGAAAAATACGACATCCACGTCAGCACCACGTATCTTGCAGCGCACGCCTTACCGCCTAAATATAAGTCTCACTTGCGGGACCGTGCGGACGACTATATCGAGCAAGTCTGTGAGTGGCTGCCCATTCTGCATGCAGAAGGCTTAGTTGATGCGGTGGATGGTTTTTGTGAAAACATCGCGTTTAGTAGCGATCAGATTAGACGCGTTTTTGAGGTTGCACGCTCCTTAGACCTGCCGGTCAAACTACACGCTGAGCAGTTATCTGACATCGGCGGTAGCGCCTTAGTTGCCGAATACAAAGGGTTATCTAGTGACCATTTAGAACACTTATCAGAAACTGACATAGAGAAAATGGCTGCTAGCAACACGGTTGCGGTGATATTGCCCGGAGCGTTTTATACGTTACGTGATACTAAGCTGCCACCGATAGAGACTTTGCGTCAGCACAAGGTTTCAATGGCTATCTCCACCGATTGCAACCCTGGCACCTCACCCCTAACTTCTTTGCTGCTCGCGATGAATATGGGCTGTACGTTGTTTTACTTAACGCCAGAAGAGGTGCTCGCAGGAGCTACGGTTCATGCGGCCAAGGCACTAGGATTAAACAACAAGGGCAGAATCGCTGTCGGCTGCGATGCAGACTTAGTACTGTGGGACATCGCCCGCCCTGCTGATCTGGCTTATCAGATCGGGCTCAATCCTATCTTAGGAACGATGTATCAAGGTCAATGGCGCTAATTTATAACCATAAGACTTATGACTTAGGTCTTGTTGAATATAATAACCGCTTGACGCTATCGTTAAATAGCGCCAAGGGGTTTAGTTTATACTTAGAGTTTAGCCAAAACCGCTACTCTGCAACCTCTTCCTCAACAGCTTCTAGGTTCGTCTGTTGATACTGTGCTGGCTTTACGATTCCACTGTACATGGTCTTGGCCATAGGCAAAGTGCTATAGAGCATTTTNCCAATTGCAGTACCATTGCCTTCTTCATAATACTGCATCAGTTCACGCCCGTACTTCCTGATATCGANACTATTACTAGCATTGGGGATTTGTTTATCCGCTGGCAAGTTTGGGAACGCTATAGCTGAGGAGACAGGCATATATTGCTGCAGAACATCGATTGTCAGCCCTTTATTGACTTTTTGTGAGTCTGCATATTGGCTACGCTGATGCTGCCATTGTATCTGCCCGCGTGGGCTCAAACCATATAGCGTTTGAATCATTGGCTGCTGGTTTGCAACTTTATTATTCATCGCTTCATTATCAGAACGCGCTGCGCCTTCGAATACGTCATTGACGATACTATCTGCTTGTCGATCAGTGACGTTTTTCATCAAGTATAAAGCTTGCTGCACGAGTACTTTGCTAGTGAGCTTAGTCGCATCAGGGCGAGGAGCGCTTGGCTCATAAGCCTTGGCTTCTTTTATAAGCTCAGGATACTGATTGGTCATCCGCTCATAAAAGATACTGACGTAATCTTTATAAAACTGCTCATAGCTCTCAGCACTTTGTACGCGGCGNATGACTTGCGGCGTTTGCTGCATAGTATTTAGCTGCGGCGTAGGCAGTTTGGGCGATAGAGTCGCTAAAGTCGTCGGCGCAATATAGTCAAACTGACTCTCGGGCGCCGCTTCATAAGTGCGGTCTAAGGCTTCAAAGTGCGCCTTAATCACTGACTTACCGAAGCCTTTGGGCAAGCTACCGTCATCAAGCGCTAAGCGTAGCCATTTGTTTTGCCACTGAGTGCCAAGCTTATCATCGGCAAATTCAGAGGTCAGTAGTGCAAAGTTATCAGCCCATAGATAGATATTACCGGTCTTAAAATCGACATAGATAGGCTGATTAATAGTAGTACGATTATTACGCGCATGATACTGAGCGCTCATCAGCATCGTAAACCTGCCAGCTAGCGGCTGATAAATGCCTTGCGCATTGATGGATAAAGGCTTGAGCAAATACGCGTCAAGCAATTGCGCTTTTTTAATATCGAGTGGCGTTGATTTATCCTCATAGTTATCAAATAGCTGCTGATAATAAGGGCTTACCGCCTGTGAAGTACTTCCATTCTGTTTTNCATTAAGAGGATTGCCCTTTATCNTACTGGTTTCAAGGATAGTGGCGCCCTCTTGCCCTTCCGCTTCGATANCTAACGGTTCACTGACTTCGACTATAGCTTCATTCTCGTCACTGTCATAGTCATCATAGCTATCATAATAGTCATCAGCTCTCTTAGCCTGCCAAGCTTGATAAGCGTCCCTACACGCTAAATATTTGTTTTTAAGTGCGCTGCGCTGTACCTTATACTGCGGTGCGGACAGCTCTAAGTTTTGCGCTTGTGCTTGGGCAATCAAATCTGCATAGGCCTGATCATGGGTCTCTTCACAATACCTGGCGGCAGTCTCTGCGGCGACTAGTTGCNTTTGGTCTACATTGGTAAACTGCTGCTCATTGCTGATCTCAATGTTGCTATGGTAACTAAACGAGCTACGGCGCTGTTTTTTTAGAGCGCTCTCTAAGCTTGTTTTTGCCGCGTTTTGACTGGCGGCAACATTAGTCACACTGCTTGGGTTGGTACTCATAGACTGGCAACCCGTTAGCGCTACACTACCAACCAACAAGGCGCTACTGACTAGCGAGCGCTTAGCCATAATGGTATTTGCAGCTACAGATAACGCTACTGGCTTGATTTGAGTTTTCATTTTTTATCCTTAAAAAGCTTAATACTAATTTTAAATTAGTTATATCCTTTATTAATCTGCGCTATTAGTAGCGTTATCCATGTCGTTGTCATCGTCAGCACTTTCATAGCCATTTTCGTATGCGTCTTCATAAACATCTTCATAGGCATCTTCATAAGCGTAGTCATAACGTGCGTAGCGAGCCTGCTCTAATCTTTGTTTTTGTTGATGCTGCTCGGCAAGCCAAGCGTTGCCATCAAGTGCGGGCTGCGAGTTTGCGCCAAATGTTTGCGTCAGTAGTGGAGTTAATGGACTACTCTCAAAGCTGCGGCGATCATAGCGTACTTGGTTCAATACAGTCGTGTTTGAGCCCATCAAGTCGCCACCGAAATTGATCCGTTGCTGCTTGGCCAGTAACTCATCTGAGCTATCAAGGTAGTAGTAATTCACTTGATTAAAGGAGATAGGAGAGATCGCTTCTACCAGCTGCAATAAGGCACCGACATCAGCGCTTTGATAGCCCTTGTTGTAGAGCTGTATTTTATCTATTGCCTTTTTTAGCATAGCGTTATCTGGGTACTGAGCAGGATTCGCGTCGACATATTGTTGTAGCGACTGGCTCATATATTTGAGCATTTTGCCGATGATCTCGCCGGTTTGTTTGCTACCAAAGTTAACTTTGACTGCTCGCGCGGCGCCCACTTGTTTTGCAAATTCATCTTCTCGAATATCAACGGCGCTGAAGTGTTCGGGCGCCAACTCTGCCATGCTTGCCTGCATAGCATTGATAGCAGCGTCATAGATGACTGCAGTTGGCACTCGAGAAGTGATAGCCTCAGGCAAACCAAAGTCCACCGTATGCGCTGTCATCTGCGTCGGCGTATCCTCAGGATTGGCTAAAGCCACCAGCGGTATGATAAGCGCTGGATCTAAGGTGACTTTACTGGTATTGAAATCTAAAGCTAACGGCAACTGCACCGATGAGCTGATAGTAGGTGCAGCGTAATCGTAGCTGTAGACGATCTTAAACTGGCGCAGTTTTGGTAGATATTGACTAACGCTATTAAAGGTCAAATATTTATACTGATAAGCGTTGGTAGCTGCGACTTGCTCGGGGGTTTTATGCAGCATATCTAAAACCATACTGATAGCGCCAGGAGTGGAGGATTTGACCGGATTGGCTGCAGGGTTGGTTGGTTTAACCTTCTCGCTTTGTTTGGCCGCTTGCAGTGCTTCAAAATCTGCCAACCACTGTTTTGGATTGTTACTGGCTATACGCGCGCGCAAGCTAGTATCGCGGCTGCCATTGTTATAACCCTCTGCGGTTTCACCGTAGTAATCATAGCCGCTGCGATCATAACCGTATTCGTCATAACCATCGATATCGTAGCCATCGCTATCATACTCATAACCATCCACTTCATAAGCGACTTCAAAGTCAGCCGCTGCGCTCACTGCATCTGCAGCGGTTTCGTTATGGCTTTCATAGTCGTTATAGTTATTATAGTCATCATAGTCATAATCGCTATGATTTTCGTAATCATCATTCTCTTGCGCTTCGCGATGGCCGTAGACTTCAAGAATCGTTCTGAGTAACCCTGTCGAGCCAGCATCGATACTATCGGCATCGATAAAAGGCACGGCATTATAGTTAGCCTGTGCCACCGCGACATGCTCAGTCGCTAAATGTTGACGAATAGCACTTATTAAATGACGTTTGGCTTGGCTATCACTATTAGGGAAGCGGGTTTGATCGAAGAGCTGCTCATAACGCTCGTCGTGCGCTTGTAGGCTTTGATTAAAAGCTTCACTTTGTGCTTGCATAACCGCAGGGTCGACAACGCTAAAATCGATGAGCGCAGCGGAGCTGTGATTAGAGCTATCTAACGACTTATTAGACTGACAACCGCTCATAACCGCAGCGCTACTCGCTAATAGTAACGTATAACTGGCGCGCGATAGCCATTTGCGTTTGGTACGCTGCGGATGCGCCATCGGCATATAAATTGGCACCAACTTTAGCATTGAAAGTGAATATGGTGATTTCTTGTGATGAATAACTGACATAAAAATCCCTTTTTTTGTTTTAAGTTATCTAGTGCTATACAGGGTTGCTACCATTTGCTTCGGTTAATTTAGCTCCATTGTAGTTGCTTGATACAAGAAACGTTACGATTGAGCAACATATCAGCAAGTTTAAGGGATATTACGCAAAAAAGGAGATATTTATTCAAAAAAACATTAGGGACACGCCCTAATTCTGTTCATACAAAAATTGGCTAAATAATCCCTAGAACTAATGTTTGATTTTATTTATCTTAAAGCTTTATGGTTGTGGTAGGATTTGTTAGTACTTTTACATCTGCGCTTATTGGTCAGTTGTCATTTTATCACTCGTATCTGAACCTTATTGACTATGTCTATATATCAGCTAAAGACTCAATTTCAAAAATCAGTTGCGGCCTATCAGTGATGCCTTGGTAAGTTTTGGCGTGAGTGCCAATCAAGTCACTGTTAGCGCTATTGTGCTTAGTGCTGGTAGCGCTTATGTTATAGCCAATATAGCGCCGCAAGCGAATAATAACACCCTAACGAACAACCCTACTGAGCGAAATGCGCGTATCTGGCTCATATTACCTGTAGCGCTCTTTATACGTATGGCATTAAACGCCATCGATGGCATGATGGCAAAGGAGCACCAGCAAGCCTCAAATCTAGGAGCGGTGCTCAATGAAGGTGGTGATATAGTCTCAGACTATTTATTAATAGCGAGTTTGTCCCCGCATATACCTACCACTACTGGCAACAAGCTATATTTTAGTCCTAAGGCTTTACAGCTTCCACAGGATCTGTCTTCCGCCAAACTCTCCAATCACACTCATCTAAAGCTCATTAATAGCTTAAGTATGCTAACGGAAGTGGTGGCCATTAGCGCCAGTCTAACCACTGGTGAACGCGCCAATCATGGGCCATTGGGTAAAAGCGATCGAGCCTTTGAGTTAGGCGCTATTGGGTTTTTTATGGCCTTTGCTCAGCCTTGCGTTAATTGTATGGCTCATCGTCAGCCTCGTATTGGTTATATAAAGCCTTTATTTTTGCTCAATCAGCTATTACTCATCAAGACCTCGCTTAATCGCCTCGCTTTTATCGCAAAGTTTTACTTCAACCACTATCATCCGCCGCCAATAGCCAAGTCTGTCGAGGCCTCTTCCACCATTCGCTCACAAGGACGCGCTAATATGCCAACCGAACCTACTCATAAAGCTGAAAAAAACTCTGTCAAAGCATCAGCCAATACCGCTAATATATCAGCTCGTATTATCACTGAGCACAGCTGCTTTAATGCTTACGATGGTACGGCGCTCTATTATCGCTATTGGTTAACCATGCCATTAGCGCAATTGGCTAATCTATCTAAGCAACAGCAGTCCGAGCAAAAGCAAGTCATCCTCTTGCACCGAGGTCATGAGCATTCGGGACGTTTAACAGAGTTAGCAGAGCGCTTTGTCCAAGCCGGTTATCAAGTGTTTGCTTGGGATGCACGCGGTAATGGGCGCTCAGGCGGTATCAAAGACCACGCCGATAGCGTTACAGAGCTTGAGCGCGACCTCAATGACTTTGTGACCTTAGTCACTCAGCAAACAGGTATTGGCTTAGAAGATACTGTGATCGTGGCCAGTAGTATAGGAGCGGTATTAGCCGCGGCTTGGGTGCATGATTATGCGCCAAATATTCGCGGTATGATCCTTGGCACGCCGGCGCTCAGCATCCGTCTATATATTCCCTTTGCGATTCCGGCTCTTAAAGTCGCGCGTAAATTTGGTTTGATGTCCAGAGTATCGAGCTATGTCAAAGCGCAAGTCCTGACCCATGATAAAGACGCGCAAGCCGCTTATAATGCAGACCCACTGATTTCAGGATCAATATCAAGTGACTTGCTTATTGACACTCATGCAACCGGTCAACGTCTGCTTGATGATGCTGGCGCTATTACCGCGCCAACTTTTATACTATGCGCGGGCAAAGACTATGTGGTCGACAAGCAAGCTGAACGTCAGTTTTATGAGCAATTAAGCTCGCCTAATAAGCGCTGGCAGCTATACCCAGATAGCTTTCATGCGATATTTCATGAGACTAATAAGGCTGATATCTTCGCTGATTGTATCGACTTTGCCGATAGCTTATTCGCGAACAGCACTGATAAAGTGGATTTAACCGGCGCTCACCTCAATAGCGCCAGTAAAGATAAAGTCGATCGCCTCGCGATTAAACCCTTTAACCCAAGCTTTGCTATGACCCGCTTTGCTATGCAAAAATTCGGCCATGTCAGCGATGCTATCGCTACCGGCCTAGAGCATGGTTTTGACTCTGGCAGCTCGCTTGACAAAGTCTATGCCAACGCGCCGAAAGGTAGCAATGCTTTTGGNAAAGCGGTCGATAAGTTTTATCTGAGCAATATCGGTTGGCAAGGGATTCGGATACGCCGTCAGCATTTGTTAGAGCTTGGACGAAAGGCACTGGATCAGCGTATGCAAATCCTGACTATAAACAGCGAAACCGAAAATAATGAGTCAACGTTAAGTATTCTCGATATTGCTAGTGGTAATGGCTATTACGTTTTTGATTTATTAGCAGAGTATGAGCAACTACAAGCTGAGATGCGCGATTATGACGCGCACAATGTGCAAGTGATCACAAATAAGGCAGTCAAATTAGGCTTAGATAATCGGGTCAATGCGGTGCAAAAAGACGCTTTTGATGATGCCAGCTATAAAGATAATCAAGGCAATAATTTACCAAATGTCAAAAATAGTGCCGCAAACGCCTTCGATGTAGCAATCGCTTCAGGGGTGTTTGAATTATTCTCCGACAATACCTTGGTCAGTACTGCGCTCGCAGGTATAAATGACAGCTTAGCGCCTAACGGTTACTTGCTTTATACCAATCAGCCATGGCATCCTGAGCAAGAGTTTATCAGCAAAACCTTAAACAATCATCGCGGCAGTAGCTGGGTGATGCGCTGCCGCTCGCAAGCAGAGATGGATCAGCTTGTCACGCAGGCAGGGTTTAAAAAGATTGATATGCGCATCGATCGCTTTGGTATTTTTACCGTATCTTTGGCGATAAAAGTGGACTAGTCTCCAATGAATAACGATAGCTTACTTGAGTCCAAACCTTATCAACGCGTGCAGCTATTCTCGGGTGGTGGCTACCGTTTTGGCTACTATTTAGGCAGTTACGCCGCTTTGTGTGAGTACGGCCTAAAGCCTGATTTGATACTAGCCACTTGCGGCGGGAGTCTAGCCAGCCTTTTAGTCAATATCGCCCCAGACCCANAAGATCTAAAACTATTAATTGAGAGTAAGGCGCTCTATAACGTCGTAAAAGCCAGTCGGCATCGGCAAGATTTTACGCTAAGCGCAAAACAACGAAAACCTAGCTATTTTTATCAAGGGCTAAAACGCTTAGGACTATCAACAAGCGCTTCTAGGACTTTAAAATTACATCAGCGCGAAACTTATGANGAGCTGTTGGCAGAATTACATAATTTTGCCATGTTTGAGATTGCCGACGAGACGACTTGGCTAGATGAATTGATCCAGCTACAACCAAGCCTTGACATGAATGCTTNTCCTGATACTGCGATTATTGCTAGCCGTCTTGTGCCCACAGANGACTCGCTAAAACAAATGCATCAAGCAAAAAACCTGCAGCTGGCTGCCAAATTACAAGAAGTGTTATTCACCCCAGCTCATCTGCGCGCTTGTATCGATAAGCAAACTTTAGCTTGCCCTACTCATCGCTATGCTCCTATGCGTATTATGCAAGCGCTTCATCTTGTTACGGATTGGGATATTGCGCAAGCGGTCAGAGCATCGATGGCAGATATGTACTATCTGCAGCCGACGTTTATCGAAGGGCTGGGTTGGAGCTTAGGCGGCGTTATAGATTTGACACCTATCGAGTTGGCAGCTCAGTTTGGCAGTAGCGTATTTGCTGAAACCAAAGCGGGCTATGATAGAGTACTGGCGGCACCTGCGATTCAGCGTATTTTTGGCTTTGATCCTAATGAAAGATTAGCTGAGGTTTTGTCCTTTAAGGCCGATAAGAATAGTACTAACGATATTGAGCAAAATAAGATTCATTGGTTGCCCTTCGCTGATAATGGCAAAGCCCTAGCCGGTCAACATGCACGTAAACGACTTAATGTACGGCAAGGACGAATTGATCTCATTCATGCTGATTACGACGACTTTGTACAGCAAATGCAAGCGCAGTGGCACTATGGCCATCAGCGTACGCTTAAATATTTACAGGCGAATGACTTGGCTTAGTTATTTTTATCTCCTATAGAGCGCGTCCTCATTTTGAGAGGATATAAACTCTATCGTTAACTAAAATACCTGCTCGCTAGCCTCTACTCTAACTCGTTAAAAGGACGTTACGATGATACCTTCAAAAATCAATTTTAACAGGGCTACTTTACTTCTGAGTAGTACCCTTTTGCTAGCAATATCTGCTCACAGCGCGGAAAACCGCCCAGTAGTGACGAATAACACCGCTATCAATACTAGCGCTATCAACTTAGCGGCTATGACTGAGAACCCAACCCTCATCTCTGAAACTCAGCGCGTAACTGTAGCTAAGTCAAATGCGGCACCCAACGCTTTGTCCTCTCCTGCTACCGCTAAAGCCGAACAAGCTATCTATTCAGGCGCGGCTATTCAGCATCCGTTATGGGCCAAAAACGGCATGGTCGCAAGCCAAGAAGCACTGGCCTCAGATATAGGGCTACAAATTCTAAAAGACGGCGGCAATGCTGTTGATGCAGCGGTCGCGGTAGGTTTTGCTTTGGCCGTGACCCTGCCGCGAGCCGGTAATATTGGCGGCGGCGGTTTTATGATGATTTATGATGCCAAGCAAGATAAGACCATTGCCCTTGATTACCGCGAAAAAGCGCCTAGTCGTGCGACGCGCGATATGTATTTGGATGCTAATGGCGAAGCAATCAGTGATTTGTCGCGTTATCACGGCTTAGCGGTTGGCGTGCCGGGTACCGTTGCCGGACTACTTAAAGCGCTTGAGGATCACGGCACTATGACGCGCCAGCAAGTGATGGCACCTGCTATAGCGCTGGCAGCTGATGGTATTGACGTCACCGCAGGCTTGTCTGAATCTTTGGAGGCTTTAAAAGAGCGGCTACAAAAGTGGCCAAGTACCAAAAAGATATTCTTCAAACCTGATGGCAGTACCTATCAGCCTGGTGAGCGTTTGCGTCAGCCAGAGCTTGCGCGCTCGCTACAGCTTATNGCNGATAAAGGCGCTGATGGTTTTTATAAGGGAGATACTGCAAGCAAAATCGTGAAAGCGGTCAACGCGGCTGGCGGCGCTATGAGCTTGCAGGACTTAGCNGATTATGAGGCCATTGNNCGCNNNCCTGTGACCGGCAACTACCGCGGCTATGAGATTGTCTCTATGCCGCCGCCGTCCTCTGGTGGCATTCACATCGTACAGATATTAAATATCCTAGAAGGCTATCCACTAGGGGACTATGGACAAAATAGCGCGCAAACGATTCATCTGATGAGCGAGGCGATGCAGTTGGCTTATGCCGATCGAGCGGAGTATTTAGGCGATTCTGACTTTGTCGATGTGCCGACTAGCGGACTGACCGCCCGTCCTTACGCCAACAAACTACGCAGCCTAATCGATCCTAATAAGGCCACGCCAGCGGCTAATATCAAAGCCAATAACCCACTGCCCTATGAGAGCGATCAAACCACGCATTTTTCTATCGTTGATCAAGCCGGTAACGCAGTAGCCAATACCTATACGCTCAATTTCTCTTATGGCACCGGCCTTGTCGCCGAAGGTACAGGCATACTGCTCAACAATGAGATGGATGATTTCTCTGCTAAGCCTGGCACCCCAAACGCCTACGGACTTATCGGCGGCGCGGCAAACGCCGTTGAAGCGGGCAAACGTCCTTTATCTTCTATGAGCCCGACCTTAGTATTTAAAGACAGTAAGCCCTATATCGTCACTGGCAGTCCCGGTGGTAGCCGCATCATCACTACCGTTACCCAAATCATCTCAAACGTTATCGACCACGATATGAATATCGCTGAGGCCACGCACGCGCCGCGTATTCATGATCAATGGCTGCCTGACGAGATTCGTGTTGAGAAAGCTCTCAATATCGATACGGTAAAAAAGCTAGAATCTATGGGGCATAAAGTCAGCCCCAAAGACACTATGGGCTCGACGCAGTCTATTATGCTGACACCTACTGGAATTTATGGTGCTTCTGATCCACGTATTGTCGATGCGGCGGTGGTTGGCTATTAGTGGTATCAAGCTATGAATGTGGCCTATAAAATAAACGTAACGAGCCCTCTTTACTATGCAGGTATAGAAGGCAGGTATAGAAGGCAGGTATAGAAGGCTTTTGTCGTCGCTAATAAGCATAGAACACTCATACGTTTAGATGCGCTACTGGTATGAACTTTACTTATTTTCTATTTGCTTGCTGCTTGCTTCCTACCTGTCTTTGATGCTGCGCAAGCTTTATTGAAAATNAAACCTCTCAGTCGTACGTTATCGTTTATAGTGTATTCACTATATGNTATCCATTTATCTTCTGANCTTCTTACGCCATCAATAGCGTTTGAAAATGTAGCTGTCAGTATCAAAAAATGCTATCATTAACGGCTGACACAAAAGCTGTCGCTATTGTATGAATAGCGCTTGTTGCGAGGTAAGTTCCTGATAATAAGCACTATTTTTTATAAGAAACTCATTACAACGTGATGAACACAATAGCAAAATAGCACCTTTATCTGATCTCCAACTCGCTTTTCTCCTGGCTTTTAAGAGTACCCTATGGCATTTGTACACCTTGGCATTCATAGCGAATATTCTATTACTGACTCTATCGTGCGTATCAAGCCACTTATTAAGGCGGCGGCGGCAGATAATCAGCAAGCACTAGCACTGACTGATTTATCCAACCTTTATGCGACAGTGAAGTTTTATCGCGGCTGTTTGAACGCTGGTATCAAGCCTATCATCGGCAGCGAAGTCATCATGGACGATGAAGACACGAGACTGACGTTACTGGCTATGGATAATGAGGGCTATCAAAACATCACTCGTATCGTCTCGCTNGGCTTCACCGAGGGCCGCGCTGATCCTGCCAANCATGGCACCCCTATCGTCAAGCGTAGTGACATCCTTGCTCATGCCGCCGGCGTTATTGTCTTATTTACTGAAAAATCNGATGTCGGACAGGCGCTTATTGGCTCTATGCCAGANNNNGCNGANGNGCTNNTNNNNGAATGGCANGCCAAATTTGCCNATCGCTTATACTTTGCAATAAAACGTACCAATCGCAGCGGTGAAGATGCGTTTATTCAAGCGGCTATTCATGCTGGCGCTAAGCATCGTATAGCACTAGTGGCTCACAATGACGTGCGTTTTTTACAGCAAGAGGATTTCGATGCTCATGAAGCCCGTGTGTGTATTGCCGGCTCTTACGTGTTAGCAGATGCCAATCGTCCGCGGAATTATTCTGATGAGCAGTACTTAAAAACTCAAGCACAAATGCAGCAGCTGTTCGCTGATATTCCGCAAGTTATCGATAATACCATCCGCCTAGCCACCCGCTGTAATGTGACACTAACGCTAGGCATCAACGTGCTGCCTGATTTTCCTGTGCCTGAGGGCGAGACCATAGAGTCGTTTTTTCGGGCCGAATCGCAGCGCGGTCTTGAGCACCGACTGGACAAGCTGTTTCCTGTGGCTGAGCGCGACGAGAGCTGGAGCGACTTTCGTAAGCAGTACGATGAGCGTTTAGAGTATGAGCTAGAGATTATCTTATCGATGGGCTTTCCTGGTTACTTCTTAATCGTTATGGACTTTATCCGCTGGGCAAAAGCCAACGGCGTGCCTGTCGGTCCGGGGCGTGGCTCTGGCGCTGGCTCCTTAGTGGCCTATGCACTGAACATTACTGACCTTGATCCCATCCATTATGACTTGCTCTTTGAGCGTTTTTTGAACCCTGAACGGGTATCGATGCCCGATTTCGATATTGACTTTTGTATCGAAGGTCGCGACCGNGTCATNGATTATGTGGCGCAAACTTATGGTCGTGAGGCAGTCTCNCAAATCATCACCTTTGGTACCATGGCGGCAAAAGCGGTGGTGCGTGATGTGGCGCGGGTACAAAGCAAGTCATACTTTTTGGCCAATAAAATATCCAAGCTCATTCCNAAAACNCCTGGNATCACTCTNNNCTCAAGCGCTAGAGCAAGAGCCGCAGCTCAAAGACTTAATCTCCAATCCNGANAANATGGANTATGAAGATGCCATNGAGATNTGGGAGATGGCNGTNAANNTNGANGGCGTGTGCCGTAACGTCGGTAAGCATGCCGGCGGCGTACTGATCGCGCCGCATAGGATCACTGATTTTAGCGCGATTTATTGTGATGACGAAGGTCACCGTGTTAGTCAGTTTGACAAAGACGATGTCGAAGATGTCGGACTAGTGAAGTTTGACTTTTTGGGACTACGTAACTTAACTGTCATCGATGCGGCAGTGAAAAACATCAATGAGCGCCGCGCTCGTGAAGGTAAAGAGGCTTTAGTATTAGAAGATTTGCCACTAGATGACAGCAAAGCCTATAAACTACTTCAAGATGCCAAAACCACCGCCGTGTTTCAGTTAGAGAGCATGGGTATGAAAAAGTACCTAGCCAAGCTGCAACCGACGAACATCGAAGATGTCATCGCGATGTGCGCCCTCTACCGTCCCGGCCCTCTCGATGCCGGCATGGTAGAGATGTACATTGACCGNAANCANGGNCGCGAAGAAGTCATCTACGATCATCCCAATCTTGAACCGATACTGCAAAACACCAACGGCGTTATTGTCTATCAAGAGCAAGTAATGCAGATCTCGCAGGTAATGGCCGGCTACAGTCTCGGCGGCGCGGATATGCTGCGCCGAGCTATGGGTAAAAAGAAACCCGAAGAGATGGCCAAACAGCGCGATATCTTTGTCACTGGTGCCACCGATCAAGGTATCGATGAGGTCACCTCAGGCGGTGTATTTGATTTGATGGAGAAGTTCGCCGGTTATGGTTTTAACCGCTCGCATTCTGCTGCTTATGGGGTGCTCGCTTATCAGACCGCTTATCTTAAGCAGTACTACCCTGCCGAATTTATGGCTGCGGTACTGACATCCGATATGAACAACACCGACAACGTGGTGTTCTTTATCAATGACTGCCGTGAAAACTTTGGATTGACTGTAGACAATCCATCGGTAAACCGCAGTGAATGGCACTTTGTCGCTGATACCCCGACCAATATTATCTACGGCCTAGGCGCAATCAAAGGCGTCGGAGAAGGCGCGGTTGAATCTATTGTCGAAGCGCGTCGCCTTGATGGACCTTTTACCGACTTATACGACTTTTGTCGCCGTGTCGATATTAAAAAGGTCAATAAACGCACACTTGAAGCTTTGGTCAGTGCCGGCTGCTTTGATGACTTTGCTGCTACGCTACGGCCTGACTTGCCAAGCGATNCCGCTTATGAGATACGCGGGGCATTGATGAGTCAATTGCCAAGCGCGGTGCAAGCCGCTGANCAAGACCGCAAAAATGGCGAGCTTGGCATGATGGATCTGTTCGGTGAGATGGACAGCGTGGTTGCTGCGCCGCCGCTGAAAATGACGCCCGAGCTAATTTGGGGCGATAAGCACCGCCTAAAAGCTGAGAAGAATACTTTAGGCCTGTATCTCACCGGTCACCCGATTAATGAGTATTTAGATGAGCTCAAACGCTATACTTCAGGGACGCGGCTCAACAAACTCACTGACACCGGCTATAACGGTAGCTGTTATTTCGCGGGTCTGATTATCGATATTGCCAACTTTGGTAATCGCCATGTCATTACCTTAGATGATGGCACCTCACGGCTTGAGGTCAGCTGCTATGCTGAGCGTTTTAATCGCGTCAAAGAGCAGTTAAAAGTCGATGAGGTGGTCATCATTAAAGGCAGTATCCGTGAGCGTGATGGACGCCTATTTGCTCGCCTTGATAATGCGTTGACGATGGTCGATGCGCGTCTGCGCTGGCTTAAAAAGATCAGTATCAAAGTNCACCATGAAGATCTTAATCTGCTTGCTCGCTTGCAGCCTTTATTAAAATCAGCACAAGCTGACATCATTCCAGCGCCAAGACTATCCCACTATGGCGAGGATGATGAGCTAGAAGGCGGCGCTCAAGACTATTACGATAGCGCTATGGGTGCAAGCTTATATGACGAGGACGGCAATGACCTTATGGCCTTAGATACAAATGCTGCTAATACTNCTGAAGATAATTTTACTTCTAATGATGGCGTCATAAATGACAACTGTACGCCGCTTGGCCTCAGCGTCTACGCCGATTATGGCATCGCCAATGTCGGCTTATCAGAGCATTGGCGCGTCTATCCTAATGATGATAATCTACAACAGTTGAAAACAATGATCAGTGATGACAACCTACATTTTCATTACAACTAAAACCTGTACCACTGATGGCAGTATAAGTCGTTAGTAAACTTAACTTAGTNCACTTTTTCTTACCCTTATTGGACCTTTTTATCATGANGGATGCTGAGTACAAAAACATTAACACGATTGGCGATAGCTACCACGATGGCGCTCACGCCATCATTGATGATGCCCAGTTCGAAGAGATGCGCGACTTACTAGAAGAAGACTTTGCCGATTTAGTACAGACCTTTNTCNACGATAATAAACAGCGAATTGTACTGATGCAAGCGGCGCAAACCAATAACGATAATGCCAATGGCTTTGAATTTGCTCACGCCTTAAAGGGGGCTAGTGCTACTTTAGGCGCTATGCAATTAGTAGCGCTCAGCGAGCAGCTAGAGAGCGCTTGTCGTAGGCAGCAGATAAGCCACCAAAGTGAGCTAATNACGCGCCTGTCAGCTGCACTTTTGGACGTCGAACAAGAGATCAACCAACGTTTAGGGTTATAGATATGACNTCNANCTCTTCTGCACCCAGCGCCCTAAAAGTTAGCGATTATTTATCCTGCCTGCAAGTTGTGATGGTCAATACCACCCTACCTGCCAATATCGGTTCAGCAGCGCGAGCTATGCATACTATGGGTTTGTCTCATCTGACGGTCGTCGACCCTAAGCTGCCGATAGATGAAACTAGTGTCTCGCACGCAGCGGGTGGTAATGAGATATTAGCAGCTGCTAAAATCGCACCGACTCTAGAAGAAGCAATTGGGGATTGTCAGCTAGTGTTCGCCGCCAGTAGTCGTAGTCGTCATCTGCCGCGCCCCGTGGTGACTCCGACGCAAGCCGCTAAGATTATGTTGGACTTTATAGATACGCAGGCTGATATTAGCGATCAGTCCGAACTCTCAGCAGCGATCCGCCCTAAGATTGCTATCCTCTTTGGCCGT
>FUFK010051071.1_pt1 | contig 22606 bp, 43 predicted proteins | sample 1021851 | NCBI WGS metagenome assembly FUFK01 (sample SAMEA51879418, study PRJEB19060) | metagenome
ACAGATTATTTCTTATCTTCGTTGTTATTTAGTGGGGAAACTTTGTCAGGTTAAGTGTAGCATAACGAATGAAACTTTAACTCCTTAAGTGTCTAAAATTCGGCGGCGTTCGCCTCGGATAGACTCATATAATGAGAGACAAATAAAGACGAGTAATTGTTAAATAGTGGACTTATAACAATAAGGGCAAACCATTGATGTACGCCACTAAGTATAATTAAATACTCATTAAAACTGTCATCACATATAAGAAGTCAACGCATGAGGGCGGTTCGGTTCAAAACTGATTGACTTGATACAAAATTCAAATGTATCACTAATCTTATCAATTAGGTGTTCATCATCATAGGCGAACCATATACCTAAAACATTATCTTGCATTGCAATTTGTTCTTCANAACTGATACCATAACTTTCGCCATCATTGCCATCATCAAAATCAAATTCAATTTCGGTAACAATGTAGGATTTTAATTTTGGTTCATTCATTGTGCCATATCCTCGAATAATTCTTCGGTTAGTCTTATCGCCTCTAACTCTGATAGTTCGGGGCGCTCTTCCAACACTTGTTCAAATATTGCCTCAAGTAAGGCATCATTTTCAATACAACTCATTTTAGTTACCTCCTAATGGATTAATGTGTGATGATACAATTTTCATGGCAACAAGTAAATCTTGTTCCCTGACTTCATATAGTTGAGACTCGATTGAGTCTAATAGTTTTTTTTCTTCATCATCATTATATTCAAAATTGTCTATAATGAATTGTAGAAATTCTAGTTGTTCGGTGTTTAGGTCTAGTTTCATAATTCTCCTTAGTCGTACATTTCAAAATTTGTCATTGCATCATGTAATGCACTAAGGCAATCCGCAATATCCACGTTGTAATCAGTAAACTCGATTACTTCAGTAAACTTTCTGACCAACTCATTATACTGTTGGTCATCACATACCGCCCTATCTTCCATGTCAACAGTAATGTATCTAAGTTTGTTTTGTAAACCTTTGATTTCTGCGTATGAAGTGGTGTTCATAAAACCTCTGTGTTTGTATATACTAATGATAGTCGAAATTGGTCAAAAAGCAACGGGCACTTGTGCCACCTTTATTACTGTCACATCTTTGTCATATTCAACACCACACCCAAGTAAGTTAGAAAAAACAACTTTATCTAAAAATTGTTTGTATCGAGTTGCCCTGATACTGTCAACAACAAAAGTCATTAATTCTTCAATTAAGAAATTAGTCTTATTACTTGTAGCATCAACTAAAAAGTCATTTTGGTAAACAACTTCGGCAAATTTCTCGCCATCAACTGTTAGGATAGTTGTTCGAGAATCAACTGCCTTAACTTCGATACCATTACTCAATTTGAGATATTTTCTCTCATTAAGGGCATCAAGTAGTCTCTTTTGAGTCTTATTGATATACATTACTCTGCCTCCTCTGAAAAATAGTCATATAACTCATTAATATGAGTTTGTAAATCTAAAAGGCAATCTCCAATAGTAAAAGTGGTGCCTTCCCAATCTTTAGGAATATCCATTAATGTTTTTGGTTCACTCTCAAATTGAGACTCATGATATTCTTCAATAATGTCATTATTGATTGAATGACCCTTGATAGTTTCAACAACGTCATTAATGTTGTATAACATATTTGCCATGTAATCTCTGTTCATTACACTGCCTCCAAATCTGATAGGAAACATTCTACTGTCTGAAATTCGTAGTCTGTAATCCAAGTTTTAACAACGGCATAATCGTTGCCTCTATCCAATAGAACAACATCGCCTTGAATGTCATCATGTATTTTGGATTGAACTGTAGTTCCAAGTTTGATAACGCTGATGTCCTGACCAATTCTTAGAACATCTTTTTTACATAATTCTTTGTACTCTTGAATAGTCATNAATTTNAAATGTTTGTTTGTATGTANTAATNATANTCGAGATATAACTAAAAGCAACCACCCCATGTGACAGTTTAACAACTGGCACACTTCCACTTGATTTTTTTCTCTTCATTGAGAATATCAAAGCATATTTCGCATAGGCAGTCGGCATGAGGCACGGCGTCTCGCCAATCGTAATCTTCTTCTATTGGACTATCCCAATAGTAATATAAGTCAGGTTGGTAATCTTGAATACAATGCTGAGAGTCTTTGGGATATTCCATAGACTCTCTGTGTGATTCATCAAAATTGCCACATCTATCACAATATGCCATTATTTGATTTTACCTCCAATTTGCTTTACAAACTTATTATAAAATTGTTCATCTAATGTATATTTTACCTTAATGAACAATTCATTAAGTGCTTCAGAATCGTTACAATTAAATAACCAATCTGCCATGTCATTTGCTACATATTGTTGCAAATCTTCCATACTCATGCTATCAACAAGAGCATTAATGTATTTCTCTTTAAGTGCCATTATTTGACCTCCTTTGCGGCACAAACTGCATCAAATAAGTTGTCAAATGTCTGTGGGTCAAAATCATCACTCTCATTGAGATAGTCGATAATTTCATCTTGAGAGCACATGATATTGTACAAGTGGTCATATTGACCTTGAGTAAGAGTGATCTGAAGTTTCATTTTGTGTTTGTTTGATCTATAAGTATATTAGTTCATAGTGGCAAAAAAGCAACGAGCAAATGTGCCACTAATAAAATTGTCCTAGCAAACTGAAAAAACTGTTTTCCAAGTCTTAGAATCCTCTACAACTGACATACGATTATACTTTTCACACATTTCAAGGCAAAGTGATTTTGCTTTCTTTAAACTGTTTGTGTATAAATCGTCAGGGGCATCAGCACACCCAATAGTGTATTTAAAATGATTTCTAGGGTGATTTGGTTCATTTTTAATACACTCTTGCCCATACGCTACAAGATAATCNAGGGCATTCTCTAATTCCGCAATTTTGTCTTTATTCATCATTTGAGTTAGGGAATAGGTTTTCTAAGATTTGTTCGGATAATTGTCTTTGCTCTTTATCCATAAGTACATGATAATACTTGAGTGAGTCGTAAATCAACTCATATTCTTTTCTGTTCATTATCCCAACCTTTTGTATAAGTGANNNATTTTNTCNTCAATAGANTNGATTCTNTCCATAACTGGAATACCGCCAATCAAATCTTCTTCCGCCGCTTCATCATCAGCGTAGCACTTGTATTCTTCAAGAGCAGCATCTATTGTATCCCACTCTGCCTCTGTAAAGAATGCCTTGATAGTTGCAAGTTGTTCGTAACTGAAATCTCTTGTTAGAGTCATTTTAAAAACCTCTGTGTGTTGTTTGTATATACTAATGATAATCGAAAATTATCAAAAAGCAACGAGCGAGTGTGCCAGAGTTTATACTGGCACATCATAGGTTGACTTATTCTTTAGAATATGCCAATACTCATCATAGGNTAGAGTTTCTTCATTCTTCTGTATCCATATTCAAAACTATGTCAAATGGGTAAAAAGCATAATACTTNTAATGGTCATCTACATANTTTTTNANTTGTTGATACTTATTCATCATACATATCCTCTATATCAGGTAAATCAAAGTGAGTAGCGGTATCTGTCCATAGTTCNCTATCCCAACTTGCCATTTCTTCAAATACACTTACTTGCCCAGTATCTTGGCGTATATTCTCAAAGTCAATATGTGTTTGCTCTGAGATAATCTCTCTCATTTGATCGGGCGTCAAGTTGTTTACATAGTCATCAACAAAACGTCTAACAACTTTGTCATACTCTCTCATTTCCAGTATGTTTGCCATGTTTTTAAATCCTCTGTGTTTGTAGTTTCATTCTAGTCGATAATGGCACAAAAGCAACGAGCAGATGTGCCAATATTTTAACTGTCACACTCTTCGATAACTTCTTGAATGGTATCTGTAAAGTATTCATCAAAATACTCTTCGATTTCTACCATAGCATCATTGAATGTCATGTCATCTATCCATCTTTGCATATCGTCAGTAACATATATGACCAAATCTTTCATTGACATATTATCAACAATTCGATCAACATAATACTCTTTAAGAGCAGCAAATTGTTTGTCAGTTAGATTTTGTGCCTCAAGTAAGGCATCTTTGTTTTTCTTGTTCATGGCATGAAATTAGGATTAATTGAAAAAGTTGAGTCAGGTGTGTCAAATTCTTCACACTTGAGAGTTGACATGGCAACGATCATGTGCCATACTTTCTCGCCTGATAGTTTATGCTCATCACATATATGAGCAACTGAGTCCTCGATCACATCAAGGACTTTTGTTGCTTCAATATAGAATTGTTTGTATTCTTCGTTGTTCATAGAATGATGCTCCCGCCATAAAGATTTTTGTCATAACCATACTTCAATACAAGTATGTCTCTTACTCTCTCTCTATCGAGTGAGTCGCCGTCGCCCCAAGTGAAATGGTCATCATTACGAGCAGTAATTTCATGCAAGTAATCATAGATCGCTCCCAAAATGTCAACTTTAGAAACTCTCTTGCCTGTTTTCATGTGGTTCATAGGGTACAAAACGTCATCTACATCGCCGTAGAAATCATTGACGTAATCAGTAAACTCAACTAACATATCATTGAGTTTTGTTGTTGAATGACCTGAGTTCATAAAACCTCTGTGTTTGTTATGTACTAATGATAATCGAAAATGGCACAAAAGCAACCAGCAAGTGTGCCAGTAATCTAACTGTCCTTATTCCTGTGGATATTGTCCATATTAAGTGGACTATCAAAATATGCTCTGTTTACAAAATACAATAGTACAAGTGTAAAGAATATTCCAAAGAATCCAATAATCAATATTGGACTTTGGGGAAAATCATAAGTTGGAATTGTCATTCTACCAATCTCCGTTAGAATCAGCATAAACATCTTCGCTCCAATGTTCGCCCTTTTTTAGGATACCACAATGTTGCATGATGCCATCATAAATTTCCATGCCTGACCTTGACATTCTGCCGCATGAATAATCCCAACCTAACTCTGTCAAGTTGTCAATAATAAAATTGAGTGATACTTTTCTCATTAATCTGCCTCCAAAGAAAATGTGATTTGAAATTGATGTGTAAAGTCCTGATAATCAGTAACTACAAGTGGGCATTTGTCTAACCACTCTTGAAATTGTTGGTAGCGTTGTTCTAAAACCCGCTCCCTCTGTAAATCTGTGTTCATGTGTTTGATGTATATACTGTATTATAAATGATACAGTTGAGATTGCAAGCATTTTGTGACACTAAATGAACTGGCATACCTACGATTGCCAACCGCCAGACACCTCTGGTTTAGTATCTGAGAAGGATACCATATAACTGCCCTCGCCATCAGCAATATCGGCAAGTCGCCCTAGTTTGTGACGAATTTTTCTAAAGTTTACGTCAAAATCATCAGCATATTTGTCAGTAATNCTATTTGGCGTACTCAATATGAGTTTGAGCAGAGCATCACACTCTGCTGATGTCAAATCATTTTGTTTTTTTAGTTGGTCAATGTTCATTTTAATTTCCAAATTGATTTACAATAATATCTTCAACTTGATTAAGTTGTTCATCATCAAGTATATTCACTATGGCATCTAATATGTCATAAAAGTTTGAGTCATTGCTCTCATAGAGAGAGCATAACTCTGTGAATATGGTAAGTGATTTGTCTTTGTATATTGTCATGCTACTTTTAAGTCCTCGAAATCTGGTTGCTCAGTAGGGATTTGTCTCTCTTGAGGCACAAACTTATCAAACATTTCGCCTGAATCTCTATCCCAAAATCTCAACTCAATACAACGCCATACATTGTTTAGTTCAAAAATGTAAGCAAACTCGCCACAACATTTGTCTGTGGTAACAAGATACTCTTTTTCATCTTTGGATAGTTTGGGGCAAGTGTCCTCGATTTTCTCGCCTCTGTCTGCATAGTATTCTGGTCTAGGGTCACGTTTGACAAACTCTTGTTTCTCATAGTCATACTCATTATCAGAATAACAAGATGACATATCGCCACCATCAATCAGTTCAGCGATTGATTCTCTGGTGTTGTAATGTTCATTGAGCGTAACACCTAACCACTCTGGGTATCCGTCCCAGTGATGATATACTGACAAAATACTGCCATCTTCAAGTCTGAGTCCGATTCTGGAATTNGTTGACATAAAATCCTCTGTGTTTGTATATACTAATGATAGTCGCTCAGGGCAATAAAGCAACGAGCGAGTGTGACAGTAATCTAACTGTCACAGGGTAGCAGGATTACTTGGCATATCTGTTGGCATTATACTAATACGCAACTTTTGAAATACGGCAGGGGCAAGTTCACTGCTATCAAATGAGCAACTGCCATCTTCATTCTTATTGCCTAGTTTCTCACACAATGCCTCTGAAACCATATTCATAACAAATGTATTTGTTCTAGGGTCATTGAGAATATAATCAATAACCTCTAGTGTAAGGGCATCAGCAAGTTTGTTTACTGTTTCTTTAGATAGTGTCAAGTGGTTTTGCCTCCGTAATTGAATCTAATTGAAAATNATAGNACATATCGTCNNTNTGATAATTANNATCNNGATANTNTCCTCTATTATATAAGGCAATCGCCTCTTCTTCGGTTTCAGCATCTATCTCTATATCAGCATAACCTGTAAACCTTTCTGTGATGATAAATTTCTTCATTGGTTTGCCTCCATGAATTTNTCTTCTTGNACTTCCATATAGTTTTGTATGGTAAATTCAAAATCTCTAACGCCATGTANATCTTCATACATACAATCGAAAAAAGATTCAAATTCTCCTCTGTTTAAAACATCTTTTTCAAGATAGTAGAAAGCAACATTGTCATTTGGGTTAGCGTCGCTTAGAATGTCTAGTAGTTCCTTGACTTTCATGTGTGTTTGTGATCTATACCTGTATGATAGTCACTATTGGCAATAAAGCAACCAGCGAATGTGACGCTATCTAAACTGTCTATTGTTGAAATTGGCGTAACTGAACTGTTGACGTTTGATAAGTTTGAAAGTACCATAGTCGTTAGTCATCACATAACCCTCATGCTCATAGGGAACAGCATCAAATAAACATTGAACATTCTCTGTAGTAGTGATGCCTTCCATGAGTAACTCTTTTATCTCAATTATCATATTGTATAAGTGAAATAAGTTTTTAGAGTATCCTGTATCACTCGCCAGTTTATCTGCATCAAGTGATTGACCAGAGCGTATATAACTGTTGATACTTACTTTCAACTGTGGTATGTCCTCACTCTCTGGAAACTTGACAAATGGTATTACAGTTTTAGCAAGTGTGATAAGTAAACTCAATCTAAAATGTCTTTTGGATATTGATGCACTTGTATCAATAAAGTGTACACCATAACTCTTAGATTCTTTGTAATGAAACTTAGCATCTAACTCTTGTATGGTAGCACCAATATACTGTGTATGTGTGGCGATAATAATATCGTCAATTACATCATCAAATTTATATGTAATTGTGTTTGGTGTGTGGGTATCTGAACCACCATAACCAATAAAGTCGCCCTGATAAATGCCATCATTGTGTGGCAATCTGTCTAGACATATATGTAAAATTGAGGCAACTTTAGGTATATGTCCATGATTAGATTCAATATCAGTATGAGTATAGTTTATCTTGATTCTTCTCTTATTGAATACTGACTTAGTTCCTACAAAGAATTTGCCATTCTCAGGGTTAGTTCCATATACTATGGCGGGGGCGCCATCATATTTTACTGATACCTGACTCTGTTTGGTGTCCAAAAACTTGATAGCATCAAGCGCTCCCTGTCTGCCAGTGAGTACATGATCTTCTATGTGTTCCAAGTGTTTGTTCTTCATAGAACCATTATAACATAAAATGTAAGATTTGTGGGCGGTAGTTGAGTACGCAACTGTTTGAACTACCATTAAGTATGTTGANCTAGAATTAACTCTCATACACCCAAGATAATGTGAGAGAGGTTCGACTTAAAGGGCATCTTCCTCTGGGGTCGCCCACCCATGCCTCTCACATTTATATAATGACATACTCTGGCAATAAAGCAACGAGCAAGTGTGCCACTTTTCTAAGTGTCACCTCAATGGTATGTTAAAAGAAAATACTGTTCTAGGTTTATCAGATTCACATGGCGGGCACTCATGTAATAGTGTTGATGGAAATGCAATAATGTTGCCTTCCTCAACTGGAGGCGATACTGTTTCTATTACACCCATATATGGATTTGTAAAGGGAGCATAAAACTTTGTTGGTCTATGTTCATTCACATCAAAGTCAACATATAATACACATGATATTTTCATATTACCATGATTATGTGCTCCATGATATTGCCCTAGTGTATATCTCTGTGCCCATAATTCCCAAGTCTCTATGTTTTGAACTGGGCATTCTCCATGATAACGCTCTTGTAATTCTTCTGTGAATGTATTTACTAAATTATCCAAATCTTCCGCCAAAATTGTCACAAAACTTTCCAAATATGGTGCCCTTGATTGATACTTAAAATAATCTGATTGGCAACTCTGTACTTTTGTGTCATTAAAATCTATTAGTTCGAGCAACTTTGGTTTCTTATCTTGCCAATTAGATACTTTAAACTTATTGATGCCTATGCCAAATAACAACAAACTCTCATTCATTTCTTTTTATAATTCTTCCTAGTTTTTCTCTTAGGTTTAAGTCCATTAGGGTCACGTTTTAATGCTGCCTTTAGTTTCTTTAAATACTTCAAGTGATTAGGATAAACTATGTTCATTAATTCTTTTTTAGTTTGTCTATCTTCCTTACTCATCTTTATCATAAAAACGTAAGTCTGTGCCTGGAAATGGTTGATCTAACCAATCAGTTAAGTCATCAAGAAATAGGTCAGAATCATCATAAAATTCTGTGCCCTCCTCGCCCTCGAATGACATTTCGTGACATAATGATTCAGCATCTTCTAGTTTCATGTCATCAATTAATTTCTCAATTCTCATGGCATAGTGTTCTTCCATTTTTGCTAATGAGAGATTGCGGATTGCATCAATTCTGTTTTCTTTGTCCATAGTAGTTGCTTCCTTTTACTATCTAGTGTTTTACATTTGTGATAGAGACTTGTGCCTCTCCTTTTGTGAAAATTGTGTCAACAACTCCCTGTAATCGTTTCTCTGTGCTGATACCTACATTACTGTAAACAGGCACAAACATCTTGCCAAATGGTTTCTTGAAACCCTCGCCCTGTGGTTTTAGTTCTCCTGTCTGTAGTTTGTCAGCATCACTTTTGTCAAGGCGTATGACTCTACCAATAGTCTGTGCCATTGTGATAAGATCAAGATTTCTCATTAATATAGCAGCAGTGAGTCCTGATACATTCATACCCTCTGATAATATAGAGTGATGAAACATAACAAACTTTTTCATAGGGTCATTGCCCCACTTGTTCATTAGATTGAAAAATGTTTCTCTTGAAACCTTTTTGCCATTGATAATAGCACCATACTTTGATGTGATATGTAACACATTATATTTCATAGAATGACATAATGCCTGAAAGTTTGTACGATTGATAAGATTATTGATGTTGGTAGTTGACTTAGCAGTTACCAATACTTTGTCCATGTGTTTCTCATTCTTGAGAGCATCAAGGATAACTTCTTTATCAATTTCTTCCTGACTATCATAGTGACCGATAGGATATTTTACTGCCTTGACTTTAGGCGGTATAATATAACCTTTAGCAATCAACTCTGGAGCAGGCACCTGAGCAATCACATTACCAAATATTTTGGTATTGTTCATACCAAGTAAAGAATTTCTGTTCTCTTTAGGTGTAGCAGTAAAGAAATACTTACGACTAGCATACTGTGAGAAATAGTCAACAGCAGGCAAGAAATTCTTTTGTACTGAATTGTGTGCTTCATCAAAGTATATTGTATCTACCTCTACATCAATCGCCTCTTGTATTCTGTGTAGAGAATGATATGTTGTAAAGATCAATATATTCTTGACAGTATTGTGATACCACTCTTGAATCTGTTTTGGTCTAGTAGTCTTGAAATGGTGTGTATCTCCACTATGAACATGGCATACAGATACATTATCAATATGCTCAAGAAACTCTGAACATAATTGATTTGCCAATAGTATTCTAGGAGCAACAACAACTATGGTCTGAGGCACAGGCATACTGAATCGCCACTTGGCATCTTGTATCATACATAGAGTCTTACCACCGCCTGTAGGTACAAGAACTTTGCCTTTATTTTTTGTTGTCATCAACTGAATAATGTCTTTTTGATGATCTCTCAATTCCATAGTGTTTGTGTCAATAACCATAGTATAATAAAAAATGCCCCTAGATTCTAGGGGCATTGTGACAGTTTTAGAACTGTGCTAGTAGTTTCTGTGTCTCTGGGTCGAATACTTCCTCGACTCCCTCTATTGAATGAATCCAATCATCATTTGATTCAGCGATCTCATAGAGATCAATCATTTCATCTTCCATAAAAAAATTGTGTGTTCAAATCTAGTATTACATATTGTGTGGGGATTGGCAACTACCCAACTGGAGGCGCACTACTTGGTTGAGAAGGTATGGCGTCCATGTCAAATTTACTTGCTGCATCTTTATATTCAAGTTGACCTTTCAAAGTATTAACCTCAATAACAAGTGCGGCAATGTCATCTTGTTGCTTGAGTAAAGCAGAATGAACCATAGACTCTAGTGTAGTCAATCTTTCATCAAGATTGCCAATGGTTTTCATTGATGCCTGTAGTTGTTTCTTTAATCTATCAACTTGACCTAACTTAACTTTTGTTAGTGCCTCTGTGTCTGACGTTAGTGAATCGTATCCCATAATTAATTCTTTTTAGTTATTTAGATTACCTCATGTAGAGGTGTCCACCATTCCACTGGCAGACATTATATAATCTTGCTCTCTGTGTTTCATCACGCATATCAAACCTAACATACTTTGCTGGTTTCTTCCACCCTGCTGGTTTGTAAACTTCGCCTGTCTTTTTATCAACAAAACAATGTACGCTTACATCATCTTGTGTGCCTCTCCATAACATACAAACCTTATAATACTTTCTTCCTTTTTCTATAAAAAATTTCATACTACGATCATCATTCTCTATCTCTCTTATTCTCTCTTGCATATACTCTGATGAAACTTTCTCCTGATTATCCATACAGGTACGAAGTGCATAGTTTCTGTAATCTTGTTCAAGGGCACGGCAGAGTTTCTCTGTCCACTTTAACACCTTGACTTTTAATTCTGCTTCTAATAATGTTGTCATTGTGCTAATAAAAAAAAAGATGTGAGATAGAGGAACAAACACAAACCCTCTCTCCCACATCTATAGATTACCATATTTTTCAGTTAAGGCAACTCAATGTTGTGACACTACTACAACTGTCACATTCTACCTCTCAACGCATTGGACTTTGGAAATAACTGTACATTGTCAGTTCCAAATCTACCCATTGCTTCCGCTTTAGCATCAGAACCAAAAGGCGATACACTCTCAAACTCTGTTGAAAAGAGTCTGTTATTGAGTATAACTTTTGCTGTCCAAAGTGCCATAACTGTAAAATATAGGGTGCGAGAAACAAAAACTAGGACTTACGTTACTTCAACTATGCAAATGCCTGTTCTGTTTCCCATGTATTTAATATACTATTATGTCATGCCAATGTCAAGCGTTGAAATCTTTAGAAATTATAAAGGCATCTAATCTCTCTTTTGGCGTTAGATTAGTAACCCGCCAACCATAATCGCCGTTAGTTACAACTGTTGGCATAATATTCATAGAGATAGTAACTCTGTTGTCTCCCTTATTCTCTCTATACCCATGTGTGGTATGTGAAGGAAATAGTATTAGTTCGCCTTCCTTGGCATAAATTACGTCATTTTGATTAAATTCTGTATCTTTTGTTTTTAAAATATTTAAAACAGGCGAGTGTGGCATAAAAGTTCTCTCATCTTTTGTGAATGAAGTCGGGCAGTGTCCTTTTTCTGCATCAAAATTGACATAATACACACCTGATATAAGAGAATTAGCATGATAATGTTGATGCTGGAATCCTCCTGTATTTGAAACATTGAACCAACTATCTGTAATTTGAACTGTCTCTGGTATATAAATTCCTTGAATTTCTCTGGCATAAATTTCTGCCTGTTGTTCACACCAATTTCTAAATCTACCATACTTAATATCATTTTCTAATACTGGATAATGTTGAATATGTTTTAAATTATCATTCTTTTCATTGAACTCTATCATACTCTCTTCCTGTTCTTTCACTTCTGATAATATAATATCTTTAATATCATTATGAAAGGGGCAAGGTATAATCGCCACTGCTGTTGGTAGTATGTGTACGACTTCCATCACTCTAAAAACTCCCTTGCTATGCCTGACGTATTAAAACTTACTGTTATCCTGTCCTCATCAGTATTGTTCACTCTACTGCCATGTTCTAACCAAGAAGGAAATAAGTATAGGTGATTTTCTTTTATGGGAACATCATAGAAATAGTCACCATATATACTCTCTTTAATGAAATGTTGACACATCATATACTGTTGTAACGGCGATACAACAAAAAAGTTTCCGCAATCTCCCTCAGGCAATTTTATATAAAATGCACCACTTACCACACTTGACTCATGCCTGTGTCTCTCGGTAAATCCACCTTTAGGTAAAACATTATACCAACCACCACTAATCACACATGGCCAGTTGCCCATCTTATCTACATAATGATTCAAACACTCTTGAAATGCCTTAAGTATTGTTTGTGATGCAGGCGCTCCGAGTGGGTCGAAACCACCATGAGAACTCACGCCATTGACCGCCAGAGAGTGTCCTCTGTGCATATTATCATCTATACTCTTTAATATGTGATCTCTAAACTCATCAACACCAGGCGCCCCTGTGAGATCATATTCTTCCAATAACGTAGGAAATAAATCCATCTAATTCCACTTACAATAGTCTATGTTGAGAACCACTCTTAAATCTGTGTCTGTACATGACGTACCAGCATGAGGCAAATTACTAGGGAATAACACTGCTCTGTTCTCCTTTGATTCTACTCTCTGCCCGTCCTCAAAATATGTATATCCGTTGTTGTCATTCATATACAAGACGCATATATCAAAGTTTGGTATATCATTATAATTACCATCAGCATCTTCTTGCCCTGTCACATCATAGTGTAATGGTTTCTCTTGTATCTCTGTAGTTCTTGGTGTTGCATTGAACTTAACTCTGTGTATTCCTATTGGGTTAAGTGTGGCAAATATTGGTTTAATTATATTATAAACATCAGATATTGGTTCGCAATCCACATATAATGCGTGTGAAAATTGTGGGCATTTATCATCATCATGTACTGAGTTAGGCATATAATACCATGGCATTCGCCCACCAAAGATATACTCTTTGATGGGCGTAAATACCTCTTCTGGTAAGAAGTTATCATAAACTTCTATCATATTCTTCATATAATTTGTGTGCCTTTGGTGTCCAGAACTTTTGTTCATACTCTATGAAACTATCAGATACTTCAATCAAGTTATCAGTTGGTCTAGCATCGCCCCATTTGCCGCCTTGTTCTCTCTTAAATAGATCAATTCCCAAATGTTTGTATGATAAAAGTTTTGGGCAAGATATAAGAATAGTATTATTCTTTTTGTTGTTTCTAGTTAATCCTCTCAAGGCATCATTCTCTTTTTTAGTAACTAAAATTAGAGTTGTAAGTTTAGCAAAGAGTTTCCTAAAGACTTCATAGTCTGTCAAAAATAACTCAGGATTATCACAAATATAGTTAATAAATGTTTGTGGACTATAACAGTGATCTTCGGTTAAAAGTGATGAGTTGCCTGACATTTTTAAGGCAACTGCATTTGCACTAACAAGAACTTTAGGATAAGCAGAGGGACTATCAAAAACTTTTTGATAACCTGTTCTAGCAATAGAATACTTATCCAATCTTGAACCTTCCCAAGGCACAAATCCAAAATCTTCATCAAATGTGGTTGCCTCCTTTAGATGTTTCCAACAATGGAGGCATTGAACTTCAAATTTGTTTTCTCTATCTATTTCAATCATGGCTGTGTATCAAGAAAAAAATCATCATCAAAATCATTACCCATCACTAGGCAATAGAAAACGTGGTTTCTTATTTCCTGTGGCATGATCTTATCTGCTACGAATGGTTTAATCATATCATCTGTGATGACACGCTTGTCCTCAACTTCAAAACGATACCACTCATTAAATCTAACCAACACTCTTGTAATCATGTGTGGGATTGCCATATTGTGAATGTTCTTCCTAGTCCAATAAGCATCTTTAAATTGTTTGAAATCATTAGATTTCAAATAATTCTGAAACTCATCAAAAAGATCTGGGTGTGTGTGAAGAACGTCCAAACATTTTGCTATGGCACAATACTTCTGACTTTTCTTGGAATCAGGCCATATCTCATGGCATATTTCAAGATACTCTTTCATATTACCTATCCCAACAAACCATATAGAGTTTGTATCTTCAATTAATTCAGAGAAATTGCCATAAGATTCAGAGAATGAATACTTAGGGGGAACTACCTTACCGAACTCATTTTTCTTTGACTTGGCACCAAATCCTTTGAACCCAATATCTAAGACTTTAAACTGACCAGCAAGTTTCTTCTCGTATGGTGTGAGATTATTGGAAGTTTGGTCTATTCTTTGAATATCTCCTTTATCTAACTTCTCGCCTTCTATGTTCTCCACTTTGATCAATTCTCTCTCACGATCTAACATTTGTTGGAAAGTGTCAGTTTCGTCATGAGCATCAACAATGTTGACCTTGACCTGTTTTACACCACATAAGTATGCCATGATTATCCTGTGCATACCATCAAAACATACCATCATATCTCCATTTGGATATGCAAGTAATTTGATAACACATTTAGAATGTAGGAATCCCTTTGACTCCTTGAGCATCTTGATAATCTTGGTTTCTTTTATCCCAGTTACACGTTGAGTCAAAGTATTGATTAGAATATCCTCGATATTCATTGCAATAGAACCAGTGATATGTGCATTGATTCTTAATTCATCAAGAGCACCATCTTTTTTGATTCCTTTATTTTTCTGCTTTTTCCACTTCTCTAGTGTTGGTTTGAAGTTTTCGACTACCTCTTGAACTGTGTAGTAACCAGAACACCCTGTATCATCACAATCAGGATTCAATCTGATGAAGTCATCTAATTTCTTTTGCCACTTTTGCTGTTTGATTTTGTCTCTTTTATATTTCTTTTGTGCTTTTTGTGCTGACTTAGCTTCCACTTTTAATGGAACTATGCCATCTTTAGCGACTTTATCATTGTTAGAGTCACTATTATCCGCTGCAGATTTATTTCTGCCAAATCCTAAGATTGTCATTATATATTGGAATTTTTGAGGAACCCACTATTAGGTATTAATTCCGAACCTTGTAATTTTGATGTCCTAATTCTAAATCAAGTAAATTAGGTTGGCAACAGCTGTTGCCTTTTTATTTTTCTATGTTATTTTAAAAGATTGTTAATAAACTCAGGACTTTTTGAAAGAAGATTTCTGATAATTGGTTTCTTACCTTTCTCAAATTTACTTCTAAGTTTTTCAAATAGTTCTCTGTCTATTTTATACTTAGCTGGTTCATTGTCCATCTGATTAAAATAATTATCTTCATTATACAAACATATGTCCACATTTGGGGCAACAGTGGACACTTTTTGTACTGTACATTAGTTTGTATAATCTAGGATTGTCTTTTTTGATAATTAGATCATCAAGTTTCTTTACTTGCTTTTTCATTGTCAAGAATCTGTAGCATTTCCAGAGCACCTTGAACTTTTAAGAACTCTTCTTTCTTGAGTTCAAAAGTTTTACTCAATTCTTGAATCTCTGCCTGTAGTTTAGTGGCTCTTTCTGTCAATTCTTCTTTATGACTCATAATTTGCGATTACTCTACATTATATATTCTATCACAATAAATACTATTGTCAAATAGTATATTCTAATGAAGGTTACTAATCATAGTTCCATACAAGAACAAGAGGAATATAATATTGCCTCAAATCCAGAACTACAAGTTTCAGAACTGGCACCAAAGGCAAAGGATGCTTGTTGGCATGAAAAGATATACAAGACTCTTGCAACTATAGGAGACTTCAAGTGTTATGTGTGGTACTTTGATAACGACTATGATGAACTAAGAACAACTGAAGGCACTAAGAGAATCCATATAGTAGGAACTGAACAACGAATCGAAGATGAGGAAGAACTCAACAAATACCTCGGCATATCTGATATGGTGTTCACTGAGGGTGTGATATATGTAAATGCGATCATAAGACCAAATGGAACTGCCTATCAGAATAATAAAGACTTAAAAGATTGTGTCAAGTATATGTCAGGTGTCGCAAATCACTACGGGGCATCTAAAGATAAGATTGTTGCCATAGACGCAAATGATGACGACAAGATGTATGACATGAGTTATGATGTCACATCAGCGAAAACTTACTCTGACGTATCTAATAATGTCTTAAGTGATTTTACATCAGGAACTATCGGTAATGGTTCTTTAGCAATGTCCTATAGCACAGCTTTTGGAAGTGGGTCAATTTCAATGGGCGACATCAAATCAAAATTTGGTGCCTCAAATGACAATAATATTGATAAGTATCATAGAGGAGAGAATATTGCAAATATAACTCAGAATAATAATATTCCCACGAGTGGAGAAATTTCTTTCAGTGATTTTAGAAACGTAGTTGATGGTATAACTGGTAATGCCAATGGGAATTGGATGCACTTACAAGCAAGATGGGAAGTGTTTGGCGATAATGCTTGGACTTCGGGTGTAAAGAAAACCCTTAATATCACTGGTAATATTGGGCCAGCTGATGAAAGTAACCCTGCTGTACGAATCAATTCAGGCGGTAATGGAGAAATAATAGTAAAAGTTCAGAGTGGTTCTTATCCAGTTAGGGGATGGCCAGGTCTTGGTGGTGGTGCTTCTCAAGCTGGTCAAGCAGGGAACATCGCTATGCACGTTGCCTCTCCAATAAAAATGCCAACAACTCACTATAATGGTAGAGTTGGTGGCGGTGGCGGAGGAGGCGGCGGTGGCGGCAAGGGCGGCCAAGGCGGTTCAGGCGGTCACAATGGAGGTCGTAGGTGTAATGGTGGTTTCTGTTGGAATACTCATCAATATTGTAATGGCGATGGCGGTTCAGGCGGTGCTGGAGGCGCTGGCGGTGCTGGTGGAAGGGGAAATGGATATTACTACGACTATGCTAATGGTATATGGCAAAGAGTTAATAATAACTCCAATATTGGAGCTAGTGGAGCAGGGGGTTCTCAGGGTGCCAGTGGCTCAGGTAGAGCAGCGCAAGGAGGCACAGGTGGTCAGGGAGGCCAAGGAGGAGGACTTGAACAAAGTGGAGATAATGGAAATACAGGTAATACTGGCGGTACAGGAGCGGGTCAGTATGGTAGTTGTGGCGTAGGTGGAGATGGTTCTAGATCAGGATCTCCTGGCCAAGGAGGAAAGAGTGGCGGTGGTAATAGTGGAAAAATTAGCACCAGTAATACAGGCAACGTAACTTTAACTTAATATCCGTACATCAATTCTGTTTGATTTCCGTCTAATTTTCCAGTAAGTATCGTAACTCCGAAAACTGCGTCTGGGTGGTGGTTTTCCCATGTAGATATTTCATCTATCCACTTATCGGGCAACCATGAGTGTGTTTTAGATTTAGCAATTACTGTAGAAACTGTCTCTGTGTGTAATGCTTGTTTGTCGAAATTTTCTCCCTCTACAGGTAAATTATAATTCTTATTATAACGTGGATATAATCCATAGGCAAGTTCTTTTACTAATCCTGTTGAATTAAATTCAAAAAATACTTCTACTCTATTACTATCATCTAACAATATCTCCTCTGTTACCATTGATACTGATTGGCAACTTTGATATATCTTTGTATTTGATCTAGTTCCTAGAAATTTAAAAACCTCTGTAGAGACTATAGTATCAGACCTTTTATGTAATCCTATTCTTATTGTCTTATTAACTCTACTTAGTATAAGTGTGGCTATTTCATAATCGTTTGCCACCACATCTTCAAGTAAATTTAATAACTCTGTTAGTTTAGATGTGTCCGAGTTACCAGTAATCTCTGTGGTCAATTTACATAATGCCTCAATAGTTACGGAGAATAAAGGCACTGGTTCAAAGAATAAATACTCCTCTATTGGCGTATCCGTATTACCCTCTTCAAAATACACTGCCTTATCTGAACACAAATATTTAAAGATCGCATTTTGTAACACTGTGCCGTCAAATAATTGAATTTGATCTATACCAGTAGGAACATCAAACTTGAATCCATATCTGTTTGGCTTTGTTGGACTTGTTTTAATTATACCCAACTCCCTGTCTAGTCTTGGAGAAAATATGTCAGGGTGAGCCTCTAAAATTTCTTTCACCCTTTCAACATCAGAACTGTTAAGTAGGTCTGGATATTGACCAGATTTTGAAAATTTTGTTAGATTGTCTAAATCAACCATTGTTCTCCTTTTTGATATGCAAACCAAACAATAATAGAATATCTTTCGCCCTTTGTAACACGATTAACTTCATGTGGGTATAGGAAATTACTAGGATAAACATGAACAGAATTTGCCTGTTTGTTTATGGTGTGATTCTTCCAGAAAACCACTTCACCACCTTCATAATCATCATTTATAGTATATGATACTGTCACAGAGCCAGCGTCAGCATCAGCATCTGTGTGATATGATAAGTAACCACCTTGAGGATATTTACATAACCAATATCCTGAGTATTTATCAAACAATGGAGGGTTTGATGGATTTATATGTGAATAACCCTTGTATATCTTGGGCATCACTTTTATCATAATTTTATGAACTAGATTATACAGTTCATCATTGTTTTTAGATAACAATATCTGACTCCTGTGGCCACGCATATCATACATGGCCTCTCTGTCATATCCAATTTTATACTCTGGAAACTCTATTCCTCTACATATTTCGAGCAATCTTCTATGATCGACTGTAGAAAGAACATCCCCAAAATGAAGGATATAGTCCAGTAATTCCATTCAGTCATTCTACTCCTAAGTTAGATGGTGGAACAAAACCAGATAAAGAAACTCTAGGTTTATCTTTATACCAGCCTTTTTTTATGATAGCACTATGCCACATATAAGAAGGAAATATAATCATTCTATTATACTTCATCTTTATATGATGTTCTTCTTCCCAAACATCTTCCATTAACAGAGAATCACAATCTATTTTTTCCTCAGATTTTTTCATAAAATCGTAAGTCCACTCCTTTAGATTCCAATATTCCTCTGTTCTTTTGAATGGTTTGTGAATGTGCTCCATATTAGTTAGTCCAGTAGAACTATGACTAAAAAATGAAGTTCCGCCTTGCATATCTTCCTCTGGATTTAGATACAACACTGTGGCGTACAACGCTGTGTCAACATGAGGTTGTATTGATGCCCTTTTTACCTCTACATCACTGTATATTGCATTTAATTGGTAAAAGGACTCTACATTCTTTGGATCAATGTCAGTAAAGTCAGTACATTTTTGTATAATATAACCCACTAAGTAATCCAACTCTGGTAATTGAATTGGAAACTTACCAGTGGGGCCTGGAAATACTACGTCTGGGTGTCTATTATTAGGTTTTAATGGCAACTTCTCCACAATATTATCAATAAAATATTGTGGGTTTTCAAGCACGTTATCAACAGTAATTATGTGGTGTGTGCCTAATTTAGTAACCTCGTAATGAACATTATCTGAAACCCTTATGGTTTCTTCATCAATTACATTCAAATTCATAATGAATTTTTAAATATTTATTTGGACTTTAGATCGTCAATCTCCTCTTTGAGTTCCTTGATTGCCTCTATCAATAGAGGAACTAATTTCTCGTACTTGACTGTCAAGTAATCATCCATTGGTCTGCAAGCGACTGCCTCTGGTAATACTTCCAACACATCTTGAGCAGATACACCAGAATGTCTACCAGCTGGCAAATCAAGTCCTCTACCTGTCTCGTTGAACTCATATGTAAATCCACTTAATTTACACACCTTAGAGACTGCACCTTCAATCTGTTCGAGATTTGTTTTCAACCTCATATCAGACGCAAAGGCAGTGATGTCTCCACCAACTGTTAGGTTAGTGCCGTCAAACTGTAAGTTGTTTGATGTTGTTGTATTGTTATTTGAACTATTGTACAATACTCTATTTGCACTACCTTCAACGTTCTTCGATAGATCAGGGATTAGAGGGCCAATGTCAGCAGTTAAGCTACCTGTTACCTCTAAATTCTTGACTGTTAACTTATTTCCATTGAACTGTAGATCAGCGTCAGTAGTTGTCTGATTAGTTGCATTGTTATAAGGTATTCTATTTGCACCACCAACTACATTTGTTGCAGTTGTGGCGGTAAGTGAGTTACCATTAAATTCTGTTCCAGTGTCAGCAACAAATGTACCTGTAACTGTTAGGTTAGAGATTTCATTATTACCACCTATAGTCGCATTGTTACCAGTGATTGATACAGGGAAAGCACCTGCTCCGCCTTGGAATATACCAGTTGCAGTAATATCCTTGACCTTTGTTGAACCATTAGAATCTCTTGCAACAATAGATGCACCATTAGAAGCAGTCCAGTTACTATCGTAAGTTGTTTTACCATCAAGTAAGTCAGCGTTCAAGTTTACACACTTGACTTGTGATGAAGTCTTGATAGGAGGTACGTTTGTTGCTATCGACTCAAACTGGAATGACTTAATTTGTCCAGCAGAACCAGCATCAATACTCATACTACCAGTAGCACCAGCGTTCAAGGCAGTGATGATACCAACGTCAGCGGTGAGTTTTGGAGCACAGAGTCCATCACCACCAGGCACCATATTGATTCTCTCTATGGTTGCAGCAAAACCAACAATACAAGTGTAGATACCAGCGTTAGCAAATATAGTTAATTGCTGTGCCTCACTACCTGGCGTTGCAGGGTACTTACTACCAATATATCTTGTAGTCAATCCATCAGAATCAACATCATTGGAGAAGTAAGCATCTGGCCCGATTAAGTCATCAGTGAATGTGATGTCTGTACAAGTAAGATCGGCAATATTTGCAAGTTCAATATCAGCATTACCACCACCAGCAGAAGGAACTGTCAAGTTAGTGATAGTAGCATTTGTAACTGTCTCGTTAGCAATAGTTGCACTGTTAGTTACACTTAAGTTAGTTACAATACCAGTAAAGATGTTTGCTTGGTTTACATATTCAGTTCCTACATGAGATAGAGTTGTAATACCAATATCAGAATAGTTCTTGGAGATAGCTGCATCAGTAACTATAAGGTCTGTAACGATACCAGCACTGGCGTATAATTGTGTAACTGCCTCAAGAACATTAATTGAGGCATTATCTGCATTGACAAATGTACCATTGAATGTACCACCTGTACTCTCAAGGTTTCCAACTTTAAGTGTACCAGCGAATGTACTTACACCAGCGAATGTTGACTTCCATGGCCCCTCAAAGTGTATAGCAGACGAAGGTTTGAAGGTAGTGTATGTACCAACAACTTCCATGTTGTAAAGTCTGGAAGTACCAGCCTCATGCACCTGTGTATAGAATCCATGATTTTCCCAAGGGATTCCATCATAGGATATACCACCTGTTGTATTATATCCCCAGAAATTGGCGTTCTTCTTAATTACAAGACTATCATAAGATACACCAGCGAATGACTGATCAGCAGCAAATGTAACCACACCTGATACGAACAAGTCTTTGATCTTGGCAACACCATTGACCTCAAGTGAATCTCTGAAGTTAAATATGCCGACTCCAGACTGTCCAATACCAATCTGATCAAACTTATGGAAGTCTCTGTCTCTTTCCTGTGATACTGCACCAAATCTTCTCCACTCACCCTCTGCAAAGATATGTCCTAAGTAACCACCAGCATTAGGTACACCAGCAAATGACAAATCACCTGATCTTGCAGCAGTTATTGGAGTTGAGATACCAACAGTGATTAACTTACCCTGTGGGGCATCTCCTCTAAGTGAGATGTTTACAGTTTCAACACCATCATCAGATGTGTTAGTAAGTTTCTCAGTCATGTTGACTGGGCCATAGAACTGTGTAGTTCTATTGTTGTTGTCTCCACCCTCAACTGTGAGTGACTCTCTAATTAATACTTCATCAAATACACCTGATGCCCTCTTAATTGTCTCTGCCTCAGCATCGTCACCAACATAGGTGAACACTGGAGCTTCAAGAACTTCTTCCTCACCTGTAATAGATGACAGTTTCTTATATCCTGTGAAGAAGTCTCCAGAGTCGTTCATACCAGTATAAACAACTGTACCACCATCTAGTTCTTTCTTTTGTGCAGTCAGTGATTCTGTATCAGATAGAACTCTGTCCTGTTTCTGTGGTAATGATGTGGAGTAGTTTCCTGATCCATAACCAAGATATTC